>Ga0213881_10000164_pt1 | contig 54336 bp, 55 predicted proteins | sample BarmaccoBMER_R08_FD_160104 | JGI IMG/M metagenome (GOLD analysis project Ga0213881, IMG submission 160104) | Barbacenia macrantha exposed rock microbial communities from rupestrian grasslands, the National Park of Serra do Cipo, Brazil - ER_R08 ...
TGGCGATCGCCGCCGCGATGGTTTGCAGCACCATAGTCTTGCCGGCCTTGGGCGCGGCCACGATGAGCCCGCGCTGGCCCTTGCCGATCGGGGCCATCAGGTCGATGATCCGAGCCGTCGCCGAGGAAAGGCCGTCTTCCAGGCGGAGGCGCTCGGTCGGGTAGAGAGGGGTCAGATCGTCGAACCGCCGGCGTTCGCGTGCCGACTCAGGCGGCATGCCGTTGATGGAATCGACGCGGATCAGCCGCGGGTTCTTGGCGTCGCCGCGTTTGGACGCCCCCATCTGAGCGGCGCCTTCGATCAGGTCACCGGCGCGGAGGCCGTACTGGCGGAGCTGAGTGCCGGACACGTAGATGTCGTCGGGGCCGCGACGGTATCCGTCGGTGCGCACGAAGCCGCGGGGGTCCGGGGGGACGGCTCCCCCCGGGCGGGGGGAGCCGTCGCCCACGTCGAGGATGCCGGAAACGGCCGCGGCATCGGCCTGGGCTTGGGCTTGGGCGTCGGGCGGAACCTGCGGCGGTGTAAGGGTTTGCTCCATGGTGGTAGTCATGATGGACTTCCTTTCAGGAATGCGCGCATGCTTATTTTCGGGCGCGCTAAATAGAGGTATTGGCGGCCCGGATATGAACGGGCCGTTAAATGCGTAAGTCGCGATAAGTACCGGGAACCTGAGACCGGAAACGTCACTCTGTCTTGGGCGGGGCCGCTAGAGAGCCACACGCCGGGGCCGCAACAAACTGTACGCACTAAGCGGCTATGAGGCGACTATAGCGGTGAACATCGCGGCACGCAATTTCATTCCCGCTCGGCCCGGGCCTGGTAGGAGCGGATCAGATCCAGCAGCGCCGGGCCACGCGGGCGGCGTCCGGGGCGGATGTCGCACGCCAGGGCCTTTACCTCCTGGATGTGGACGTTCGGGTCGAGGGACAGGTGCGCGAGTTCGTTGGCCGCGTCGCCGGTGACCAGGCCGTTCGGGCCCCAGTGGTAGGGCAGGCCCACCTGGTGCAGCACCCGGCCGCCCACCTCAAGCGGCCGGATCCGGTCGGTAACCAGCACCCGGGCCTCCACCGCCGTCCGCGCGGTCACGATCGTCGCCCATCCTCCGTTTTCCAGCCCTCGCTCGGCGGCCAGCGCGGGCGAGACCTCGCAGAAGAACTCCGGTTGCAATTCCGACAGATACGGGAGCGTGCGTGACATGCCACCGGCCGTGTGGTGCTCGGTCAGCCGGTAGGTGGTCGCGACGTACGGGAACGCCGCCGAGCCAGTTGGCTCCATAGGGTTGAGGGGGTGCCGGATCGTTTCCCGGATCGGATTGGCCTGCTGCGCATAGAGCGGGTTGGCGAACGGCGACTCGGCCGGCTCGTAGTGCGCCGGCAGCGGACCGTCCGCCAGCCCGGCGGGCGCGAACAGCCACGCCTTCCCGTCCGCCTGCATAATGAACGGATCGTCGCCGGAAATCGCGTCGACTCCGGTGGCGTCCGGCGAGGGCCGGTACGAGGGCGGCCGGGTCACCGGGAAGTCCGGCACGTCGTAACCGGTCCAGCGGCCCACCTCCTCGTCCCACCACACATACGCCTTGCGCTCACTCCACGGCTTACCGGACGGGTCCGCCGAAGCCCGGTTGTACAGGATCCGCCGGTTGGCCGGCCACGCCCAGCCCCACTGCGGCGCGACCCAGCTCTGCTCCGAGCCGGGAACCCGCCGGGCCGCCTGGTTCACGCCGTCGGCATGGACCCCGGCGTAGATCCAGCACCCGCAGGTGGTCGACCCGTCGTCCCGCAGGCCGGCAAACCCGGCCAGTGGCTCGCCATCGGCGTCCCAGCCGTTGATCTCCGCGAGCACCGCCTCAGCGGACGGCTCACCCCACGGTCCCGACACCGGGTAATCCCAGGTCAGATCCAGCACGGGCCGGTCGGCGGGATCATCGGACCGGGCCAGCTTGGCACGGATGCGCCGACCCAGCTCATAGATGAACCACAGATCGCTGCGCGCGTCCCCGGCCGGCGGCACCGCCTCGTGATGCCATTGGAGCATCCGCTGGGTGTTGGTAAACGAACCCGACTTCTCGGTGTGGGCGGCGGCCGGGATGAAGAACACCTCGGTCGGGATCTGTTCGGTGCGCATCTCCCCGGTCTCGATCTCCGGCCCGTCCCGCCACCACGTCGCGGACTCGATCATCGTCATGTCCCGGACGACCAGCCAGTCCAGGTTGGCCATGCCGAACCGCTGCATCCGCGCGTTGGCCGAGCCCACCGCCGGGTTCTGCCCCAGCAGGAAGTACCCCTCGCAGCGCCCGTCCAGCTGTTCGAGCACGGTCGCGTACGTGGAGTGATCCCCGGTGAGCCTGGGCAGGTAACCGTAACAGAAGTCGTTCTCCGCGGTTGCCACGTCGCCCCACCATGCCTTCAGCAGGCTGGTCATGTAGGCCCCGGTATTCGCCCAGAAACCACGCGGCATAGCGATATCGTCGACGTATTCGGAAAGCGAGCCATGCTTTGCCGATACGGGCATCGGCAGATAACCGGGCAGCAGATCGAACAGCGTCGGGATATCGGTCGATCCCTGAATAGACGCGTGTCCCCGCAGCGCGAGGATCCCGCCGCCCGGCCGTCCCATATTGCCGAGCAGGGCCTGCAGGATCGCCGCGGTCCTGATGTACTGCACGCCGACCGTGTGCTGCGTCCACCCCACGCTGTATACGAAGGCCGTGGTCCGGTCACGGCCGGAATTCTCGGTGACCAGTTCGCACACCCGCGCGAACACGTCCGGCGGAACGCCGCAGGCCTGGAGAACCATCTCAGGGGTGTACCTGGCGAAATGCCGCTTCAAAGTCTGGAATACGCAACGCGGGTGGTCGAGGGATTCGGCTACCTGGGGGGTCGAGCCACCGTCCGTTCGTCCAAAGGGCCTACCTCGGGAACCGGCGGCGGCCCGCACGGTGGTATCTTCATAGGCCCAGGCGGACAGGTCATATTTGTGGTTTTCGGCGTCCAGGCCAGCGAAAACGCCATCGAGATCCTCGGTGTCGGCGAATTCCTCGGTCACTATCGTTGCGGCGTTGGTGTACGCGGCGACGTACTCCTTGAAGTATTTCTCGTTGGCCAGCACATAATTGATGATCGCGCCGAGAAATACGATGTCCGACCCGGCCCGCAGCGGCACATGCAGGTCAGCGAGGGCGCTGGTCCGGGTGAACCTGGGGTCGACGTGGACTATCTTGGCACCGCGCTTCTTGGCCTCCACCACCCACTGGAACCCGACCGGATGGCATTCGGCCATATTCGAGCCCTGGATGACTATACAATCGGCATTTACCAGGTCCTGCTGGAATGTGGTCGCGCCGCCGCGGCCGAAGCTGATCCCCAGACCGGGGACTGTCGAAGAGTGTCAAATACGGGCCTGATTCTCGATCTGGATAGCGCCGAGCGCGGTAAACAGCTTTTTGATCAGGTAATTCTCTTCGTTGTCGAGCGTCGCGCCGCCGAGGCTGGCGAACCCCAGCGTCCTGCGATGCTCAGGCTGCCAGCCATTCCTGCGTGCCGCGATGACCCGGTCCGCGATCATGTCCATCGCCGTATCAAGGTCAAGATCTTCAAATTCCGTCGAAAAACGGCGCCGGTACTTCACCCGGTATTCGCGGGCGCCCCCGGTGGTCAATTGCATGCTGGCGGAACCCTTCGGGCACAGCCGCCCCCGGCTGACCGGCGAGTCAGGATCGCCTTCGATGTGGACGACTCGTTCGTTAGAGACGTAGACGTTCTGGCCGCAGCCGACCGCGCAATAGGGGCACACCGACTTGACCACCCGGTCGGCCGTGACGGTCCGGGCCGCACGGGGGTTCTTCGCGGTCCGGGTGGCGGCGCCCAGACCTCGCCGGTCCGGACCGGGCAACTGCCGGAGTACCGGCCATTTTGCCATCGCGGCTTCGCCTCCTTAGCTACGATCACTCCCCGGAAGGGGAACGCGGATGGCAGATCTTGCGCGCGGAATCGATGTCTCGAATTATGCCGGGGACTTCGACTGGGCCGCTACCTCGGGGCTGTCGTTCGGTATCTGCCGGGCCAGCCAGGGACTCGGCGCGCCCGGCACCAACTCGCCGGACCCCTTCCTGTCCTGGAACTGGCCACGGATCAAGGCGAAGGGGCTGGCCCGCGGCGCTTACCACTTCCTCGACCCGAGACTGGACGGCGCGGCGCAGGCCCGGTACTTCGTCCAGACGGTCAGCGCGGCCGGACTGCTGAACACCGACATGCTGTGGCTGGACAACGAGACCGCGGGCGCGTCGGCGGCGTCGGTGGCCGCCTGCGCCAGGGATTTCATGTCCACGCTGACCGCGCTGCGGCCGCACAACCCGTGCGGTGTCTACTCCTACTGGGACTTCATCGTCTCGGGAAACTGCGCGGGGCTGGGCGGGTACCCGCTGTGGCTGGCGATCTTCCAGACGGCCACGCCCGGGGCGCCGCCACCGTGGACAGCCTGGAAGTTCTGGCAGTCCGGCAGCACGAGCAGCTACGACAACGACGTGTTCAACGGGTCAGCCGCGCAATTGAACAGTTGGATCGCGTCCTACCAGCCGGAGGCTGAAGTGCAATCAGGCCAGCTCAACAACGGGGCGAACGCTGTCACGGTGATAACGGTGCCGTTCGGCAGCGGCACGAACATCGCGTTCGGCTGCGACAACGGCATCCAGGGCCTGCCGCCGGCGGCGCTGCGGGTCGCGGTGTTCGACACAAACTGGCACATAACCAACGACGTGACCGTGGACTCCAGCAAGGGGCAGACGGTCATCCACTTCCCTAACCCGGCCGACACCGGCGTCATCTCGGTCAAGCGGCAAGACGCCGGGGAGGTCGTAGTCGGCTACGAGGTATCGTTACCGGGTCATGGTCGTGATCGTCGCGGGGGTGTCGGGGAGCGGTAAGACGACGGTGGGCGCCATGCTGGCCGGCCGCCTGAACTGGACCTTCGCCGATGCCGACGACTTTCATCCGGCCGCGAACGTGGCGAAGATGCACGCCGGGATCCCGCTCACCGACGAGGATCGCTGGCCTTGGCTGCGGGCCATCGCGGCCTGGATCGACGAGCGTATCGCGGCCGGTGAGCCGGCGGTGGTCACCTGCTCGGCGCTGAAGCGGGCCTACCGGGACGTGCTGGTTCAGGGCCGGCCCAGCGTGTGGGTGGTCTTCCTGTCCGTCGACCGCGAGACGCTGCGGAAACGGCTGGCCACGCGACATGGTCACTTCTTCCCGCAGGAACTGCTCGACAGCCAGCTCGCCACGGCGGAGCCGCCGGGTCCGGATGAGCGGGCCATCGTTGTGACCCCCGCAGACGGTCCGGCGGCCGTCGTTGATCAGATCGTAAGCTGGATCGGTGAAGCTGAAGCTGGACCTGCACGACATCTATAACCGCGGCCAGGACATCGACCGGGCGCTGCAGGCGATCATTGACGAGGCGGTGGCGAAGAAGGCGCCGCTGGTAGAGATCATCCCCGGAAAGGGGTCCGGTCAGCTGAAGAAACACGTGCTGCGCTTCCTCGAGCGCAAAGACATCAAGGCCAAGTATCACCGGGTGGAAAAGGATTCGAAGAACTTCGGCCGGCTGTTCGTGCACTTCCGCTGGTAGAAGCTACTGGCCAGTACACAACCCTGACACGCGTGTCGGACAGCAATGGGTAGAAACCGGCAGCTAGGGAAGCATCCGGGGCAGAATCAGCTCAGCTAATTTTAAGATTGGCTCCAGATAGGGGAGCCCAGACTAAGGGGGCGCAGCATGCGATCCCGATTCCTGGCTCGCCGGACCCTGGCCGCTCCGGCGCTCGGCCTGGCGCTCGCCGCCGCCTTGGGAGTTGCCGCCTGCAGCAGCTCCAGTAGCGGCACGACAGGTTCAGGCTCCACCTCATCAGCAGCAGCCCCGTCATCTTCCTCGGCCTCTTCGCCGGCCTCGGCTCCTTCGTCGTCGTCAGCTTCCTCGATGGCTGCCGAGCCCGCCTCGGGCAGCGGAGCGGAGGCGGCCATCAAGGCCAACTGGGCGGCGTTCTTCAGCGGCAAGACGTCAGCCGCCCAGAAGATCGCGCTGCTCCAGAACGGGCAGACGTTCGCCACCGTCATCAGCAACCAGGCCGGCTCGAGCCTGTCGAATTCCGCCAGCGCGACGGTGACCAGCGTCACCATTTCCGGGACCAAGGCGACGGTCAAGTACAACGTCGGCATCAGCGGCGCCTCCCTGAACGGCCAGACCGGGACCTCGGTATACGAGGACAGCATCTGGAAGGTCGCGGACGTGACCTTCTGCCAGCTGCTCACGCTGGAGAACGGCGGCCAGGCGCCGGCACTGTGCAAGTCGGCCGGATAGATGCTCAGGTTGCGCGCGGTCAGACGCCCGGAGGCGCTGTCCGGTTCGAGCACGCTCTCGGATTCGGGCGTGGCGTTCTCGAACCTTGCGCTCGGCGTGCTGTGCACGCTGCTGTTCCTGACGTTCCTGGACAGCACGATCGTCAGCGTCGCGCTCGGGAACGTGCAGACCACCTTGCGCGCGAACGTCGGTGAGCTGCAGTGGGTGGTGGCCGCGTACACCCTGACATTCGCCAGCATCATGCTGGCCTGCGGGATGATCGGCGACGAACTCGGCCGGAAGAAGGTCATGCTGACCGGCGCCGGGGTGTTCTGCGCGGGTTCGGTGCTGTGCGCGCTCGCCCCCAACGTCCAGGTGCTGATCGCCGGCCGGGCGGTCATGGGCCTGGGCGCGGCGGCCAGCGAGCCCGGCACGCTGTCCATGCTCCGCCACCTGTACCCGGACGAGCGGGTGCGCTCCCGGGCGATCGGCTGGTGGGCCGCGACGTCCGGCTTCGCGCTGGCCGCAGGGCCGCTGATCGGCGGCATCATCATCGGGGCGTGGAGCTGGCGCGGGATCTTCTGGTTCAACCTGGCGTTCGGGCTGACCGCACTGATCATCGCGGCGATCATCCTGCCGGAGAGCGCGGACCCCGCGGCGGCCCGGGTGGACACCGCGGGCACGCTGCTCGGCGCGGGCGCGCTCGCCACGCTGGTGTACGCGGTCATCTACGCGGAGGGCGCCGGGTTCGCGGCACCCGTGGTGATCACGATGCTGTGCGTGAGCGCGGTGCTGGTGACGGCGTTCGTCTGGTGGGAACGCCGTCCCGCGTACCCGCTGCTGGATCTGCGGTTCTTCCGTGTGTCCGCGTTCACCACCGGGAACATCGTGGCGTTCTGCACATACTTTGCCACGTTCGCGATCTTCTTCTTCACCGCGCTGTACCTGGTGGAAGTGGCCAACGCCTCCGGATACCGCCTGGCGCTGGTGTTCTTGCCGATGACCGCCCTGATGATCGTCGCGTCGGTGCTGGCCGGCCGGTGGACCACAATCGTCAGCCCGCGCTGGTCCATCACCGCCGGCTGCGTGCTGTTCGCGGCCGGGCTGCTGCTCGCCAACCTGTACCTGAAGCCGGATCCGGACTACGGCCCCCTTGTCGTGGCGCTGGCGCTGGCCGGCATCGGCATCGGAACCGCGGTCGTGCCGACCACCTCCGCGGTGATGTCCGCGGTACCCGCCTCGCGGTCGGGTATGGCGGCGTCATCGGCCAACACCAGCCGGGTCATTGGCGCGGCGCTCGGCACGGCCGTCCTCGGATCGGTTGTGTACTCGCAGCTCCAGTCGAGCCTGGTCACGCAGATGAACCATCTCGGCATCCCCAGGGCGTTCCAGACCGTGGTCATCAACGGGCTGGAGACCGGCCAGATCAGCGGCAACACCGCCGCCCAGTACGCGAGCTACGGCAAGCTCGTCCAGGAGGTGATCAACGCGGCGTACGGGGCGTTCGGCGACGGCCTGCACGCGGCGCTGTACCTCTCGGCGGGCCTCGCACTGCTGGCCGGCCTGCTCTCACTGGTAACCCTGCGCTCGGATCCGGGGGGCTCGGATCCGGGGCGCTCGGATCGAGGGGCGCTCACGTCCCAGTCGTCCGGTTAACGCCGGGCCTTGACTTTCTGGCCCATTTGAGACATTCAGGTAGTTGGGTGCAACGGCGCACGGCCAACTTCCGCTCGTTTCGATCTGTTGCGAGTGGCCGACTCTTCGCCAGAGGGGCTGACCATGGTCTGCTATGCCCGGGGGGCAATCGGAATGATGGCCGCCGCCGTCGCCGTACTAGTGATCTTCGGCCGGGCAATAGCTCACTATCTCGATGTGACGGCGCTGCTGACCGCGATCCTGATAGTGGTGGCCGGGACGGCGATTTCCGCCGCGGCGGCTTACGCTTCGTTCCGGTCCATCCGCCGCCGGCGGGCGCTGGCGGGCGGATGCGTGGGCTGCCAGTTCCGCTGCCAGCACGCCATGACGGATTTCGCGCCCGGGCGTGCTGGGGTACCCGGACGTGCTGGGGTGCGCGGGCGTGCTGGGGCCGGTGGGCCCACCCGGCTGTGGTTGATCAGCTCGGTCGACCGCGGCGCGCCGGCTCCGAGCCCGATCGTCTCTCCCCGGCAGGGTGGACTCGTGCCCGCACCCCGCTGGCCCGACCGTCCGTTGCACGCTGACCCGCCGCCTGCGCAGCAGCGGAAGGTACGGGTACCAGCGGGAGCCCGCTAGACGGATGCTCCGTCCCGGTCTCAGACCGTGGCGGAATTCAACCGCCGTAGCGGAGTTCAGCAGCCGCGGAGCTGAACGGTCGTGGCGCGGGTTATGGACAGGTGCCTCTGCTGCAATCGGCGCGGACCTGCTGAGCCAGGTCCAGCTTGGTGTAGACGGCGTGACCAGCCCTCCGGTACTTCGCCTTGACCCGTTTGAGATAGGTCCGCGCCGTCTCCGGGCTGATGCCGAGGCTCCGTGCGGCCGAGTCCAGGGTAAGGCCCGACACGTAGGCCATGAGGACGCGGTGCTCACGCTCGGACAACGGCGGCCGCCCCGGACCGCGCCGTCCAGGTGCTCTGGTGGGGCCCGGTGACCAGGCGTTCCCGCCAGCCACGATGGACCGCATAGTGGCGGCCAGCGCCGCCGTGTCGTGATCGCGAGTCAGGTAACCGTGCGCGCCAGCGGCCAGGCTCCGTGCGACCATGCTCGACTCCGGCGACCCGTCAATCACCAGGACCCGGTTACCGGCATCGATCAACCTCCGGACGTTGATCGCGGGGTCCGGTTCGGCCCGTAGCAACGGATTGAGCAAGACTACGTCGGGGCTACCACCTCCGCTTTCTAGCAGTTCATCAACACTGGCTGCTACGCGGGCAAGCCGCATGTCCGGGAGAGTCCCAGCCCACGCGCGTAGCCCGTCTACCAGCAAGCGGTTATCTTCGATCGCCGCGAAATCAATCACGTCGCCTCCGCTCCGAGGTCCGGTGCCTTTGGCCGTCACCGGACCCTCCCACCCGGTAACACGGATCTGACGGGCCCTGCGGTTCAACCGCGTGTCCCCATTGAGTCCCCTGTTTGGGGGACATACTCACTTATTCGTGACAGCCAGACGTGCCGCTGTTCAGATCCTCGTCGCGGCTTGGCGCGCGACGGCATGCGCTGCCCGCCGTTCCGTAGCGGCGTTCGGGGTAGCGAGATCCGGGCGGAAGTGGATTTCGGTGACGTCCTTGATGCCGGCCCACGCAAGCCAGTCGTTGAAGTACGGCGCCTGGAAGTCGACGCCGAACGATGCGGAACGCCCAGGGCCGTAGACGGCGCTGGTGTAGATCACGGTAGCCCGCTTTCCGGTCAGTAGCCCTGTGTAGCCATGGTCCGGGTCAAATGTGAAGGCCATACCTGGCTGGCTGATGACGTCGATGAATTGCTTCAGGACATATGGGATGCCGTGGTTCCACATCGGAACGCTGAACAGATAGTGGTCCGCTTCGGCAACCCGGCGGAATGTGCGCTCGACCGCTCGCCACGCGACGGCCTGCTCACCGGCCGGTACCCCGCCGGCGAACACTGTCATCTTCGCCGCGGCCGCGGCGGCCCCGAACTGGGGAAGGCTGCTATCCCACAGGTCGAACGTTCCGATGGTTACATCGGGTCGCTCGAGGCGTAGCGCGTCCAGGAACGTGGTGGCGATGGCGATGGATTCCGAGTCGGCTCCGCGAGGGGAAGCCGATATGTGCAGCAGGGCAGGCATGATTCGCGCTCCTAATATGTGTGCGTGCGCACGTACATTATCAAGTGTGTGCGTCCGCACGCAAATTGGTAGTCTCGTTGATGTGAGCGATGACAGGTCACGGCGGGCGGCGAGCGCCTGGGCGGCGCTGCTGGAGGCGCATGCGACGCTGGTCCCGCGGCTTGACCGGAGTTTGCAGCAAGCCACCGGCCTGCCGCTCAGCTGGTACGACATTCTGCTCGAGCTCGCCGCCGCGAAGGACAAGCGGCTCACGATGAGCGAGCTGGGCGAACGGGCGGTGCTCAGCCGGACCCGGGTAAGCCGGATTGTCAGCGAACTTGAGACGGCCGGGCTGGTGCGCCGGGAAGGTAACCCGGACGACGGCCGATCTGCGTTCGCGGTCATGACCCCGGATGGCTTGGCCCGCTACCGCGCCGCCGCACCGCGTTATCTGGACAGCATCGAGAAGCACTTCGCCGCCGCGCTGACCGACATGGAACTCGATACGGTCGCCACGGCGCTGCGCAAGGTCGCCGAGCAGCCCATCAAGCTGTCGCATACAAGGTCTCGTCACTAAGAGCCGCGGATTGGGAGCCTTTGCCGCACTCAACGCTTATCCGTAATCCCAGGTTTGCGCGCTACTGGCTCGCAACGACCGTGTCGGGCGCGGGCACGAGCGTCTCGCTGGTGGCGATCCCCTTGCTAGCGATGTCGAAACTGCATGCCAACGATGGCTCCGTTGGCCTGCTGCGTATGGCCGAAATGCTGCCCTACCTGCTGTTGAGCATTCCTGTGGGGGTCATTGCCGACCGGGTACCACGACGCCCGCTACTCACGACGGCGGACATTTCTCGTTTCGTACTCATCGGCGCTCTCCCGGTGCTTTATGGATCACATCTCCTCTCTATGCCAGTCCTGATCACGGTTATGGCCGGAGTGGGTTGCTTCACCGTGACCTATGACGTCGCTCAGTTCTCGTTGCTCCCCGCGCTCGTCGGTGATGACAAGCTGGTCGATGCCAATAGCGCACTTGAATCAGCGCGCGGTGGTGCAGCGTCACTGGGTCCGAGCCTCGGAGGCGTTCTGGTCAGCGCGTTCGGTGTGGTCAACGCGGTCCTCGCGGATGCCTGTTCGTACCTCTACAGCGGGCTGACCTTCCTGACGATGCGCGGCGTCGTAGATTCGCCCGCCAGGCAAGAATCGGGTGATGGGCCGCATATCCTCGATGGCGCCCGGTTCGTGGTGGGCACCCCGCTGCTCCGCTATCTGACGGCTTATCTCGGCGTCAACAACTTCATGATCCAGGGCGTACTGACCGCTGCCCTGCTGTTCTTCGTACATATACTGACGCTGCCGACCTACGCGGTTGGCCTCGCCGTCGGCTCCTATGGCGTGGGATTCCTCAGCGGAGCGATCCTCGCCAGGCCAGTCGGCCGAGCAGTTGGCGCCGGAAAACTGCTGGTGGCATCGTCCGTGCTGGGCGCCATCGGGATTACCGTCGTAGCCTTCGCTCCCCCGAGTACCTCGAGCACCGTGTTTTCGCTTCTTGTCGCGATGGTAGGCATGGCGCTCGCTGGCCTGGCCGGGCCACTATTCAACGTGCACGCGGCCACCTTGCGGCTGCAGGCGACTCCGCCTGACCGCCTGGGGCGGGTGACCGCCGCTGTGAAGCTGTGTTCGCAGGGCACTGTGGCGATAGGTGCCGCGGTCGGCGGCCTTCTCGCCGCCACTGCCGGGCCGCGCGCCGCGTTGTTCGCGTTCGGAGCCGCGAGTCTAGCGGCAACGATTCTCCTGCTTCCTACGCCAGTACGCCGCGCCCGGGCCCGCGAAGGCAGAATGGTCACCATGACCGAGCCGGAAGAGCGGGACCGCCAGGACCGTTGGACGGCCTTGGGCATCCGCACGGATATCCCGCATCCGGCCAGGGTCTACGACTACCTCCTCGGCGGCAAGGACAACTTCGCCGTCGACAGAGAGGCGGCCGAAATGTCCCTGAAGATCTCGCCAGAGATTCTGGACAGCGCTCGCGCCAACCGCGAGTTCCTGGTGCGTGCCGTACGGTTCCTGCGCGACAGTGGAATCCGCCAATTCCTCGACATCGGGACCGGGCTGCCTACCAGTCCCAACACGCACGAGGTGGCCCAGTCGGGGCATCCGGACGCTCGTGTGGTCTACGTCGACAACGATCCCGTCGTATTCCTGCACGCCGAGTCCCTGATGGCTGACAACAAGACTACCGCGGTGGTCAGGGCTGACCTGCGAGACGTGGGAGAGGTTCTTACCGCGGCAAGGAAGTCCCTGGATTTCGCCGAGCCGGTGGGGCTGTTGTTCGTCGCGTGCCTGCACAACATCCCGGATTCTGATGATCCGGCGGCCATCGTCGCACGCTACCTTGCGGCGCTCGCGCCAGGAAGTTTCCTGGTCATCTCCCACGTCACGGACGAGCTCGCCCCCGAGAGGATGCACGCGATCACGGCGGAGTACGCGAAGCGGGGCACCGTCTTCGTCGGCCGGAGCAAGGAAGCCATCCGGCACATGTTCAGCGGCGCGGAACTGGTCGATCCCGGGATCGTTCTCAACCCCCACTGGCGCCCCGACACCCCCAAGCTGGGCCACCACGCGAGCCGGGTGTGGGGATACTGCGGCGTCGCACGGGCGTGAACCATTAGCCGACAGCAGTCGTGCAAGAAGCCTTGAACCCAACCGGGCATACATCCGTGGTGTGAGTTGGGAGCCTAGTGGCTCGGTACTCCACGTACGGCTTTGACGATGAGTTTTCAGGACGTCAGAGATGAGATTCAGATGAGCGTCGCCGCGCTGTTTACCTGGATTGTCACTATTCTCATTGGCCTTCTCTTGCTGGTTATCTGGCTCCTTGAATACGACCGCGAGTTCCAGAGCGCGGCCGCGACCCGTTTGCCGGTGCCGGTTATTTCCGCTCACGCTCTACTGGGCATGGGCGGCCTGGTGTTGTGGATCGACTACCTCCTGGTTGGTGAGGAGCAACTGGCCTGGATCACGCTCGCCGACCTGGGCACGGTCGCCGCCCTGGGCCTGATCATGGCGGCGCGCTGGGTCCACGTCTACCGCACCTTCGCCGATCCTGGCCCGTCGCTCAACCGGACAATCACTGTCCCTCCGGAGCGGAACTTCCCGCTGCCCGTCGTCATCACCCACGGCATCATGGCCATCACCACCCTTGCTCTGGTGCTGTTCACCGTGCTCGGCGCCGGCGGAAGCTGACAGCCATATGCAGCCGTCTCGCGCTCCGGCCGGCGAACTGGTATCAGTAAGACGGACACCCTCGTGAAGGAGCCGCGGCATGACCGGCGCGCCCGATGCGTTCCCCGACTGGGACTGGCAGGATCCAGCTCGGCTCGAGGCCACGATGGAGAGGTTCACGGCCGGACTGAGTGCGGCCGAGAAGCTCGAGCAGGTAGCGGCCGAGCTGCCGCGTTCCCGGGCCGGGCTCGCCGAACTCGACGTCACCGGGATTGAGTTCGCCGCCTTCACGACCGAGCACCCGCAAGGCCTGGGCACCGACCTCGTCGCCATGCGCGGCCCGGAAGACGCGAATGGCCGCCGCATCGTCACTGAGCCCGGCCGGGTCTACCGGGTGGATGGGCGAAGCCTGTTCACGCAGCTTGACATCACCGAGCCGCTACCCTTCGAGGACGGCAGCGTCGACTGGGTCTACGCCGAGCACCTGATCGAGCACGTCCCGCTGCTCGACGCGATCAACTGGTTGGGCGAAGTGCGCCGGATCCTCGCCCCGGGCGGCCTGCTTCGGATCACCACTCCCGACCTGCGGGCCTACGCCGCTGGATACCTCGCCGAGGACGAGAAATTCTTTGCCCGGCACCGCCGCCGCCTCTCGGTGATGCGAGTCGGCCCGCCGATGCCTGAGCGCCGCGCGTTCATGGTCAACCAGATCTTCTACCTGTACGGCCACCGGTGGATCTACGACCACGACGAACTCCGGTACGCGCTGACGCAAGCGGGCTACGACCCTGGACGCATCACGGCGCGGAAGTTCCGGGACGGCCACCGGCAGGATGTAGCCGACCTCGACACCACGTTCCGCAGCGACGAGACCATCTATGTGGAGGCGGTGATCGCGTGAGGTCACGCTCGCTCCTCGTTGTTCACTTCGCGGGTGATGGTTCAGGCATCGCCGAGCTCAGCTGGGGCCAGCAGGAGATCTGGTCTGTCATGCAGGACAAAGGCGATTCCCTGTCAATGGGAGGCGCCCGGGCACTGCCGCCTGGCCATACCGTGGCGGACGTCGCGGCCGGGCTGAGCTTCATCATGAGCCGCCACCAGGCTTTGCGCACCAGGTTGCGCTTTGGCCCCGGCGGGCAGACCCAGCAGGTGGTGCACGCCTCCGGCGAGATCACGCTCGAGGTCGTGGACGCAGGTGACAATGACCCGGGCGAGGTGGCGGCCGCCGTCGCCGCCCGGTACAAGGCCCGGCAATTCGAATACGAGCACGAATGGCCGCTGCGGATGGCCGTGATCACGCACCATGGCACCGCCACGCATGTCGTGCAGGTGATCTGCCATATCGCGCTGGATGCGTTCGGCCTGGCCGCGCTGTATGACGACTTCGACCATCGCGATGAACGGACCGGGCCGGTGACGGCGATGCAGCCGATGGAGCAGGCCAGCCGGCAGCGCGGCCCGAGCGGGCGCCGTGCGCACGAGGCGTCGATGCGTTATTACGAGCGGGTGGCCGCGAGCGTCCCCGACCGCCAGTTCACGATGTCGGCCGACCCTCGGCAGCCGCGTTTCTGGCAGGTCACCCTCAACTCTCCGGCCGGTTACCGGGCAGCGGGGATGCTCGCGGCCCGGCTCGGTCTCAGCACGTCCGCGGTGCTGCTCGCCGCGTTCGCCGTCGCCCTCACTTCTCTCTCCGTCAGCCGACGCGTTGCGGTGCATCTAGTGGTTAGCAACCGGTTCCGGCCCGGGTTCGCCGGCTCGGTCAGCCCGGTGATGCAGACCTGCCTTGGCGTCATTGAGCCGGACGGCCCGTTCGAGGACGTGGTCAGACGAGCCTGGCAGTCCGCGCTCGGCGCGTACAAGCACGCCTATTACGATCCGGCGGGTAAGCGCGAGGTGTGCGAGCGGCTAGCAGCCGAGCGCGGCGTGGAGCCGGACTGGAGCCTGATATTCAACGATCGCCGGGTGCTCACTCGCGAGTTCGCTGACACTGTCTCCGCGGCGGACAGCGCGTCATCGCTCCGAGACGAGCTGACCCGGTCGACGCTGACCTGGGGCGATCGCAATCACCTCTCTCAGGGAAAAGTGTCCCTGAACATCTGCGACGTGCCGGGCACACTGTCCTGCGAAGTGTGGGCGGATACTCACTTCGTGCGTCCGCCGGACATGGAGCGGCTGCTCAGGCGCATCGAGACCGTGATTGTCGACGCGGCGCTAGCCGATGACGTGCGCGTCGACGGCGCCGAGGGCAGGGTCGCCAGTCGCTAGCGGTCAGCCCGGACCAGCTAAATTCAGGTGTCCTCTGCGCAACCACCTGGGTAGAGTCGGGCGGTGCCCGAGCTACAGCGGCTGCGAGCCGACCATGCCCCGGCGGTCCTGGCCTTCGAGTTGGCGAACCGCGCCTACTTCGCCGCCTCCATCTCCGACCGCGGCGATGAGTTCTTCGAGCAGTTTCCCGACCGGCACAACGCCTTGCTGGCTGAGCAGGAGGCCGGCGACGGCGCCTTCCATGTGCTCGTCGCCGAGGATGGCTCGGTCCTGGGCCGGTTCAATCTGATCTTCGCAGGAAACGGCACCGCGAAGCTCGGTTACCGGGTCGCGCAGCACATCGCAGGCCGCGGGGTGGCGACCGCGACCGTCCGGGAACTGTGCCGGCTGGCGGCGACGCGATACGGGCTGCGTACGCTCAGGGCGGCCACCTCCCACGAGAATGCTGCTTCCCAGAAGGTGCTGACCAAGGCCGGGTTCGTCCCGGCCGGACCCGCCGGCCCGGCCGATCTCGGCGGTAAGCACGGCAACTGGTATCAGCTCGATCTATCGTGCTTGGAACGGCCTCAGACAGCCCAGACAGCCGACCGGTAGGCGCGCAGCGCTAGCCAGTACCGACACGCGGCAGGCACGATCCGGCAGCTGGGAAGTAGACACTGAGCGTTATACGGCCAGCTCAGGCTAATTCCCTAGGCTCATTCTGATTTACGGTGTGATCATGACGCTGCCGCGGCGTGCTCAGTTGATGCTCGGCGCCCTCGGCATGGTCCTGCTCTTCGGGATACTGGGATTGGCGTGGTGGTGGCGTCACCGGCCGGGATGTCATCCAGCTACGCGCTTGCGGCGAGTTCGTTCCGCCCTTGTGGTCGCGGGCCTGGTCATCATCGCGATCGGCTCCGTCGGGCGGCTCGTTACCGTCTTTCAGTCCGTGCCCGCATGTTCACCGCCAGGAGGTGCCCTGGCCGCGCGCAGCGGCCACCTCGATGCGTCGCTGGTGGCACAGGAAGCGGCGACGTGGCCCGAGACGGGGATAGGGCTGTTGTACTCGCGGGTCAGGGATGCGCACGTGTGCTTGTCCTCCTCGGCGTATTACTACGTCGCGCCGCACGCCGACAACATCGCCGGAACGAGGGCGATGACTGTGGGTGACATCGTCCTGACGCCGGGGTTCAACATCAGCAAAGAGCAGCTTCAGGCGCTCGTTGCCCACGAGGCGCGGCACCGGACGCAGTGGGCGGTCGCGACCGCTATCGCAGGTCCCTTCGCGTTTCCCGTCGCGTACGCTGTCGTCGACTTCTTTTTCCCGGGCTCGCGCAACTTCTTCGAGCGCCAGGCTGGCCTGGAATCGGGCGGGTACCGCCATTCGGGCACCGGGCCGGTACTAGGTCCCGCTCAGCTGGCTACGCTCGGCGTCCTGGCCGTGATCATTATCGTGGTCCTGCTTCGCGTCTGGCACCGGCATGCTCTGAGACGATCCGGGCGGGTCTAGGCCTGCCCGCTCCTTGGCATTGCCCTATCGATCGCCACCCCGAAGAAGAGGGCCTCAGGTTATTTCCGGCCTTCGGGATCAGCCTTGGCTCCGCCGAGCACTTGAGAGGTACGGGTGGCCATAGGGAGGATACCGGATGAACACGGTCTGCGCGGTCCGGAAGATTGGTGCTGGAGCGGTGGTGCTGCTGCTGGCAGGCGGCTCGGTGGGGCTGACCGCATCCGGTGCCGCCGCCGCCGCAGTCCCGACGATCATCGACCTGGGTGCCCTAAGCGGTGATATCGGCAGCTCGGCAAGCGCGGTGAGCGGCACCATTGTGGTCGGACACTCATCCCAGAAGACCAATCTGGCCTCCGGGGCAGGCGATGCGTTCGCCTACGACCTGGGTGCGGCCTCCCCCACCATGATCGACCTGGGCAATCTCGGCGGTCCCAGCAGTGGGGCCACCGCGGTGAGCGGCAACATCATCGCCGGCAGTGCGGACACGCCTCAGGGCTTCCCCCTGGACCACGCGTTCGCGTACAACCTGGGTGCGGCCTCCCCCACCATGATCGACCTGGGCGCCCTCGGCGGCAGGAGCTTTGCCACCGCGGTGAGCGGCGACATCGTCGTCGGCTCCATAGGCTCAAACCCCATTCCGTTCGCCTACGACCTGGGGGAAGCTTCCCCCGTCATGACCGATCTCGGCTCTCTCGGCGGCACCTATGGCGTGGCCGAGGCGGTGAGCGGCAGCATCGTCGTCGGCTGGTCGGACACAGCCAGCGGCACCACCCACGCGTTCGCCTACGACCTGGGGGCAGCTTCCCCCGTCATGACCGATCTAGGCACCCTCGGCGGGAGCACGAGCTGGGCTACCGCGGTGAGCGGCAACATCGTCGTTGGCTATTCCAATACAGCCAGCGGCACCACCCACGCCTTCGCCTACAAGCTGGGGACGGCCTCCCCCGCCATGATCGACCTCGGCACCCTCGGCGGGGCCAGCAGCCAGGCCACTGCCATAAGCGGCAACATCGTGGCCGGCTATTCCGACACAGCCAGCGGCACCACCCACGCGTTCGCCTACGACCTGGGGGCAGCTTCCCCGGCCATGATCGACCTGGGCACCATTGGCGGCGGGACGAGCCGGGCCACCGCGGTGAGCGGCAATGTCGTGGTCGGCTACGTGGCCACGACCAGCGGCACCACCCGCGCGTTCGCCTACGACCTGGGGGCGGCCTCCCCGGCCATCGTCGATCTGGGCACCCTCGGCGGGCCCAGCAGCTACGCCGCTGCGGTCAGCGGCAACATCGTGGTCGGCTACGCGGCTACGACCAGCGGTCCCATTTACGCCACCGCCTGGTTGCTCTCAACCGGAGGCACCCCTCTCCCGGTCGGCACCGTCGGCATGATCGGGGTGGCCGCCCTGACGGGCTGCGCGCTGTTCATCACCCAGCGGCGACAGCGGAACCGTCACAGCGCCTGATCGCTGGCGGGGCCGCTGCCGTTAGGCGAGACGGCGGGCGCACGAGCGGCGCAGCTGGCCGCTTACGCCCGGCTCGAGGAGACCGGCGTGCTGCGGCGTACGATCGGAGCCGACTCCACTTGCTCTCGCTCGAGCCCGGTGTGCTGAGCGAAGCGACGGACTGGATGGAACGCAAGCGCGCCTGTGGGGCCGCCGGTTCGACATCGTCGACGAGTACTTGAGGGAGGACAGCCACAATGAAGACCCCGCCGATCGTGTCACCGCAGGAGTGGGATGCAGCCCGCGAGGAACTGCTGGTCGAGGAGAAGAAGCTGACCCGCGCCCGCGATGCGCTGGCCGCCAAGCGCCGCCGGATGCCATGGATGGCGGTGGAGAAGGAGTACCGCTTCGGCGGCCCGGCCGGCCTGGCGAGCCTTCTCGACCTATTCGAGGGTCGCCGACAGTTGATCGTCTACCGCGCCTTCTACGCGCCAGACGTCACCACGTACCCACAGGGGGGCGGCGCCTACCCGGAACGTGCCTGCGTGGGCTGCTCGTTCCTGGCCGACCAGGTCGCGCACCCCGCTCACCTTAACGCGCGGGATACGACGCTCGCGTTCGTTTCACGCGCTCCCCAGGCCGAGATCCAGGGCCTTAAGGAGCGCATGGGCTGGGAGCTGATCCCGTGGTACACAATCACCGACGACTTTGACAAAGACTTCGGCGTGGACGAATGGCACGGGACCAACGCCTTCATCCGTGACGGCGCACGGATCTACCGGACCTACTTCGTCAACAGCCGGGGCGCCGAGGCCATGGGAAGCACCTGGAGCTACCTGGATATCACGGCGCTCGGCCGTCAGGAGGAGTGGGAGGACTCGCCGGAGGGCTATCCGCAGACCCCGCCGTACGCGTGGTGGAACTACCATGACGCATACGGCAAGACCCTCTAATCGTGGTACGCCGGTACTGCGTGATCGAACAACGTGTGAGCGCCTCATGTGCGATTCGATGGACGCGGGCACGCCACGTGATCATCGGGCGGGCACGAAAGTGGACCCTGACCTGCAAAGAGCGGAGCGCGCTCGGAGGGACTCGAACCCCCAACCTTCTGATCCGTAGTCAGATGCTCTATCCGTTGAGCTACGAGCGCAGGTCTTAAGTTGTCCTACCTGCGGTTTTGCAGGTAGGTGCTACAGTACCACATAAGCACGGCGGTGATAGAGCTTCTGATTCGTGGCGTTCAGGTGCCCGATCACACCCCTCAAGGGTAGGGCACGATGAGCGCTGCTCGCACAGGTCGGCGGGAAGGTATCGCATGTCCGTCACCAGTATGGGAGAAGCAAGGCGCAACCGGGGGAACCGGCGTAGTGCCACGGAGTCCGCGAGCCCGCCTCTGACTGCGCTCGTCACGTCGTGGCAACTCGCGCTTGAGGCGGCCGCCAAGAGTCCGAAGACTGTCCGCTCATATCTCGACTCTGTCAAGGCGCTGTCTAGCTTCCTGACCGCTCAAGGCATGCCAACCGACGTGGAGGGTGTCGCGCCCGATCACCTGCGCGCGTTTCTGCTTGCCGAGGAGCGGCGTACGTCCGCCGCGTCGGCTGCCGTCCACTTCCGCAATCTTCGAGTGTTCTTCGGCTGGCTGGCCAGCGAGGGGGAACGGACCAACCCCAACCCGATGAGCCGGGTTGAAGGACCGAAGGTCACCAAGAAGGCCAAGGAGTTCTTCACCGACGACGAGCTGGCGCGCTTGTTGAAGACGTGCAACGGCATGTCGTTCGCCGACCGCCGTGATACCGCAATCTTGCGCGTGCTCATCGATACCGGTCTCCGCGTGTCTGGTCTGGCGGGGCTTCGCTACGACCAGGACGACGAAAGTCGTAACGACGTGTTCCTGACCAAGCGTCGGCTACGCATCCGTCTCAAGGGCGGTGACGAGACATGGGTACCCATCGGGAAGAAGACCGCCTCTGCTCTTGACCGCTATATCCGGGCCCGCTCGAAGCATGGCGAGTCGTCGTCGCCGTGGCTGTGGCTCGGCGTCCAAGGTCACAACACGGCGCATATGACCGATTCGGGAATCCGCGACATGGTCGCGCGGCGCGGCGAGCAAGCGGGAATCCAGAACGTCCACCCGCACCGCTTCCGCCGATCCTTCGCGGACAAGTGGCTAGCGGCCGGCGGATCAACCGATGACCTGATGCACATCACCGGGTGGAAGACATACGACATGGTGCGCGAGTACACCGAAGCCCGCGGTATCGCTCGCGCCCACGACGCCCACGCCCGCCTCAGCCCCGGCGACCGCATTTGAAATGCAGCGGGTCTCGCGGTCCAGAAGATGCGGCAGGTTATCCACATGCCTTACCGCATGTAGCCATCAGCGCTGCGCCGCTGTCATCGGCGACACACCCGTGACGCGCCAGCGAATCGGCCGGAATGTGTCAACCATCTGGACTAACGTCTGGGGTCATGGATGCTGCGGCCTGGTCGGCAATCATCGGTCTGATCACCACACTACTCGGCGGTCTCGGCGGTTTACTGGCTCGCAGGCCGCAACGAGGAAACTCGCGATCAGCGGGCCTCAAGTCGTGAACAAGGCGCTCGGCGTGCCGCGCTCGCTGAGCGACTAGAGGAAGACCGCCACAACTTCCAGCGCGACACGCTGCTCGAACTACAGGACGAGTTGCAACGCTTGGTCCGCAATACCGCGCAGATCATGCTCCAGGATGAGGAGACGATCAAGCAATTCGGTCAGGTGTACCTGCTAGCCGGAGACCTCAGCGATCAAGCCATGCAGATCACGGTTTCATTCCAGCGGCTACGGTCTCGGATACTGGATGATTAACTGCGCGCCGCTATTGGCGACTTCGTTGGCCTCTGCTCCTCGGTAGGGATATCACCACCCGAGTATCCGCAGGGCAAAGTTCCGGATGACCAGAAAGATCAGGCCCTCGCAAAGCTAAGGAGGCAGAACACGCAGCTAGCAGAGGCTTATGCGACGCTGACCGAGTTGGTGGGCAGTCATCTGCGGAGCGAGCTGGACCGCCGGTCGCTAGCTACCATGCCGAAGCCATAGCAGGGAGACTCCCGTCCCGATCAGCAAGGCGATATGGTTAACAACCTGGTAGACGAATCAACTGTTCCTGTAAATTTGCAGACCGGCCATACGAGTTATCCATGTCATTGGCTGTGCACCCGTTGCGAGGCACAAATTGTCAGACCCTCTTAAAGAACGAATCCAGGAACTTCGGAAGGAAGCGGAGAGTATTCAACCCACGAAAGCGCCACCCCCTTACCATTTTGACGATTCACATTATTCTGATACAGAATGCCTGCAAATGGCAGAGAAAACTTTCTATCGCTGGCTTGACATTCTCCGTCGCGATCCTCAGTGCCTGACTAATCTTGATGCTAAAGACGATGTCGATAGGACTTGGCGTGAATTGAGTCTTGCGATGGCATACCGATTTGCGCCGCTGCTTTTGAGATCCGAGAAGCTTCTGCTCAGTTCACCGAGCGGCGCGCCTACTAAATGGTGGCCGTTCCAGTATCACGGGATTCACGGCTATGCAAATCTTTGTACGGCCGAGTACGGATTTGACGCCACCGTTGAGCGCAGATTGCTCTCGGAGTTTCTGGGGGGAATCTGGAATGCTTACTTCATGACTATGGTGGGATCACCGACTCTTGGGTTTTCCCCGCAAGGCTGGGACGAATTCATATATATGGGATTTGCGGCCATTAGTGAAGTGAGTCTTGCAAGCGGGAAGCGGGAACACCTTCTACTGGGAAGTCTTTTGAGTAGAGCCCTGGCCACACGATGCGAGCAGGCGGCGCGCGAACGCGATCGAAGAGATTTCGAACTACGCAATGGTGCCCTAGGCGCACTTGTGGCAGTAGAAGAACTATCGCAATTGGCGAGCCGAAGTGATTATATTATTCAGAGGTACGGCAAGTCAGGAGTAGAGACTCGCTTCGAGGCTCAGCTGGCTCTCTTGATGCAATCGTTCGGGTTCCTTGTCATCAGAACCGAGAGGGCGCAACGTCGAGTCGACTTGGTGTGCATCGCTCCAGGTTCGCCGGAAGAATCCTATACCATTCTCCTGGAAGCGAAGACTTCAGCTGCAAATTATGCTCTCCCGACCAAAGATTCACGTGCCATTGCGGAGTACGTCTCATCCGTTCGCTCAGCTCTAAAGACTCTACCCCCACTGCGTCTAGTCATTGTAGTCGGAAATACGTCGGCGAAGACAGTGGCGAATAAGATCGGAGCACTTGAGGCTGTATGTAGAGTCCCAGTTCGCTACTGTGATGTTGTGCTTCTAGAGAGGCTGCGCCGTCAAGTTCCTGGGCCGGTAGACTACTCGCATTTTCTCAAAGTATGTATTGCCGCAGGGCGACTGCTCGGCCTACATGAAATACGTCAGCTAATCGAATCCGATAAAGCTATTAGAGCTGCCCATAATGATTTCGTCCAGAGTCTGCTAGCTCGCAGTTCCGACTGACGACCTCTAGCGACCCCCGGATAACAAAGAGAAGGCAGCGTGTCCGTTGCGTGCCGATAGGGAAATCAGAACGGGTACTCGGCGACCACTCACAGACAACGAAGATGACGGCTGACCTGCAACATACCGGTCGGCGAGACATGACAGACCAGTTGCCGAACTGGTAGTCCGAGGTCGGGAAGCCCGCGGACCAGATGTGAACCAGCAGTCCATGCGGGCAAGGTCTGCGCAGGCAGCAATGCAGTTGGCCAACTGCCCCCGGAACTGTGAGCTGAGTCTCTACATAAGGACGGCTGAAACGGACTTTATCAGGCCGAGTCTGAACTGTTCATTCTCCAAGTACGCGGCAAGCGAGCTGGATCTTGAGGGTAACCGAAATTATGTACTCGCCAGCCTCCAAATTCCGGACGCAGAACGAGAGTGACAACTCTGGCCTCCATAGGCACGAGACCTCCCACTACAGTGGTCACGTGTTCTTGATCCCCCATGTCGGAAGCAATCCTCACATATGCTACATCATAGCATGGCTTAATTATGGCCGTAGTGATACCGCTATCTTCGGTCCGGCTGCGTATATCGGCTAGGTCCCACTGACCCTCTGATTCCGGTGTGATGACGAAATTCAATTGATTATAGTCATCATTCAAAGCGCACGACCAAAAAGCAAAGGCCACCGCCCAGGGGTTATCCGGAGTCACTGGGCCGCCAGCACGAAGTGCGTCATCAATAGCGCCTGGAACCAGACGACCTGGAAATTGGGATACATTAACTGGCGCATCTCGTCCAGGGAAACCCGGAGGAAGTTCAGGCTTTCGGCGCCCCCGACGAACAGCAGCTAGCAAACGAGCCCGCGCCTTTACTTCGCTAATCCCAAAGAGATCCTCCGTGACAAGCTGTCCCAAGAGGCCGGGCCGTGGACAATCCTCGACCCGAAACATGAGAAGCTTGCGCTTTGTCCCAGTTGGGTCGAGTCTCCAAGCTTCCTGCCATTCAGCTTGTCCAAATTCAGACTCCACATAAATGCGAGATAGGATTCCGATAGTACGATCAGTATATTGTGTGGTGATATGCATTTCGTTGACGAAATGAGCGCCGACGCCGAAGTCCCACGCTTGGAGCACAGTTGTATAGCCCGCCTCTTCCAGCGTAGAGGCTATCCATTCAGCCCATTCGCGATCAGCCCCGGTGTAGCTGATGAAAAAATCTCGGAGATTGTCAGCGTCCACGGATTCCCCCGCTCATGAAGGGACCGCCTGGTCAGCAACCCTACTTCGCACGATGTACGTGCGATACTTCATGGCCTTGGGCGACCCCACAGGGCTCCAGTGGCCACACGGATGCAGGGCAGTTTAGCTGACGTCTGTCGTCTGAGCGCCAGGAACACCCCCGATCCATGGTTTGTCGAGCTTCCACGCTGGCATGGCTGTAGACCTACGGTCTGAGGAGCCGGGAGCTGACCTCCGTCAGGACGTCCGCCGACGTGCCACATTTCGTGCCATGACAAGGGGGAGAACCGCGCGGCCGACCTGCCAGCCCTCGCCGATCCCGGCTATGAGGGCGCCGGTATCGACATCCTCATTCCGGTCAGGCAGGCCGCCGACGGCCGGGAACCCGATATCAATACCCGCACTCGCAACGCAATCCAGCGCTCGCTGCGCTGTCTCGAAGAACGCAGATTACTGCCTGCTCCCGCCATGGCGGTAACCGACACGCGGACGGGCCCGAGACCCCGCTGCGGTACCACGCGGAGCCTCAGCGTGGGCGTGGTACTGGAATGGCTCGGGCTTTTACTAGTTTCGCCAGGAATCGGCTAACACTATGTCGAGCGTGTGCACTGGTCGTCGTAGCTGGCGGCTATCTGTTCGGGGGTCATGGGGAACCTGGCCAGCGATGGCGGCGCGCCCGCGCTGATTATCTGGCGCAGCATTCGCGCTACGAGGCAGTCCGGGTCATCGGCCAGCGCCCGATCGAGCGCAACGTGGGCCAGCGGACCGTAGCCCGTCTGCCAGGCCACGAAGGCCAGCAGACAGGCAGGCGCGGCCACATAGCCGGGCTGGGCCCGGCGGACCATGTCCGTCCACATCCCCTGGTGGACCTCGGCGTATTCAGGGTCCATCCGGGTCCATGTATCGTCTCGGACTCGCTTGTCGGCCAGCGCCACCGTGGCCATGGCGAACGTGTCGTAATTGATGCGCCGGCGGCTGCTGCTGCGGTAGACGACAATCAGGTTCGCGACCACGGCTATACCTTCCTCGGCGATGGCCTTCCGGGCGGCATCCGGCGTGGCTGACGCCTCAGTCGTAGCAAGGACCCGCGCGACGTGCTGTTCGGCTCGGCGGGTCGCCTGCCGCATGGATTGCCGGGGGCGGTCACCGAGCGGGGACACGGTAGCGGCTAGCGCGTCCCGGCTGGACAGCACCGGGCGGGACTCGCTGATCCGCGTTCGTGCCGCGATGACCGCGTAGTCGAACCGTGTCCCCGCCGCCGGGCAGCAGGCCGGATTGGCGCAGGTGTAGGACCAGTACCGGTTGTCCTCCACACGCAGGACGTCACGCAGGTCAACGCCGGCATGCTCGGCAGCGTGCCGCAGCGCGTCGGCCATAGGCGTGACCAGTGGCTCCGGGCCATACCCAACCGCTATTGCCGCGGTCAGCCGTTGTGAGGTGAGGATAGCGATGACGTCGGCGGCGGTGCCCGCGGCACACTCCGGGTCAGGGAGGTCATAGCGGAGCGTGACTTTGACGCTGCCCGATGCTGCGATGCCGATGACGACGATGCTGGATGCGGGCATGAACCTGAGCAACTGCGGAACGACAGCGACCAATCCCTCGGGAGAGCCGACCCGGATCTTCCCTTGACGGGTACCGGTGGTGTCTGGCTGTGCGGTCATGATGCCCTCCTACGGCTGTCAGGCGTCAAGTGCCGGGGTTGATCACGGGCGGCTCGGCACGCCCACGACGCGCGTGTACTCATGCCGGTTCATTCCTCGCGTCAGAGTGCGCGGCGTCACCCTCAGCCGGGTAATCGACCAGCTTGTCCCACCACACCACCCTCGGGCCGGACCGCTTATAGAAATGCCTCAGGCCAGGGAACCTCGCATCACGCTCCGCCGCTTCCTCGTCGCATTCCTCGACGGTGGACGGGCACAAGATGCCGGTGAGCCGGTCACACAGCCCTTCCAGGGCAACCAGCTCAGCATCGGTAAGCACGTCATGGTTTCGGTGCAGGGTCCAGACGCGCCAGAACACCTTCTCCATCTGCTTGATGGACAGCCGATTGCCGGTGAGCAGGCCGTCAATGTCACGAAGCGGGATACGGTCAACGTCGTTACAGTCTTTGCACGAACACATCATCCGGCTTTGACACAGCCCCTCCTCCTGGCGCATCCCTATGCCGCCCTATCCGAGCCCGTCGCCCCCGCGGCCAGACGCCGCAGCATCGCGGCCGAGTCGGGGACGCTAATGGAAGCGTTGCGGATCTGTGTGAACGCGGCTTTATAGCACGCCACCTCATAGGGGTCTGCCAGGTAGATAGCGCCGGAGATGCCCGACAGGTGCACGATGCCGAGGTCTGGCGCGAAGGTGAGGATGGTTAGCCCGCCCAGATCAAGGGCAGGTGCAGTGGACGCGAACGGCTGGACCTGGAGATTCACGCCAGTATTGTTCTCGCACACGTCGGCTAGGTGGGTGAGCTGGACCTGCATCACATCGGCCCCGCCGACCTGCTGGCGCAATGCGCTTTCGCCGATGATCACGGTGAGTTCGAGTTCATTCTTGCCGAGGATGGATTGCTGACGGGCCAGCATGGCCTCCACTGCCCGCTGCCCTAGCGGTAGCCTGCTGGCGCTGGTGACGGCTCGGGCATATTCCTCCGTCTGCAACAGTGCGGGTATCTGCTGGGAGTGGTAGGCGAAGGTCCGCGCGGCCAGGGACTCCATGATCGCTAGATCCCGCTGGTCCGCAGTCAGGACATCCTCGTAGTCCGCCCACCAGCCACGAACGCGCTTCGGGTTAGCCAGCACGACGAGGATCGCTTGTTCATGCTCGCCTATGCCGTACTCGTTGAGCAGGTCCCGCAGATCGCGGTTACGAACACCGCGCTGGCCAGTCTCGATCCTGCTTATCTTGCTTCGGTCGCATTCCAAGACGGTGGCCGCGTCTTCCAGACGGAATCCTCTGTGCTCGCGGTAGCGGCGCAGCGCCGCGCCGACCAAGCGATGTCGGACGGCAGGTGTTCCGTTCACTGGTCCGGCCCTCCAGTCTCGCGATCCTCGCTGAGCTCGTCCCCAGCGACATGCACATCTCTGTCGTAGGGTGCGTACAGCTCATCGATCGCGAGGCAGATCAGCGCGTCGGCGGCTTCCTCGAACCGGCTCTTGAAGTCCCCGACGCGCTCGTCGTGCGTGTCCTCGTACCGGTGGTAAAGAGCGATTTGTGTCCGGTCCAGCGCGTCCCACGCCGGCTGGAAAAGTCCTCGAACCGGCTCATGCCACCCCGCCGCGACTGCGCCGGCCGTTACCGTCGATGCCATGCCAAATACCTCCGAAGATGATCGCTTTCAATGCACAAGATCTGGCTGGAATCCCGAAGCCCGGCTATGGTTCCGGGGACCGGCGAACTCGGCCCACTGCACCTCGCCGACCGGACCAAGTGCCGCCCACCAGCCCGCGCCGGTCGGCAGGTAGGACAGGCTGAGGGAGTGCGCAGCCATCACGGTCTGGGCCGCTTCCACGACCGCCATCCGCGCCTGACCGTTACGAAGGCAGTGCTCAGCCGCCCCACGCGCTCTGCCGTCATCATCGCTTATGCCGATGTTGCCGTGCTGCGTCGGCCTTGCGCCGTCCACCGCCGTCCACAGGTAAACAAGCACAGCGCGCCTCCTCCCTTATCAGCCGGATCTTAATCTTTGTTGCACTGATCTGGTCTTATCTGATCGTCCATGCCATCCTCTACAGGTAACGACGGACCGTAAAAGCGACGGCATGATCTGTGAGGTGGTGTAAGGAATGGCCGCAGGGCGTAGAGACCGCGATGCGCTCTCGCTGTTCGCTGACGAACTGAAGGCGCACCGTGATGCCCGCGGCTGGACTCAGGCGGATCTCGCCGCGAAGATCACCTACAGCGAATCCCTGATAGCGCAGGTAGAGACCTGCCGACGCGCCCCGTCCAAGGACCTGGCGAAAGCGCTGGACAAGGTGTTCATGACCCCCGGGTTCACCGAAGAGACACCAGACTCCCCGGGTAGTCCGGGGACGTTCGGCCGACTCGCGGCTAAGCTCCGCAACCTACCCTTCCCCGCTTCATTCCGGTCGTTCGCGCCTTATGAGGCGGAGGCCGTGGCACTCCACGTCTTCGAGCACTCGCTGATACCCGGATTGCTCCAGACGGAGGCGTACGCGCGTGCGGTCCTGGCCACGCGACCGAATACGGCGGAGGACGAGATAGGCAACCTGGTAGCCGGACGGCTCGCGCGCCATGCCGTACTCTGGCGCGACGATCCGCCCGCCCCGATCCTTTGGGCGCTAATAGACGAGGGCGTGCTGTACCGCCCCGTCGCACCGACTGATGTGATGCATGACCAGCTCAGGCATCTTGCAGAGGCGTCTGTTCGTCCCAACATCACGGTTCAGGTCGTCCCGTATTCCGCTGGCGGACATACCGGGCTGCTCGGCGCATGCACGATCGCCGACCTGGACGGTTCCCCGAGTATCGTGAACCTCGAGGACATTGCAGACGGGCGAGTCACTGATGACGCCGCTACGGTTTCACAGGTCACGCTACGCTTCAATTCCCTCCGGAGTGAGGCCCTGCCGAAGGGGGCATCACGAGAGCTGATTGTGAGAGTGGCTGAGGAAAGATGGCAGGGGAGCGCGCCCTGACCTGGCGCAAGTCGAGCTACTCCGGCAACAACGGTGGGCAGTGCGTGGAGCTTGCCGCGCGTGGAGTTGTCCTCGTGCGCGACAGCAAGAACCCGCACGGCCTAGTGCTGGAGGTCACCCCGCAGAATTGGCGGGAATTCGTCAGAGATCTTAAGAACAACGCGGGCTAACGGCCACGGGCCTGGGTACCCCGCCATCGGCCATGGCGGGGAAGTCGAGGGTGCTCACCTAGAAGTGTCCTCGTTCCGAGGCTTGGGTTCCGGGGGCGTCACGTAGCTTCCACGCTTTGGGACGGTGAAGATCAATCCGGCTTCCCTGAGCAGGCGTAGCGCGTGCAATACGGTGTCCCTGCCCACTCCGTACTGCTGTTGCAGATAGGCCACAGATGGCAGGGGTCCTGTCCGCCATTCGCCCGCTTCGATACGTCGATGCAGGATGGTTTCTAGCTGACGGTACGCAGGAACGGGCAAACCGGGATCAACTATGCCATCTTCGCCCACAGGATCAACTTAGAGCACACCAGATCGGAGCTGATCAGGACGTATATCTCTGTTGTTCTGATCTGATCTGCTCTGATAGGCTCAACAAGCCACTTCCTCATGCGGAGAGCAGTTCGCAGCACTCGAATACTCGCCTAGTCATGCCGACGAGATAGGGAAGCTGCGATGACTCCCGGCAGGGCCGACGCGCGTCTGCTCAGGACGCTACGATCCCCGGCCCTGCCGGGGTTTTGCCATGTTCGCATTTCGTCATATCCACTCCTCGAACCATCACCCGAAGCCATCCGTATCCGGTGATAAGACGTACACAACTGGTTATGTGCCGTCTCGCGTATCTGACAGGCTCGCGACCAAGGGATCGGGAAGCGCGCCATGGTGGCTGTCGGCGTTGCCGACGTGCGGCCGATCGTGGATCGAGTGTTCGCACGTCCAGACGTCCTTGACGCCTGCCGTAACCGCGATCTCAGCTATGTGATCAAAGCCCTGTGGGAGAACGGCCTCACTCAGGGGAAGATCGCCGCTCTCACGGGCAAACCACAGAGCCGGATAAGCGAATGGGTCAGGGGCATCCGCGCGCCCCGGCACGCGAGCGTCATCGATGACGTAGCTACAGGTCTTGGATTCCCGCCAGCAGCGCGCCGCGCTCTTGGGCTCACGGCTGAGCCGCTAGCGACCGCGGTCACTTTCCAGTCGTCTGGTTCGCCACAGCTAGATATCGGACTGGCCTTCCCTGATTCTCCCGTCGAGGCGTTGGATACGGTGAGCCGGCTATGGCGAGCCGATCTCGAAGACCCCACTGAACCGCACCAGCGCACGATCGATCCACGCGCGTGGGGCGACGCCTCGCTCAAGTGGCTAGTTGGACCGCCAAACGAGCCGGTTACGGGAACGCATGGCCGTGTAGGCGTCGGCATGCCCGATGTCCAGCGCTTCCGTGCCACAGTTGAGATGTTTTCACAGCTTGATGATCGGTTCGGTGGAGGTCACGCCCGACAGGCGCTCATCCAATACCTGAGCATGGACGCCGAACGCCTTCTACGCGGAAGGTTCGACGACGCTGTCGGACGCGAGCTGTATTCCGCGGTGGGCGAGGCGACGCTTCTCGCCGCGTGGATGACGTACGACAGCACGCCATCGAGCGGACTCGCCCAGCGCTACTTCGTCCAGGCGCTCTCGCTCGCCAAGGCCGCTGACGACAGGCTGCTTGGCGCGAGCATTCTCGACGCGATGAGCCATCAGGCCACCTACACAGGACGCTTCAGCGACGCCGCAAATCTGGCTCGCGCCGCGAGGACCGGTACCGGCAACGTCGCGACCCCTACTCTTAACGCGCACTTCCACACGATGGAGGCCCGCGCCCTCGCGCGCCTCGGCGACGCGAAAGGCTGTGACCGCGCACTGGCTGAGGCTGTTCGCGAGTTCGATCGCCGTAACCCAGACAACGATCCGGAGTGGATTCGGTACTTCAACGATGTTGAGTTGAACGCCGAATTCGGGCACTGCTACCGCGACCTGGGCCGCACCCGCGACGCCGTCCAGTACGCCACCCAAGGCATCCTCGCGCCTGATGGCACGATGTTCGCTCGAAGCGACTTCTTCGTGGCGATCGTGCTCGCTGACTCACATCTCGCGTCGGGTGAGCTGGAGCAGGCGTGTGTTATCGCCCTCAAGACTCTTGCCGCTGGCGAACAGATCAGATCGGCACGATGCGTCGGCTATCTCCGCGAATTCAGCAAACACCTCGCCCGAATCGGCAACACCACTTCTATAGTCGAGTTCAGCGCTGCTGCGTCGAGTTCACGACTGTGGCGCATCGCAGCACGATCCCCAACAGCTAACTAGCTACAGCGGAGCCCAGTCTTTCCGACTCGCACCCGTACGAAGTGCTTCAATGCGCTTGCGGGCTTCCTCTGCCACATGCTCACTTTCATTAGCTTTCTGAATGACCCATGTCACCATCAGGAACTCGCGGACAGCACGCATAGTGGGATATCCAGACCATTGCATGATATCGAAGCCGTACGCTCGCACGAATGTTTTGTATTCTTCGCGTGTGTGCCAGCCGAAGCTGTCGTAATAGATTGCTGTGAGAGCAACATCCCACTCTCTGGGGCCGATGGCGAATCCGTCGAGATCGATCACTACAGGTTCACCGCGGAAGTCATGAAGTACGTTGCCCACGCTCGCATCGCCATGAATGACTCCTGAAGGCAAGACGAAGCTGAGGTGAGCATACCGGCTGCGCATGTCCGCGAGCATTTCGGTCAGGAAACTTCGATCTTTGTTGCTTAGCCACCCGTTATCTTTAATCCTGCGTGAAGCGCTCTTAAAAGGAGCGAGCGCTGGCAACTGCAAGGAGTCCGGCGCGGTGAGTCTATGTAGCTTCGCAAAGACTTCGGCAACTTCGGCGACGCTCGCATACTCGTCGCCATCTGTCGACACTGCTTGCCAGAACGTAATTGCATGTCCATCAACAACGATTGGCTGCTCAATCTCAGCGGATGCGAGCCTTACGGCGGGATAATCAACGCTCTCCAGCCAGTTCGCTACAGCAACAGTCCGGCGCGCCTCTTCAATATCCGCACCGTGTCGCGATATCCGTACTACTACCGGCGCGACCAGGCGGAACACTGCGTTGGAACCGACGCGCAAGAGACGCGCGTTCTCTCGGTCGTAGCCAGCTACGGCGCATGCGTCCTTGAGCAGCGCACGCGCACGTGCCTCGCCCAGCTCACGGCCTACAGCCATGGCGTGCTTTCCGTTCCCTTGGTTTGCTCGCCTCTGAGTGGCAGTCGTTGACCCAAGTCAAGCACACTCGGCGGTTTCCACACACTTCGGGGACTGGTCGATGCAGCTGTGTCAGCTCATCAGCCCAGGTCACCGACACTCATCTCACGGTGATATATCACGGTGTTATTGGTTGCTCCCTTTCTGCGACCTAACTTTCTCGGTCACAGGAGTTCCCGCAAACGGGACAACAAAAAGGGAGTGATGCCCAATGATCTTCATTCTTGCCTTCGCGACGTTTCTGGGCGGTGCTGCAATCGGCGGCCTTGGACTAGTCGTCATGGGGATTCGAAGAGGCGACCGTGCCATCGACTTCGTCGCCAAACCGTCCACCCATGTGGAGGCTCTTACTCGGCGCGTTCTGGGCGTAGGTATCCGTACCGCCGAACACAGCGAGGACGAGAGGGGTGAGCTTTAAATGCAGAAGCTACAAACCAGCACCTGCATATGCGGTGCGCCGGTTCCTCGCTCAAGGCCACGGTGCCGTAAATGCAGCGCCCGCGGTCGCTGGTACCGGCGCAAGGCATGGCGAAGTCACCGAAACGCTATACACGGATTCGCCGAAAAGAAGTGATCGCATGACCATATCAATTCCCTTGTGGGTCATAGTCGGCGTGGTCGTGTACATCGCGTGGCGCTACATGGGTCTACGAATCTGGCAGCTACTCGCCTGCGTTGCCTTCGGTGTCCTTCTCGCCGCGACTTCAGCAGGACCGGAAATCAACCACTTCCTCAGCGGACTCGTCCACTGGCTTACCAAGCCATGAAAAGGAGTGATGCCTAGTGCCCTACTCGGTTTCTAACGCGAACACCAATCTCCGAGAGATCATCTCCCGCAACGACGCCGCTCGCCAGATCATCGCAGGTTTCTCGGCTGACATGCCCACCCTTTCGGAGGTCTGGCGGCACCTCCAGGCTGCCCTAGCCGACACCCTCGTCTTGGTGACTGAGGTCACCAAGCTTTCCGACGAACTCAAGGAGACTCGCCATGACCTCGCCAATCTGCTCGCGGCCATACGTGCCACGCTCGCCGCTCACTCAGACGGCGAGGCTGAACCGCTGTGGTACATCCGCGACGAGTTGGCCGCACAAGGCGCGCTCGGGCCGACGCCGCGGAGGCGCGCATGACAAACAGCCACCGCAGAATGCGCAGGTACGCCCGTCAAATCCGGCGTGGCGGCATGCAGCCCATGATGGTTGTCAACAGCGCCGACGACTTCCCCGAGACCGTTGCCGTCATGCTGCTTCGGTCGGCCTGGCGGTACCGTTCTGAACTCGCCCCTCTGAGCCTGGGCTTGGTCATACTCGGTGCGGCGTCATGGATGCACGCGACTCACCCGCACTGGTGGGGTTTCCTCCTCACTATCACAGCCGTCGCCGCATCGCTGCTGGCCACTATCGGCGCAAAGATGAAGCTCCGCGCGGTGCTCGAACGCTTGTATGCGGCCACGGTTACGCTCGCGGTTGGCGCCTGGACCGCTGCCGCCACCGCGCTCAGCCCGATCGTGTCACCACTTCCGCAGGCGCTAGCCATCGGCACGCTAATTCTGTCGGTGCCCTGGTGGGCGAGCAGGCGCAGGCGCGCCAAGGTCCGCGTTGAGCGGACGCTAGAAGCCTGGCCGGACATCGCCCGGGCCGTGGGACTCGTCGGCTCACAGGTCATGTCCGCCGCGGTGGACGTCTGGGGATGGCGGGCACGGTTCCGCCTCGCACGCGGCCAGACCATCGCCGACGTGACCGCGAAGATACCCGCTCTTGAGTCGGGACTCGGTACCGTTCGCGGCGCTGTCCGCGTCTATCCGACGCCCGACGACCTGGCCAACCGATGCGAGCTGCGTGTACTGGACATCGACCCGCACGCCGACGCCATCCCCTGGCCTGGTCCATCCGTCACGTCAATCACGCAGCCGATCGATTTCGGGCCGTTCGAGGACGCCGAACCCTGCCGCGTCCTGCTACTTCGCCGCCGCGTCCTGGTAGGCGGCACCACAGGTGCCGGTAAGAGCGGATGGCTCAACGTGCTGATGGGCAACCTCGCCGCCTGCCGTGACGTGGTCATCTGGGCCATTGACCTCAAGAAGGGGATGGAGCTGGACCCGTGGTCATCGTGCATCGCCCGTCTGGCCACGACCCCGGAGCAAGCTACGGCACTGCTGGCCGACGCCGTCGGCGTGCTGCTCGCCCGCGCGGAATACCTCACCACTACCGGCCGACGCACCTGGGAACCGTCACCAGACATGCCCGCGGTGATAGTCATCATCGATGAATACGCCGAGCTATCCGAGCAAGCCCCCGACGCGATCGGCTACGCGGACTCCATCGCCCGGCTTGGCCGCGCCATCGCGGTCACCCTGATAGCGGCAACCCAGCGGCCAACGCAGAAGGTAATGGGACAAGGCGCCGTGCGCTCGCAAATGGATATCCGGATTTGCTTCCGCGTGCGCGAACGCAGGGACGTCGACCTGATCCTTGGGCAAGGCATGCTCAATGCAGGTTGGCACGCCCACACGTTCAACGCGCCCGGCAAGTTCCTGATCTCCTCACCCGAGAACGACTCACCCAAGCGAGCCCGCGCGTACCTGGTCACAGATGAGGCAGTGACCCAGACCGCCGCCAGATACGCCAGCACCCGCCCCGAGCTGGACGAGGTCTCACGCCGCGCGATCCAGATCACGAGCGATGCCACCCGCGTAAATCCCGCCGAGACGTCCCCAGACACCAACGGGAATACAACCGTGAGCGCCGAAGATGCGCTACGGCTCGCGCTCCGCAACGCTCCCGAAGCAGGCGCCGATATCGGCGAACTGATGCGCGTCACGGGCCTGACCCGACCAACTCTGTACCGGTACCTCCGTCAGCTCGCCAAGACGGGCCGTGCCGTCCAGGTCGGCCGTGGCCGCTGGCGTGCCGACACCAATGGCGAGGCTCACGATGAGTAATCGTCTCACCGTTAGTCTCGTCTCATGTCTCGCGCGCGCGTCTGCACGTAAACGCGCGAACATGCCCGCTGAGACAAACACTGAGACAATCACGCAGCGTAGTGCCGAGGGGAGGTGATCCCTTGGCAGCCAAAGACATCAACAAGCGGATAGCCGCTGAAATCTCGTGGAGCCGTACGCACGACCGAGCAGCACGCACTCGCCCAGCACTTGAGAAGTTCCTCCAGCGATTCGAGAAGGAGGTTGACCCCGATGGAAAACTACCGCCGGATGAACGCCGCCGCCTCGCTGAGCACGCGAAGCGCGCCTACATGCTCCGCCTCGCCAAGAGGGCCGTAGCAGCCCGCAAGTCGGGCTAGGCTCGCCGCGCAAATCCCCCCGGGCCTTCGCTCGGGGGGATAGCCTTGCGTTATGCCGGCTCTGAAGCACAAACGATAAGCGAGCAACAGGAACCACATACGAAACTTGCGTCCACGGAGGACCAGAGCCCTTCCTTTGGTCCTCCCTCAGCGAGCCGGATGGGTAACGACCACTCCGATTACTGCCTGGGGCTAATGGTCGTTCCCTAACAGGACGCATGGTGCGTGTGGGGAGTGTCGTTGTGCTGGCAATTGTTATCGTCGCAGGAGTCCTTCTTCTCGCTGGCCTTGTCGTCGTTTGCTATGCAGCAAACAAGATCAAGGCTGAGTCGTTCGAGTTCTCGGCCGGAATATGGAAAATTCTTTCACTTTCAATCAAGATTGTCTCGCCGAACAAGCGCGGTGATCGTGAAGGAAGTGGGCCCGAGCCGTAGCTAGACGATCCGGACCATCCATCCAGTCCATTACGAGGCGAGAAGCCGAACTCCCACCGCAGCGAACCTCCGCGCTACGATGTCGTACTCCTCGTGAGTGATCCCTGGCTTGCCGTTGATGAGGAAGTCGCGTTGCCGTGTCGCCCACTCGTGCCAGCGTTGGAACGCGACGTCGAGACCGATTCCCATTGCCGCCATGATGGCTTCCGGCTTCGCGCCCGCGAGCATCGCTGAGTGAATCGCGATCGGCTGCCAGCGCGTGAGCCACGTCCGCAATGCGGACATGACCGCCAGCTCGGACAGCTCATCGTATGGAGTCCGCTCGTCTATGGGCCACGCGGTCCGGTCGGCCCACAACTGGGCCAACTCGAACGCCCCTAGATTCTCGGCCGCGCGAAACGTGATGGGCCGCTCGGGTACGTCAGACTCGGGACGCCGGTACTTTCTGGCCACGATCCTGTCCTTCCGGTGAACCGAAGGACAAGCCCAAAACACGCGCCCCTAAAGATCAACTTTTAAGCATCTGATTAGCTGCACGCCGGTCGGTCGTGTTCTGCGTCTTCCCTGGTCAGCACGGCGGAAGTCGAGAAATGATCCGTAGTCAGATGCTCTATCCGTTGAGCTACGAGCGCAGGTGCCTGGATAGTCTACGACACTCCAAGCAGCGCTGTGTCACCCGATCGGAGGAGCGGCTGATGAAGGCCATGCGGTGAATGAGCTTCTGATTCGCGTCGCTCAGATGCCCGGTCCGGCACCTATTCTGCCTGGATCCAGCTGATCATGTCCTCTTGGCTGACCGTTTCCAGTAGGACCGGATGATCGGTGGCCAGATGCCCCCGGATCATCCCGACCACCTGGTCATCGCTATCGCCGCGGGCCACGAACCCGCATTCGCATCGGATCAGCTTCACCTCGCGCCTCCCGCCCCGGCTGTCTTCCCAGCCTGTCGCTCTGGCTGTCCTTCCAGCGTAGTGCCAGGATGTTGATGTGACCTTGGCGTCCTTGCCCCTGGTGCGGATCCAGATCTGCGGGGCGCTGGCGGTCGAGCGCGACGGCCAGCGGCTCGATGACCGCCTGCCCGGTCGCCAGGGTCGGCTCCTGTTCACCTACCTGGTGGTCAACCGTCACCGTCGAATCCCCAGGGACAAGCTGGCCGAGGCGCTGTGGCGCGAGCCAGATCCGGCTGCGGTCGACGCCCGGCTCAACCCGCTACTGTCCAAGCTGCGCCGGGTCTTCGGCGCCGATGCTGTGGACGGGCGCTCCACCCTCCGGTTGTGCCTGCGCGACGCCTGGATCGATCTGGAAGCCGCCGCCGAGGCCATCCACCGAGCCGAGTCCTCGGTCGCGCAGCAGGACTGGCCACGGGCGTGGGGACCGGCGCTCACCGCGCTGTTCGTGGCCGAGCGGGACTTCCTTCCCGGCGAGGACGCGCCCTGGATCGATGAGATCCGCCATCAGCTGACCGAGTTGCGCCTGCGCGCCCTGGAATGTTACGCGGCAGCCGGACTGGGCATCGGCGGAACCGAGCTCGCAGCCGCGGTCCGGGCCGGCCGCCAGCTCACTCGCCGGGCTCCGCTGCGGGAAAGCGGCTATCGCTACCTCATGCAAGCCTTCGCCGCCCAAGGCAACCTAGCTGAAGCTCTCGGCGTTTACGGCCAGCTGAGCGACTGCCTGCGAGACCAGCTCGGCGTCTCGCCTAGCCCGGCCACCCGCGAGCTCCACGCACGCCTCCTCGCCGTGACCTGACCGGCCGGGATGCCAATGTTTCGCCAATTCTTCGGCAACGTTGCGGCAATGGCGCCGCTGTAGACCTGTGCTCAAGAAGCCGAGCGCAGGGAGGTCCCTATGAAGAACGCAATCGGTGCTTCCGCACCGGACCCGGGCACCAGCCACGGAATGCTGGTGGATCCGGGATGGCTGCAAGCGCACCTATCTCACCCACGGGTCCGGGTGATCGAAGTAGACGTCAGCCCGGCCGCCTACGACGACTGGCACATTGACGGTGCGGTGCTGTGGAACATCTACGCCGACCTGAAAGACGCCGATTATCGCCTGGCGGCTAAAGCCGCGGTTCAACGGCTCGTCGCGCGCTCGGGGATCGGACCGGACTGCACCGTGGTGTTCTACGGGTACGCGCCTGCCCTGGGCTTGTGGCTGCTGAAGCTTTACGGGCATCCTGACGTGCGCATCCTGAATTGCTCACGTGGCACCTGGCGGGCCGAAGGCTTCTCGTGGAGCACCACTCCGAGCGAACCGCCGACGGGCACCTTCTGCCTCAGCGGTGAGGATTCCGGCATTCGGGCAGACCGGACGGCGGTGCGCGAGGCCATCAGCCGACCCGGCACGATCCTGGTCGACGTGCGCTCAGCGGCTGAGTACCGAGGGGAGCGCTTCTGGCCATCGGGCGGCATGGAACCAGGCGGTCGCGCCGGGCATGTGCCCTCAGCCATCCACCAGCCCATCGACGGCATCTACCACGAAGACGGATCGTTCCGCTCCGCCGCGGAACTGCGCCACCTGTTCGCGCCGGCCATCCTGGATGACCGCGGGGAGCTGATCACCTACTGCACCATCGGCGGGCGCGCGGCCACCGCGTGGTTCGTGCTCACCCACCTGATCGGCCGCGACCGGGTCCGGGTCTACGACGGATCCTGGGCCGAGTGGGGCCGCGGACCAGAAAACCCGGTGACCCCCTGGATGACCGCGGGGAGCTGATCACCTAGTGCACCATCCCCGGCCATCCGCGACCCCGGGTCCGATATATAACCGATCATCACCCGAACATGCGAAATGACCGAATCAATCCCCTCATCCCCAGAACGCCATATTTCTGGATATTCCCTATTTGCCCGACATGAAAGTGTAATCTGGCGTGTTTAGGGAGGGGATCCGGCATGTCCCTAACGCAATCCGACGCGCAATCCGACCCCACGAGAACCCAACCCGGCCGCGGGAGTGTCAGCGGATATGAAGCCGTGCACATCAGCCGGGAGTTCCGCACCTTGCGGCGTCGCTTTGGCTCCTTCGTCGTGCCGGCCACCGTACTGTTCCTTAGCTGGTACTTCCTCTACGTGATCATCGCGGCGTTCGCGCCGGGATTCATGCGACTCCACGTGCTCGGGGAGGTGAACGTAGGACTGTGCTTCGGGGTGTTGCAGTTCGTCTCCGCCTTCGTGATCACAGTCGCTTATCGCCGCTGGGCCCGGCGGAACCTCGACCCGCTGTCCGACCGGCTGCGGCAGCGGCTGGAAGCGAGGAGGCGCCGGTGACCGCACAGCAGGCCACGCAGGCCACACAAGTCGCACAGGCCACACACACCCTGGCCGCCGCTACCGTCGGCACTCCAGAGGTCAACCTTCTCATTTTTGCCTTCTTTATCATCGTGACCCTGGTCATAGCGGTCCGCGCGGCGGGCACGAACCGGACCACTACCGATTACTACGCCGGCGGCCGCGCCTTCACCGGACCGCAGAACGGTATCGCCATCGGCGGCGACTACCTGTCAGCCGCCTCATTCCTGGGCATAGCGGGCCTCATCGCCCTGTACGGGTATGACGGCTTCCTCTATTCCATCGGCTTTCTCGTGGGCTGGCTGCTGGTCTTGCTGCTGATCGCCGGGCCGCTGCGGAACACCGGCCGGTATACGGCAGCCGACGTTCTCGACTTCCGGCTGAAGGCCGTCCCGGTGCGCGCCGCCGCGGCGGTCTCGACCCTGACCGTGAGCCTGTTCTATCTGCTGGCCCAGATGGCCGGGGCGGGCGGACTCGTCAGCCTGCTGCTCGGTGTGAACGGCTCGGTGGGCCAGGACATCACCGTGGTCATCGTCGGGTTGCTGATGATTTTCTACGTCCTGGTCGGCGGCATGAAGGGCACCACCTGGGTGCAGATCGTCAAGGCGACGATCCTCACGGTTGGCGCGGCGGTCACCGCTTTCTGGGTGCTGGCCCGCTCCGGGTTCAACATTTCCGCGCTGCTGCACCATGCCGCTGCGTCCAGCCCGGCCGGCAATGCCGTGCTCGGCCCGGGCCTCATTTACGGCGCGAACACGGTCTCCAAGTTCGACTTCATCTCCCTGGCGATAGCCCTGGTGCTCGGGACGGCTGGCCTGCCGCACGTCCTTATGCGGCTGTATACCGTGCCGGACGCCCGGGAGGCACGCCGCAGCGTCATCTGGACGGTCTGGCTGGTCGGCTTGTTCTACCTGTTCACGCTGGTGCTCGGCTACGGCGCGATGTGGCTGGTGGGTGGAAAGCAGATCCTGGCCGCGCCGGGCAGGGCGAACGCGGCGGTGCCGCTGCTGGCCTTCAAGCTCGGCGGGACGCTGCTGCTTGGCATCGTGGCGGCCGTCGCCTTCGCCACCATACTGGCCGTGGTGGCCGGCCTGACTATCACCGCCAGTGCTTCCTTTGCTCATGACGTCTATGCGGGCGTGCTCCGTCGGGGCGAGGCCGATCCTGACGACGAGGTGCGGGTGGCACGGACGACGGCAGTGGTGATCGGCGCCGTGGCGGTAATCGGCGGCATCTTCGCGAAGGACATCGACGTAGCCTTCCTGGTCGGACTGGCCTTCGCGGTGGCGGCGTCAGCCAACCTGCCATCCATCCTGTATTCGCTGTTCTGGCCGCGGTTTACCGCCCGCGGCGCGCTGTGGAGCATTTACGGAGGGCTGATCAGCTCGGTTGTTCTGATCATCTTCTCTCCGGTGGTCTCCGGCCAGGTGAGCCCGGCGGGGGGCGCCGGCGCGTCGCTGATCAGCGATCCGCACATCAACTTCGCGTTCTTCCCGTTGGACAATCCCGGCATCGTGTCCATACCGCTGGCATTCTTCCTCGGCTGGCTGGGTACGGTGACCGATCGGCGGACTGCTGACCCGGCACGTTTCGCACGGATACAGGTGCGGGCACTCACCGGAATCGGCGCCGAGCACGGGAGCCGCGGCTGATAACGGCCTGACACAAGATGTACCAGGAAGGGGAGGACGTGGTGAGCGACAGCGGGCCGGACACGACGAACCGTCCGAACCAAGGTGCGCGAGAGGTCCTGCCGATGCCCGATCCGAGGGTATTGCAGGCGGTCCGCTCATCGGCGGTCCGGTTGATCCGCTTCGAGAGGGCGTTCATCCAGCAGCTTCAGTCCGACATCAGGCCGCTTGTCCCGGGGCTGGCCGGGGACGGATGGGCTTTCTGCGAGCGCTTGGTGCACGTGCTGCTCTGGATAGCGACTGCCGATCAGGCCCCGCATGCGATCGCCGATGCCCTGCGTTGGGTGGGTGAGCGGAACCGGCTGGAGGGCTTCCCCGAACCGCGCTATCAAGATGTCGCACACGCGCTGGTCCGTGCGGTGCGCAACGTCAGCGGGGACAACTGGACCACGTCAACAGGTTCGGCGTGGATCAGCTACTTCCTGTGGTCTGAGCCATATCTGCTGGCCGGAGCTCAGCGAGCCGCCGCACAGCAAGCCGCGGCTCAGGCGCAGGCGCTGCGGCAGGACCTGCACGCCGGCCGGCCAGCAAGCAGCGACGTGGACCTGGAGGCGGTGGCCGACCTGCTCGACGAGGAGGACGAGGACGACAGCGTCAGCTACGGACAGATCATGGTCTCGATGACACGCAACATCCGGCGGGAGCGCGCATAGCAACGGCGTTGCTCCTAGGCCCTCAGCAACCCGCTCATTACCCTGGGTCACAGCGGCACGGGCCGATGGGGGGCACTAGCCAGTGGGGCAGGGGCATAGGGCGAAGGCGCGCACGCGCGCACCCGGCCTGGACGGTGTACGGGCCATCGCGGTGCTCGCGGTCATCGGCTATCACGAGGGCGCCCGGGCGCTGACCGGCGGTTTCCTCGGTGTCGACGTATTCTTCGTGCTGAGCGGATTCCTGATCACCGACCTGCTGACCACCCAGCGGCCTACCCTGAAGGACTTCTGGCTGCGGCGAGCGAGGCGCCTGCTGCCAGCGCTCGCCGTGATGCTGGTGCTGGTGACCGCCGCCGCGACGATCATCGAACCGGGGGCGGTTCCCGCACTGCGTCCGGCGCTGCTCGCCGCGATCACTTACACCAGCAACTGGTACCAGATGCTGCATCACGTGTCCTACTTCGACGCGTTCGGGCCACCGCCGCCCCTGGAACATCTGTGGTCGCTAGCCATTGAAGAGCAGTTCTACCTGATATGGCCGCTGATCCTGTGGTTTGTAATCATTAGACTGAACGGCTGGCGTGCTTGGATCATGGCAACCCTGCTCGGCGCTGCTGGGTCGGCGCTGGCAATGGCGCTTCTCTACAGACCAGGCAACCCGTCCATGGTGTACTACGGCACGGACACCCATGCCTCCGCGCTGCTGATCGGCGCGGCACTCGCCCTCGCCTGCCCGCTCGCCACGCTGACCAGCACGAAGGCCGTCGCCACCAGGCGCCTGGACGCCATCGGCATAGCGGGTCTCGCCGTACTCGCCTGGGCTTTCGGGCACTTCTCCGGAAACGACGCGCTCGTGTATCCGGCCGGCCTGCTTATCGCCGCGCTGGCTGCCGCGGCCATCATCGCCGCCGCGGCCAGCCAGGGGGCTGTTGCCGCGATCACCAGCGTCGCGCCGATGCGCTGGGTCGGTGTCCGGTCCTACGCCATGTACCTGTGGCACTGGCCGGTGATCGCGCTGGCCGCGGCGCTGGCCGGAAAGGCCGCTAATTACCCCGCCACCTGGATCGCCGAGACCGTCGTCACGGTCGGGCTGGCCGCGGCCTCCTGGCGGCTTGTCGAGGCCCCGATTCTCCGCGACGGCTTCCGTTCCTTCTGCGGTAACTGGTACCGCTCGCTCACGGCCGCGCTGATCGGGCCCGCGGTTGGTCTCCGCCAGGCATTCCCGATGGCGGTATCCGCTGTCGCGCTGCTGGTCACGGCGGTGGCCTGCTACGGGGTAACGGCCCCGGCGGGATCCTCGGCCCAGACCGGCCTGCTCCGTCAGGTGGCCGAAGGCGAGCGCATCAGCGCGGTCTCCCAGCATCACGCGCCGGTACGCCGTCCGGCCCGCCGTCGTGCCGTACTGAACCACACCGCCTGCCATCCAGCCGGATGGCAGATCACCGCTGTCGGCGACTCGGTCATGCTGGCCTCTGCCTCGGCGCTCGAAACCGGCATGCCCGGCATCTACATAGACGCACAGGTGGGCAGGCAGATGCAGACCGGCGTGCAGGTGGTCCAGGAACTCGCCACCGCCGGGAGCCTCCGTCGCTACGTGGTCGTCGGGCTGGGCACCAACGGTGTCATCAGCCCGGGGGAGATCTGGCAGCTCCGCGACGCGGTCGGCTCGCACCGGGAACTGATCCTGGTCAACACATTCGGGCCCATGTCATGGGAATCCGAAGTCAACAACGTCCTCGCCTCCGCGACCTGGCACAAGCCCCACGTGGCGCTCGTGAACTGGGCCCGGGCAGTCGCCCCGTACCCCCATCTACTCTGGAGCGACGGCATCCACCCCCGCCCCTCCGGCGCGTCCCTGTACGCCCGCCTGGTGGCAAACACCATCCGCGCCAGCTGCTGAGCTACGCGGGCGCCATGTCCACGAAGCGGCTGTAGTGGCCTTGGAACGCGACCGTCACCGTGGCTGTCGGCCCGTTCCGGTGCTTGGCCACGATCAGGTCCGCCTCCCCCGCCCGCGGCGATTCCCTCTCATAGGCGTCTTCCCGGTGCAAAAGAATCACAACATCCGAATCCTGTTCAATGGAACCGGATTCACGCAAATCGGACAGCAGGGGCTTTTTGTCGGTGCGTTGTTCGGGGCCGCGGTTGAGCTGGGACAGCGCGACTAGCGGGACCTCCAGTTCCTTGGCCAGCAACTTGAGGGACCGGGACATCTCCGAGACCTCCTGCTGGCGGTTCTCCACCCGTTTAGGCGAGGACATCAGCTGCAGGTAGTCGATGATCACGAACTTGAGGTCGTTCCGCTGTTTGAGCCGTCGGCACTTGGCCCTGATCTCCATCAGCGACATGTTTGGTGAGTCGTCGATGAACAGCGGGGCGTCGGCGACCTCGCTCATCCGCCTGGCCAGCCTGGCCCAGTCGTCATCGTTCATCTGCCCGGTGCGCATGGTCTGCAGTGGCACTCGCGCTTCAGCGGACAGCAGCCGCATCGTGATCTCGTTCCGCCCCATCTCCAGGCTGAAGATGACCGTGCTCATCCCGTGCCTGATAGCCGCCGCCCGCGCGAAGTCCAAAGCGAGCGTCGACTTTCCCATAGCAGGTCTCGCTGCCACTACCACCATCTGGCCGGGGTGGAGACCGTTGGTGAGGACGTCGAGGTCGGAGAAGCCGGTGGGCACGCCGGTGAGGACATTGCCGCGGCTGCCGATCGCCTCGATCTCGTCCAGGGCTCCGGGCATGATCTCGGACAGGGAGTGGTAGTCCTCGCTGGTCCGGCGATCCGTGACGGCGAACACCTCGGCCTGGGCGCGGTCCACGAGGTCGTCCGCGTCGGCATCGCCCGCGTATCCGAACTGGACGATCCTGGTGCCCGCCTCGACCAGCCGGCGCAGGATCGCGCGTTCCCTGACGATCCGCGCGTAGTAGCCCGCGTTGGCCGCCGTGGGGACCGAGGCGATGAGGGTGTGCAGGTACGGCCGATCGCCGACCCGGGTGATCTCGCCGCGCCTGGTGAGCTCGTCCGCGACCGTGATCGGGTCCACCGGCTCGCCGCGACCGTAGAGGTCGAGGATGGCCTCGTGAATCATCTGGTGCGCCGGCCGGTAATGATCGGTAGGCCGGATCACCTCGATCACGTCCGAGATGGCGTCCTTCGACAGCAGCATCCCGCCGAGCGCACACTGCTCGGCGGCGACATCATGCGGTGGTGTCCGCTCGAAGTCGTCGCCCCGCGGCGGCATCTCGGTGACGCTCACGAACCCCTCCTCCCCCGTCTGCGTGAACACGGCACGAACGCACCTCTGTGCTAGCTAACACCGGCTAGCTAACACCGGCTAGCTAACACCGTTGTAGCCGATGGCTCTGACATTTTGGCGGCCCGCCACGCCGAGCATCAACCGCGGGGGTGGACGATCCTGTGGACAAGGTGTGCAGACACGCCGACAAGGTTGTGCGCAGCCTGGGGAAAGCGCTGTGGAGGGGTGACGCTAGCCGAGCGCGACCCCCGTGTTAGCAGGCAGAACTCACTCCACGGGCTGTGTGGAGGAAAAAGTCGGGCGGGAATTCTCGCTGCTTAATCCACAGGAATCTTCCACAGGGCAAGAACGTCAGGCTGTGGAAAACCGGCTCGCGCGAGTGTGCCGGAAGTGTCCTTCGGAGCTGATAGCATCCGACGGTGTATTCGAGCCGGGAGCTGGCCCAAGAGCTGGCACTGAAGCGCGTGGCAGACGCCATAGACGAGCTTGACGCCAGCTTCCGGGCAGCCGATCCAGCGGAACTGGAGGCTCGGATCGCGGCCGTCTGGGCGATGGTGGGCGCGCTGGATCCCAATCTCGCCAAGCTCGCATCGCGGTATGCCAAGGGATGCGACTGGCGGGGATGACGGCCGGCACCAGCTTGTGATGCCGGCCGTCATCCCCGCGGACAGTGGTAGAGAAGTCTCCGCTCAGCTAGCGGAGATCTCGATGTCTACCGGGGCGCTGACCTCTGCGTGCAGCCGGACCCGGACCTGGTGCGAGCCGATCGTCTTGATCGGGTCGCGGACCTCGATGCGGCGGCGATCGAGTTCCGGGCCGCCCGCCTCACGGACGGCGGCCACGATGTCCGCGGACCCGACCGAGCCGAACAGCCGCCCGCTCGCGCCCGCCCGGCGCCGCATACGCACACGCAGCCCGCTGAGCTGATTGGCGATCGCCTGCGCGTCCTCGAGGCCGCGGATCTCCCGGGCCGACCGGGCGCGCTTGATCAGGTCGATCTGCTTCTCCGCGCCGCGGGTCCACGGCATGGCGAAACCGCGCGGGATCAGGTAGTTCCGGCCGTAGCCGGGCGCGACGTCAACCACGTCGCCGGGTGCGCCCAGCCCACCCACCTCCTGGGTGAGGATGAGCTTCATCGGTGCGCGACTCATCTGCCTGACCTCCTAGCGCGCCGTGCTCGTGTACGGAAGCAGCGCCATCTCGCGGGCATTCTTGATCGCCGTGGCGACGTCCCGCTGGTGGCGGGTGCAGTTACCCGTCACGCGCCTGGCGCGGATCTTCCCGCGGTCGGAGATGTACTTACGAAGCAGACCGGTGTCCTTGTAGTCCACGTAGACGGTCTTCTCGTGGCAGAACGAGCACACCTTCTTCTTCGGCTTGCGTAGTGGTGGCTTGGCCATCGTGGTGCTCCTTAGCAGAGCCCCGCTCACGCGGGGATGGTCGGTTGGTTGGTTTGCTACTAGAAGGGGGGTTCGTCGGAGTATCCGGCGGACGGCCCGTCGGTCGCCCACGGGTCGGCTTCCTGGCCGCCGCCGCCGCCGGCCGGTCGGCCACCGCCGCCGCCCTGCTGGCCGCCGTAACCGCCGCCGCCGCTACCGCCGGAGCGGGCCACCCTGTTCACCTTGGCTGAGGCGTTGCGCAGCGACGGACCGACGTCGTCGACCTCGATCTCGTAGACCGTGCGCTTCTCCCCTTCCTTCGTCTCATAGGAACGCTGCTTGAGGCGCCCGGAAACGATGACCCGCATGCCGCGCTGCAGGCTCTCGGCCACGTTCTCGGCCGCCTGCCGCCAGACGTTACAGGTCAGGAAGAGGCTGTCCCCATCCTTCCACTCGTTGGTCGTCCTATCCATGAATCGTGGGGTGGAAGCCACCCGGAAGGTCGCCACCGGCTGGCCGGCCGGAGTGAACCGAAGTTCCGGGTCGTTGACGAGGTTACCCACGACGGTGATAACGGTGTCGCCTGCTGCCATCGGATGCTCCCTTGATTGGTGCTCAGGCTTAGTGGTGCTCGGGCCGGATGACCTTCGTCCGCAGTATTGCCTCGTTGAGGTTGAGCTGCCGGTCGAGCTCCTGCACCGTGGCCGGCTCGGCGGTCAGATCCACGACTGCGTAGATGCCCTCGGGCTTCTTCTCGATCTGGTAGGCGAGGCGTCGCTTTCCCCAGATGTCAACCTTCTCGACCTTGCCACCGCCGCCGGTCACGACCTTCAGGAACTGGTCTAGTGACGGCTGGACGGCGCGCTCCTCGAGGTTTGGGTCGAGGATGATCATGATCTCGTAATGGCGCATAGCGTCCTGAGCCCTCCTCTGGACTGATGCGGCCACGGCCTTTCCGTGGCAGGAGGTGTCGCGGGTAGATTAGGCCAGCCACTTACCGGCCGCCCGCACTGTCTTCTTCAGAAGCTCGCGTTATTCAAACAACCCGCTTCGGCCGAGGCCCGTGCGGACCGGGACCGGCCGCTCGCGGAGGCAAAGAGGCCCCCGCTCCCTAGCCGGGTTTGAACAACGCTCACTGGGCCGCAAGCATACCAACATCGCGGCCGAGCCTGGTAACGGAACGCGCCCAGTACGGGATTGACGGTCCAAGGGCGGGGGTGGGTTGGCGGAGGGTGGTGCGGGGAAGGTGATAGTGCGAGGATCAAGTGACCGGAGCAGGAGGTGGTTGGCATGTCAGATACCGCTCGTCCGCCCTCGCGGTCGCGGCCGCATCTGCTGCAGTTCCTGAACTCCGACGGCCGGCCGCATCCGGCGGAGAACATCATGGCGATCGCGATACTGATCGTCGGCCTGGTGTCCTTCGTCATCGGGATGATCGTCCGGAACGCGCCGACGGCGGGGCCGGCCATGCACATCGTGGCCACGTCGACCGGCCTGCTGGCGTGCCTGGTCGGGCTCTACGCGCAGATGGTGTCGGCGACCAGGGAACAGCGGGTGCTGATCGTGACGGGGATCATCGCCGGCTTCGTGGGCCTGGCGCTCGGTCTCTCCCACGGCGGTTTCACCGGCTAGCTCTGCTTACCGCTGCGCGGGCATAGGGTGGGAAACATGCCGTTCATCGGAGCCCATTTCCACGTTGAGAATCCGCTGGCCGAAGCCATTGCCGCGCGGGTGGATGTGGCCCAGTTCTTCCTCGGCGACCCGCAGGACTGGAAGCCGCCGGTCATTCCCGGCGATCCGGCCGACATGAGACGGGCCTGGGCCGACGTCGGCATCGACGTCTACATCCATTCCCCGTACCCGGTGAACCTGGCCAGCACCAACAACCGGATCAGGCATCCGAGCCGGAACATCGTGAAGCAGCAGCTCAAGGCGGCCGCGTCGATCGGTGCGAAGGCGCTGGTCGTGCACGGCGGTCACGTAACCGCCAAAGACGATCCGCAGGACGGCCTCATCAACTGGGCCAAGGCGGTGGAGCAGATCGACCGCCCGATCCCGATGCTGATCGAGAACACGGCCGGCGGCGATGGCGCCATGGCCAGATCGCTGGACATGATCGCGCGGCTGTGGGACGCGGTCGGCGGCCTGGACAACGTCGGCTTCTGCCTCGACACCTGTCACGCGAACTCGGCCGGCATCGACCTGGCCGACGCGGTCGACCGGGTCAAGGCCATCACTGGCCGGATCGACCTGGTGCACTGCAACAACTCACGCGACGCGTTCGACTCCGGGCAGGACCGGCACGCGGATATCACCAAGGGTACGATCGACCCCGCGCTGCTGCTCGGCGTGGTGCAGGCTGCGGGCGCGCCGGTGATCTGCGAAACCCCCGACGCCCCGGCCGACGTCACGTGGCTGAAGCGGCAGCTCGGCGAGGAAGCCTGAGCACGAAACGATCCGCCGCGCCATCGAACACACCCCCGGCCGGATCGTCGATGCCGGAAAGACGCACCACATCTCGTTCGTGGTAAAGAATGTCTCGCACGATGTAGGCGGCAAGCAAGGCCACGGAGGCCAGCCGGAGCAGCAGAGCGGCGAAATACCATCCGCTGGAGATGCCCTGGTACCCGGGGAACACGTGTCCCTCCTGCACATAGACGAAGGTCAGATAGGCCCAGATCGCGAAGAAGTAGCCGATCTCGGCGAGCTGCCACAACACGTACGGCCACAGCCGAGGGCGGGCCAGCACGGCCAGCGGCACCAGCCAGACCACGTACTGCGGTGACCACACCTTGTTCGTGAGCAGGAACGCGGCCAGCATCAGATAGCACAGCTGCGGCAGCCGGGGGCGGCGCGGCGCGGCCAGCGCGAGCAGCGCGATGCCGGCGAACGCCAGGGCCAGGAACGCACCGGACAAGAGGTTCACCACCCCGTTGCTGCTGTCGCCGAGCAGCGGCACGTTGTGGAACTCGAAGAAGTACCAGATCGACCCCCAGTCGGCGCCGCGCTCCTTGCTGAACACGTAGAACCAGCTCCAGCCGGACGGCGCGATGATCATCACTGGCAGGTTGACCGCCAGCCACGCGGCCGCCGCCGCGCCGAGGGTCCGCGCGAACTCACGGAGCTGACCGGTGCGAAGCGACAGCAACAGCAACGGACCGAAGATCACCAGCGGATAGAACTTCGCGGCCACGGCCAGGCCGAGCAGCACGCCGGCCAGCACGCCCCGGCGGGAAGCCCAGGCCGCGATGCCCAGCATGCCGAGTGCCATCGCGATCAGGTCCCAGTTGATGAACGCGCCGAGGATCAACGCCGGGGACAACGCGACCAGCAGGACCGTCCAGCGGCGTTCCGGGCCGGCCGCGTGCGCGGTGGCCAGCACGCCGACCACCCCGCAGACCGCGAGCAACAGGACGGTGACGTCGAAGAACTCACGCCCCCTGATCGTCACGTCGACGTTGCGGACGAGCCAGGCCGCCGCCTGCATGGCCGCGCCGGTGAGCACGGGGTACTCAACCGGGTGCCCGGTGTACGGCACTTTCCCGGCGGACAACCCCTCGCCGTAATACAGCGGGTAGATGTCCGTATAGCAGAAATCCTGGAACTGGCCGGTATAGGAGTTCCATGCACCCGAACGGCAGGGGAACTTGTCCGCGAAACCCAGCAACATCCCGACTGCTGACGCCGCGGTGAGCATGATCGTGCTGCCCAACGCGATCGCGAGGCCCGAACGGTCTCGTCGCAAGGTCGTCGGGGATTCGGTGGCTTCCTGCACCCTTCCTATCTAACCGTTTTTTCGCGGCTCGGCGTTCGCGGCGGCGGACCCAGAACAGGATCAGCGGCAGGCTGATCGTGCCCATGGCCGCCGCCCCCACCTGGGAACCGGTCACGTCGGGAGTGCTGAGATTGAGGTTGCTTCCGAAGCCACCGGGAGTCGGATTGCCGTTGCCGTTGCCGTTACCATTACCGTTGCCGTTGTTGCCGGTGGCCGGGTTGCAATCCACGTTCACCACGCCGGGCGGGCAGATCGCGGTGGGGCTGGGCGCCGCTCCCGAGCCGCCGTTGCCGTTGCCGTTGCCGTTGCCGTTGCCATTACCGTGGCCGTGCTTCTTCTCGGCCTTCTTCTTGGGCTTGAGCAGGCTGTCGGGCGCGAGCATCCACTTCTGGCCGTTGAACACCGGCTGCGGGAACGTCTGCGCGGTCATCGGCAGGAACATGTTCTGCGCGTAGGTGTGCCAGATGGAGGCGGACCAGGTGCCACCGAAGTTCTGTGCGATGCCGCCGAGGCCGTTCAGCGTCTGGCAATGCGGCGTCACGTTCCATTGCTGCGCGGTGCAGTTCGTCTCATCACCCTGGTAGCCGGTGAAGATGCCGACCGCCAGGGCCTCCTGCGGAATCGCGCCGATGTAGAAGGCCGACTGCGCGTTGTTCGTGGTTCCGGTCTTGGAGATGATCTGCCGGCCGTCGCTCATGCCCGCGACCCCGGCCGCGGTGCCGCTGTAGGCGACCTTCTGCATGGCGTACTGGACCTGGCTGTCCTCCTGGGCATTGAGCGTCGGGTCACCGTTGAAGACCGGATGGGGCGACGCGATCATCGATGCGTACTGCTGGCCGTTCTGGGAGACCGACTTGACGATGTGGATGGGATTCCACGTGCCGTTGTTGTCGATCGCGGCCAGCATCGTGGCCTGCTCGCCGACGGTCAGCGATGCCTGTCCGAGGGCAACGCCCGCCTCGTGTTCCATGCTAGCCATGCCGGAGGCCGTAGTGTCCACGCCGAACGTCGCCGCTGTGTGGAGCACGTTGTTACCGCCCACGTAGTGCCACAGGTCGGCGTAGGCCGTGTTGATCGAGTTCGTCATCGCGTCCTGGGCGTTGTACGCCCCGTTCTCCCCCGGAGAATCGTTGGACATATGGTCCCAGCCCGCCTGGCAGTTCGGGTAGGTCGCCGGGTCCGGATAGACGTTCTTCAGCGCCGGCTCCAATGAGCTGTCCGGTGGGATGCATACGTAGTTCTGGCCGTCGAGCATGCTGTTCTGCACGTTCATGCCCTGCTCGACAGCGGTGGCGAGGATGTAGGGCTTGAACGAGGATCCGACCTGCTCCCGGGCGTAGACGGCCATGTTGTCCTGGCAGAGGATTTTGTCGCAGTACTTCTGGGTGATCCTCGCACCGGTACCGTTGTATTTGTAGCCCGGGTAACCCGGGCCGGCGTACATGGCCTCGATCGCGCCGGTCTGCGGATCCTCCAGCACCGCCCCGACGTGCATGAACGTCTGCAGGCCCTCGCCGCCCGCCTTCATCGCCGCTTCCTGGGTATTGACCGCTTGGTAGAGCGCGGCCATCTTGGCCGGCTCGACGGTCGTGACGATCTTGTAGCCGCGGTTGCTCAGGTCGGACAGTGAGTAGTGGTAGACGTCTTCCAGTTCGTTCTGGACCACGTCCATGACGTACGGATCCCACACCGCGCTGCCGTAATTCGGCGGGGTGAAGTTGCCGAACTTGGGGAACTTCATCGCATCGGCCTGGGCCTGGGTGATACTGCCCATCTTCACCAGACCGCTGAGCACGTACTGCCACCGGTTGTAGAAATTGTTGTGGTACTGCGGCAGCGGGTATGTGCTCGGCTGCTGGATGACCGCGGCAAGCAGCGCGGCCTGGCTCCACGTGATGGTGGACAGCTTCGAGACCGGGATGTTGAAGTAGGTCTGCGCGGCGGCGCCGATACCGTTGGCGCCCTCACCGAGGTAGATGGTATTGAGGTAGTTCTGCAGGATCCACTGCTTGGATTTCTCGCGCGCGATCTTCATCGCGACGAAGATTTCCTTGACCTTCCGGCTGGCGGTCTGCGCGGTCCCGATGCCCTGGTAATACTGCCGGACAAACTCCTGGGTGATGGTCGAGCCACCCTGGAAGTCGCCGCTGCCGAGGGTGTCCTCGTACGCCGCGCGCATGATCCCGGTCGGCGAGACACCGCCCTCGTTGAAGAAGTTCCGGTCCTCGGCGGCCAGGACCGAATCGATGATCTTCGACGGGATCTGGTTATAGGTCACCTGCTGGCGGTCGGTGCGGCCGAACCGGCCGATTACCGTGCCGTCGGCGGCGTAGACCACCGACTGCGCGGAGAGCGCCTCCTCCATGGCCGCGGTCGGCACCGGCGTCTTGTTGTAGACGTACACGACTCCGAGCGCGAGCAGGACGATCAGGCCGCCGATCAGCGACAGGAAAAGGCCAAGCACCTTGCGCCAGGTCCAGCGACGCCACCAGCTGCCCCTGATCTTGACCTTGGCCTGACCACGGCGGCTTGGACCACGTGGACCGCCCGGACCCCTCGGGCCGCCGGGTCCTCCTGGCCCGCCGGGTATGTCGCCGCCACTACGGTGGCGCGACCGGCGAGGGACGTCGAACTCGCGCTGGACCTGCCGGGTCGCGGTACCGCCTGCGGCGGGCGCGCCGAAATCCTCTTCCTCGGGCACGTTGTACGCCTCGGTGGGCGGGCCGAAGTCGTGATCGGACCGGCTGTGGCCGTTGGATTGGCTGTGGCTGTTCGACCGGTTGTGACCGTTGGACCGGCGATGACCATTAGACCGGCTGCGGCCATCGGCGGCCGGGCGGCGGAACCCCTGGGTGTCCCAGCCGTTGCCGGCATAGCCGAGGTCATAGTCGGCGCTGCCCACGCCCCCTACTTCGGGCTGCGCTGTGTACCGGACGTCAAAGTCATCAGCTCTGCTGGTCACACGTCCTCGCTGGTGGCTCGGAGGCCGTCGGCACGGGGGTACGGCCTTTGCTGCGGGTGGCGGGGTTCCGTTCGCGTCACGGGACCGCCTCCCGAACACGTTACCGTCCCTTGACCATCCTTACTGGCGTTTCAAGCTGGCCGGGGGAGGATCCCGCCGGGACCCCTCACCGGGTACTTCGCGCTCGCCGTCCGCGCCGTGCCGCGGGTTCGCCGGTGCCCAGAACATAAGAGGAGGCGAGGTGGTTCCATCCGCAACTCTGACAGACTTCAACCACATACACGCGAAATTCGCCATATTCGGCGGCCATCTCGGCCAACTCGCGGGTCTGCTTGACCCGGCCTTCATACTGCCCGAGTTCGTCTCCGTACACGTAGGTGACATGCGTCAGCAATGACTTACGGCAGATCGGGCAGCGCGTCTGTGTGGCTTCGCCATGGAACTTCGCCGCCCGGAGCAGGTAAGGATGCGCGTCGCAGACGTCGGCGACGGTCCTGTGCCCGGAGTACACGGACGCGAGCGTGGCCCGGCGGGCCAGGCCGTAGTCCACCACCGAACGCCTTGACGACATGCGAACAAGCGTATAGCGTCCCGAATGTATCGGTGCGATACATCGTCTCGGAATATCGTGGTGTAATATCGAGCCGAGGTATCTGGACGAGACATCTTTAAGCCCACGAGACTGGCTTGGGGGAGAAAGTGGGGCGAAACCGCTCGGGCATGCTGGAGCTCGCCGTGCTCGGGCTCCTGCACCAGGCCCCGATGCACGGCTATGAACTGCGCAGGCAGCTGAGCTCCCTCCTCGGCACCTTCCGCGCTCTCTCCTTCGGCTCCCTGTACCCATGCCTGAAGGAACTGCTGGCCGAGGGGCTGATCGCCGAGGAGCAGGATGAGGCCGCGAGGCCGCGGGCCAGCCGACGGGCCCGGATCGTCTACCGGCTCACGGCCGACGGCAAGGAGCGGCTGCAGGACCTGCTCGGCGAGGGCGGCCCGGCGGCGTGGGAGGACGACGGGTTCGGCGTCCGGTTCGCGTTCTTCGGGCAGACCAGGGCCGACGTCCGGCTGCGGATCCTCGAAGGCCGCCGGAGCCGGCTGGAAGAGCGTATGGAGGCGATCAGAGCGGCCTTCACGCGCACACGAGAACGAGTAGACAGCTACACCCTGGAGTTGCACAGGCACGGCCTGGAGTCTGTGGAGCGGGAGGTGCGCTGGCTGAACGAGCTGATCGCGTCGGAGCGCCAGGGCTCGGAACGCCAGGGCAATGCTGCTGACAGCGCAAGCGACGACACACCGAATAAGGAGTCATCCTGATGGGCAAGGTTCGTATCGCCATCGTGGGGCTGGGTAACTGCGCGAGCTCGCTCGTGCAGGGACTGGAGTATTACAAGGACGCCGACGACGGCGCCAGGGTGCCCGGCCT
>Ga0213881_10000165_pt1 | contig 54174 bp, 54 predicted proteins | sample BarmaccoBMER_R08_FD_160104 | JGI IMG/M metagenome (GOLD analysis project Ga0213881, IMG submission 160104) | Barbacenia macrantha exposed rock microbial communities from rupestrian grasslands, the National Park of Serra do Cipo, Brazil - ER_R08 ...
GCGACCGCGGCGGCGACACCCGCGCCCGCCAGGGCCGCGGCCGCCCGCACGGTCAGCAGCTCGACGTGCTGCCCGCCGCGCCGCGCCGCCGCCGAGCGCCGAGACGGCACGGGCACCAGGCACACCCCAGCGGACCCGGGCGGAACGCGAAAAAGGTGAAGCAGCGCGGACGCCAGCGCGCTGCCCAGCGCAACGGCGAGGTCGCGGCGGCCTCGCTCCTTGTAGGCCAGCAGTGCGGCACGCAACCGGCCGCGGTAGCTCCCCAGCGCGTACACCGGCGGGCAGGCCGCGCAGCACGGCGGGTACACCCTGGCCGGCGCCGCCAGCAGCGCCTCGCAGTCGGGGCACAACAGCGGGCCCGGCACTCCGCAACCGCCGCAGTCACGGGGCAGCAGCAAGTCCAGCAGTGGACCCAGGAATGGACACAGCACCTCACCAAGTTTGCCCGTAGCCCGCCCGCCGCAACGGCCACCGAGCCCGCCAGCGGCACAGTGGTGCACCAGCACCCCGGCCATCCCCACTGCCGCGGTGCCCGGCTTGCGCACGCCGCTCAGCCGGGGTAAAGGGGTACCGAGCCAGGGCCGACGCCGCCGAGCAGAGGTTCCCACACCTGTTGGGTGTCCGAATAGGCCCACAACCCGGTGGCGTCCGCCGCCAGCACTTCACGGCCGGGTGCGGCGACGATGTCGGTGAGCGGACCGGTCAGGTTGGTGCTGGGCAACTGCCGGACAATCACCCCATCCACCGACACCGACGCCACCTGCGGGGTAGGTCCGGCGGAGGCCACTACCAGCAGTTCGGGGCGCGCCCAGTCCACGCTTGCCAGCGGCGGCAGGGTGCCTTCTCGCAAGACCTGGGGATGGCGCAGGCTCACCACGCCCGACTCGCTCACCACCGCCGCCACCACCAGCCGCCCGTTGATCACCGCAGCGACGCGCACCCCGTCCCGGGACAGCCGCAGCTGCGAGATCGAGCCCAACCGGGTCAGCTCCGTGGCATCGATGGGGTAGGTCACCAGCGGACCGGCGCCAGAGAACGCCACGCCCACCACCGTACGGCCGTTGATGACGGTCCACGCTTCGGTGCCGGAGGGCCGCCAGGTGGGTCGGGTCATCGTCACCGCGTCCCAGGCCCCGTTCAGGGGCCCGTGAACGGGCACTGTCACCAGAGTCCCTCCCGGGGGGCCGATCCGAAGCTGCGGGTGGTCGCCCGGGCCGGCTACCACGGCCGCCAGCAGCTTCCCGTCCGGATTCGAACGGGCCGCGCTGAGCACCGTGAGCTGACCGTTGCCAGCAGGTCCCGGTGCCGGAGTGCCGTCCAGCCCGCGCAGCCGACCGCCGACCACCACCTGCCCGGGCACCCCAGGCCGCGGCCCGCTCGGCGCGAGGGAGGAAGCGATGTCCGCCGCGCGCCACTCGGCCTGCCCCAGCACCAACGGCTCACCGTCGGCGAGTAGCCGCAGCGGGGTGGGGACCAGGCCGTCCAGGGACCCGACGATCTGTGCCGCGACCAGCCGCCGTTGCTGCTCGGTCAGCGCCTCCAGACCACTCAGGTTGATCACGATCCGCCCCGACCGGCTGACCAGCACATTAGACCGGAGCCGGGTCCCCTCCGGGATCACAGAACGGACGGCTCCCGCCAGGGCCGCCGACGGCCCAGCGAGCAGCAGGTCCAACACTCGTCCCGGCAACATGGACGCCGGCTGGGCGGGCACCCACCGCAGATCGGGCACCAGGCTGTTGTGGTCCGGGTCGAGGAAGCAGACCCGAACCTGGCGGTAGTTGCGCTGCAAGGCAGCGGCCTCCACCAGCACCCCCGGCGGAGGGTTGCTGATCCGCCACTGGCCGTGCTCGGAGACCACGTCCAGGGAGACGGAGAAGGTCCCCGCCGCCGGGATGAAGCTGCCATCCGCGGCGAGCATGCCCAGCCGCGAACCCCCTACCCGGATGCGGCGGATCCCGCCGGTGGGGCCGGTCTGCGGAGCGGCACCGGGGGCATCCTTGATCACGGTCAGGCTGGTGCGGTCGTTCCACCTCGCCGCCGCGGCGCGGGACAGGTAAGCGCGGGCCGCGGCGTGCCCGTTCGCCGGATCCCCCGTGGCCTCGATGAACCCACGGACCAGCCGGAACGGGTCCACGCCTCGTTCTGGACCGGCCGGTGAGGCCAGTCGCGAACCCACCGGTATGGAGCGCACCACCTGCAGGTCAGAACTCGCCGGGATAGTCGCGCATCCCGCGAGCGCCACGAGTCCAGCAGCGAACACAGCAGCGAGCAGTCCCCGCACCGGGTACCCGCGCCTCACTGGCGCCCCACTCCAGACGACCCCACTCCAGACGACCCCACTCCAGACGGCGCCGGTCCAGCCGGCGCCACGGTACCCGGGGCCGGCACACCCCGGGGGGCCTCGGGGCCTAGCGGCAGCGGGCTGGTGGTGAGCTGGGTGCCCCGGCTTCGGGGCAGCGTGAGCCGGAAGGCGCTGCCTCGCCCGGGTTCACCCCAGGCTTGCAACCAGCCCCCGTGCAGCCGGGCATCCTCCAGGCTGATCGACAGCCCGAGCCCGGTGCCCCCGGTCCGCCGGTCACGCGAGGGATCGCCGCGCCAGAATCGGGTGAACACCAGGTCCTGCTGGCCTGGCTGCAGCCCGACCCCGTGGTCGCGCACCAGCACCGCGACCGCGTCGGCATCCGCCGCGACGGTCATCTGGACCGGGCGACCCTCTCCGTGGTCCAACGCGTTGGTGAGCAGATTGCGCACGATCCGCTCGACCCGCCGCGGGTCGATCTCGGCGAGCACCTCCGCCGCCGGCAGATCCATCTGCAACGTGGTGCCGGCGCGGTCGGCCACCGCGCGCACCGAGGCCGCCGCCTGCGTCACGGTGGCGCGCACGTCGACCGTCTCCGCGTGCAACTCGGCGACCCCGGAGTCCAGCCGGGAAATTTCCAGCAGGTCGGCGAGCAGAACCTCGAACCGGTCCAGCTCGCCCACCAGCAGCTCGGTCGAACGGCGCAGCACCGGCTGCAGCCGCTCCCGTGACTCGTAGAGCAGGTCGGCAGCCATCCGCACGGTGGTCAGCGGGGTACGCAGCTCGTGGGACACATCGGAGGTGAAACCGCGTTGCAGCTCACCGAACTCCTCCAGCTGGCGGATCTGCCGCTGGATGCTGGCGGCCATCTCGTTGAACGAGGTGCCCAACCGGGCCATGTCGTCCTCCCCGACGACCGGGATGCGCTCGGAGAGGTGGCCGTGGGCGAAGCGCTCGGCGACCTCGGCGGCCTGGCGGACCGGCACCACCACCTGGCGGGTCACCAGGCTGGCGATCCCCGCGATGAGCACCAGCAGCACCACCCCGCCGAGCACCAAGGTGGACTGCACCAGGCTCAGCGTGCGCTGCTCGGCGGTGAGCGGGAACAGCAGGTAGAGCTGCATGGTGCGACCCGCACTGGCCACGGGCATACCGACGGCCAGCATGGTCACCGAGCTCGAGCCCCGGCGCACCGTGGTGATCTTGTCGGCGAACGCGCCGCGTTCCACCGCGGAACGCAGTACCGCGGGGACGTCCTTCAGCGGGCCGATCTTCTGCCCGGTGCCGACCACCCCCGGCGCGCCGCCGCCGTCCACCAGCACCGGTTCGTAGGCGCCCGCGTTAGCCGTCGCGGGACCGGCCACGGTCGGGTCGGGGTTGGTCAGCCGGTCCACGGCGGTGGTGAGCCTGCCGGCCAGCGACGCCGAGGTGGGATCCACCGCGCCGAGCTCGGATTCCACCAGGATCTTGCTGTTCTCGGCCTGCACCAGCGCGGCCTGCGTCTTGTTCTCGATCAACCGCTGGGCGAGCTGGGCCTGCAACACCATGCCCAGTACCAGCACCACGGTGGAGGACAACACGACGGTGCTGCTCACCACCCGTACCTTCAGCGAGCGGCGCCACACCACGCCGAGCACCGCGGCCAGCCCACTGAGTACTCCGGCAGCGGGGCGCAGCCAATCAATCGCCCGGCCGGCACACGAGCTCACCGCGGAGCGATCCCGCAACCGGGGATCAGTAACGCTGCCGTCCTCACGGGGTACCAGCCTTATACCCAACACCACGCACGGTGAGCACCACCTCCGGATGCTCGGGGTCCCGTTCGATCTTGGAACGAAGTCGCTGGACGTGCACGTTGACCAATCGGGTGTCCGTGACGTGCTGGTAACCCCAGACCTGCTCGAGCAGCACCTCGCGGGTGAACACTCGCCGCGGCTTGCGGGCCAGCGCCAGCAGCAGGTCGAACTCCAGCGGCGTCAGGGAGATCGGCATCCCGTCCCGGCTGACCTGGTGGCCGGGTACGTCGATGGCCACATCGCCGATGGTGAGTTGTTCGGCGGGTTCGGCTTCGATGCGGCGTAACCGGGCTCGCAACCTCGCCACCAGCTCCTGGGTCTTGGGTGGCTTGACCATGTAGTCGTCGGCCCCGGACTCCAGGCCCAGGACCACATCGACGGTGTCGCTCTTGGCGGTCAGCATCACGATCGGGACACCCGACTCGGCGCGGATCGCCTTGCACACGTCGATACCGTTCATGCCCGGCAACATGAGGTCCAGCAGCACCAGGTCTGGCTTCAGCTCCCGCAGCGCGGGCATCGCCGCCGAGCCCTCGCCGACCACCGCAGTCTCAAAACCCGCCTGACGCAGCGCGATAGCCAACATCTCCGCCGATGCGGGGTCGTCCTCCACCACGAGAACACGAGCTGCCATGCCTCCATCGTGGCACTGCCTCTAGCTCACCCGTCCAGCACCTGCACCGCCAGGTCGCTGAGGGGGCCCACGCCAGCAGGAGCGCCCTCGAGGACCGACCAGGGGGCAAGCCAGCCACCGGCGGCGAGCCCGTCGTAGACGGCCGCGCACCGAGCCTGCAGCCCGTGGTCGGTCTCATACAGATCCTTCCGCCGCGCGCTCTCGGCCTGCGCGCGGTGCTCCACCCGGGCCGCGGCGACGCTCGTCGGCACCCGCAGCAGCAGCTGGATGTCGGGCACCGGGACGCCGAACCGGTCCACCTCCAGCCCACGGACCCAGTCCACGAAGGACCCATGGGCGTCCTGGTGCAGCCGCGCCGCACCGTATGCCGCATTGGACGCAACGTAGCGATCCAGCAGCACCACGTCATAGTGGCACCGCAACGCCCGGAGCTGATCGACGGCGTCCCGTCGATCCAGGGCGAACAGCACCGCCATACCATGCACTGAATCAGCCAGGTCGCCGAGCCGCCCATAGAGCGCGTCACGCACCAGCTCAGCGTGGACATCGGCGTCATACCGAGGAAATGCCATTTGAGCGACTTTTGCGCCCCGTTCGGCCAGCGCAGCGACCAGTCCCTCGGCGAGGGTGCGTTTGCCCGCCCCGTCCAGCCCTTCAACGACCACTAACCGGCCCACGCCGGCACACGCTAACCCCCGGCTGGACCAACGTATTCTCCCGGGCGATAATTAGGGGGCGTCGACCCAGACGCGGTGCGCCCCGTCGGGCCGCACGGTGAGGCCAATCCGGTGTCTTTCCGGGGAACCGGCGGCTCTCCACTCCGCATATGCGTGTTCGACCTCGGCCCATAGGCGGCGGGGACCCCCTTGCACGGCTACTGGTCCGTCGTCGGTTAGAGTTTGATAGGCTTATGAGCCGTCGCGACCCAGTAGCCAGGTCTGCATGCCTGGAGCACCTTCGGGCTGGAACCAGTGCATTGCCGTGTCGGTGAGCCGGAGCGCGGCGAAGAGCGAGAAGTGCTCTCCAGTGAGGTCGCCCGCGGTGAGTCGGGTAGGAGTGGTATCGCCGTCGTCAGGATCGCGGAAGGCTCGCTGAAGCAGCGCCAGCGTGTCGGGCGCGAGAAAGCCACGGCGTGGCATGAAGGCCCCGTATTCGGGGAGGAACGGCCCGTGGGCGCTGCCATCATCGGCCACCGTCAGCAGGACGAGTCCCCCGGCGTCGAAATCGGTGTAGAGGTGGCTGAGGATCAATCCGCCTGGCTTGGTCTGCGCTAACCACGCGAGAGGTATGCGGGGGAACGAGCAGGTGGCGATGATGCGGTCGTAAGGGCGCCGGTTGTAAGGGGCACTGCCGGGGAAACCGCATGTTCCGTCGCAGGCATGCACCGACGGGTGGTAGCCGGCAGCGTTCAGTGCGGACCGGGCACGCCGCACCACCGTGTCGTCCACGTCAATGCTGTTCACCTGGTGGGCGCTGGTGGGTCGTCCCGGAGCCGGCCCGCAGGCGCGCACCTCGGCCCATCGGGCATCGTTTCCGTCAAGTTGCGTGACCAGGGTGACATCTCGGTATGCGCAGTCCAACTAGTCGTCGTCAGCCGCGCTGACCGCGCGCATCCCACCGCCGTCGGTGCGCAGAAAGAACTTCGGGACGAACACGTGCCGCGGGACAGCCTCAAACGCCGCGCGCCACTCCGGAGAAGTGATAGCTCCTTTATCGACGAGTTCAGCAACCAATCGTCGTCGGAGGAATTCATCGGTCGCCGTCATGGCGCAGCGGTTCGTCCTTCCAGCGCGTCGGCGATGGCGTTCGCGAATCTAGGCGGCCTCGCTCCGAGAAGGAGTCGATTCGAGCAGAGAAGCATCGACCGTCCACTGCAACCAAGCGAACCTCGTAATCTTTCTCTACCCATTGCTGAAAAAGACACGCCGTGACACCGATTGATTCCGCTTCCAGGCATTCAACATCGACTCGTTGAGTGTAGATGAAGTCGCGACCTGCGGCGTGCTTGTAATGCACTCCCGAGAGAGGCTTGTTGACGATGGAGCCGTCCTCGTTGGCAAACTGGACTGGCTTGTACTCAGCTCGAGCGATGTGCGCGGGATGGTTCAGCCAGACGGGCATGGCCGCCAGGACGCTGCCCATCCCGAACCTCGCCTCACGTGCGGCCCACGCCACCTCGTCAGCATTGAGCGCAGACGAGAGCTGGTAAATCGACGGTCGTCGCCAATAGACCCCACCCACCTCGTCGAAGCTAATTTCGCGAGTCGGAGCCCGCAGAGTTCCCGACTGATTCCGGTCTAGTCGCGCACTCATCGTCAGGGATTGGGGAAATTCCGCAGTGTCGAACCGAAATACCGGAACCTTCCGTTCTTCGAGGGCGAGCACGACATGATCTGCGGTGACGTCGAGCTGCTCGGTGACAACGAGGACCGTCTGCGGCACAGTCCTAGATCAACTAGATCTCCGAAACTGTGACGCTTGAGTCAAGTTTTCCCCCGGCCTACCGTGGGCGTGCCCGCTCCACATCCGCAGACTCGGTGTCTGACCAGCCACTGTGGCGTGGCACGGCCGGTCATTAAGGGTGATCGGACTTCGGCGCAGCGGGTGGCGGCGGTCTGCCGATCATGACTGCAGGTCCCTGCGCGAGCTTGACCAAAATCAGGTCGGCCACTAAAAGCCCAGCTCTGCTGTCCTGGTTGGCGGTCCCAAGGCGAAGCCTCTTTGGTCTTCCGTTACGTCCGCGTCGCGTTCGTACCGTGTGCCGTCGTCGGTGTTCGTTGGCGTCTGAGTTGGTCCTGTTGAGTGCTTGGCCGCCTCCACGATGTCATCACCGTCGTGAACTACCGCGATCTGGCGAATATGATCGTAGCTCCATGTCGAGAAGTCGACGGTGGGGCAGGAACGCATGGGGCGCGGAGACTCAGCGAATCTTAGGCCGAACGGGCGCACCGCGTGTGAGGGCTGCGCTACGATTGGCGTGGTCCCCTTATAGTCGCCGTGGGGCAAGATCCCAAAAGCTCCCATTGCTGGTTCGGTTCTAACCCTCAGCTACTCACGACGAGTGACTACCTTGGCTCTCGATCCACTGGTGGCCGCTACCGTTGATGTCGGCTGTACCGCGATGGAAGGGGGCGAGATGGCGGACGAGCGGCAGGATATCGCCCGGCGGCTTCGCGAGCTGCGTGCGTGGCGTCACAAGCCGTTGAAGGTGATCGCTGAGCTGGCCGGCATTACCGAAGGCCACCTCTCGCGGCTGGAGCGCGGGGAGCGCCGGTTAGACAAGCGCTCGACGATCGCCGCGCTGGCCGCTGCCGTGGAAGTCTCGCCCAGCGACCTGATCGGTCAGCCGGTCCGCTGGGAGGACCCCGCGATGGCCGAGGCGCAAGCCACGATCCCGGCCTTGCGGGTGGCCCTGGTGGGAACCGAACTCGGGCAATCAGGGACCGGCTCCGCACGCCCGGTGGGTGATGCGGTCACCGAGGTAGATCATTGCGTGGCGCTGCGGAGCGCATGCGACCTCGCCGCCATGGGCGCGATGCTGCCTAGTCTGCTCGCTGATCTGTACGCCACGGTCGCCGTGGTCCGCGGTGAGGAACGCACTGTGGCGCTCAGGCAGCTCATCCGCGGCTTGAACAGCGCCATGACCTTGGCGCACGCCTTCGGCTACGTCGATCTCGCATACCTGGTCACCGAACGCAGTGCGCAGGCGGCCGACGACCTCCGCGACCCTGCATGGTCGGCGGTCGCCGCGTTCTCTCGGGTGCACGCCCTGTTACCGATAGGTGCCCACAGCCGGGCGTACGCTTTTGCCAGCCGTGCAACCGATGCTGCCCGATCCGTCACGGGTGAGGTAAGCGGAAGTCCCGGCCTCGGCAGCTACGGCGCACTCTGCATGGTCAGTGCACTGGTGGCTGCCGTCACGGGTCACACCGACGAGTCGGACATCCGGCTGGCCGAAGCCGCATCGATCGCCCAACGCACCGGCGAAACCGGGCCAGACCTGGCCTATTTCGGGCCCACGAACGTCGCCATGTACCGGATGACTTCCGCTCTAGAGCGCGGCGACATCGATCTCGCCGTCCCACTCGCCGGCTCGGTGCAGCCCGCGCTCATCGCCAGCCCGGAGCGCCAAGCCAAATACTGGCTCGACACCGGCCGTGCGCTGGCCGCTCCGCGAGGCCGGGAACACGACGCCGTAGCCGCGTTCCAGCGGAGCGAAAAACTCGCCGCGCTACGTCTGCGATCGAACGTCTACGCGCGTGAGGCGGTGACTGGCCTGCTGCCGCGGGTACGCCGCGACACCGCAGCGGGCCGCGAACTGCGCGGGATGGCCTACCGGATGGGCCTGGGCGCCTAGATTAATTTAGGGGCGCATTCGGGAGATCAGGCCGGTGTCGTAGCGGCCGGAGACGAATTCTGGGTGTTCCAGCAACTCGGCGTGGAAAGGCAGGTTGCACTTCGGCCCGGTGACGGTGAAGGCAGCCACCGCTGCCCGGGCCCGTGCCAGCGCCTGCTCCCGATCGCGGCCGTGCACCACCAGCTTGGCCAGCAGCGAGTCGTAAAACGGCGTCACCGTGCTGCCCGCCGCGTACCCGGCGTCCACCCGCACCCCCTCCCCGGTGGGCTCCACCCAGTCGGTGACCGGTCCGGGACCAGGCAGGAACCGCTTTGGGTCCTCGGCGTTGACCCGCAGTTCGATCGCGTGCCCGGTGGGGACAGCAGCGTCGAGGTCACCATCGGGTTCTGCCCCCGCGGCGATGCGCAGCTGGGCGGCCACCAGGTCCACGCCGTAGCGCAACTCGGTAACCGGATGTTCCACCTGCAGCCGGGTGTTCATCTCCAGGAAGAAAAACTCACCGGAATCCTGGTCGAGCAGGAATTCCACCGTTCCCGCGTTGCGGTAGTCCACGGTGGTGGCGGCCAGCACCGCGGCGTGCTCCATCCGGCGGCGCAGATCCGGCCCGAGGGCGGGCGAGGGGCTCTCCTCGGCGATCTTCTGGTGCCGTCGCTGCACCGAGCAGTCGCGCTCCCCCAGCGCGATCACCCGACCGTCGGCCAACCCGAGAACCTGCACCTCGACGTGCCGCACCCGGGGGAAGTACCGTTCGACGAAGAGCCGCGAGTCACCGAAGAGCCGGTGCGCGAACGCGCTGAGCTTGGCGTATTCGGTGCGCACCGCAGCGGCGTCGGCCGCCACCGCCATGCCCATCCCGCCTCCCCCGGCGGCGGCCTTGAGCATCACCGGGAAACCGACCCGTTCGGCCTCAGCAACCGCGGCGGCTTCCGTGGCCACCGCGCCCGCCGAACCGGGCGCCACCGGTACTCCGGCGACCGCCACCGTGTCCCGGGCGGTCACCTTGTCACCCATCGCGGAGATCGCCTCGGCACCGGGGCCGACCCATGCCAGGCCGGCATCGCCCACTGCCCGGGCGAACCCGGGATCCTCGGACAGGAACCCGTAGCCGGGGTGCACCGCGGCCACCCGGGCCCGGCGGGCCACCTCGAGGAGCTGCTGGGTGTCGCGGTAGACCTGCGTGGGTGGCCCGGTGAGCTCGAGGGCCTCGTCGGCCTCGGCGACGAACGGCAGCTCGGCGTCCACCGAGGAGTGCACCGCGACGGTCCGCAGTCCCAGACCCCGCGCGGAGCGGATGACCCGCCGGGCGATCTCACCCCGGTTGGCGACCAACACTGATTCAAACACGCGCCCCTACCCTTCCTTGCGAAGACGCGACCTTACCGCTGCGCTGGTGCTCGTGGTGCTGTGAGGGCAAAGCCAAATGCCCTCAGGCCCTCAGCTCGGCTGCCACGCGCTGGATCAGCGCCACGGCATCCTGGCCAGCCAGTGAGGCGACGCGGAGCAGCTCGAACGCTTTCGCGTACACGGCGATGTCATCAGGACTCGTGAGCCGCTGCTCTCCAGTAAACGTCTCGATGTACACGGCACCTTCGTCAAGCCAGAACCCGGACAGCGGCATGACGGGAGACGCCACTGCCCGGGGCAGTACCCGAAGGTCAAGCGACGAAAGCCCAGCGAGGGTCACCAGCCGATCCAATTGCCCCAGCAGGGTGTCCACAGCCCCGAAATGCACGGTCAGTGCCGCCTCGCCAAGCACGATCTGCACCCGCCGATTGGGCCCGTAGAGCAGCTCTTGGCGTTTGATCCGCTCCGCGATCAGCACCTCGATGCGTTCCGGTGTGGCCCCGGTGAGCACGGGCCCCCCGGGAATAGTAAGTAATTCCCGGGCGTACGCGACGGTCTGCACCAGTCCGGGAATCAGCGACGGCTGATATCCACGCAGCAGCGCCGCCCCGGCCTCGGCTTGACGATCTGCGATACCACCGCAGCGGTACACCTCGGCCCACGAGCTGTACTGGATGCGAGCGTTGGTGAGCAGGTCACCGAGTTCCGCCCGAACGTGAGGGCCGGCTTCGACAGCCGCCACCCACGCGTCCAAGTCCGCTGGGGTGGGTAGCTGATAGCCGTGCTCAAGCTTGCTGACGCGGGTCTGCTGCCACCCGAGGTGTCGGGCCATCGCTGACCCGGAGCGGAACGCGCTGGCGCGTAGTTCCCGCAACCTCGCTCCGAGGCGAGCACGTTCGGGGCTGACTTGCGGCGACATGGTCACACGCCTTTCGGCACCCGCTGGAGTAGGCTCGGGTGGGCAGTCAGGTAGTCGACCCACGGTGTCGCCTGGTGCCACGCGGCGTCTCGAGCAAAGCATGCTTCCACAACCATTGCCGGGTCGGTGACGCGTACGGCACCGAGCCAGGCGCCGGTGTCGGCGTAGCGCAAGTGGAACAGGTCCCGGGAGTCGATTAGCCAGAAGTCCTTATCCGGCACGTCGACAGGCCATGTGTCGGTGACGGGGATGATGCGGATATCTTCCCCGGCCGCCACGTGAGGGCCATACTCCCACGTCAGCTCGAAAACAAGATAGTCGGACACGGGTTCGCGAACGACGTGTACTCGCTATCGCCGTATTTAATGGTCGATCACTCTGCGAGCTAATGGCTACGGAGATGGTGGAGTCTAGACCGACCGAGAAGGACGGTAAGGACCCGATCCGCGATCCTTCATGCAAATGATGGATGGCACGCATGTCTCGGCAGAATCCGCCTCGGAGGGCTTCGCTCCATCTACTATCGGCGACCCCGGAGGTTCACGTTCGATCCAGCCATTCCCACCGAGCAGGTCAACTGGTGCGAGGGGCAAGCACGTTACGGATTTTGGGGGGTACTGGAAACCCTGGCAGTCACCTGGGTTAACACACCCGGCGCCGTCCAGCAGGCTGAGTACAAACCCCGGCAGCTGCAACTAGCTCAGCAAGCCGGACTTTTCGCGCCACCAACGATGATCACCAGCTGTCCCGGAGACGTAGCTGCATTCTCCTCCGCAGTAGGCGGGTCGATCGTGACCAAGGCACTATATGCGCACACACCCCGGGACAGCGATGGCAATCCTACTGGAGTCCTCTATACGGCCGAGGTCTTGCCCCACCAGTACTCCGATCCAGGAATCGCGGCGACTGCGCACCTGTTCCAAGCCATGATCAAAAGTTTCTGCGATGTGCGTGTGACCGTCGTTGGCGACAAGGTGTTTGCTGCCGAGATCCGCCGTAAGAACGGAGCTAGAGAGCTGGACTGGCGTAAGAATTGCCAGGATCTCTGCTATCAGCCCTGCGATGTGCCGACCGAGGTCGCGCATGGCGTGCGGCAACTCATGTGTTCGCTTGGGCTGGCGTTCGGCGCGCTTGACTTCGCGGTCGACGATGCCGGCTCATGGTGGTTTTATGAAATCAACCCGAATGGCCAGTGGTTCTGGATCGAACAGCAGACTGGGCTTCCGATTTCCGTCGCACTGGCTGAACTGCTGGGAGGACGGCCGTGTATCGCCTAGGTTCCTGGGCATCCGACACCGAGGAGACGCGCCGGCTTCGTGAGCGGATGGTGGCTGCGCTGGTCCAAGCCGGAGACATTACCGATGAGCGCTGGCGGCACGCGTTCGCGACAGCGCCGCGGCACGCGCTCATCCCGCGCTACTACCGGTCGGATCACTATCACGAGGTCGAGGCGACGATCGACCACTCGATGTGGCTGCAATCGGTGTACTCCGACGAAACACTTATCACCCAGAAGACCGCGCGTACGGTCACGTCGTCGGGCACTATGCCCGGACTGCTCGCCCTCATGCTGCAGGCTCTTGACGTCCGCGATCACCATCGGGTGTGTCAGGTCGGCACCGGTACTGGCTACACCGCGGGACTGTTGTGCGAGCGCTTGGGCTCTGCGGGCGTCACCACACTGGACATCGACTCCTCGCTCGTGCAGGCCGCCAGTAAACGATTGGCCGCCCTGGGCTATTACCCCACCGCCATCACCGCCCACGGCGCCCATGGATACCCACCCAACGCGCCCTACGATCGATTTCTCGCTACCTGCGCGCTGCGCCGCATCCCGTCGGCATGGCTCGCGCAGGCTAGGCCAGGAGCCCGGATTGTCGCCCCCATCGCGACCGGGTTGATCGCCCTTGATGTGCGGGACGCACATCACGCCACCGGACGTTTCCTTGCCGCAGGCGGCTACTTCATGCCGCTCCGCGATAGCCCAGACGACGGCACCGCACCCGTCACCGGTGGCGCGAAACGTTCTACCAGCAGCACATGCGCTTTTTCCTCACGGTCGCCCTGCCCGAGGTGTCCATCGGTCAACACGGCCCGTCCCTCAACGATCTGATAATCGCCGATCACACCGGCTCTTCGGCGCGGCTGGAGAGCACGCATGACGGCTCGTTTCGCGTCACGCAGACCGGATCGCGCGCCCTGTGGGACGAGGTTGAACAGCTCCATCACTTATGGCACCAATGCCACCAGCCCCGCCGCGAGTGCTTCGGCCTCAGTATCGCGCAGCAACACCAATGGGTCTGGCTCGATTCACCGGAGGGCCCGCACACCTGGGAGCTTCCCCCTAGTTCGCATGGGCGAGTCCGGGCAGCGCCCGGAAGAGCTGCACGGGAGTAGTGACCGGGCAGACCGTGACCTCAGGATCCGCGGCTGCCAGCCAGACCGACCCGCCGCGAGGCACCGTGACGTACCCGCCGTCTTGGGAACGCAACTCCACCGATCCCTGGGCGCATAGCAAGATCTGCGGCCACGAGCCGCGCAGCAGGACCGGAGTCGACTCGCGCTCCGCCCACTCCAGGCGGGTCAGCTGGAACTCCTCAGCCGGAGTGTGATAAGCGATCTCCTGTGGCCCCAGGGGTTCCCCGCATTGCACCGGAAGCTCACCGTAGGAGAAGTCCAGGACCCGCACCAGCTCCGGCACGTCGATGTGCTTGGCGGTCAGACCACCGCGCAGGACGTTGTCCGAGTTAGCGCTGATCTCCACAGCGGTGCCCCGCAAATAGCTGTGGAGATTACCGGCGGGTAGGTACATTGCTTCTCCCGGCGACAGCGCGACGTGGTTGAGCAGCACGGCCGCGAGCACCCCGACGTCGCCCGGATACGTTTCGGCCAACTCCAGAATGACCCGGCACTCGTATCGAAAATCGCTGCCGCGATGGGGCCGAAAATCGCGGCACACCCCGTCGCGGCGCAGCAGCGCAACGCAGGCATCCAGGGTGCAGGGCAACACGGCCTTCACCGCTGGCTCGGGCATCGTGATCCAGGTGGTGAACAGGGTGCGCAGCCCGTCGGCATTCGGTTCGGCCGCGAGCATCTTGCGGTAGGGCTCGAGCGCCGGGGAGTTCAGCGCGGCGAGCAACTCGACGGTGCGCAGCGGATCTCGAAAGCCGGCCAGCGCGTGGAGCTCGGTGAGCGCGCAGATCAGCTCAGGTTTGTGGTTAGGGTCGGAGTAGTTACGTTCGGGAGCGTCCCGGGGAATCCCTCGGGCTTCCTCGCGGGCGAATCCTTCGGCAGCCTGCTCCGCGGAGGGGTGGGCCTGCAGGCTCAGGGGCTCCTCGGCGGCGAGCACCTTAAGCAGGAACGGCAACCGGTTGCCCCAGCGCTGGACACAGCGGGCGCCGAGGTAGCGATCCGGGTCGGCGCGCAGCGCTTCCAGCAGGGAGATCTGGGCGCCGTCTGCGTGCAACAGCACCGACGGGTCCGCCGGGTGCGCGCCGAGCCACAGCTCCGCCTGGGGGTGCGGGGTGGGGACCGGCTTGCCGAGGAGCTCCGCGATCGCAGTCCGGGAACCCCAGGCGTAAGGCCGAACCGCGTTGCGCAACAGCTCCACAATCCCTCCCTTACTGTCGAGGCATTCGTTCATCCAGTGATCCGCCCAGCCCACACGCCTCGGCTCAGCCCGAGATAGAGCGCGGCGAAGTCGAACCGTAGGGCCAGCACCGCGGCGGCGCACGCCGCGGCACCCGGCTCGCCCCTGCGCACCATCAGCTCCTCATCGACGGTCACCACATCAGCGCCGGGCACCACATCCAACGCCGCGGCGCGCTCTGACTCGTGGCGGGGATCGCCGAGCACACCGAGCAGCACTGGCCGTAGCGCCGGCATCCCACTGGGCGAGGGCGCGTCCCCGAGCGGATCGTCGGGCGGATCCTCTAGTGGATCCTCTAACGAATCCTCTCGTGGACTCCCCAAGGGATCACTGAGGATGTCCGCGGTCCCACCGACGCGCCTGGCCTCCTGGAGCAGCACCGGCAACGCTGCTGCCTCAGGGAATCCAGCGGCATGCGCCACCACCCCCGCGTGCGCGGCGAGCGCCCCGGCGCAGTGCCCCGCCACCGCGGTGGCCACCGGGTCGGTGCCCCACAGCGCCGGGGTTCGCGCACTCAGCCGCAACGCCAGCGACTTGGCGGGATTGACCAACGACTCATGGGCGAGGTGATCGCGCTGCGCTTCGCGGTCCAGCTCGCCAGCCAGAGCCTCGAAGTCGGTCGCGAGCAAGCCCAGGGTGTCCAGGAGCACCAGACCGGTGGTCAGGGTGCGCGGCAGCGCCAGCGCCGGTGGTACGTCGATCCGAGGCACCACCAGAATCACGCGACCCGCAGCCGCGGCCGCCACCGGGCCCTCGGCGGGTGCGGTGAGCACCACCTGAGCTCCCCGGCGCACCGCACGGTCCAGGCCCTCGGCGAGCTCTCGATCGCCGGGATCAGCGGTGTTGGCCAGCACGATGTCCAGTGCGCCCACCCACACCGGCACCGAGCGCGTCGTCACCACCGGCACCGGGCAGGACGACCCGAGCAACGCCAGCAGCAACGGTGCGGCTGCCGGTGCCGCACCCGGCCGGGTCAGCAGCACCAGCGCGCGCGGGCGTTCCCCGGCCAGCCGGTGCAGACCCGCCTCCTGGGCCGCGGCGGCCGTGGAACGCACCTGGGCACCCGCCGTGGCCGCGGCGCGGAGCAACCCGCCGGTGTCGGTGGCTTGCAAGCGCTCAGCCTCGTCGAGTAAGTCGAGCAAGTCGCCGCCACCGTAACCCTGCGGATAGGGGCGACTCTGGTGAAATCGGCGCGGACCAGGGTGCATTACCCTGAGTCCAACCTGCTGCCGCCGCCATCCACACCGTCCGTGGTGCCCGGGCCGGTTCCGGGCAATACCTCGTCCAGCAGCAACACCGGGATGCCGTCCATCACCGGGAAGCTGCGCCCGCACACAGCACAGGTCAACGCGTCAGCCTCGGGATCAGCAGCGGTGCCGGGATGCAGCGTGGCGTGTGCCGGGCACGGGCACGCCAAGATCTCCATCAGCGCAGGGTCCACGTTCACGCCTATCGTCGTCCTCCTGGAGTTGCCGTGGAGCTGCCGCGCACCAGGGCCAGCACCTCATCGCGCAACGCCTCGACCGCTGTGGTGTCGCGAGCCTCGACGTTCAGGCGCAGCAGCGGCTCGGTGTTCGACGGGCGCAGGTTGAACCACGACCCGTCGGGGCACCGCACAGTCAGCCCGTCGAGCTCGTCGAACTCGACGGCATCCCGCGCAGCGAACCGCTCCCGCACGGCCTCCATACTGCCCTGCTGGTCGGCAACCGTGGAGTTAATCTCACCGGATGCGGCATAGCGGCTGAAGTCGGCCATCAGCGCCGAGACCGGGCGCTGCTGCTCACCGAGGGCGGCCAGCACGTGCAGCGCGGCAAGCAGCCCCGAGTCAGCGCGCCAGAAACTGCGGAAATAGTAGTGCGCAGAATGCTCGCCACCGAAGATCGCCCCGGTTTCCGCCATCCGCTGTTTGATGAACGAGTGGCCGACCCGGGTGCGCACCGGGAGCCCCCCATGCTCAGCGACGATCTCCGGCACAGCCTGCGAGGTGATCAAGTTGTAGATCACTGTAGCACCGGGCTCGGTGGCCAACTCCCGGGTAGCGACCAACGCGGTGATAGCGCTAGGGCTCACCACCTCACCACGCTCGTCGATCGCGACGCAGCGGTCAGCGTCGCCATCCAAGGCCAGGCCCAGATCGGCGCCCTCCTCCCGCACGGTCGCCTGCAGATCCACCAGGTTCGCCGGATCCAGCGGGTTGGCCTCGTGGTGAGGGAAGCTGCCGTCCAGCTCGAAGTACAGCGGAATAACCTGCAGTGGCAGTCCCTCGACCACCGCGGGTACGGTGTAGCCGCCCATCCCGTTACCGGCATCCACCACGACTCGCAGCGGCCGGATTTCGGACAAGTCCACCAGCGAGCGCAGGTAGCGCGCGTAATCGGCGAGAATGTTCCGCTCGGTGACGACGCCACCACCCGGCCCCGGCTGGATGCCTCGCTGCAAGGCGAGCCGGATCTGCTCAAGCCCGCTGTCCTGACCGACCGGGGTGGCGCCGGCTCGGCAGAGTTTGATGCCGTTGTAGCGGGCTGGATTGTGGCTTGCGGTGAACATCGCACCCGGCAGGTCGAGCCACCCGGAACCGAAGTAGAGCATATCGGTGCTCGCCAGGCCGATGGAGATGACGTCGAGACCGCGGTTGGTCACGCCCTGCGCGAAGGCGGCCGCCAGGCCGGGTGAGGAGTCCCGCATGTCGTGCCCAGTGATCATCGTTTGCGGAGTAGGCGAAGGGCCTGAACTCACGAGAAGGTCGGCGAAAGCCGCGCCGATATCGCGCACCACCTCGGAGTCCAACTGCTCTCCTACGACACCCCGGATGTCGTAGGCCTTGACTATCGCAGACCGGTCGGGCACTGCTCCCCTTTCATCGGGTCCGGCAGGTGAGACCGTCGGCGGAGCCGACAGCCAGACGTCTGCCCCCGAGCCTATCCGCGCGTGAGACCCGCTGAATATGACAAGGCAGCGGGAGGTCAATCGTCGACCGGGGTGGGCAACGCCCTGAGGTGACCGCGGCGCCCACCACCGTGCACCGGACCGGCGGCAACGGGCTCCACCGGCCGGAGCACCCGGCCGGCCTCACGGACCGCCTCGGCGAGTGCGGTGAGATCGTCCACGGAGGGTTCCGGCGTGGCGAGCCCACCGCCGTGACGCACAACGTCCCACCCCCGCGGAGCGGTCAGCCGCAGCGCGTGCGGCTCGCACAGGTCGTAGGAGTGTGGCTCGCTGGAGGTGGCCAGCGGACCCACCACCGCGGTGGAGTCGGCATAGACAAAGGTGAGCGTGGCAACAGCGGGGTTTGGGCACCCCGTCCTCGAGCACCGCCGCACGCTGCGCACGGCCCCAGACCCTAGCGTGCTGACCCCGCCGAGTGCGGCAGGCGCGCGGAGCGCCGCGCGGCCCATGGTGGTCAGCGGCCCATGGTGGTCAGCGGCCCATGGTGGTCAGCGGCGTAGTCTCGATGGATGACGGTGACCCGGTCGAGGCGTTTGCGCCTGCGTAGGAGCCGGGATCGGCGCGGCCGCGGCGTCCGGGGACTGCCGTTCCCCGCCACGCTGCCCGCCGCGCGCAGCCGCTCGGAGCGGTTTGACGCGATCGTGCTAGACGCCCTCGAACCGATCGACGAGCGCTGGCACGCCGAGCTTGGCCGGCTCGATATCGCCGTTGACGAGGTGCCGGAGGTCACCGACTGCGATCCCAGCACGGTCAGCTGGGATAGGGACGTGGTGCAGGACGGCAACGTCCCGTTGGCCCGCCTGGTTCCGGCTGGGGTGGACCGCGCTGGCTTGCCTACCCGAGCTCGGATCGTGCTCTACCGACGCCCCCTGCAGACCCGGGCGCAGGACGGCGTTGACCTCTCCGAACTTGTGCACGAGGTGCTGGTTGAGCAGGTGGCGAACTACCTGGGCCTGGATCCGGACACCATCGAGGGGCCCGCGCAAGCGGGCTGATCCACCACGGCGGACTACTAGCTCGCCCTCATTAGTTCACACCGTGCCGGGAGGGCAGCGCGGTGACGAGGACCAGCAGGAGTAACGCGCTTTGGAGGAGCACCAGGACCGTCCGGGGCACCTCCGAGCGCGCCACGCGAACTTCGGCCGGCCTACCCTGGACCGGGATCGCTACCTGGTGCCCCCACCCTCGCACCACCGGCACCGGCCGGCCATCCACGCTGGCCTGCCAACCCGGCTCGTCGTTGGCCGCCACCACAAGCAATCGCCCCTCCGCGCCAGGCGCGACTCGCACCGCCACCCGCGGCGGCTGGGCCGGCGCCAGCACCCCGCTGACCCCAGGCTCGACGGGTGGGGCCGCGCCACTGCGCGCCTGCTCGGCCAGCGCGGGACCGAGCAGTTCCGCGCCGGGGATTGGTCGCACTACCCGCAGCACCGGTCTGCCATCCGTGGTCCGGGGCGCGGATCGGGCCAGCGGTCCCGCCGCGGCGAGGGCTCGGACGCCCTGCGCGGCGGTGGGCAGCACCACGAACTGCACCCCGATGGCGGCCACGTTGGCGATCGCGGCAGAGGTCTCACCCGGTTGCCCGCCCCGCAGTGCGGCGGCCACCCGCTCCAAGCGGGATCCGGTGGCCCGCAGCGGGGCAATGTCATCATCACCAAAGCGCGCGGTCCGCGACCGGGTCAGCCGTACCGGCTCACCGGGGGCACCGACGACCAGGACGGACGTACCAGCTCGATCCAGCTCCGCGGCCAGCGAGGGGGCCAGCACCGGCAAGCCCGCTGGGGGGCCAGCAGTGAGGGGACCGCTGGCGCCCAGCGCAACGGCCGCGACCGACAGCACCACCAACCCCGCTGTCGCTAACCCACGCCACGGCGTCACCCCGAACGCCTTACTCCACCGCCGGGTCGGCCTTGCGGTGCGGTCGGCCAGCAACACCATCCACAGCAACCCGCAGCCGACAAACAGCAGCGCACCCCCGGTGAAACCCGGCCGTGGGTCACCACCGGCCAGCGGCCGCATCGGCAAGCGGGTCAGCAGCGCCACCGCGACGCCACCCAGGAGCACCAATCCCAGTCCCGGCAGCATCGCCCGGGATGGCCGGAGGACAAGCGCGATCGCGGCCGCGACCAACACCACCATGCCCACCCACGGTGCGGCACCCGCACCACCGGGGTCCAGCGCAAGCACCTGCAGCCAGCTCGGCACCTGTTCGGGTACCACGGCGCCCACCCCGTGCAGCAGCACCGCAGGGCGTTGCACCACCACCGCCGGCCACGGCACGAGCAGCCCCAGCGGCAGGAGCACCACGGCGAAGAGCCCGATCGCCCGGCGCGGTGTCGTCACCTCGGGGGCCGGGAGGACCACAAAGCCCACGAGCACCACCGTCAGCACCATCAGGTGCGCCAGGGGCGCGAACGCGCCGAGGACAGCAAGACCGAGCACGGTGCCGGCCACGGTGGAGGGCCAGCTGGCGGATCGCCTGGGCGTCCCTGCGCGCAGCACTGAGGCGACACCAGCCAGCACGAGCGGCAGCAGCAGGTAGCTCACCACAACGTCCAGCCGGCCCTGCACCAACCCAGCGATGCCCGGCGGAAGCACCGCGTACCCCGCGGCGGCCAGTGCCCGGCGCTCGCGGCTGACCGGCAGGGCGCGGGTGGCCCGGTAGGCCGACAGGGCGGCCAGCGGCAGCGCAGCTAGCAGCAGCAACGAGACCGCAACGGCCGGCGAGCCCACTGGCAGGCCGAGGATGCCGAGCACGGCCAGCGCCGCTGGCGCGGGAGCCGCGCTCCCCCCGCCGACCGGGTGCCAGGAACTCAGGTAGGACGACCACGTCTGGCCAAGGCTCTCCACCGGGAGCAGCCGGCCCCCGGCCAGGTCCAAGGCCAGCCGGTGGCGGTTGAGTAACCCGGCGAGCACGGTCATCGCCGCGGTCAGCAACACGGGCGGAGAAAGCACGAACTCCCGGACGCGGGTGCCGACTCCGACGTCGTCCACCAGCAACACGCCCGAGTCACCACCGCCTGGGGCGTTCTGCGCGTCAGCATGCCGGGGTAGCGGCGAGGGCCGAGGCCTCCCTCGCGTGCTCGCCTGCCCCGGGTTGTTCACCGCGTCATTCCCGGCGGCATGGTTCTCCCCGGCACCGCTGGGGGCTACCGGCGTCGCGACGGTGCTGGGCCTGCGTGAGTCAGCCCCAAGGCGATCGGGCACCGGGTCATCGGACACTGAGCGGTTATCGGACACTGGGCGAGCATCGTGGTCACCAGCAGGTGTCCCAGCAGTGCGCGACACACCGACTCCTCCCTGTTCATCCCCGTTAGTGGGGGCACACGGTAACGCCCTCAGACCGCGCCGCGTTTGAGTCTGCGGCGCTCCCGCTCTGACAGTCCGCCCCAGATGCCGAACCGCTCGTCGAAGGCCAGCGCATACTCCAGACACTCGGCCCGGACCTCGCAGCCCGCGCAGATCCGCTTCGCTTCCCTGGTCGAGCCACCCTTCTCGGGGAAGAACGCTTCCGGATCGGTCTGGGCGCACAGCGCCCGCTCCTGCCAATCCTGCTGCTCGAGCCCCTCCAACAGGCTCCAGAGGGGTTGCTGCTCGCTCCCTTCGTCCGCAGGCCCGCTGATGTCCACCTCATCCATGGCGCTCTGCCCTCCTCGCCATAGAGTTCCTCCCCGGTTCGCGCCTCCCCGGGCTGAACCGGAGAATAACAAGCCTGTGATTACACCCCTGTCGTCACCGGACGCAAGTTCGCGCGCCCTTCCGCGGTGGTTTCTCAGCGTGTCAGAGTTGACACGCTGAGCAACCCCAGTCCGTAGCGACGGTCCAGGGCACCTGCGGAAGCCAGCCCCCTGCTGCGGTTCGGATCACGCTGAGCGAGAGTGAGCCTGTGCGCGCCCCCGGTCTGAGCCCTAGCCCGCTTTTCCTGACGCTGCTCGCGGCCACCGTGGCCAGCGGCGCGCTCGCCGCCCTGAGCACCGGGGCGACCGGCACCGCTGGCATCGTGCTCCTGGTCCTCGGCGGGTGGGCGGTCGCGCTGTGCCTGCACGAGTTTGGGCACGCGCTGACGGCGTACTGGGGCGGCGATCATTCGGTGCGCGCCAAGGGGTACCTCACCCTCGACATCCGGCGCTACACCGACCCAATGATGTCGCTGTTGGTGCCCCTGGCGCTGCTGGCTCTGGGCGGGATCCCGCTGCCGGGCGGCGCGGTGTGGATCGACCGGGGCGCGCTGCGTTCCCGAGCGGTCACCTCAGCGGTGTCGCTGGCCGGTCCGCTGACCAACCTGGCACTGGGGGTGGTACTCACCGCTGTGGTTGGCATCAGCAGGCCGCCCGCGGGGCTGGCCGACGGCCTGTCCTGTTTGGCGCTGGTGCAGGTGCTCGCGTTCGTGCTCAACATCCTGCCGGTGCCGGGACTGGACGGGTTCGCCGCACTCGAGCCCTACTTGCCCGAACCGGCTCGCCGGTTTGCCGACAGCTTCGGCTGGTATGCTCCCTTACTCCTGTTCGTACTGATCCTCGGCGTGCCCGCGGTCGGGGATGCCCTGTTCGGCAGCAGCTTCGCGGTCTTCACCGCCCTCGGTGGCAACCGGCAGGCCGCGATCGCTGGCTTCCAGCAGCTTCTGTTCTGGCACTGAGGAATGACCGGCCGGCGGTTCAACTCGCCGGGCGCTCAGCACCGGGTTACCGTCGAGGTCTAGCGGCATTCACCTGCTGCCCAGAGTAGGCGCTGTGAGGACGTGGCAATGGACCTGACGGCTCGGCTGGACAGCTTCCAGCAGCGCCATGCGTGGTTGGGCTTCCCCGTGGCAGTGCTCTACAAGTTCATCGACGATCAGGGTGGCTACCTCGCCGCCCTGATCACCTACTACGGTTTCGTCTCGCTGTTTCCCGGGCTGCTTTTGCTGATCAGCGTGCTGGGCTACACGCTGCATAACGACCCCAGCTTGCAGCAGGCGCTGCTCGGCTCGGCGCTCAAGCAGTTCCCGATCATCGGGTCGCAACTACAGGAGAACATCAGCTCGATCCATGGCAGCGGCCTGGGCGTGATCCTGGGTGTCCTCGGTGCGCTCTACGGAGGCCTGGGTGTCTCGGTGGCCATCCAGACAGCGTTGAACCGGGTCTGGGCCGTGCCCCGCTATGCCCGCCCCGACGCCGTGCTGTCCCGGCTCCGCGGCCTGCTGCTGTTCGTCCTCATCGCGGCAGTCCTTCTGATCACCACCGGGCTGGCCGCGGTCGGCCCGGTGGTCGCGGGCTACGGCCTTGGCGCTGGGGTCGGCATTGCCGCGATCCCGGTCGCGATCATCGTCAACGTGGGTGCGTTTCTGGTCGGGTTCCGGGTGTTGACCGCCCGGAGCGTTCCGCTGGCTGACCTGATGCCGGGTGCGGTGTGTGCCGGGGTCGCGGTTCAGGTGCTGCAGACCGGGGGCGCGTTGTTCGTCAGCCATGAGCTCACGGGTGCCTCGCAGATCTACGGCGTCTTCGGGCTCGTTCTCGGGTTGCTGGCCTGGCTGTACCTGCAGGCGGTCATCGTGGTGCTCTGCGCAGAGATCAACGTGGTACGGGCGCGCCGGCTATGGCCGCGCAGTTTGCTGACCCCCTTCCTTGCCGACGTCCCACTCACCCACGCCGACAAGGACTCCTATCGTTCCTACGTGGACTCAGAGCGCTTCAATCCCTCCCAGCAGGTGCACACCACGTTCGACCACGAGGCCTGACCACGGTCGTGAAGGTCGTGGTGCTGGTCGGCGGGGTCGGCGGCGCCCGGTTCCTGCTCGGGGTAAAGGCCGCGCTGGGACTGCCCGCTGTCGGCGCCGGCCCTGGCCAGGATCGTGCCCGCCGCGAGCACGAGATCACCGCGGTGGTCAACACCGGGGACGACATCTGGTTGTACGGGCTGCGGATCTGCCCGGACCTGGACACCTGCATGTACACCCTCGGCGGTGGCATCGACACCGAGCGCGGGTGGGGACGTGCCGGCGAGAGCTGGGTGGTCAAAGCCGAACTGGCGCGCTACGGCGCCGACCCGGACTGGTTCGGACTGGGCGATCGGGACCTGGCCACCCACCTCGTGCGCACCCAGATGCTGCGGGCCGGCTCCCCGTTGTCGGCGGTCACCGCGGCGCTGTGTGATCGGTGGCAGCCCGGGGTGCGGCTGTTGCCGGCTACGGACGATCGCTGCGAGACCCACGTCGTGGTCACCGGCGTGCAGGGCCGACGCGCGATGCACTTCCAGGAGTGGTGGGTCCGGCACCGCGCGGCCCTGCCGGCCAGCGAGTTCGTGCTGGTGGGCGCCGAGGACGCCGAGCCAGCCGCCGGGGTGCGCGAGGCGATCGCCGAAGCGGACGCCGTACTGCTCGCGCCGTCCAATCCGGTGGTGTCCATCGGCAGCGTGCTGGCCGTGCCGGGCGTCCGGGCCGCCGTGCGCAGCGGTCCAGCCCGGGTGGTCGGGCTGTCCCCGATCGTGGGGGGCCGCGCGGTGCGCGGGATGGCCGAGGCCTGCCTGGCCGCCATCGGCGTGCCGTGCGAGGCCGGTGCGGTCGCCAGGTACTACGGGGCCCGCTGCGCGGGTGGGATCCTGGACGGGTGGCTGGTGCACCCCGGGGACGACGCAGCGGTGCCCGGGGTGGCGGTCCGGGAAGTCCCGTTGCTGATGACAGACCTCAGGGCGAGCGCAGCGATGGCCAGGGCGGCCCTGGACCTCGCCGGGATCCCGACCCCGCCCCAGTGAATGATCATGCCGCGAACGATCACGCCGCGCCGGGTGAGGTCCGCATCCTGCCGGTCCGAGGGCTGCCCGAGTTCCGGCCGCACGACGACCTGATCGGTGCACTGGTCAGCGCCGCACCGTGGCTCGCCGACGGCGACGTCGTCGTCGTCACCAGCAAGGTGGTGTCCAAGGTGGAGGGACGGCTGGTCACGGTGCCGCCCGAGGCTTCGGCTCGGGACGCGGCCCGCCGCACGCTGGTCACCACGCAGGCCCGGCGGGTCCTCGCCCGCCGCGGCGACACCCTGATCACGGAGAGCTCACTCGGCGTGGTGCAGGCCGCCTCGGGGGTGGACACCTCCAACGTGGCGCCGCAGGAAATCGCCCTGCTGCCCCTCGATCCGGACGCCAGCGCTGCGCGGTTGCGCGCCGGGCTGGCCGCCCGTCTCGGCGTCGACGTCGCCGTAGTGATCACCGACACGATGGGCCGGGCGTGGCGAATCGGGCAGACCGACACGGCGATCGGGTCCGCGGGGCTGGGAGTGCTGCACTGCTACCGCGGCGCCCTCGACCGGCACGGCAACGAGCTGGTCAGTACCAAGATTGCCATCGCCGACGAGGTCGCGGCGGCCGCCGACCTGGTCAAGGGCAAGCTAACCGGGATACCGGTAGCGGTGCTGCGCGGGTTGCCGCGCGGCGAGGACGGCAGCACCGCGGCGGAGCTGATCCGCCCGCTGGCTGAGGACTTGTTCTGGCTGGGCACCAGCGAGGCGATCGAGCAGGGGCAGAGGGCGGGCCGGACGGATGCGGTGCTGCTGCGCCGGTCGGTGCGCTCGTTCCGGGCCGATCCGGTGGATCCGGAGGCGGTGCGCCGCGCGGTGGGGGTCGCGCTGCGGGCACCGGCACCGCACCACACCCGGCCGGTTCGATTCGTCTGGCTGGCCGACCGGCACCGCCGGCGGCGGCTGCTGGACGCGATGGCCCAGGCCTGGCGGGCTGACTTGCGCCGCGACGGGCTGACCGAGGACCGCGTCGAACGCCGCCTGCGGCGGGGGACTCTGCTCTATGAAGCACCGGAGGTGCTGGTGCCGCTGGCCGTGCCCGACGGCGCGCACCCCTACCCCGACCCGCGCCGACGCGCCGCCGAGGAGACGATGTTCACCGTCGCCGCGGCTGCCGCCGTACAGGGTCTGCTGGTGGCGCTGGCTGCCGAGGGCCTGGGCTCCTGCTGGGTCGGCTCGACGCTGTTCTGCCCGGATCTGGTCCGCGCCGAGCTCGCTTTGCCAGCGGACTGGCGGCCGCTCGGCGCGATCGCCGTCGGCTACCCGACGGAACCGCTGTGCCCGCGCCCACCCTGCGATCCGGAGGGAGGATTGATCCTGCGCTAATCCCCCGCAACCGCCTCCACCAGGCTCACCGGCCCAGAACTGGGCAGGACGCGGGTCAACCGCAGCCCGGCCTGGTCACACAAGGCGCGGAACTCTGTCTCGGTGCGCTGGCGACCAGCAGAGGTCAGCACCAGCATCTCCACATCCAGGAGCTTTGCCATTGACGGGGTCGTGTCCTCGGGGAGCACCATCTCAGCGATCAGCACGCATCCGGTGTCGGCCATCGCGGCCCGGCACGCAGTGAGGATTTTCACCGCGCCCTCATCGTCCCAGTCGTGGATGATGTCGCTCAGCAGGTAGGCGTCACCCCCGGCCGGTACCGCGTCGAAGAAATCCCCGCTCACCACCGTGCACCGGTCACCAACGCCGGCGCGGGAGAGTTCTTCTGCGCCACCGGCCACGACTGCTGGTACGTCGAACAGCACGCCATGCAGGTACGGGTTGGCGGACAACACCGCGGCGAGCAGGCCGCCCTGCCCACCGCCAACGTCCACGATCGTGCCGAACCGGGTGAAGTCATATGCTGCGACGATGCTGACGGTGTCGCTCGTGGCCAGGGACGTCATGGCAGCATCGAAGACCGCCGCATCCCCGGGATGCTCCGCCAGATAGTCGAAAAACGCAGCGCCGTGAACCCGGTCAAACGCCGATTCCCCGGTCTTGACCGTCGTGTACAGATCGGTCCACGCGTGGCGGTGGAAGGGCATCCCGACCATCGTCATCCACCCCCGCAGCGAGCCAGGGACATCACTGCGCAGCACCGCGCCGAGCGGGGTCAGGGCAAAGTGCCGATCCCGCAGCTCCGTGACGATTCCGGCATCGCCGAGAGCTCGCAACAGCCGGTACAGCGCCGAGCCGTGCGCGCCTACCCGCTGCGCGATCTCTTCCACCTGCCGCGGGCCCTCGACCAGCTCGTCGGCAACTCCCAGCCGGGCGAACACACTGATCGCCTGCGCAACGAAGACTCCCATGGACAGATGGACCATCGTGACGCTAGATAGTGACTCCGTGGGTGAGCAGGCCGTGACCGGTGTCTCGTCCACCATTGTCATGATCTCCTTATACTTTCCGTGACTATCCGAGGGAATCATCTCCACGATAGCGGCGCTGTTGGTCACCCGAAGGCGCCAGAGACCGCCCCATCGACACCGTGAGTAGGATCGCAACCCCTGATGCTCGTCAGAGCCGGATCGGCGGTGAGCCAGGTTTGGGGTTAGCGTGACCGCTGTGAAAGCGCATTCGACGGCCGGCAGGCACGGGCCTAGAGGGACACGGCTCCGGAGGTCGCACCACGCGGCGCGCGGCGCCAAAAACTATCACATGACCGCCTCGCCCTCGCCACGTGACCAGTTCATCACGGTCTATGGCCGGATGCCGGTGCTCGAAGCTCTCCAGAAGCCGGATCTTGATGTGGCGAAGGTGATTGTTGCCGACAATGCGCACGGACGCGCTATCGATCAGATCGTTGACGAGGCGCTCCGGAGGGACATCGAGGTGCAGTACACGTCTCCGGCCCGTATCAAGCGGCTGGCTGGTAATGGCAAGCAGGACCAGGGTGTCGTCGCTGATATCGCGGCACCCCGCATGGCCCGACTCAGTGATTATCTCGCCCAGCGCGGCGAGGCGCACACGACCCTCTTCCTCCTGGATGGCGTGACGAATCCCAGCAATGTTGGCCTGATCTTGCGCAGCGCTACCGCGGCCGGCATTGATGGCGTCATTTTGCCTCGGTTGGGTAGCCCCCACATCGGTCCGCTCGTGATCAAGGCATCTGCTGGGGTGGCGTTCGCGGCATCGATTTTGAACTCAGCCAGCGCCGCGGAGGCAGCGTCATTGTTGCGTGAGCGGGGATTTACCCTGTACGGGTTGACGGCGAGGGCGAAGCTGTCGATCTTTCAGGCGGACCTGGCGCCCCGTGCGGTGCTCGTGCTCGGCGGCGAAACCCAGGGATCGACCACCTTCACCGATGCCCAGCTGCGGATACCGATGCGCAACCATGTCGAGTCGCTGAACGTTGCCGTGGCCGCCTCCATCGCCGCTTTCGAGATCAGCCGGCGACGGGGCTGAGAGAATCCGCCCGCCGCCTCCGACCCGTGGCGGGGCGGGCGCCCGCTTCCCCGCCGTCACCAGCGACTTCAACGGTGTGCATGACTGGGTCCATTACTGGGCGCATAGCTACGGTGCGGCCGAGCGGGTGCTTGCGGGTGGCCTTGCGGCTGCAATTGCACGTGCATTGACCTGTGCGTGAGCGCGTGCTACCTTCAACACTTCGGACGTGTGCGCCCGGGCCACCCACAAGAGTGAAGGCGCACAGGAAGGGCGTTGACCAATGGTGGGGACAGTTTACCTCGACGCGTCGGCCACCCGACCCGCCGTTGTGGCCTGGCGCACAACCCGAGCAGTTGAGCACAGCCCGCAGACTGTAAACGCAGCTACGTTGCCCTGCGCGGATTCTCACGACCTGAGCCCCTCCAGCGCCGGTATTTAATATTTAGCCGCGACAAGATAGCCAGAGAGCATGATTGCGCGACCGATGGCATCGGCAGGTAAAGGACACGTAGAGATGAACTATGCGAAGACCCGAGCACCATTCGTGACCTGGTTCACCTGTGGTTTCGAAAGCATAGATCACGCAATTAGCGAAGACGACATAGCAACCGGGATAGCGGCTGGCTCCGGTCGATACGCGGCCCTCTGTGGCGAGACGGTATGCGTTGCCTCCATGACCTGCCCACCGGGCCGGCGCTGCCCCTCGTGCGAAGCCGTCGTGTTAAGCGTCGAGCGCAGTTCGTCGCCCCCGAACACCGGTTTTATCAGCGGAATTCTCAACCAGTTGCGCGGTCATGGCCGGCACCGCGACAACTCCGCAAGCGTCCCGGCCGGCTGGGGTTTATTCCGACGGCGGAAATGAGCGTACCCACCGCAGCCGGCCGGCCAGCCCGGCCCGCAGCGCCAGCCGCAGGGGCGCATACAGCGGGCCGGGATGGCGGTCAGCGAGGTAGCGGTAGGTGCTGCGGTGGTGCTCGGCGAGCATCTGTTCGCTGACTCGGCTGGTGGCGTGCCCGCCGAGGTGGGTGACTTCCGCGCTGGGCACGTAGACGTTGAGCCACCCGGCGCGACCCAGCCGCTCGCCGAGGTCGACGTCCTCGAAGTACATGAAATAGCGCGAGTCGAACCCTCCGACGTGCTCGAATGCGGCTCGGCGCAGCAGCAGGCAAGACCCGGACAGCCACTGGGCGCTGCGCTCCCCAAGGGCGGTGTCGGACTGCCGGTATGCCGTGCTCCACGGGTTGCCCGGCCAGATCGGACCGAGCACCGCGTGCCCGACGCCTCGCCCCAGGGAAGGCAGCAAGCGCGCCGACGGGTACACCGTCCCGTCGGGGCGCCGGATCAGCGGCCCCAACGCCCCCGCTCTGGGCCAGCGGTGCGTGGCCGCGAGCAGTTCATCCAGGCTGCCGGGGTGCCACTCGATGTCCGGGTTGGCTACCACCACCCAGCCCACCTCGGGTCCCCACTCGGCGACCCCCCGGTTGGCGGCGCTGCCGTAGCCGACGTTCTCCCCGATGCGGAGCAACCGCACCCCAGCCCGGTGGACCGCGCGCTCGGGGGCTCCGTCGGTGGAGCCGTTGTCTACCAGCAGCACTCGCAGCGGCCGGCTGGTGGCCTTGACGAGCGAATCCAGGAACGTCTCCAGCGTGTCGCCGGGCGAGTAGGTGACCGTAACGACGCCCAATCCAGTGCCATACGACGGGCCATAGGACGACACGGGGTGGGAGGAGCTAGCGGCAGGCACGGCACTTGATTGTGCACCCCGGCCTGCTCAGCGGACCTGACGGGACCGCTGGCGCACCATGGCGGCACGGTGGTAGGCCTCACGGTGCCGGGCCGCGCTCGCCGCCCAGGAGAAGTCCTTGGCGCGCCGCTGCGCGGCGCTCGACAGTTCCGCCCGGCGCGCCGGGTCGTGGAACAGGGCGACGAGCCCGGCGGCGATGTCCTCGGCGTGGATGCCGCAGTAGGCCACCGCGTCGCCACCCACCTCCGGGATCGCGAGCCGCCGGGTGGTCAGCACCGCGCCCCCGGCCGCCATCGCCTCCAGTACCGGCAGCCCGAACCCCTCCCCTAGGGACGGGTAGGCCACCACGGTCGCGCCACCGAGAAACCCGGACAGTTCGGCCAGCGGCAGGTAGCCGGCCCGAATCACCCGAACCCGGTGCGGCACGGCCTGCAGCTCACGCTCTACCTGGCGGTCCCAGCCCGGCTGCCCGGCCAGCACCAGGGCCGGCGGATCTGAGCGGCCGGCGAGGCTCTGGCTGGCCCGGCCGAACCCCCGGATCAGCGCCGGCACGTTCTTGCGCGGCTCGAGAGCGCCGAGAAAAGCCACGTAGGGGCTGCTGCCCAGGCTCAGGCGGCGCCGGAGGGCGGCCACCTCCGGCGGCGAGGGGGGGTGGAAGCAGTCGGGATCCACCCCGTGGTGCACCACGTGCAGGCCCTCGACACCAGCGCGGGCGGCATCAGCGCCAGCGGCGCGCCTCAGCTCGCGAGCCGTCGACTCGCTGGGCACCACGCACACCTCAGCCCGGCGCAGCGAGGTCCGCGTCCAAGCCCGGAAGAAGCGGGCCTTGACCGGCGAGTGCACCCTCGGGTCAGTGAAGAACGTGGCGTCGTGCAGCGTGACCACCGTGGCCACCTGACCGGCCAGTGGCATCGTGTAGTGCGGGCAGTGCAGCACATCGACCCGGGCCCGCCGGAGCAGCCAGGGCAGCCTGGTCTGCTCCCAGGTCAGTCGCGCGGTCCGGGTAACGAGGCGCTCCCTGGCAGGCAGCACGTCGGCATGCGGGGCCAGCTCGGCATAGAGTTCGGCGTCCCGCGGCTGGCACACCACCATGGGTGTGGCACCGTCGGCTCCCAGCGCCGCGACCAGACAGTCCACGTAGCGGCCAACGCCCCCACGGTCGGCCGGCACCGCGGTGGCGTCGATGAGCACCCGCGGCTCGGTGATCACGTCGGGAGCTTACGGGATAACGCAGCGTGATCGTGGCTGACGTAGCTCGGTGTGCACCGCCCACACCTGGCGGGCCGTACGCTCCCAGCTGAACTGCTCCGCCCGGCGACGACCCGCGGCACTCATCGCCTGCGCGGTGGCGGGGTCGAACAGCACCGCGCGCAGGGCGGCCGCCAGCGCGCCAGCGTCGTTGCGCGGGACCGTCACGCCAGCGCCCCCGGCCACCTCGACCAGCGCAGGGGCGTCGGAATGCACCACCGGCACCCCGGCCGCCATCGCCTCCAGCACCGGCAGGCCGAAGCCCTCCGCCCGGCTCGGTGCCGCGAGCACCGCCGCGCCGTGCAGCACGACGGCCAGTTCCTCATCGGTGATGGCGCCCAGCAGGTGCACCCGGGCTGGATCCAGCCCGCACTGCCTGGCCAGCGCGGCCGGATCGAGCCGCCCCCAGCCCGGCTGGCCCACCAGCACCACCGGCAGATCCGGGGCGTGCGGCGCGGTCAGCGCGGCAAGCAGCGTATCGATCCCCTTGCGCGGTTCGAGGGTACCGAGGGCCAGCACGTAACGCGGTGGCAGGCCCAACCGGAGAGCGATGCGCGCGGCCTGTACCGGCAGGCGGAGCACCGCCGCGGTGACTCCTTCCCCGACCACGTGCACCCGGGCCCGGCAGGGCACGTGCCGCGGCACGCCACGGGCCACCGCGGCGGTGGGCACCACCAGCGCATCTGCCCGGCGAGCCGCCCGAGCGACCATCCGGCGGTGCCAGCGCACCCCGCGCCGGGTCAGCCCCTCGGGATGGGTCCAGGGCACCGTGTCGTGCACCGTGACCACCAACTCGCAGCCGCGGCGGGGACCGGGCGGGGCCAGCGGCGTGGGGGCATGCACGGCGTCACCACCCGGCCACAACCCGCTGCCCCATCCCGGGATGCCCCATCCCGGGATGTCCCAGTCCCAGGCCGCGACGAGCGCCTGGCGGGGCAGCGGCAGCAGGTGCGGCCCCTCCACTCCGGGGATGATCGCCGGGGTGGGGTCGGCGTGCCAGGCCGCCGCGCTGCCCACCGTCCAGCCGGCCGGCGCGGTGGCGGCCAGGGCCACCGTGAGCTCGCGGGAGTACCGCCCGGTACCCCCCGGCACCGGCGCGAACAGCTGCTCCAACAAGACGACCAGCTTGGGCACCCGGGCAGTGTGGCACGGGTACCGTCACACCCCGTGTCAGCGCCGTGCTCTGGAGCAGCCCGAACCACGGTGGTCGTCGTCACCTGGCGAGGCCGTGGTCTGATCGGGCGCTGCCTGGACGCCCTGGCCGCCCAGACCCGCGTGCACCGGGTGCTGGTGATCGACAACGCCTCGAGCGACGGCACCGCTGAGGAGCTGGCCACCCACCCGCTGCGGCCCCACGTGCTGCGGATGAGGTGCAACACCGGCTACGCCGGCGCCCTGGCAACCGCGTTGCCGCAGGTCGAGACCCCGTTCATGGGGTGGCTCAACGATGATGCGCAGCCCGAGCCGAACTGGCTCGCGGCGCTGGAGCAGGCTCTGGACTACGATGGCACGGCCGCCGCCGCAGCCTCGGTCCTGCACACCGAGGAGGGCATCTCCACCGGCGTGGCCCTGACCCGCCTCGGGTACGGCCGCGACACCGCGGGGGCCTCGCCGTTTGGCTTCTGCGGGGGGGCCGCGCTGCTGCGCACCAACGCGCTGCGCCGCATCGGTGGAGTGCCGGGCTCGCTGTTCTGCTACTACGAGGACACCGACACCTCGTGGCGGTTGCGCCTGGCGGGTTACCGGGTGGTTGCCGTGCCGGACGCCCGGGTGCGCCACCTCGGGGGCGCCTCAGCCCGGCATGGCACGCCGTCCTTTCACCGCTGGAACGAGCGCAACCACCTGCTGGTGCTGCTGCGCTGCGCCCCCGCCCGGGTAGCCGCTCAGGAACTGGCCCGCTTCGCCGGGCTGACCCTGCTCCTGCCGTTCCACCGGAACCCTCCCCGCACCCCCAACTTCGCGCTCCGGCTACGGCTGCGGGTGCTCACCGAGGTGGCCCTCCGGCTGCCCGCCACGCTCCTCGCCCGCCACCAGATCGGCCGGTGCACTACCGTCAGCCGCACCACGCTGTGGTCCACCTGGGCCGGTAGGCCCTGAGCACATCCAGCTCACCAGATCGGGGGTATCTCCGTACCTTCGGTGCTCCACAGGCACACCGTGATTATCCACAACCTCCGCTTGGGCATACGTCGCCACGATGCGGGAGCTGTCCACAGCTTCCGGCCTGAACTTTGAAGTTTATCCCCATACAGCGGTTTGTTGTGCACATAGCGCTCCCCAAGCAGGCATGGCTAGAGTTCCTACCTACCCTGCCGTAGGAAAACGTTGACAGAAAGTCCCGATAAAGTCATGACCCAAAACGTCCCATCACCCGATTTAACCGTTCGTGACCTGAACGAGTGGGCCACGATGCAGTCGGGACGCTTACGCCGCACACTCGGAAGCGACGCGAGCAGCCACCCTGCCTTTGTCCTCGCACAGGCGGCGAAACTCGCCGAGGAAGTCGGCGAGCTGCAAGCCGAAGTCTTGGGTCACGCCGGCTACCAACGAGCAAGTAAGGATCAGTGCTTCACCGTCCAGCGAACTTGCCGATGTGATGATTTGTGTCGCCATCCTGGCCAGCTCGCACGACATCGATCTCGGCAAGGCCCTGGCTTCAAAGATCAAAAGGATCGATGCCCGCCACAGGGACGACACCTAACACAGCAGCCTCCCGAAGTGTTCGCCTCTGACGTACTCCACCAAGTCCCACATCTCCTGATGCACGAGCTGGTTGACGTTCCGCGCACCGACACCGACCAGCCCCATCCCAAGACAAGCCACCAGAGCGGTTGACAAGCTGTGCCGTACATTCAATGTCAAGAGCTGCTCACGAATCGACTCGCCGCCGTATTCAAGGAAACGCCGCTGTAACTCGGTCATCGAGCCACGAGCCAGCTCCGGCTGCCTGACGTCAAGCTTCACATCACCGCAGACGTCAACCAGTCGACGGCTAGCGCCGATAGGTAGATGATCGACATCATAGCGAGTATCGAAAACACGCCCGTCTTCACTGCGGCGAGTACGCCATAACTCGTAGGCACCCTCAACACCGACCAGAGTGCCGGCGGATGCGTTCTTGACGACTGACAGAGGTGACGCTCTCGCTAGTTTCGGGCAACTCTCGCCAAGGAGGGAACCAACCGCCGAACAGACGACGTGGATCTACTACCAGAGCCAGCGGACCCAGGGCCGAGCATCGACCGGCGTGGAGCTAGAGTGAATCGCGGACACAAACAAACGACGTTGAGCTTATTCGATGAGTATTCTCCGGTGAGCCCAGGCCAGGTGCAGTGCCGCTGCGGCGCCGGGCGAGAGCTGTCCGGACCTATGAAGCCATGTCAGTGTGTGCCCCTCGAACGGGAGTGCCCGCGCTGATACTGTGCCCTCGGCGTTGTTTTGCACGGCGTTGGAGAACAGCTCGTCATATAGTTGTGGGTGGATGACTGCGACGGTTAGGATGTCCCCGGCCAGCGTGAGCGCATCGAGGATGACTCCGATGTAAAACAGGCGAATGCGACCCTTAGCCAGGGCACGGTCCATCGTGATGAATGGTTCCAATTCGGAATATTTGATGGGCCGGCCGCTGCCGTCGTATTCGTCGTGACCCAGCAGTTCCTCGGCGTATTCCCGTTGGATGTTCCGCCAAATCGAGAAGTCAGCGGCGACGGCGGCGGGAAATACCGATGACGGCTGGAAGATACCTGCTGGAAGCAGGTGCGCCATCCCACCGCCGCCTGCGACGCGACTGGAGTCACGGTGGTGCAACACCACAGCTGGCGATTCGCCGCCCCGGATGGTCAGGGTGCCGATGGCGCCCATGAGGGGGCGGCGGTTGAGGTCAAACGGGTCTCCGATTAACTTCCGGAACGCCAACCCGCGCCAGGATGCGCGGGGCATCAGTGTTTCTTGGCTGCCGTGCGTTGTCACGTGGTGCGCTGCGAACTCGTGGGCCAGTGCCTCGCTGGTGTCCATCGCGTCGAAGAAGCTCATCTGACCGAAGGTCATGCGCGCCGCCGACTGGGTCCAGTCCAGACTGATAAGGCGGAAGCAGAGCCGGTTCTCGAACAGGCGCGGCGCGGCGAGATCGCGGACCGCATGGTGGTAGCAGCGGTAACGGGCGTCGACGCTCGCCAGTGGACGGACCGCCGCACTCTCGGGCTCGGCTCCGGTGACCGCGGGCTCGGCGATAGACAGGTCCAGATCCAACATTGTGTCCTCGAGCGGGACAGGCGTGTCCGGGATCCACGCGGATGTGCTGATGACCCCGGTGCGCTCGAGTCCCGCGAGGCGGTAGTCGCGGTAGAGGGATTCGGCGAGCACCGCGAGGTCGCGTCGGCGTCGGCCAAGGGCAGCGCGAATGTCCCGCCATTGCTGCTGGTCTCGGCCAACGTGGGGCTCGCTGCCCAGGGGAACGCCGACCAGTTCCAGCGACGCAGGAGCGGCCGCGGTGATTGGTGATCGAGAGTGACGAGGTCGGCGGAAGCCAAGTTCATCCGCCGCCACATCGAAGTACTCAGCCAACAGGCGGCGGTAGAACGGCTGCGCCCACACCACTTCGCCGCGCTCCCAACACCCGATCGTCTTCCTGGTGATCTGCGGATGCTTGCCGTACCGACGAGCTGCGAGAGCGTTCAACTCGTCGGCCAAGTCCTGCTGGGACAGCCCGGCGTCCTCGCGAAGGGCAACCAGAGCATGGTTGGGCACACATACCTCGGGTGGCACAACGTCACACTAGCGGGCCGCACGGCTGCGGGCTCACCTATGTCCCGTCAACGTCCCTGCTCTGGGCTAAAGATGGGTATCCGCCGGGATCGCATTTCCACTCTTGAATTGGTGCGCTGATAGGTGACATCACACCGAGTCCCGGAGGTTCAAGAGCCTTGAGCGTGCAACCCCGCCAATCTGAGCGTCAAGCAATGCGTGAGCGGAAGAAAAGCCGGAGCGGGACCTCGCCGACCGGCGCGCTAGTGGGATGGGTGTTTATTGATCGTCACCGTCAAGAAAGATTCACCATCAGGTGGCGGCGCGGCGAGCGGAAGGCATATGTGCTGAACGGTCAGCGGATCGGAGACCACACCACGGCGGACGTTCTGGCCACCATTCCCGTAGTACCGACGGGCTGGACTGATTTAGCCGAAATCAGGCTGCTGGGACAGCGATGGCTTCGCCAGCAGGGAAGGTGATTTTGTCATGGTATCGACGGTTGCTAATAATTGTCGCTGCCAGGGGCTTTCGACCTACTTCACCGGGCGATGGTGACGGTGGACACCCTGCAATCTCCGACGCATTCGGAGCACGATGTGGTCGCGGTCGCGGTTTGTGACGGATTCTATGGGTGCGGGAGCGGCGCGGGATGGTCCAACCGGGCATTGATCGAGATCCTTGCCGAAGTGTTGCCTGTCGAGGTGGACCTGGTCGTCCTGCCGGTGCGTGTTGATGAGGCCAGCGGCGGCTGGCAACATGAATGGCGCCACAGGGTGGAGGATGCGCTGGGTCGGTCCGGACGGCGGGTCGAGGTACGCGCCCTGGAGGGCGACCGGGGCGGGCCGGGCCGTCACGGTGAGCCGGCCTTGACCGGTGCCGCAGAGCGGGAGGTCACCCGGCTGCGTGGGGCGTATCGGCGCGGGCTCATCGTGCTCTGCGATGTGGGATTCTCGGGCGCAGCGGCACGATCCATAGCGGATTCGGCGTGGACAACGGTCATTGTTCCGCGGACCAGCGCGCTTCTGGTCTGCCCGGAGCTGGCCGAGCGGGTGGCGTGGGAACGCCAGTCGCTGCGGCGCGCGGCCGAGAGGGGCGTGCGGATCGCCGCGATCTCGGGCTACATGCGTTCGCACCTGACGGAGCAGATCGGCGTGCCCGCCTCGGCCGTCATCGACCTACACAACGGCCTCAGCGGGGTGCACGCCCAGCCGACAGCAGCCGGCATGATCGCCCTTCCACCCGCCGCGTGGGGCGGTTTCTTGGCTGGCGATGGGTCGCGCGGTGCCGGAGAAAGGCTTCGAGGACCTCGTGGAGGCACTGCGCCTGCTCCGCGATCGCCGGGTGCGGGTGCCGCACGTCGTCCTGGCGGCGGTCGGCGCGAGTGTGGATCTCTCGCCGTATCAGCGGCGGTTGGCCGGGCGGGTGGCACGCGAGCAGTTAGACGTGAGCCTGGTGACGCGGTTCTCTCCCGAGGTGTGGGGTCTGCTGGCGCACCAGTCAATCATGAGTGTGATCGTGCCGTCACGGGCCGAGCCGTTCGGACGGATCCCGCTGGAGGCTTACGCTGCTGGGGCGGCGCCGGTCGTCGCGACTCGAGCGGGTGGCCTGACGGAACTCGTTGTCGATGGCGGGTCGGGGTACCTCGCCGAGCCGTGTGATCCGCCCTGCGGCGCGCGGCGATCACGGACGCTGACACGCGCCAGCGGATGCGCGAGCATGGCCGGGAGATCCTCCGTGGATTCGACTACTGGGACTCAGTGTGCTCCCTGCTTCGCCAGCTCGCTCCCTGGCTCACCCCGGCTGACCGGCCAAGCGTCCGGGGAGGCGCAGGGTCATCAGTCTATAATCAACCCATTCTGGCGAAAGCAATTCTCCTCTACCGTCATAGAAACCGTAGTGAGTAACATGGCATGGTGCGACCTTTCCTAGCCGGCGACATGTCACGGCGACTGGGCAAAATCCGCGAAAGTGCTCTAACATGATAATGCAAGTATCTTTCACAAGTTCCTCATAGCGCGTATAGTATGTGCTATTAGGGCGTTGGACGTAACAGTAGAGCGGCAAGCCTGCGTAGGCGAAGTTCTGGCCGTCGAATATTCGAAGGCGGAAGTCCACTTCGTGTGCTAGGCCAGCAGATTCAATAAAGCCATTGATGGCTCGAAAGGTACAGGCACGAATAAGAATAGCCTGAAGGATGAACGTCGCATGGAGTAAAGGTCCGTCCCAGGACAATCCTTTGCTGTTCAGAAGCCGATGGTAGGGTGCGGCATGCGACTGAAATAGAATCCTCCCTACCGTATCGACTTGCTGATAGTCGGAGTACACAATGTCTATGTCTGGTGTCGCTAAGGCCACCAATGCCCGTATGGCGTCCGGCTGCAACCAGTCGTCGTGATCGAGCAATATGAACCATTCACCGTGTGCGCTCTTCGCGCAGGAATTCCTCGCCGCAGCAATACCTCGACAGGGCTGAAGAGCGGTCACCTCATATTGAAGACCAGATTTTTTAAGGACGACCTCAACGATCTCCGCCTCAGCGCTTGGGGTCCCATCGAGGCAAACGCAAATCTCGAGTAGTTTGATCGGATAGTCCTGGCCAATAACGCTTTCGATACACTGCGAGAAAAGCATAGTTTGGAGTCGCCAAATCGGCATCAAGATCGAAACTTTGGGCAACTTAGACAACATCGTCGCGACCTTCATTTCTCTGAGGCTATATCGTGAACATTTATAGAAAATTCACAGCACTTTGATCTAATATCGGCACAATTGGCATCCCATTCAGCACGTGAACGGGAAAGACGCACCAAAAATCAGTCTCTGGACCGACTTTCTCGATGACAGTCAGTATGTTTTCTTGGGCTGATGGATGATCGCTCAGTATTCGTGCGGCGCCAAGTACGCCCATTGTGTAGATACCGTGCAACATGAAGACCCGAGTGCTGGGGTTGAACGGATTGCGAGCTTTAGCAAAGAATCCGTAGTCGAGGATACAGCGCCCTCCCTCGAATACACTGGTGAACTCTTCCTTTGTTGGCAATATTAAGCGCTTGGCGTCACTAGAATACGCAACATCGATTCCAAGTCGCTGCTGCAAGGTCTTAACAAGTCGGTTTCCTTGGGAGCCTGGAACACCTGGCCCTCCTACTACTACAAGATTGTGATCGAATGCGTCGCGCGGCACATCGTCCGACACGTAGCGCACAACATGGCAAGCGGGAAATAGTCTCGCCATAAGAACAGACAATTCTACAATAGAGTCCTTGTCTCCGAGGTTGTCTAGGAACATGTAATTGATAGAGCTAATGTCCATGAAGTCAGTACGACTGCTAGTCCGGGGTCCGAGTATGACGATTGGGCGTCCCGTCTGGTCCAGGTTTCCCCAGACTGTTCGACATTGTGCTGGATCACGAGCAGTAATCCGTAGGCACTCCAACGTACACTCACGAATTCTCTCGGCTATTCTTCCTACGATGCCTTCGACTGCATCATAGGTTAACACAAGCACACCAGCGATGTCACTAGGAAGCGGTTGCTGACTCTTATTTTCTTCCGCAATTAAGATGCAAGGCTTCTTCAGAGCCGCCAGAAATCCGAGTTCGTAGTATACGTTCGGATTTCTCTCTGTTATGTCGATTATGGCGATATCGACGACGCTGAGCTTTGAAGACAACTCCGCTCGAAGTATCCCGCCATACGCTGTCAGCTCAGCGTCAACGACAAATCGTACGCCTGGGTATACACGCCTCAAGCTGCACTGCGCTATCTCACATGCGCGTTCGACCACAGAACGGATTTCCGCACGATCGTAGATCTGGCCGGGAGGGTCGAACGTATATGAGAGGAAGACCGATAGCTTACGGCCGGTCGTCATAATTTTGTGCCAAAGAACGTTGTCACTAATGAACCCTTCCACTCTTTGGCTGGAATTATGGTCCCCTTGTAGTACACACTCCAGGACGGCACCGGCTTACGCACGATCTCTCCGGCGGCAATGAAGCATCTTTCGCCAATTACAATAGGTCCAACAATAATAGCACCTGCCGCAATCACGGTCTCCTTGCGGATCGTAGGTGACAGTTCATCTGTGGACTCCCACCCACCCCACGGGTTATCGTACTTGTGGTGAATTCTTCCAAAATGCGTTACATCGTCTTCGATGACCGTTCCGTCTGGACAGTTACCGCTTATTCTGCAACGAGCTCCTATTTGGACATTCCTATGAATACGGGACCCGTATAGCACGTAACTGCCGTTTCCGACAACCGAATTTCCGCCGATACGAACGTAATGGTCGACTACCACCCGCTCGCCAAGTTGTGCGCCATCCTCAATAATGCAGTATGCGCCTATTTCCGTACCGGCGCCTATGCGGGTGGGTCCTTGCGGCTCAATGCCCGACCGCTTCTCTATCGGGTAACCAATGAGGGAGCAGTGGCCAACTCTACAGCCCTCTCCGAATTGGCAATGCGGGTCGATATAAACGCTAGTACCCATAAGGTCCGGTTGTGTCATGCACCACTCCGCTCTGAGGGAACAGTGGTTCTATCGGCTTGAATTGTCGTTTTCCTTTACGATCCAATCGATTGTCTTCTCGATGACGTCCTTTCTGTAATTGATTGTCCGGGGATTTTCTAGATCTTCATCTCCTGGCACCACAAATCCGTGATCCGCTCCTGCTATTGCGATAAATTTAGAATTACCGGAGGTTTGATAGTTATCACGAGCGGTATTAAACGAAACCATGCTATCGTCTGTACCATGAATGGTAAGAGTCGGTGCACTGATCTTAGCCATGAGATCAGCGGGCCGGACATGCATTGCTTCGTTGACCATTGGTCGGCTAAGGTGGAAGTCGCCTCTATATATCCATCCCTGATTTCTGAGTTGTTGAGATGCTTGCGAAGTAAGGCTGTTGCCGGTCCAGTTCGGCGTACCCTGAAGCCAGTTTTCTGCATAATCAAGATTGGGATTGAGCAAGACAAGGCGCCAGACCGGATTACATGAAGCGTATAGTGCTGCTAGCCCGCCCCCGAAGCTAGCCGCCACAAGAGCAATGCATTTTAAGTCGTCGAGACGATGCGTAAGCCATTGACACGTGGCGGCAATGTCGCTCACCCCACCGTACAGCGTCAAATCTTCCATCGAGCCTTCGCTCTCGCCGTGACCACGGAGGTCAAAACGGAAAGATCGGAACCCTTGGTCGGCAAGTGCTTCTGCGATATTTTTATAAAAGCCCCCTTCATCTCTATTTGCGGTAATTCCATGGACTAGCACCACGACGGCTTCCGGGTGTGAATTTGACGCCGGCTCAAGGAGTGTTGCTCCTAGCTCGAATCCGTCAAGTGATTGATACTTGTGGCTGCTTTCCTCGTGCATACATATCATCCCTTCCCTGCTAGTCCCTTATGTCCCAGTTCAGCGTTTGGTGTCAATGTGTGCATTCCTGCTAGCTCCCCTTTCTGTCTCTTCGTTCATTTGTCTTATACCTCAATTATTTCTACCAGAGCAGGTTACGTCGGTACTACCCCCTCTGCTATAGCCCCCTCTCTGCTATGAACCCCACTATGGCGGCTGTTTTATACCTCGAGCCGCTCCAACACGACCCATAGCGACACCCCCAGCGCCCGTGCCGCGTGCCATAGCTCAATCACGTCCAGCCGTCGTTCACCAGATTCGTACTTACTGACGAACGACTGTGGCACGCTCAGCTCGGCCGCCACCTGCACCTGCGTCAGCTTTGCTTCTTCGCGCAGCTGCCGCAGCACGGCACAGAGCCGCTGGTACTCGGCCGAGTAGATCGACTTTTCCACGACCCATACAGCACCGCCATGCGTCCAAATATCCCAAAATAGGATACCGTCTTTGCGATGCCACCTGTGCGCCTCGTGTGACGGAGAGTAATTAGGTTAGCACACATGGGTAACCTTCACCGCAGTGTTCGCAGCAGCTGTACCTGGGCAGCCCGGAGGCCCTGGGCATCGACGTTCACGCGCATGACGTGCGGTTCGTGGAGGACAACTGGGCCTCGCCGGCACTGGGTGCCTGGGGGCTGGGCTGGGAGGTGTGGCTAGACGGGTTGGAGATCACCCAGTTCACCTACTTCCAGCAGGCCGGCGGGATCGACCTCGACCCGGTCTCGGTGGAGATCACCTACGGGGTGGAACGCATCCTGATGGCACTCCAGGGTGTGCGGCACTTCAAGGACATCAGTTACGCGCCCGGTACCAGCTACGGTGAGGTGTTCGGCCAGGCCGAGTATGAGATGTCGCGGTACTACCTCGACGACGCCGACGTCACGGCCAACCGCGCCCTGCTGGAGATCTACGCTGCCGAGGCGCAACGGATGATCGAAGCCCGGCTGCCGGTGCCCGCGCATTCCTACGTGCTGAAGTGCTCGCACGCCTTCAACGTGCTGGACGCCCGTGGCGCGGTGTCCACGGCGGAACGGGCCGCCGAGTTCGCCCGGATGCGCCGGCTGTCGGGCTCAGTCGCGCGACTGTGGGTCGAGCGCCGCGCCGATCTGGGCCACCCGCGCGGCGCCACGCCAGCCGCCGACACGCCACAGCCGACGCCGTTAGGCGCGACGAGCACTGCCGACGGGCCCCGACGGTTGGTGTTCGAGATCGGCGCCGAGGAGATGCCACCGGCCGAAGCGCAGGCCGCGTGCGAGGCGCTGACCCGTCTGGTGCTTGACGCGCTGGCCACTACCCGCCTGCCTCATGGCGCGCTCACCGTGCTGGCCACCCCACGGCGGCTGGTCGCGATCGTGGAGGAGGTCGCCGGCCGCGAGACCGACCACACCCGGCTGACTCGCGGCCCCAAGGTCAGCGCCGGGTTCGGCCCCGACGGGGCACCGACCCCGGCGGCGAGCGGGTTCGCCCGTTCCCATGGCGTCGCCACGAGCCTGGCCGGCCCGTCCTGGAGGCGCTGAGCGGGGTGCTGGCCGGTGTAGTGACCGGGCTGCGCGCGGCGAAGAACATGCGCTGGGGGGATCCGCGGCTGAGCTTCACCCGGCCGATCCGCTGGCTGCTCGCGCTCTGGGGCGATGACGTGGTGCCGGTGCGGGCATCCACCCTCGCCGCTGGCCGGAGCACCTGGGTACTGCGTACCGCTGCCACGCCAGCAGTCACCGTCGGCGCAGCCGAGGAGTACCTCGACCAGCTCCGCGCCGTGGGGATCCTACTCGACCCGGCCGAGCGCCGGGACCAGATCGTGGCCGTCGCGACCGAGTTGGCCGCCGCCGTCGGCGGATGCGTCGACGCCGACGGCGAGTCCGCGCTGATCGACCAGCTCACCTACCTGGTCGAGTCGCCGACTCCTCTGCTGGGCCGCTTCGATCCCGACTACCTGCGGCTGCCCGAAGCCGTGTTGGCCACCGTCATGCGTAAACACCAGCGCTACCTGCCGGTCCGCGACGCTCACGGCGCGCTGCTGCCCTGCTTCGTCGCGGTCGCGAACGGACCCATCGACGCCGACGCGGTCCGCGCCGGTAACGAGACGGTACTGCGCGCCCGCTACGAGGACGCCGCGTTTTTCCACCGCGCCGACCTCGCCGTTGCGCCGGCCCAGCTGCGTCAACGGCTGGCTGGCCTGACCTTGTTCGACCTCGGCTCGCAGCTGGTCACCGAGCTGACCAGCCTCGCCGGCGTCATGGCCCGCGAGTACGCCACCGCCGCCAGCGAGTCGCCCGCCGTCGCCCAGGCCCTCTACGAGGCCGAACTGCCCCGGCACACCGGTGACCACCTGCCCACCACGCCGGCCGGCGTGATCCTGTCCCTGGCTGACCGGCTCGACTACCTCGCCGGGCTGGCCACCACCGTCAGCCTGCCCACCGGCAGCAGCGATCCCTTCGCGCTACGCCGCGCCGCCCTCGGCACGCTCGCCCTCCACCGCACCCAACCCTCCCTGTCCGAGCTGTCCCTGGTGGATGCCCTGACGCATGATCGTGATTGTCATTTCGCCACGGAGGGCGGCATCGGCCGTTTCGAACTCGTCGACCTCAACGACCACCTCGTCCGGCACAAGCTTCACAAAACGGCCGTGATACGTGTCGGCGTGGATGGTCGTCTTTCCCACCCGGTCCGGCGCGTCGTAAGTGAGCGAGATCCGGAACGTGCCGCCCTCACGGCCGTCAAACGTATGCACCTGACAGGTCATCTCGGTCGGCACCTTCCACCGCGCGACCGCCTCCACGTCGATGAGCGCGCGGTACACGCTCCCGCGCGTGGCCTTCACATGACGACTGACCGTGCCGCCTGCTCCGGGGGGAAACCATAGGCGCCCGTGGCGATCGCCGGGAACGCGAGCGTGCGCGCACCAAGCTCCTCGGCAACCTCCAGGCTGCGGCGATAGCAGGAGCTCAGCACCGCCGCTTCCCCGTGGCCGCCGCCTTTCCAGACCGGACCGACGGTGTGGATGACATGGCGCACCGGCGGGTTGAGACCAAACGCCGGTGTTGCCACCGCATCCCCGGGCGCACACGGCGCCAGCGCAGCACCCGCCTGCGCCAGCCGTGGCCCCGCTGCCCGGTGAATGGCACCATCCACGCCACCGCCGCCCCCAGCGACTCATTCGCCGCGGTCACCACCGCGTCCACGTCCTGTTGGGTGATATCACCCAAGACCACCTCGATCCTCACCACAACCGGATACTGCCACCACCGCACCCGAAGCTCACAAGGTCGACGACGGGTGTTCCGCTCATCGAAGTGGGGCCACGCTGCCGCGCGGTGGCCAACGTCGGCCGGGACTGTGACTGGCCGCGAACCGGTCAGCGCCTCGACTTGGGCGGCGGGACTGATCGCGGCGCGAGCTGTCATCGCCTACGGCAAATATGTTGTCGACCTGACAAGGGCAATGCAGTCTGCTGCCGAGCCAGCCGATGCGCAGCCCATGGCGGAATTGTCAGATGCTGAGCGGGCCGCAGCTGCGGCTGCCGAGTCGGCGGCTGCTTACCAGAAGTATGTGGCCACCCCAGCCGCCGCCGTCGGACCGTCAGATGCTGATCGGACCGCGGAGACGACCGTGACCGACAAGGAATCCGGGCCCCCGGCCGGGTGGTCACCGGCTGTGTAACGGAAACTCCACGGGACATCCTGGCTCATCGTGGTCCCGACAGCCGAATACATCGTCACCGCGTTGATCACCACCATGCCGGCGACAACGATCGCGTGCGAACGCGCCGGTCCCGGTCACCGAGCTGAGGTGTTTGATGAGTTTCCGAGGTCTGTCCGGGTCCGGGGCGGCACGACGGGTTCCACACTTCCTACCTCCGGTCCCGACCAGCCCACCTACTGTACGGTTCACCACACGAGCTTTCGAACCGGAAGGACCGCCCTCTCATCGGCCGATGAGTACATTGCGGTGATTACGTACGCCGGGGGCCAAACCGAGACACGATCCGGTCGCAACGCCGGGACGGTTCACGAAGGCGGACCTCGCTGCCCCCTCGGCATCGCCACTGTCGACGTAGGCCACCAGCCGATCGCCGGCAAGCTGGAGCAGCGAGCGACCAATGCCGATCATCGAGTCGGGATCCACCGCTGTCGCCTGGCTGATCCGCTGGCCGTTGACATATCTGCCATTGGCGCTTCCGAGGTCCACGATTTGCCACCGACCGCCCCCCTGGTGCAACTTCGCGTGCTGGCGCGAGACCAGCAGGTCATCGAGCACAACGTCGTTGTCCGGCAATCGCCCGACTCGCAGGCGCGCCGCTGACCTGGCGCTCCCCGGCAGATGACCAGTTTGTCGTGCTACTGCCCATTGAGGAAAACCCCGTTGCGGCTGTGATCAGTAAGCGCAGCCCTCTGACGTCCCTTCGACCACCGCGCAACCGACTCCCACGCTCGGCGGCCGGGCGAGTCCGGGGCCAGCCCCCTACACTGGCCATGCACTCGCACAACAGGAGGGTAGGCGGCTGACCATGAGCCGCGACACGTCAGGCCAAACGCCGAAGCGGCACCGAATTCAACTCGCTGAGCTGCGGGTTCACGCCGAGGAGTTCCTGGTGCCCGGGTCCGACCGGGCGATCGCTGCTGGCTGCACCTGCAGCCCGGAACGCAACAACTATGGACGGGGCATCGACCAACCTGATGGCCATGTCATTCTGATCGTGGCTGACCACTGCCCGCTGCATACGCTGGTCCGCGGCCCGGTCGATCCGTTCGACGACTGAATCCCACTCGGCCGGGGGCCTTGCCGGTTGCCGGTGTGGAACCGGCTGCGCTGGAGACGTGCCTGTAGACGAGCGACGGGGTTCCCGTGAGAAACGCTATTGTCGGAGTGGGTCGTGGAGTGGTGTTCGGGTGGGGTCCACGGTTTGTGGTGGGATGAACTCTGTGGGATGAACTCGGGGTATCCACGGGCGTCGAGCCGAATATGCCAACCTTGCCGGTGCACAATAACGTGATGGGCTTCGCACAAGAGGCACATGTTGGATAACTTCGTCTTGCCGCCATCGAGCCATGACTTGATGCGATGGGCGTGACAATAGCGGGGAGAGCGGTCGCACGAGGGAAAGGCGCACCCTTGATCGCGTTGAGCCAGCGCGTCGCGTAATGCTGCGGTGGCCAGGCGTTGTTGGCGTCCGACGTCCAGGGGCATGGAGTCCCCGCGGCGAGTTCGGCGGCGGTGGCGGGCAACCTGGGCGGCAACTCCTCGCCGGTGAGTGACCGCCGCGGCATCAGCAGCTCGGCTTGCTCACCTGTGGACAGCTTCAGCACCCCGGACAACAACCGCGCGGTGGAACCGAACCCAGCGATAGCGCCCGCCCGCTCCGCATCCAACTCGGCGACCACGGAAAGAACCCGTGCATACGACTGCCGCAAATCGGCCTCGGCCGAACGCAACCCCTCCAGCAGCCCAACCGAGGGCGATGGACGCCTCACCACAGAACAGCGAACGGCATCCATCCGCCGGACCTCGCCACATGAGCTGGCCGGCACGGCCATGCTGCCACGGATAGGCAGCCGACCCCCGGGAAGAGTGCCACGACGCGATGCGTCAGGCTTAGCCCTCGCCGTGGAAGGGACGCCGGACGTGGGTGAGCGTGCACTGCCGACGGTGTCGGTGATCGTGGTCAACTACCGGGGCGCCGAGCACACCGTGACCTGCCTGCGAGCGCTGCGCGAGGAGCTGGACTGGCCCGCTGAGGCGCTGGAGCTGATCTGCGTGGACAACGCCTCGGGCGACGGCAGCGCGCGGCGGATCGCCGCCGCGGTACCGCAAGCCCGGCTGATCCGCTCGGCCCGCAACACCGGGTTCGCCGGCGGCTGCAACCTCGGGGTCAGCAAAGCCACCGGTTCGATCGTCGCCTTTCTCAACAGCGACGCGCGGCCGCACCGCGACTGGGTGCGCGCCGCGGTCGAGGCATTCCGGGAAGGCCCCGACATCGCCGCGGTGGCCAGCAAGGTACTGGATTGGGACGGGCAGCGGATCGACTACGTCGACGGTGGGCTGAGCTGGTACGGGATGGGCTACAAGCCACACGTCGGCCAGCCCGACGACGGTGCCTACGACACCGCCCGGGACGTGCTGTTCGGCACCGGGGCCGCGCTGCTGGTCCGGCGCGAGGTCTTCGACCAACTCGGGGGGTTCGACGAGCGGTTCTTCATGTTCTGCGAGGACGTCGACCTCGGCTGGCGGCTCAACCTGCGCGGCTACCGGGTGCGCTACGAGCCGGCCTCGGTCGCCTACCACCACCACCACGCCTCGCTGCGCGGCGCAGACCCAGCCCGCGAACTCTACCTGCTGGAACGCAACGCGCTCGCCGCGCTGTACAAGAACGTCTCCGACGAGACCCTGGCCAGCGTGCTGCCCGCGGCGCTCGCGCTGGCCGTGCGGCGGGCCACCGCCCGCGGTGACTGCGACCCGACCGAGCTGGAGTTGACCCGCCGCACTGCGCCTGACGAGACGGGGGGCATCGAGACGGCGGGGCCGATGACCGTGCCCCGGGTGACCATGGCCGGGATCTATGCCATCGACCGCTTCGTCGAGATGCTGCCCTCGCTGGCCGTCTCGAGACGGGTTGAGCAGGCCGCCCGGGTCCGCACCGACGCCGACCTGCTCCCGCTGATGCGCAACGCCCTGGAGCGCATCTCCCCGGAGATCCCCTACCTGCTCGCGCACGACGTGATCGTCGAGGCGTTCGGCGTGGCGCGGGTGTACGGCGCCCGGCGGCGGGTTCTCGTCATCACCGGGGATGCGGTGTCCGAGCGGATGGCCGGGCCAGCGATCCGCGCCTGGAACATGGCCGAGGTGCTCTCCGGCGAGCACCACGTCCGCCTGGTCAGCCTCAACCCGCACAGTTCCGGGTCTTGCTGTGCGGGCCAGCCCGCCGAGTTCGAGGTACGCCAGGCCACGCCCCGCTCGATCGGCCCCGATCTGGACTGGGCCCAGTTGGTAGTCCTTCAAGGCCACGTGCTCGAGCAGATTCCGTCATTAAAGACGTCCAACCACATCGTCATCGTCGACATCTACGACCCGATGCACCTCGAGCAACTGGAGCAGGCCCGTGATCTGGGTGACGAGGCGCGCGGGCGGGTCGTCGAGGCGGTAACCACCGCGTTGACGACTCAGCTACGCCGCGGTGACTTCTTTTTGTGCGCCTCGGAACGGCAGCGGCATTTCTGGCTGGGGCATCTCGCCGCGATCGGCCGTCTGTCCCCCGTCGTCTACGACGCTGACCCCACGACCCGCTCGCTGCTCGCGGTGGCTCCCTTCGGGTTGTCCGGCAAGCCGCCGCAGCGCACCGGTCCCGGGTTGCGCGACACTCTCGGACTGGGGTCGCGGGAGAAAGTCGTGCTCTGGGCGGGCGGGGTCTACTCCTGGTTCGACCCGTTGACCTTGCTGCACGCCGTGCACGCGCTGCGCGCCGAGCACCCGGACCTGCGGCTGGTGTTCCTCGGGATGCGCCACCCCAATCCCGACGTGCCCGAGATGAGCATGGCCGGGCAGGCCCGCCGGCTCTCCGAGGCCCTCGGGCTCACCGGTGGGCAGGTGTTCTTCAACGAGACCTGGGTGCCCTATGCCGACCGGCAGAACTGGCTGCTCGACGCCGACGCCGGCGTCACCACGCACTTCGAGCACGTCGAGACCACGTTCGCGTTCCGGACCCGGGTGCTGGACTACCTGTGGGCGCACTTGCCCATCGTCACCACCGACGGCGACGCCTTCGCCGAGCTGGTCGCCACCGAGAAGCTCGGCGCGGTGGTGCCCGCCGGGGATCCCGCGGCGCTGGCCATGGCGCTGCAGCGGGTGCTCTACGACGACGCCTTTGCCGCCGGCTGCCGGGATCGGATCGCGGCGGTGGCTCAGCGCTTCACCTGGGAGGCGGTGCTGACACCGCTGGTCGAGTTCTGCCGGCACCCACGGCCTGCGCCGGACCGGCTGCGCGGCGCCTCGCTCGCCCCGGCCCCACTCACCCCGGCCTCGCTCGCCCCGGCCCAGTTCACCGCCCCGGACCGCCGGGCCGGGGTGGCCGGCGCGCTACGCCGGGACGCCGCGCTGGCCCGCTCCTACCTCGCCGCTGGCGGGCCCGGCGAAGTGGCCCGGCGAGCCGCCGGCCGGCTCAGGAGAGTGACCCGTGAGTGGCGATACGAGCGATAACTCGCATCGCCACTCACGGCGCGACACCCTCCGGGTGTTGCTCGATGGCACGCCGCTGCTCGGGCAGCGCAGCGGGGTTGGCCGCTACACCGCCGCGCTGCTGCGCGAGCTAGCAACCTGCCGGGGGGTGCACGTCACGGTCACCGCGTTCACGGCGCGCGGCCAGCGCGCGCTGCGCGCCGCGGTGCCCGCCGGGGTGGGGGTGCGCGGTGGGCCGGTTCCGGCTCGGGCGCTGCGGGCGCTGTGGCGCCGCGTGGACTGGCCCCCGACCGAACTGCTCGCCACCGACGCTGACGTGCTGCACGCCACCAACTTCGTGCTGCCGCCCGCCACCCGCGCCCGGGGTGTGCTCACCGTGCATGATCTGGCGTTCCTGGAGCACCCCGAGTTCCTGGCCCCACCCCAACGTCATCTGCCTGAGTTCCTCAGGCGCTCGGTGGCCCGCGCGGCGGTGGTGTGCACCCCCAGCAACGCGGTGGCCCAGCAGGTGGCACGCCGGCTCGGGGTCCCCGCGGAGCGGATCGTGCCCACCCCGCTGGGCGTGGATCCCGCCTGGTCGAGCGCTGGCCCGCCGTCCCCGGCGCTGCGCGCGAGGCTGGGGTTGCCGCCGCGCTACCTGTTGTTCGTCGGGGCAGCACAGCCGCGCAAGGGCTTGGACGTGCTCCTCGACGCACACGCCTCCCAACCTGGTCTCGCGCCGCTGGTGCTCGCCGGGCCAGCGGGCTGGGGTCCGACGCTGAGGTCTGCGTCGCGGGTGCACACCCTGGGCTACCTCGACGAAACCGACCTGCGCTGCGTGGTAGCCGGTGCGGCGGCGCTGGCGCTGCCCTCCCGCGATGAGGGCTTCGGCCTACCGGTCCTGGAGGCGATGGCGGCCGGGGTACCGGTGGTGTGCTCCGATCTGCCGGCGCTGCGGGAGGTCGCCGGGGGGCTCGCCACCCTCGTCCCGCCGGGGGATCCCACTGCCCTGGCCACCGCGCTGAGCAGCGTGGACGGCGAAGGCCACGACCCGGCAGGAGCGGCTGCCCGGCAGGCGCACGCGGCCCACTACAGCTGGCAAGCGTGTGCGCAGGCCACGGTCCGCGCGTACCGGAAAGCCTGCGGCTGATCGGCGCACACCCGCACACCACACACCAGTGACGAACACACAGGGTACCCGTGAAGTGTGCACAGAGGTGGTTTTCACCCGCGAGGAGTAGTAGGGCGGACGTTATGATACTTCCGGGTCGCACATCGCTACGGAATGCGCAGGGGAGGGCCGCTTCCCCCTTTGAGTGCCGGGGGACATCGCTTGCAGCGAGAGAACGCTGGCGCATGACCGCGCCCGCGCTGTAGCGCGCGGTCGCACAGCGCCCAAGAGGGGGAGATAATGTTCACTTACCGAGCCCGGGCTGGGGCCGCTTTCACAGTCTTCAGCGCGGTAACGGTAGCAGTCACGGTCAGCGCGGCGGCGCCGGGGGTGGCGCAAACAGGACCGCTGGGCATTGCAAACCCGGTAGCCGTACTCACCGGCGCGATGTCCATCAACGCGACCGAGACCCGTTACGAGATAAAAGGCACCGATCTGGGGATTATGTGGTCTGACGAGCACGGGTACATCTTGACCGCCTTTGGCGACACCTTCGGCGCCAGGTGGGGCGGTGTCACCAGTGGGTTCGCGAATCCCACCGTGATCGATTGGCGCTCGAACACCCTCGCCCGCAGCAGCGACCGCAACCCCGCCCACGGGTTGCATTTCGACGCCTTCGTCACCGACCGTCCCGGTCACGCCAAGGAGTTGCTGCCCTCACTCAAGCGGAACGGTGTCGAGATGACCAAGATCCCCACCGGCGGGATCAACATCGGGGGACGCAACTACCTGGCCTATATGTCGGTGCGGCGCTTCACCAAGCCAGGGCACTGGATCACGAACTACAGCGGCATCGCATACTCCGACGACGGCGGGGAGAGCTGGAGTGACGCCCCCAGCGCCCGCCAGCTCAACACGCCGGACCTCGACGAGAAATTCCAGATGATCGCCTTCGCCAAGCGCGATGGCTTCGTGTACGCCTTCGGCACGCCCAACGGCCGCTTCGGTGCCGCCTACGTGGCCCGGGTACCCGCACAGCAACTGCTTGACAAGTCCGTCTATGAGTACTGGAACGGGAAATCTTGGCAACAGGGCGACAGCATGATGGCGGCCCCGATCGTGCAGAAGCCCGTCGGGGAGTTATCGGTCCGCTACGACCAGGTCCTCAAGAGCTGGGAAATGATGTACCTCGACGAGTCGCGTGAGGCGATCGTGGTCCGGCTGGCGCCTCGGCCGGCTGGGCCGTGGGGGGCGCCCATACCGGTCGCCACGTCGCGCGAGTACCCGAAACTCTATGGCGGGTTCCTGCATCCGGGAGTGGAGGGTCGCGACGTCTACTTCACGATGAGCCAGTACGACAGCTACAACGTGTCGATGATGCACGCCAGGCTGCCGATCAGCGCGATCAGCAGCACACCACCGATCGAGGATCCTCGGACGCATTAACCCGTAACAATCGGATCAACCCAGTGCCGCGAGAATCCTCTCGGCCCTGCGGCGGACGACGTCCTCGAAGTCTCCGTGCGTCAACGCGTACAGCTGGTCGGCTTCGACCGCGGCGAGGATGCGTTCGGCCACGACGTCCGGCTCCATCATGGTGGGTATCCCGTACTCGAGCCTCGCCCTCACCTGTTGCACCTGTTCCGCGGAGAGTCCGGCCGGCAGGTACTCGGCCAGCTGCGCATCATCGCCAGCCTGCAGCAGGGCGAACAGGGGCTCGGTCAGCGGGGTACGCACGTATCCAGGGCAGACCACGGTCACCCCGATAGGCAGTCCCATCATGCCCAGCTCAGCGCGCAGCGTCTCAGAGACTGCGACCACCGCGTGCTTGCTGGCGCAGTAGGCGCTCGCGAACGGCATGACGGTCAGCCCGGCCAACGAGGCGATGTTGACCACGTGTCCGGCGCCGGCCGCCATCAGGTGCGGCACGAACGCCTGAATCCCGTGCACCACACCGAGCAGGTTCACCCCCAGGACGCGTCGCCAGTCCTCCGGGTCGGTCTGCCACAGTGGCCGGCCGCCTGGGGCTGTGATGCCGGCGTTGTTCACCACCACGTCTACCCGCCCGAAGTGCTCGAGCGTTCGGGAGGCCAGTGCGCCGACCGCCGCCGCGTCGCTCACATCGGTCACCACCGGCAGCACCTGTCCGCCCCGCGTGGTGAACGCCTCGGCAGTCTCACGCAGCCGTTCCTGTGCGATATCCACCAGTGCGACTGACACGCCACGGTCGACGAACGCGGCGGCCAGAGCGCGACCCAGTCCCTGCGCCGCCCCCGTCACCACCGCGACCTGTCCCGCTTCGATAATCATGTGACGTCCCTTCCTCGTTGCCACGCTCATCCAAGCCGGTGTTGCGCCCATTCTCGTGCGATCGTGCTCAGGCGTTGCTGGTGCTCGGCGAGGGTGGCGCGGTACCGGTATTCCCACAGCCCGGCGACGGTGACCGCGGTGACCGCAGTGTCGGACGCCTGTTTCCAGGCAGGCACGCTGGTGGCCCATTGCTCGGCGGCGTCGGGGGTGTGGCCGGCGGCGATGAGACGCAGGACGAGAAAAGGCCACCTCGATCCAGCCGGCTGCCCGGCACGGCCAGGCCCAGTCGACCACGCGCACGCCCTCGCCGATCAGGAAGTTGCGGGCGTTCAGATCCGTGTGGACGAGAGTGTGACCGGCAAGCAGGTCGGGCGCGGAGGCCTCCGTGTCGAGGAGCCGGTGAAGGTTGTCCCGTGTCCAGGAGTCAAGGCCCTCAGGGCGGTTCCGCGAGAGCAGGTGCCACGCCGGCAACGCTGCCCAACGTTGACTGAGAGTCTGCAGCGGGATGGACGGGCACGGCGTCAGGTCGCGTTCCATGCCGGCCAGGACGTCCGCGATCCTGGGCAGGTCGGGCGATCCGGGAGACACGTCGGCATGCCGTCCCTCGATGTGCTCGAAGCCCAGCAGCAGCCATCCGTCCGTGTCGAGGGTCCACAGCAGCCGGGGAGCGAGGCCGGGAAGCCAGGGGTTGGCCCGTGCCTCGTTGCGGTGCATCCACGCGAGAGGGCTGTTGGCCTGGACGCCCTTGCAAAACAGGACACTGCCATCCGCTAAGTACAGGGTCGTCGCCAGGCTCGCGGCTGACCCTGCTGGCGCAGACTGTGATCGGGCCACTGGCCCGCACTGAGCTGCCACCGCGCGACGGACACCCTCGGGCAGATCATCCCAGTCACAACGGGTCACGGACCCGTCCCCTGCTTGGGAGAGGCTGTCCTGCTCAGTGACTGGGTCACGGGCTATTGTAGCACCCAGTGTGACACTGATGGCACTTATCGTCTCCGTCGTCGGTGCACTTGCCGAGGCTGGCGCCCGGCTCCCACAGCTCGGTGTCGACGGCGAACCCGGACGACGTCAGGGCTTTGATCGTGTTACCCAGCGTCGCGTGGGGATCACCGACGTCGTGCGGCCCACTGTCGGTGGGCAGGTGGTGGATAAACCTCCCAGCCACGCGTTGGCAGAAGGCAACATACTCACCGGTGTGCAGGAGCGTGGCTGGAGGGGTAGGGGCGCCGTCAATGGTGAGTCAGGTGGGATCTGGCTCGAGTCCTGGCGGGGTGGGGGCGGGGTGGGTGCAGAACTCGGCGAGGTCATCGCGGAGGGCGGTCATGGTGCCGGAGGCAAGGTCGGTGCGCTGGGTCAGC
>Ga0213881_10000167_pt1 | contig 53594 bp, 45 predicted proteins | sample BarmaccoBMER_R08_FD_160104 | JGI IMG/M metagenome (GOLD analysis project Ga0213881, IMG submission 160104) | Barbacenia macrantha exposed rock microbial communities from rupestrian grasslands, the National Park of Serra do Cipo, Brazil - ER_R08 ...
GCTGCTCCTCCGGCGGTAGCCGGAACCACAACAGCTCGGCCGGTATGCGCAACACCCGAACCCAGTGATGCAAGGTATCGAGGTGGCGGATCGGTGCGCCGGTCTCAATCCGGCTGATTTGAGACTGACCCAGGCCCAACCACTGGCCGAGCAGGGTTTGCGAGATACCGCTGGGGCCATAGACCGCGTAGTGGTGCGGGTGCGTGCGGTAGGCGCGGGATAACCAGCCAATGTGCTGGGCGGCGAAGGCTTGCCGGAACCGCTCAGTCTGCCAGAATTCGGCGGCCACCTGGGGCGGGGCGATGAGCTTGTCCCGGGAAGCGCGCTGGCAGCGGGCACACTGGTGCTCGCTGTTGTCCGCAGCCAGATGTGTGCCGCATCGGCAGTAGCGGTGCTGTACTGGTCGCGATCCCACCATGCCCCCTTCGATCCGCACCGATTCCGGGCGAGTTTAACGCCCTTGCCATCACCCATGATCCAGGCGCCACGGAAGAGAGATGTTTTCCCGCTTCCGGTCGGTGCATATTCCTATGCACCTTGCGGCATACAGAATGAGGCTTATGCAGAGGTCTCGTTAGTTGGGTGGAGTGCTGTGCGCAGCTCTGAGTGTCCCGAACTCGACAGCAGAGCTGCCATTGCTGGTGGGGAACAGCACTACTGTCGAGTTCGGGACACTCAGAGCGACAAGCTCAGCAAAGCCCCAGATCTGTCCTGCCAGTGGTGCTGATCAGCTGACTGTCATACCGCCTCGGCGGGCTGCAGGACGGCTGAGCTGCCACCTGCCCGGGGTTGGGGAAGGACGGGAGCGGCCAGCTTGCCCTCTCGCGCCGCTCGTCGGGGAGCGGGGTGCTCGACCAGAGCGAGGACGCGGGAGGCCATGAACCGGGCGGTGCGCACCGGCGTGCCACCGCGGGTAACCTCGGTGACCTCCACGATGCCGCGACCGTGGGTAATCTCCACCCGCCGACCATTGCGGGTGGCCTCGATCTCATAAGTCCGGGTGGTGCCGCCGGCGTCGATGACAATCTCGGTGCGATCACCCTTCATGGCTTGCCATCCTTCTGGGTACCGGGGTAAAGAGGGTCCGGGCCGACCATGCTGGTCGCCTCTCGGCGAAAGGCACACCGCGGCTTCAGCCGAACGATCATCCGCGGTGGCAGGATGATATGGACCCGGGGACCCAAGCACACCCGGCCCGGACGTCCGGTACAACCGCCCATGCAGCCCGATCATTCCCGGGTCACGAGCTGCGCCGCCGCCCCGCAGGAGAGGCTTGGGGCGCGGACGCCGATCACACGGGAGGGTGTAGCACGACCAGCCAGGCCGCCGCGAGCATCGCTGGGCCATGGGGCACGTCGCGGTAGCCCAGTATCCGTGCCGGCGCGGCAGCGGCGGCGGTCATCACGCTGGCCGCCAGCACCGCCAGCACCAGGCCCGGCCAGGAGGTCGCAGCAGTGAGCGCGCCCAGGCTGCCGGCGAGCTTGACGTCGCCGCCGCCCAGGGCGCCCGGTGCGATCAGACGCACTGCGGCATATCCGCCGGTCCACAGCAACGCACCGGCGGCAGCACGAGCCAGTGGCCTGGCGTCCCCCGCACCGACCGCAGCGGCTCCCAGCAGGACGGCGACCACCGGATAGGCCGGCAGGGTCAGAACGTCTGGCAGCCGCCGGGCGATCAGGTCAGCACCACTCAACAGCACGCCGGCCCAGCCCAGCACCAGCGGCACCGGCCACCACCACGCCGGCAGGCCCCCGAGAGCTCGCTCGTCGACCACTGCCCACAACGCGGCCACCGCCACGGCGCAGACCGGCACCGGCACCCGCACACCCCGAGGAATCCGGCGCAGCATCACCGCTCCCCCGGCACCTGCAACAGCTCCTGTCACGGCTACCCACACACTGCCCACGCTCACCAGCGTGCCCGGCGCACGGTGGCAGACGGGCCAGTCCGCCCGCCGGCTGTGAATCGCGGGGGTCGCTGTGGACAGCCTCTCCGCGAGCGCGGACCGCCTCTCCGAGCGCGGACCGACTAGAACACACCCCGAGCAGCCGCGTCACGGACCGCGGCGTCGTGCTCTTCTCGCGTCACCGAGAAGCACGACGCGCCGTCTTTCTGACATTTCACGAAGTACCGCCAGGTTCCCGGTTCCGGGTTCAGCGCGGCGGCGATGGCCGCCGCGCTCGGCGACCCGATCGGCGACGCCGGCAGCCCGACGTTGAGGTAGGTGTTGTACGCGCCAGGCCGGGCCCGGTCAGCATCGGACGTGTTCACCTCCTGCCGGTCCAGCGGATAGTTGATGGTGGAGTCCATCTGCAGGGGCATCCCGGCAGCAAGCCGGTTGTCAATGACCCGGGAGACCCGGCGGAAGTCCCGAGTGATCGCCTCCCGTTCGATCACCGAAGCGATCACCAGCACCTCGTAAGCGCTGTGACCGGTGCCTGCGGCGGACGCGGGGAAGCCAGCCGCCAACAACCGAGCCACGGAAGTGCTGATGACCTGCCGCAACAACTCCACCGCCGAACTGCCGGGACGCACATCGTAGTTCCCCGGGACCAGCAGACCCTCCAAGCGCCGGCGAGACTCGACGCGCGACATCGGATCGGCAGCCCAGCTGGGTACCGCAAGCGCCTTGAGATCGGTCTGGCCCATCGCAGTGCGGAGGTCCTCGGGGCTCACGCACGTGCTCGCCTCCCCGATCATCGCGCAGCTGGCTCGGGAGATCTCGGTGAGCAGTCCCGGCACGGTCTTCCCGTCGGGCTCCTCGACGTTGTCAAGCTGCTCGCCGCCGCGAATCTGCAAGTGTCCAACTCGAGCAGACGGTTCCTGCAACCTCGCCACTGCAGCCGAGCCGGACATTCGCTCCCGCAACTGGTAGTAGCCGGGCTGCACGGCGCGGACCCGGGGGTCAGCTTCGGCGGCGAGGGTGAAGGCTCGGATGCTGGCGACCACGTTGCACCGTACCAAGGTGGCTCCGATCGCGGTGAGGCTCTGGCCGTCCTCGACCTGCACGACGGTCTGCGCACCACCGGGTCCGGCGAAGTCAGGTACCTCCCACAACGCCTGTAGCTCGTGCACTCCGAAGAGGACACCGCCGATCGCCAGCACGAGCACAACCAGTACCGTGCCGAGCACGACACGGCGCCGGCGCCGCTCCCGGGCCCGGCGCCGCACCCGCCGGCCGTCGGTCAGCCGCTGCGGACGAGAGTGCTCCCCCTCATCGATAACGTGCCGGAACAGCCCGAGGTCGTCGGTCATGGCGCCGCCTCTGCGGGACCAAGTACGTCGGCGGTCATCTCGCCGCCCGCCGTGCCTCAAGCCAGCCTTGCAGGATCTCCACCGCGGCGGCCTGATCGACCACCGCCCGCTGCCTGCCGCCGCGAACGCCACGCCCGGCGAGCATCCGGGCGGCCGAGACGGTGGTGAGGCGTTCGTCGGTCAGCCGGACCGGAACGCCGTCGCCGAGTCGCTCGGCCAGGGCGCGGGCGTAGACCGCGGCAGCCTGCGCTGCGGGACCGTGCCGCCCGGCCAGGGTGCGTGGGAGCCCGACCACCACCTCGACTACCTCGTGCTCAGCCACCAACGCCACCAGCGCATCGAGGTCCGTGCCGCCAGACCGGTCACGAGTCAGGGTGACCAGGGGCGTCGCGAGCACCCCGGACGGATCAGAGAGCGCCACCCCGACCCGCACCTCGCCGAAGTCCACGCCGAGGCGGCGGCCGGATCCGGGATCAGGCCCGTCGTCAGACCCGTCATGAGGTTCGGGACCAGGCCCCGGATAAGGCGGAGTCACGCGCCGTTGCGCCCCGCAAGCTCGGTCCGCAGGGCTGCCACCGCGGCCGGGATCCCACCGGGCTCGGTACCGCCGCCTTGGGCCAAGTCCGGCTTGCCGCCACCACGGCCACCCACCGCGGGCCCGAACACCGGCACCAGCGCGCCCGCTGCCAACCCACGCTGCCGCGCGGCGGCGGTAGTGGCCACCACGAAGGAGACCTTGCTCGCCGCGTGGTCGACGCTGAACAGCGCTACCACCCCGGGGCGTTCGCCAAGCCGGCCCCGGACCTCAGTGGCCAGTGCTCGCAGGTCCGCGCCACTGATCCCTTCGCTCGTTTCGGCCGCCACCAGCGCGGTGGTGCCGACCTGCTCGGCGCCCTCAGCCAGGGTGCCCGCCGAGGACAACACCGCGGCGGCGCGCAGCCGCTCCAGTTCCCGCTCGGCTGCCCGGAGCCGCTCGGTCACCGCACTGATGCGATCTCCCAGCTCCTCGGGCCGGGCCTTGAACTGGTCAGCAAGCTGCGCCACCAGCACATGCTCGCGGGCCAAGAAGCGGAACGCGTCGAGGCCGACCAGCGCCTCCACCCGGCGTATCCCGGAGCCGATGGACGCCTCGGACAGCAGCTTGATCAGGCCGATGTCGGCGGAGTTGGGCACGTGGGTGCCACCGCAGAGCTCCTTGGAGTAGTCGCCGATGGTGACGACCCGCACCGCGTCACCATAGCGTTCGCCGAACATCGCGATCGCGCCCTCGCGGCGGGCGGCCTGCATCGGCATCACCTCGGCCGTGACCGGGAGCGAGCGCAGCAACACCTCGTTGACCTCGTCCTCAACGTCGGTCAGCACGCTGGGCGGCACCGCACCACCCGGCGAGGTGAAGTCGAAGCGCAGCCGACCCGGAGCATTGAGTGAGCCGGCCTGCGCGGCACCGCTGCCCAACGCCCGACGAATTCCGGAATGCACCAGATGCGTCGCGGAATGCGCCCGGGCCACCGCGCGCCTGCGGGTGATATCCACCTGCGCGAAAACCGGGGCATCGAGCGCAACCTCACCGGAGACCACCGTGCCCCGGTGCACCGACAAGCCGTCCACCGGAGACTGCACGTCGGCCACCTCGACGGCGAACCCATCACCGACCAGGGTGCCGGAGTCGGACTGCTGACCACCACCCTCGGCGTAGAACGGGGTGCGGTCGAGCACCACCTCCACCGCGCGGCCCGCACCGGCCACGGGGACTCCGACGCCGTCGACGAGCAGACCGATGACCCGGGTCTCGGCGGTGAGATCGGTGTAGCCCAGGAAGTCCGTGCGGCCGTGCGTGTCGAGCACGGTGCGGTACTCGCTGAGATCCCCGTGCCCGGAGCGGCGGGCCGCAGCGTCAGCCTTGGCCCGCGCTCGCTGCTGCGCCATCAACGTGCGGAAGCTAGCTTCGTCGACGGACAGGCCGGCCTCGGCCGCCATCTCCAAGGTGAGGTCAAGGGGGAACCCGTAGGTGTCGTGCAGCTGAAAGACCTGGTCCCCGGCGAGCTGCAAGCCGCCAGCCTGGCGGGTTTGCGCCACTGCCAGGTCGAAGATCCGCGACCCGGCGGACAGCGTCGCCAGGAACGCCTCCTCCTCGGCGCGGGCGAGGGCCCCGATCCGCGGGTAGTCCGTGTCGATCTCCGGATACAACGGACCCAGCGTGTCGCGCACCACCGCGGTGATATCGCCGAGTACCGGTTCGGTCACGCCGAGCAGGCGCGCGGACCGCACGGTACGCCGCAACAACCGGCGCAGGACGTAGCCACGTGCCTCGTTGCCGGGAGTCACCCCGTCCCCGATGAGCATGACGCCGGTGCGGGCGTGGTCAGCGATCACCCGAAAACGCACGTCATCGGCAGGGTTCGCACCGTAACGCCGGCCGGAGAGCTCTTCAGCCCGAGTGATCACCGGTCGCAGCAGGTCGGTCTCGTATAAATTGGGCACATCCTGCAGCAGCAGCGCCACCCGCTCGATGCCCATCCCGGTATCGATGTTCTTGGCGGGCAGCGGCCGCAGAATCGGAAAGTCACCCTTGCCCGGACCGGTGGACGTCCCGCGCTCATCCTGCATGAAGACGAGATTCCAGATCTCCAGAAAGCGATCCTCATCGACGATCGGACCCCCGGGCGGGCCGAAATCCGGGCCGCGGTCGAAGTAGATCTCTGAGCTGGGCCCGCACGGTCCAGGAACACCCATGGACCAAAAGTTGTCTTCCATACCGCGACGCTGGATGCGTTCGGCGGGTATCCCGGCGATCGTGCGCCACAGTTGTTCGGCTTCGTCGTCTTCGGTATACACGGTGACCCAGATGCGGTCCGGATCGAAGCCGTAGCCGCCGGAGTCCTCGGAGCCGGTCACCAGCCGCCAGGCGTGCTCGATCGCTCCTTGCTTGAAATAGTCCCCGAAGGAGAAGTTGCCGGCCATCTGGAAGAAGGTGAGGTGCCTGGTGGTCTTTCCGACCTCATCAATATCCGGGGTCCGCACACACTTCTGGATTGAGGTTGCCCGGCTGGTCGGCGGTGTCACCTGGCCGAGGAAGTACGGTTTGAAGGGCACCATGCCGGCGTTGACGAACAGGAGGTTCGGATCGTCAAGCAGCAGCGAAGCGCTGGGCACCACGGTATGCCCGGACCGCTCGAAATGATCCAGGAACCGCTGGCGGATCTCGTGGGTCTGCACGGGTCTTCCTCAAGAAGCGGATGGGTAACAACCGCGGAGCGCTGCATACACTACTGGCGCGGAACGGCGCGGAAACTAGGCCCGCGCGGAGGTTGCTCGCGCTCGGGCGCTGGCCTGCCGCGGGGCAAGATCCATGCCGGTACGTTGGGCAACGGTGGCGTGCAGTTCGGCCTCCCGCTGGACCATCCCGGCCCGCACCTCCGCGCCGAAGGAACCCACCGCTGCGGCCAGTTCTCGAACCGCATCACCGACATTCTCGGCCGCCCCTGCCGGAGTCATCCGGCGGGCGGCAACGCGAGCCTTGCGGCTGGCCGCGACCCCGGCAGCAATTCCCAGACTGAACCAGAGCATCCGCTTCACCGCTTGTCCCCGTTCCGTCGCCGACGCCCCCGTCGCCGACGCCCGGATGCATCGTCCTTGCTGCTCTTGCGGCGGCGCATCGCTTTACTCACCCCATAGGATAGCGCCGCCACCCGCACCAACGGCCCGCCCAAGGTCGCGGTGAACAGCGAGGTCAGCGCCGAGACATTACCGGTCACCGCTTGGGCGTTGGCAGTGATTCCGTCCAGCCGCTCCAACTGGGCGTTGACCTGGGTGACGGTCGTATTCGCGCCGCTGAACAGCGGATCGGCGTCCTTGCTGGCTTTGCGGATCGCCAGCGTCGCCTCATCCAGGGTACGCCCCAGCTTGATCAGTGGCACAGCAAGCAGACCAACCAGCACCACAAACGCACCAGCGGCAATCAGCGCGGCGATCTGACCTGCCGACACGTGCCCTCCTCGCCGATGGCAGAGACCGGTAGTGGCGGGCTACGCCGCACCGGTGATGGGCGGTTAGGGTACCGGGCCCGTTCAGGCTCCTTCCTTGTGGGCTGCTGTCAGGCCGTCATCACGGGGTGTTGGAGACATCACTGGGTGTTGAGGACGAGTTGGACGGGATGGGGATGGCTGAGAAAGTCGTGGTGGGAGATCTCCCAGCCGTACGCTCCGGCTAGGGGAAACACCAAGATGTCACCGACGCGGAGCCGCTCAACCCAGACCTGGCGAGCGAGCACGTCCCGGGGGGTGCACAACTCGCCGACCACGTCTACGCAGACCGCCTGCACCTGCGGCCGGACAAACGGGTAGCGCCATCCCTCGACCGGCAGCACCGCGAACGGGTGGCTGTATCCCCAGGCAGCCGGCAGCCGGAAGTGGTGGGTCCCGCCGCGGAGCACCGCGAAATAGCGGCCGTGGGTGCACTTAAGATCAATGACCTCGGCGGCATACCAACCAGCCCCGGCCACCAGAAACCGGCCTAGCTCGAAGATCAACCGTACGCCGGGGGGCAGCCGCTGGATCGCAGTGCCGAGCTCCTCGGCGAACCTCGGCAGATCGAAGCCATCGCCGCCGGTGTAGGCCACCCCGATGCCGCCGCCGACGTCGATGACGTCCAGGTCGATGCGGTGTCGGGCCGCCTGCCGGGTGCACCACGCCACGCTGTCGGTCACGAAGCTCGCGTGCGCGTCCGCGTCGAGATTGTTCGACGCCGCGTGGAGATGAAAGCCGCGCAGCGCGACCGCCGGAAGTGCGCGGACCAGCTCGAGCGCCTCCGCTAGCAGGGCCTCGTCGACACCGAACTGGGTGGCGGCTCCAGCCATGCACAGCTGGCCTGGGAGCCCGCTGGCGCGCCGGTTCACCCGCAGCGCGACCGGTACCCGGACCCCCAGCTCGGCTCCGATCAGTCCCACCCGGCGCAGCTCGTGCAGGCTCTCCACATTGAGCAGGCACCGGCCAGCCTGCAGCGCGCCAGCGATCTCAGTGTCGGTTTTAGCCGGGCCGCTGAACACGAGCTGCGACGCGCCCGCAGCGAGCGCCTTGCCGATCTCGCCCAGCGAGGCCACCTCGAACCCCTCGACATACGCCGCCAGCGTGCTCAGCACCGCGGGATGGCTATTGGCCTTGACTGCGTAGTACAGCTCACAACGCTCAGGCAGCGCGACACGGACCGCCTCGACCTGCTCGGCCAACGCGCCCAGGTCGTAGACGTACGCACACACCGGCTGGGCGCCGGATGTCTGCTCGCGCAGCACCGCACCCACCCGTTCCCAGGCAGGCCCCTCACGCTGCTGGGTGCGAACGGTCAACGGCGCTCCCTGCCCCGCGCGAGAGCAGGGGCGCAGGAGTGCACGCCGCTCTCGTGGAGCGGGTTGCGTACCTGGGCGTACTGGTCACCACCGGCTGGGTCCAGCCGCATCCGGACGAACGCCTTGATGGGCAGCGTGGGTGCGAGCAGGACAGCACGGTCGGCGGCGACGTCCTCGCGCAGTGCCGGGTCAGCGTCCAAGTCGGCGAGGAGTCCCTGCAGAACTGCCCTGATGCGCTGCCATGCCGCGCGCGGGTTGACGTCACACCGAGCGACCACGTGGGCGACGACCTCACCGAGGTGGTTCGACAGCACGGTGTACAGCGCCTTGGCCCGCATCACGTGGACGTCGTCGGTCACCGTGACCGTTCCCGGCCGGGGGTCGAGCCGCAGTCCCTGCCGGCGCAGCCGTGGGGGGTAGATCCGGATCCCGCCCCAGTCCCGCAACACTAGCCGGGTAGGCACGGCGTCGACGAAGGTGAAGATGCAGTTCTGCAGGTGAGCCTCCACCGCGATGCCGTACTTGGTCATGAGGATCATGGTCACCGGAAGCAGCAGCATGGCGTACTCCTCGGCAAAGCGCAGCCCCACCATGCCGAGGTCTTCTTCGCCGCGGCTGGCCGCATAGCGGCTGATGAGCTCGACCAGGAGGCTGGACTCCGTCACCGGCGCGCGGGCGATCAACGCACAGCCAGGCACGGGCAGCTCGTCGGGGCGTAGATACGCGCTGATGTTGCGACGAACAAGCGCAGAGAGCGCGCGGGAGCGGCGATCCGGGTCCGGATCGTGAGCCAGTGGCAGATAACTGGCGCCAGCGAGCTCGTCGAGAAGGACGATCCGATCGGCCAGAACGGGCTCACGGTCGATGATCTGCCGGAGCAGCCGGCTGTACACCGGCCCGTTGTTCGTGGTGTGCGCCGAGATGGACCGTCTGGTCGAGCCGATCAGAGTGTCGAGGGCGGTCTTGACGAGCAGGCGCCGGCCCACGGGCGAGCGCTCGGTGAGTAACGTCCGTACGCTGGATGTGGGCACGCCAGCCAGGCGGGCAGCGGGCACGGGCACCACCGTGCGGTCGGCGATCTCGTCCGCGAGCAGGGGGCGGACGACCTGTTCGAGTTGCCAGGCGTGCACGGGCAGGAACACATAGCCGGTTGGGTCACGCTGATCGACTCCGAAGTGCTCACGGATGGCGGTGTCGAGTCTCGGGTACTCGGCACACAACAGCTGCCCGACGTCGCGGCCTTGCTCGTCGGGGGTGGACTCGGCGCGCTCTCGCCGCACGCCCACCAGGATCAGATCGGTGGACGTCTCGGACTCCAGGTCGTGACGTAGCAGAGCAGCTGGTTGCATTCCCAACCTGCCGCGTCCGCACGGGTGCAGGTTGTGCCCCTCGGTGTTGAGCCGCTCGAAGAACACCATCACGTCCTCGGGCGCCTCGCGGGCGGAGACCATCTGCGCAAGACCTACCGTGTCCGGCGCGTGGAGCTGGACCGCAAGCTGGCGCAGGGCCAGCCGTTGCTCCTCGGATCGGGCGTAGGCCAGCGTGAGGTTGGCCACGGCATCCGCGAGTTCGGCGGCGAACGACCGCCAGCCCGGCGCTGGCTCGTACTCGGCGAGGAGCTCGACGAGATCGTGCGGCGACTCGATGGCGATCGCCTCGCCGGCACGCAGGCACAGCACCGGGTTGTCCGGCTCGACGTTGTTGAAGGAATGCTCAGCGCGGATCGGGAAGGCCAGCACCGCCGTGCCGTCAAGCTCGTAAACCTGCCAGGCACCTGGCTGAACACCGCCCAGCAGCGCGGAGAGCGCCGATGGATCCGCGCGGTCCAGTGCGTGGGTGCTGACATCGAGACGACGGCTGGCTGTCCGGATCGCGCCGACGTTCTCCCGCCACAGGGCTGCGAGCAGACGGTGCAAGACCACGGTCCGCGCCCTCGGCAGTTGCGCGAGGAACGCCGCGGCGTACCGCGGCGCGTTCGCGCCCAGGGTCTCGTACATCCGCAGCTCCTCGATCGTGCGGAGCTGCACCCGGTCTGGGGTGATGTCCTGAAGATGGCTCATCCGGCTGTCACCAACGGATTGGGCACAGCCACCCACTGTGAGGCATGGGGAGCGGCTGACAGGTGGACCCGCAGCATGGACTTGGACGGGAGCGTGGGACCGAACAGGGCGGCCTCGTCACGGCTGGCCTGGACCGCAATGGCAGGGTCCGCGGTGAGTGTTGCGTAGGCGCAGCGGCAGCACCGGGCAACCAGCCGCCACAATCGTGCGGACTCGATCTGGCCCACTCTGGCGAGCGCGGCGACGACCTGGCTGAGGTTGGTGTCGACCAAGGGGAAGAACAAGGCAGCACGGAGCTCGTCCTCGTCATCCGTCGGCAGCGCACCACGCAATGCCGGTGGGTGCAGGCCGCTGCGAGTCAGGCGTGCCGTGCTGACCCGGATGCTGCCAAAGTCGCGGTAGAGCAAGCGTACCGGCAGGCCGTTGCGCAACACCACGACGGCATTCTGCCCATGTGGCTCCAGCGCAACCCCCCAGCGGGACAACAAGGTGAACAGCGCGAGCAACGTGCAGTCGCAGTAACTGGAGAGAAAGCACTCGGCGGTGTCGGAGCGTGCGCGCCGGCGAGTGGACGCCAGCTCGTCGAGCACGTCGGCGAACAGCGGCCGGCCGCTGCGCGGCGAGCGGGCAGCGAGGGCGGCGACCGGAAGCGCGACCTCATTGTCGCCGACGTGGCGCTCCGGGGACTCCCGAACGATCGCGGCGAGGTTGGCCACAGCGTCGACCGGTTCACCCGGTGCTGGCCGGTAGCTCCCGCTGGCCCACTCGGCAAGACTGACGAACCGCCCGCCGAAGCCGTGTTCGCGCCGGCAGATCTCGGCCAGCAGTGCGGATATCATTGGCCCATTGTGGGCAGTTGCCGGCGAGACGACACGGGTCGCGGTGGTCAGCCGGATGCCGACCGCGGTCTTGATATGGGCGGCCCGCCGATCCGTGGTGGGGGCGAGCGTCCGCAGCGACAGCAGCGGCCGAGCGAGGATTCGCGCTCGCGGAATGACAATGATGCGGCCGTCGGCGAGCGCATCGGCGTAGCGCTCCTCCAGCACGCGGCACCGCTGCCACGGGTGGACCGGCAGTAACTCGTAGTCAGCCGGATCCCGCCGAACGCCGCGCAGGTGCGCGTCGGCGGCGTCAGCGACCTCCGGGTGCCAACGACGCAGCAGGTCGGTGATCCGCCGCCGCGGAAACGGGGGCTGCGCGAACGACGACTGAGCAAATGACGACTGGGCAAATGACGACTGGGCGATGGCGACGATCCGGACCGCGACCTGCTCGGCCCACTCCGGAGCGTAGGCAAACAGTTCCTCCACGGTCATCCCGCCGCGGATCCGGGCGCACGGGTGGAGCGGGTGCCCGTCGACGACGGCCTGCTCGAACAGGGCGAGTGGGCTGAAACCCGGGTCAGCGGCGGCTCGGCGCGCCGCCCAGCGCAGCGAGTTACCCCCAGGGATCCCGTCACTCGCCGATCGTTCGCGCCGCCAGGACTCGCCGACGAGCGCGAGCGCGTGGTTGGCGACGCTGTCACCGAGCTCAGCGGCCAGCTGGAGCCACCGGTCGGTGCCGGCACGGTAGGGCCGAGCCGCCATGGTCGCTGTGAGCAGCGCGACGGGGTGGTCAATCAGCTGCGGTACAGCTCCGTGCAGGGTGACAGCCAGACCAGCCGGGTGCTCGGCGAAAGCCTCTGTGATCGCGGGTGGCGCGGACAGCCGGGTGCCATCGGGCAGCAGGAGCGTCGCGCAGCCGACGCCTGCCGACGGAATGAGGCCATCGATCCGCTCCCGCGACAGCGCGACCCACAGCTTGCCCAGCGCCGTCGCCCGGGCTTGCCGCAAGGCCGCGCCGTATCCGGACGCGAGCACCGGGTACGCGCCCCGCAGCGCCGCGAGCGCGGCCTGCTCCGCCCTCGTGTCATAGCGGGGTACAGCGGTTGATTCCTGGCCCCCTCCGGGCAGGTAACAGGCCATGGCCCGCCCTCCAACCCGCTCAGCAGCTGAATCCTCAACGGCCCGGTCTCTACAGTAAGGGCAGCCTCACTATAGCCAGAACGCTGACTGTTAGTGGCCGCGGATGATCTGGCGCAGTCGGGCCAGCCGCTGGGCAAGCACCCGTTCCGCGCCGTGATCGCTGGGCTCGTAGTAGTTCCGACCGACCAGGGCGTCCGGAGGGTACTGCTGGACCAGCACGCCGTCGGGCGCGTCGTGCGGGTAGCGGTAGCCCTGCGCGTGACCAAGCCGGGCGGAGCCCGCGTAGTGCCCGTCGCGGAGGTGGGCCGGGACCGGACCGGTGGCACCGCCCCGGACGTCGGCGAGGGCCGAGTCGATCGCGGTGATCACCGCATTGGATTTCGGTGCGGTGGCCAGGTGCACGGTGGCCTGAGCCAACGCCAACCGGCCCTCGGGCATTCCGATGAACTGCACGGCATGGGCAGCAGCCACCGCGGTCTGCAGCGCGGTCGGATCGGCCATCCCGATGTCCTCACTGGCGTGCACCACCAGCCGCCGGGCGATGAACCGGGGGTCCTCACCTGCCTGCACCATGCGCGCCAGGTAGTGCAGCGCCGCGTCGACATCAGACCCGCGGATGGCCTTGATGAACGCGCTGATCACGTCATAGTGCTGGTCACCAGCCCGGTCATAGCGCACCGCGGCCTGGTCCATCACGGACTCGACGCAGGCCAGGTCCACCTCGCAGGCACCCCCCGAGATCACCGCCTCGGCAGCAGTCTCCAGCGCGGTCAGTGCCCGCCGGGCGTCCCCGGCGGCAAGCTGCACCAGATGCTCCTCAGCCGCAGGCGTCAGCGTGACCGACCCGCCCAGCCCGCGCGGGTCGGCCAGGGCACGCCGGATCAAGGTCTGCACGTCGTCATCGGACAACGGGTGCAGCTGCAGCACCAGCGAACGGGACAGCAGCGGTGACACCACCGAGAAGAACGGGTTCTCCGTGGTTGCGGCGACCAGCAAGACGATCCGGTCCTCAACGGCACCGAGCAGCGCATCCTGCTGAGTGCGGGAGAAACGGTGCACCTCGTCGATGAACAGCACCGTGGCGTCCCCGCCCTCGCGGCCCAACCGGCGACGCGCGGCGTCGATCATGGCTCGGACTTCCTTGACTCCGGCCGACAGCGCCGACAGCGCCTCAAAGCGCCGCCCGGTCGCCTGCGAGACCAGCCGGGCCAGCGTGGTCTTCCCAGTCCCCGGCGGCCCATACAGGATCACTGACGCCGCGCAGCCACCCTCGATCAACCTGCGTAGCGGGCTGCTGGGCGCCAGCACATGGTCTTGCCCGACGACCTCCCCCAGGGTGGCCGGCCGCATCCGCACCGCCAGCGGCGCCAAGGCGGACAGCCGCTGCTCGGCACGGTGCTCGGCCTGCGCAACAAACAGCCCCTCATCAAACAGGGCCCCCTCGCCGGCCACACCACTGCCGGCCACACCGTTATCTGCCACACCGTGACGGTACCGCCGCCGGCCGACCGAACAGGTCCCGCAGCATCAGCCCAGCGGCATGCGGTAGCAGGTCCCGACCGCGCCGAACCAACCACGGCACACCGTGGCAGACCAGCCAGCCGACGTGGTGGGCGCTGGTCAGCTGCCGGCCCCCTGAGCAGGTCAGGTCGACGGGATGGGGCACCGCGATGCCGGCACCGGCGAGCAGGTCAGCGAAACCGGAGGCGAGCATCCGGTGCCCAAGCTCGGAGGGGTGCAGACGATCCACGCTCCACGCCGCGGGGTCGCAGGCGCCGGGCACCAGGTGCAGATCCAGGCACAGCGCGCCGCGCCGGACCACCACCTGATCGGTGGCGTCGTTGAGCTGTCCGATCCGGTGGTGCAGGGCGCGGCGCAGGGGTCCGGGCAACCGGAACACCCGTCCGTGATCGTGAAACCGGGTGGTCAGCACCACAGCACCAGTGGCTTGCAGCGTGGTGACCGTGACATCGAGGTCATTGCGTAGCGCGACGGGATCGAAGTCCGAGCGCAGCGTGTCGTTCATCCCCGCCAGGATCACCACGACCTCGGGTCGCGCCGCCACTGCGCCGGGCAGCTGCCGGTGCCGTAGGTCGGCCATCCGCGCACCAAGGATGGACAGGTTGGTGTAGTGAACCTCTCCGGGTGCGCCGAGGGCCGCCGCCAGCAACGGGCCGAAACCACGCCAGCCACCAGCGGGCAGTGGGTCGCCCACGCCGACCGCGGTGGAGTCACCGAGTACCGCCAGGCTCGCGACGTGACAGCGAACGGGAAGGACGGGGACAGCGGGGAACGTTTCCACGGCCACCTGCTGATGATCACGCGGTGGGGCTCATCACCGGTGAGCAACCGGTAACATGTCGAGGACGGCTTTGCGAACGATCCGTGCCGTAGCCACTATCGGTTCGTGGAAGGCGTCGCGTCCACCCCGGCACGGTCGGAGCAGCCGGCACAGGATCTAGAACCGCTGGCGGGTCTTGTTCGGCGGCGCAGAGCCGTCGCCTCGACCCGCTGGTAGGGGTCGACGTTGGTGCCTATCGCGATAGGGTTCCCCGCCCACCGCGAGGAGGTGAGTTCCCGCGCAGCAGCTTCGACGCGTTGACCTTCACCATGATCTTCGAGTCGAAGTCGAGGCCACTGTCAAGATCGAGGTACTCGTGCGTCCGTCGAGCAAAGCAGTACCTGCAGGCGTGACTGCAGCCACGATAGGGGTTGACGGCCCACTCGAAGGGCATCCGGGAGCCGCCGGGTACCTTGTTGAGGATCGACCGGGCCCGTACCTCATAGCAAGTTATCCCGCGGAACTCCGGGGTGTCGAAGGTCCGCGTGATGACGTTGCTCACCCCGAACAGTGCGTCTTGGGCAGACCCGTCAGACAGCGTTAGGTTGTCCCATCGCATTGGCCCATCATATCGAACTGGTGTTCGATCCCACTAGGGACATACGGGATATTCACCAGAGAGGGACGCTCAGCCAGTGAGTGCGCTGGACAACAGGGTCGGACGGCACCGTTACCGCGGCACCGGTGAGCCGGCCGGCACTGGCCCCCGGAATGGGCATGGACATGGGCCTGCCCCGCCGTCCTCCCCCCGGGTAAAGCTGCTGCTGGTCGCGGTCCTGGTGCCGGTGGCGCTAGCCACCCTGGCCGGACTCTGGCTGACCTGGCCGAGGCTGACCAGGCCGGGTCAGCCGCCCCACAGCCGTGTCGACGTCGGATTCGGGCAGCGGCCGGTACGAGGCGAGGTGCTCGCCGCGACCTCCGCCCCGTGCACCAGCGGCGGTGCCGGCGTTGGCGGGAACGTGTCCGCCAATCAGGCCAAGAAGTGCATCTCGCTCAGTGTGCTGCTTACCGACGGCGACTCACCGGGTGTGATGATCCAGCAGGTGCTCCCCGACGAACCGAGTACGCCACGGTTCGCCCTAGGTGACCGCATCGTGCTGGCGTACACCGGTGGGAACCCCTCCGACGCAGGCTCCTACCAGATCCAGGATTTCCAGCGGGGCACCTCCATGCTGTGGCTGGCTGCGCTGTTCGCCGCCGCGGTGCTGTTGCTCGGCCGGTGGAGAGGCCTCGCCTCGCTGGTCGCGTTAGGTTTCAGCTTTCTGGTGCTGGTGATTTACCTGTTCCCAGCGATCCTGACCGGCGAGAGCCCGGTGATCGTCGGCGTGCTGGCCGCCAGCATCATCATGTTTGGCGTGCTGTACCTCACTCACGGTGTCTCCGCGCAGACCTCCAGCGCGGTGCTGGGCACTGTGGTGAGCCTCACGCTGATCGGTGTGCTGGGCACCGCTTTCTCCGCGGCTACCCAACTGACCGGACTGGATGACGACACCGCCAAGCTCATCGGAGTTCTTGGCCACGGGATCGACGCCCGGGGGTTGCTGCTCGCTGGGATGGTCATCGGTGCTCTGGGCGTGCTCGACGATGTCACGGTCACCCAGACCAGTTCGGTGTGGGAGTTGCGCCGGGCGAATCCCGAGCTCGGGGCGCGGGCGCTCTACACCGCCGCATTGCGGATCGGCCGGGACCACATTTCCTCGGCGGTGAATACCTTGGCGCTGGCCTACACCGGTGCCGCGTTGCCCGTACTGTTGATCTTTTCGCTGTCTGGACAGAGTTTCGGCACGCTGGTCACCGCGCAGGACGTCGCCCAGGAAGTGGTGCGCACCCTGGTTGGCAGCATCGGGCTCGTCGCCGCTGTCCCGATCACCACGGCGATCGCCGCACTGGTCGCCCGGCACGAGGAGATCGAGTCCGCCGCATAGCGGGAGTTCACAGCCCCCGGGGTCTGCCCGGTGTGGCGAGGCCGTGCAGGAACGGGTTGCTGGCCCGTTCTCGGCCGATAGTGGTGCTGGGGCCGTGGCCGGGAAGCACCGCAGTCTCGTCATCCAGTACGAGAATCTTGTCCCGAAGCGAGGCGAGCATCTGCTCGTGGTCACCGCCGGGGAGGTCGGTTCGCCCGATCGAACCGGCGAACAGCGTGTCACCGGAGAGCAGCAGATTCCGCCCCGCACCGGGCCCACTGCCGGCCACGGAGCGAAATGTCACCGAGCCGCGGGTGTGGCCCGGGGTGTGGTCGACGATCAGGGTCAGCCCGGCTAGTTCCAAGGACGCCCCGTCGGCCAGCGCGCGCACCGCACGCGGCTCGCGTAGCTGAACCCGGCCCCCAAAAAGACCACCGACGAACTTTCGCGCGTCGGCAGACAGCGCGCGCAACGGGTCGGACAGCAGCACCCGGTCCTCAGGATGGATCCAGGCCGGGATGTCATTGCCGTCGCATACCGGGGTCACCGCGAAGATGTGATCGAAATGCCCATGGGTGAGCAGCACCGCCACCGGGTCGAGCCGGTGCTGCCGCAATAGCTCGTCTAATGGCTGCTCCGAACCCTCCCCCGGGTCGACCACCACGCACGGACCACCGGCCTCGGGGGCGAGCACGAAACAGTTCGCCTGGAAGGAACCTGCGGGGAAACCAGCGACGAGCACGGCGCTCCTCTTGGCACGACGGAGGTACAGACACCTCCAGCCTAGGGCGCGCACCGCAGGGAGGCTGACGCCAGACTTCCCCACGACCCACCTAGACTGCGCGACGATCGTTGCCCAGCCACAGTTGCCCAGCCACAGGAGTCCGGGTGCCCACGAACGAACAGCGTCGCGAGGCCGCGAAGCGCAAACTGGATCGCCAGCTCGCCCGCCGGGCGGAGCGAGCCAAGGCACGCCGTAGGTATGCACTGGCTGGCGGCGCGGCCGCGGTGGTCCTGGTCGTCGGCATCGTGGTGCTGATCGTGACGCTGGGCAACCGGAGCCAGCGAGTCGACACCACCGCGAAACCGGCCACACCGACCAGCACGGGCGCCGCCGCCAAGCCGAACCCCGACAACAAGCTGGCCGCCCCGCCGATGCGGCCGAAGCCACTGCCCGCCTCGGTCGACTGCCAGTACCCGGCTACCCAGCAGACCCCGGCCAGGCCCGTGAAGTTCCCGCTGGCCGGCTCCACCTCCACCAGAGGCACGGTGCAGGTGACCATGCAGACCTCGGCCGGCGCGATCGGCCTCACCCTCGACCGGGGGTTGGCCCCGTGCACCGTGAACAGCTTCGTCAGCTTGGTCAAGCAGGGCTTCTACTCCAACAGCCCATGCCACCGGCTGATCACCAGCCCCACGTTGCATGCTCTGCAATGCGGTGATCCGACCGGGTCGGGCACTGGCGGACCGGGGTACACCATCCCGGATGAGGTGTTCCCCGAGCTGACCTATGGGCGTGGGTACGTCGCGATGGCCAACACCGGCCAGCCCAACAGCGGTGGTAGCCAGTTCTTCCTGATCTACGGCCAGACCCAGCTCCCACCCCAGTACACCGTCTTTGCCACGATCTCCCCGGCGGGCCTCAAGGTCCTCGACCAGATAGCCAAGGCGGGCGACGACGGGTCATTGGAGCCCTCTCCCGGTGGCGGTAAGCCCAACCAACCGGTCACGATCACGTCCGTCGACGTCACGGCAACCTGACGTCCCAGCTGAGTCAGTTCGACGACGTGACGCGATAGACGTCGTAGACGCCTTCGATGTTGCGCACCGCGCGCAGCACATGCCCCAGGTGTTTCGGATCGCCCATCTCGAAGGAGAAGCGGCTCACCGCCACCCGGTCTCGGGTGGTGGTGACCGAGGCGGACAGAATGTTGACCCGCCCGTCAGCGAGCACCTTGGTGACATCGGACAGCAACCGGTGCCGGTCCAGCGCCTCGACCTGAATCCCGACTCGGAACACCGACGACGAGGACGGCGCCCACTCCACGCTGACCAGCCGCTCGGACTGGGCCCGCAGCGACTCGGCGTTGGTGCAATCGGTGCGGTGCACGCTCACCCCGCCAGCACGGGTGACGAACCCGAGGATCTCATCACCCGGTACCGGTGTGCAGCAGCGGGCGAGCTTGGTGTAGACGTCCCCGGCGCCAGGTACCCGCACACCGGAGTCACCGGTCGGTTGGCGGCGCGCAACAGTGGAAGGGGTGGCTCGCTCGGCCAACACCTCCTCGGCGCCCTCCTCCCCGCCGAGCAGCGCAACCAGGCGTTGCACCACATGACGGGGCGAGGCGTGGTGCTCACCGACAGCGGCGTACAGGGCGCTGACGTCGGGATAACGCAGCTCTCGGGACACCGCGACCAGCGACTCGGCGGAGACCAACCGCTGCACCGGTAGCCCAACCCGGCGCAGTTCCTTGGCGATGGCGCTCTTGCCAGCCTCGATGGCTCCCTCGCGGCGCTCTTTGGCGAACCACTGCCTGATCTTGGCCCGCGCCCGGGGTGAAGCGACAAAGGATAGCCAGTCCCGGCTGGGACCGGAATCCCCAGCCTTCGAGGTGAAGATCTCGACGACTTCGCCGTTCTCCAGCCGCCGCTCCAGCGCGACGAGCTGGCCGTTGACCCGCGCGCCGATGCAGCGGTGACCGACCTCGGTGTGCACCGCATAGGCGAAGTCGACCGGCGTGGAACCCGTGGGCAGCGTGATGACCTCACCCTTGGGCGTGAAGACGAAGATCTCACGGGTGGCCAGGTCATAGCGCAGCGACTCGAGGAACTCACCGGGGTCGGCGGCTTCCCGCTGCCAGTCCAGTAACTGGCGCATCCAGGCTATCTCGTCGACGTCCACGGCTGCGTTGTGGGTGCCGTTGGTCTCCTTGTACCGCCAGTGCGCAGCGATGCCGTACTCCGCGGTCCGGTGCATGTCGTGGGTGCGGATCTGCACCTCCAGCGGTTTGCCGTCCGGGCCGATCACCGTGGTGTGCAGCGACTGGTAAACCCCGAATCGGGGCTGCGCGACGTAGTCCTTGAATCGACCGGGCATCGGCTGCCACACCGAGTGCACGACACCGATCGCGGCGTAGCAATCGCGGACATCCTCGACAATGACCCGCACCCCGACCAGGTCATGGATGTCGTCGAAATCGCGGCCGCGCACGATCATCTTCTGGTAAATGGAGTAATAGTGCTTGGGCCTGCCCTCAACCTTGGCAATGATCCGCGAACCGGTCAGCTGCGCGGACACCTCGTCGATCACGGTCTGTAGATAGGTGTCGCGGGACGGGGCCCGGTTGGCCACCAGTCGCACGATCTCGTCGTACTTCTTCGGATGCAGGATCGCGAAGGAAAGGTCCTCCAGCTCCCACTTGATGGTGGCCATGCCCAGCCGGTGCGCCAACGGGGCGAAAACCTCCAAGGTTTCCTTGGCCTTGCGGGCCTGCTGCTCCGGTGGCAGGAAGCGCATGGTGCGCATGTTGTGCAGCCGGTCCGCCAGTTTGATCACCAGCACGCGGGGGTCGCGGGCCATTGCGATGACCATCTTGCGGATGGTCTCGGCTTCGGCCGCAGCACCAAGCTCGACCTTGGCCAGCTTGGTGACACCGTCGACGAGGTGCGTGACCACCTCACCAAAGTCCTCAGCGAGGCGGGTCAGCGAGTAGTCAGTGTCCTCCACCGTGTCGTGGAGCAGCGCAGCCACCAGAGTGGTGGTGTCCATCCCCAGCTGGGCGAGGATCATCGAGACCGCCAACGGATGGGTGATGTAGGGGTCGCCGGACTTGCGCTTCTGGTGAACGTGCTTGTCCTCGGCAATGTCATAGGCGCGCTGCAGCAGTGCGAGGTCGGCCTTGGGGTGCAGCTCCCGGTGCACCGTGGCAAGCGGTTCGAGTACCTGCCTGACCGGACCGGGTCGCTGCGCGGTGATCCGCCGCGCAAGCCGCGCCCGAACGCGTCGGGTCGCCGACGGTAGCCGCTGGGGGACCGCGGCTGCGTCCAGGCCTAGGGGCCCCGCATCGGCACACTGCGGGTCATGGCTCACATCGCACTCTCCCGCCAGGTAGGGATAAACAGATCTTCAGCCTACCGTCGCATTTCCCCCTAGATCCCCAAGGACCCGCTCGGCTCTCCTGTTCCCCGGAGCACAGTCAAGATCAACCTAGTGCAGGTTAGCGCGTGAGGAGGGCGTGCACCACGCGGCCGACGAGGCGATCTCGGCCGTGCAGCGAACCGATCTCCAACAGCACCGCGATGCCACTGACCGCAGCCCCGGCCCGCTCGACCAACGCGCAGGTTGCGGCTGCGGTGCCCCCGGTGGCCAGTACATCATCGATCACCAAGACCCGCTGCTCGGGCCGCAGGACGCCGTGGGCTAATTCCAGCGAGGCGACGCCATACTCCAAGGCGTAACCCTCGCGGTCGCAGACCACCGGCAGTTTGCCGGGTTTGCGAACCCCGACCACACCAGCGCCCAGGGCGTACGCCGCCGCGGCACCGAGCAGGAACCCGCGAGCCTCCACCCCCACCACCACGTCGACCTGCGGGGTAGGAGCAATCAACGCGTTCACCACCGCTCGGAACGCAGTCGCATCCGCGAATACTGGCGCAAGGTCCTGGAAGAGCACACCGGGCTGTGGGAAATCCGGGACTTCGCGGATCAGCGATACGAGTAGGACTGCCAAGTCGTCTATGTTCGGCCCGGGTTGCATCCTACGTATTCTACGGGTCAGTGTTGCCGGAATTCCCGGAGCTCCGCCCCGTGCCTGAAGAGTTACCGCCCGAGTCCCCAGAGTTCTCTGGCTCCCGGTTCATCGAATCGCCTGTTTTCGCGGTAGTATCCTGCCACTCGGCCTGTGCCTTTTTTCTCCAACCCTGCGAATCTGCCTGGATTTGAGTGTCCTTTGGGGCGTGAGTATCCTTATCAAGCTGGGTCTTTTCCCGGATCGGAATCGACTTAAGCACCTGGACCGGCACCTCGACTGGTGCCGGGAGCTGAACCGGCACCTCCACCGGCGCCGGCAGCTGAACCGGTATCGACACCTGCGACGGGTCTGATGTCAACCCGGCTGAACCCGGCGTCGGCTGCTCCGGGTTCACTGCCGTGCAAGTCTTGTGCGCTGACGTCAGCTCCTGGGTGCACGCCGGTGGCGCGGGTGTGGACTGGCCCGATGCCGACTGGCCCGATGCCGACTGGCCCAATGTCAACTGGCGCTGGGCAGGGCTGCCCGGGTGGGTGGAACCCCGATGGAGCGCATCGGAAGCAGCGTGCTCATATGGTGCGATCTGGATATTCGACATCGGGATCGAACGTGCTGACGGACGCGCCCTGGCGAGCGGCCCGGCGGCCCCGGCTTTTGCAGCAGGCGTAAGGGCGCGATCCGCCAGCTGACCGTTGGTGACTACACGCACCGGCACAGCATCGCGATCAGGCTCAGGGAACGCCAGCACCGGCGATCTCCCACCTGAGCCGAAGATGCTGCCGCCCGGCAAGATGACCGCTAATGGCGGGCTGGCCAAGCCTGCGGCCAACGCCAGTGCGCCACCCATGACAGCAGCCAGCCGGACTGGTCTGCGGTGCTGCCAGCAGGCGCCACCGCTCCCGCGAACCGGCGCGGACATATCAGGCAGCGCCGAACGGCCAGCGAGGAGTGCTATCAGCTCGCGTCGTCCGCGCCGTTCCCAGTCAGAGCCGACTACACGTGCTGCCACATCATCGACGTGAGCGAGCAGGCTCCGCGCCTCGGGTCGGTTGCGCGGATCCTTGGCAAGGCCGCGCAGCACCAGCTCCCGAACTGGTTCGGGGACCACGTCGACAGGGAGTGTGCTCTGCTCGTGCTTGGCCGAGAGCTCGGCCTCATCGTCGGCATAGAACGGCGGCGCACCGACCAGGCACTCGAAGAACGTGACCGTGGCGGCATACACGTCCCCCCGTGGAGTAGCCGAAGGGCCACTCCACTGTTCGGGCGCCAGGTAGAAAGGTGTCGACCGAGCGAGCAGCCGCCGACCGTCGGATGTCCAGAGCCCGAAGTCGACGAGCCGGACCCGGCCAGCTGGGGTAAGGATCACACCCTCCGGCTTGATGTCGCCGTGCGCCAAGCCTACCTCGTGACACGCAGCTAACGCGCGCAGTGAGTCCTTGAGCACGACCAACGCGGCCTCGGTGCCGACGGCACCCTGCGCTACAAACAGGGCGCGCAGCGAAGTCCCGCTGACGTGATCGCTGACGACGGCAGCACCATGGTGACACTCAATGTACCGGTGGACGCGGGCAACCCGGGCTTCCCGAACGCGCGCCAGTCGCGCAAAATCACGCGCGAACCGGATGCGAAACTCACTGTCGGCAAGCAATCCGGGGGACAGGTACGTGATCGCAAGAGACTTCCGGGTGATGCGGTGGCGGGCGAGGACCCGCTGGCCCACCGGGTCCTCACGCACCTCCCGGAGATGCACCACACCCGGTACGGGCCACCCCACCATCCCCGATCCTCCCTGGTCGCCCTCATGGTGCCACCCCGTACCCCTCACTCCCCGGAGCGACATCCGGCGCCTGACTACAGAGCGTGCTACTAAACGGGCCTGGAGGCAAGACCTAGAGCGACAACGCACCACATAGGTGATGGAGAGGGGAAACCGGCGGCCACTCATCGAGCAATAATATTACTCTGTGCAATTCCACTATCACTCAGCGTAGTTGAGACGCCTCGCCCGTTAGCGACCCGAGGATCTGCCGGCCTTACCGGATGGTCTGCTGCTCTTGCCTGCAGAATGCCCGCGCCGCCGTCCCGCGGATGCGGTTTTGCCGACCTTGGTAGGCATCCCAGCGGAGGCCAGTGCATCCCCGGCTGGGGTTGTGGGGTCGCCGCGGGGACCCTCTCGGAGAGTTTCGCCCTCGCGCTCAGAGGTCGCGGCGGTCTTGCGGGCCAACTTCTCCCGGCGCTGAGCTACCCGCTCAGCTTGTTGCTGGTAGGCCGGCCTGCGCATGGTGAGGTCGACCATCAAAGGGGTCGCCAGGAAGATTGAGGACATCGCCCCTGCCATGATGCCGATCATCTGCACCAGAGCGAGGTCCTTAAGAGTTCCGACGCCCAGCAGACCGACGCCGACCACCAGCAGGCCGACCACCGGCAGCACAGCGATCAAGGAGGTGTTAATCGAACGCATCAGAGTCTGGTTGACCGCGAGGTTGGCGGCCTCGGCATAGGTTCGTCGGGTCAGCCCGAGCAGTCCACGAGTGTTCTCCTGAACCTTGTCGAACACGACGACGGTGTCATACAGCGAGAACCCGAGGATGGTGAGCAAACCAATAACCGACGCCGGCGTCACCTCAAAGCCGATCAGCGAGTAAATCCCCGCGGTCACCAGCACGTCGTGCACTAGCGCTATCAGCGCTGCCAACGCCATCCGAGGCTCGAAATACACCCCGAGGAACACGCTCACCAGGCCGAGGAACACCAGCAGCGCGATTAGCGCCTGCCGGCTGATCTCGCCGCCCCACGTTGCGCTCACCGCGCTATCGCTAATCGCCTGTTCGCTGGGCCGCCCGGCTGTGCCGAGCGGGCGCAGCTGCTCGTACAGCGCCTTTTTCAGAACAAATGACGTGCGAGTGTCCAGCGTCGCGGAACGGATCAGGATGCTCGCCGCGGAACCGGTACCAACGGTCTGCACCGACTCGGGAGGCTGGCCCACCGTGTCAGTGAAGACGCGCTCGGCCTGCTGGGTGGTGATCGGTCCGGCCGCCCCTTGCGCCGGAAGCTGTACCCGGGTGCCGCCCTCAAAGTCGATGCCGAGATTGAATCCGCGCAGCAGGATTGACGCGAGACAGACCACGACGAGCAGGCCGGATAACGAGTACCAGATCCGCCGCCGCCCGACAACGTCGAAGGCACCAGTCCCGCTGTAGAGGCGCCCCAGCGTGCCCGCCATCTCAGGTCCCCTTCCCCGCCGCGGTGACCAGCTCCGATCGGCTTTCGGCTCCAGCTCGCTGCGCGGCCCCGAGCCCGGACAGTCCCGGCTGGGACAACAGCCGGGACTGCGACGCCATCGCCACCAGTGGGTGCGTGGCCAAGAAGACCACCACCAGGTCCAGCACCGTGGACATGCCGAGGGTGAAGGCGAAACCCTTCACCTGCCCTACCGCCAGAACGTAGAGCACCGCAGCGGCCAGAAAGCTCACGGCATCCGCCGACAGGATGGTGCGGCGGGCTCGGACCCAGGCCCTGGGCACCGCGGAGCGGAAGGTCCGGCCGTCCCGCACCTCATCCTTGAGACGCTCGAAGAAGATCACAAAAGAGTCGGCGGTGATGCCGATCGCGACGATGAAGCCAGCAACACCGGCCAGGTCCAGGGTGAAGCCGATCCACCGACCGAGCAGCACCAGCACGGCATAGACGATCAGCCCAGACAACGCCAGAGACAAGATCGTCAGTACTCCGAGCGCCCGGTAATAGAACAAGCAGTAGACGAACACCACGGCCAGCCCGAGTGCCCCGGCAAGCAGTCCCGCGCGCAACGAGGCCAGCCCCAGGGTGGCTGACACCGTCTCGGACTCCGAGGACTGGAAGGACAGCGGTAGCGAACCGTACTTGAGCACATTGGCCAGGTTCTGGGCTTCGGCCTGGGTGAAACTGCCGGTGATGCTGGTCGGTTGGCCCGGTGGGATCGCGGCGATGATCTGCGGTGCCGACACCACCTCGCCGTCCAGGGCAAATGCGGACTGCTTGCCGATGTTGTTCGCGGTGTACTTCGCCCAGATGTCTTCACCCTGGCGTTTGAACCTCAGCCGTACCTCATAGCCGGTGCCCTCCTGGTTCGGGCCGGCCGATGCACTGGAGATCTGCTCACCGGACAGGAATGCGGGCCCGAGCAGGTACTTGGCAGTGTGGTGCTGGTCGCAGGTGATCAGCGGCAGGTTCGGGTCGTCGTTGCCGCGCAAGGGGTTAGAAGCCGCACAGTTCAGTGCGGCCAGCGCCTGCTGCTGCACCGCCGGGTCCTGACTCTGCAGCCGCGCCCGGGCCTGCCGGATCTGCTCGGCGGCCTGGGGGTCGGCCGACTCTGCCGGAGCGTTGCCGACCGGCGGCGGTGCGCTGGGGGGAGGTGCCGCGGGCGTCGGCGGTGGAGTGGGCGCCGGAGGTGGAGTCGGCTGACCCGACGGTGGCGGCTGGAGCTGCTGCGGCTGGACGGGTTGCGGCGGGACGGGCCTCGGTGCAGCACCGGAAGCAGGCGGTTGCTGGGACGCCGGGGGGGCGGCTGGCGCATTACCGCCCCGAGGCTGACCGCCGGGAACCGACGCGGGTGCCCGGGCTGGCTCCTCGGAGATGACCGTCCGGAAATACAGCTTGGCGGTCTGCCCGAGGGTGCGAGCCTCTTCGCCATTCTCACCCGGCACCGTAATGATCAAGTTGACCCCGTCGAGCATGACCTCGGCACCGCTCACGCCGATACCGTTGACCCGTTGCTCGATGATCTGCCGCGCCTGGTCGAGGGACTCCCGCGATGGTGGCCGGCCGTCGACGGTCCGGGCGGTGAGAGTCACCCGGGTGCCGCCTTTCAGGTCGATGCCCAGCTTCGGGGTGGGATCCCCACCGCCGGTGAAGAAGACCAGCGAGTAGAGGACGGCAACGATCCCAGCAAAGATCGCCAGATTGCGCCAGGGGCGGAAGCGCCCGGCCGGTGGTGCCACGGTGGGTGGTTCTCCTCGTTCACAACTCACTACGTCGGGCGCCAGCACCGGCGACCGGCCGCAGTCTCCACTGTGCCAGCGCCGCGATCGACACGGGCAACGGGACGGGATGCGCGAGCGTACCGCCTCGCATCAAGTCAGTCAGGAGTTGTCAGCGCGAGCGCTATCGTCGATGGGGGCGGTCAGCGGCGCGCTGGCCGCGGCCGGCTCGTCAATACTGTCCTCGTCCTCTGTAGTGATCTTTTCTCGGATCGCAGCACGCAACCACCTGGTGCGTACTCCCGGAGCGATCTCCAGGTCGACCGTCGTCTCCTCCGTGCTGTCCACGACGGTTCCGTGCAGGCCGGAGGTGGTCACCACCCGGTCGCCGTTGGTCAGCGAGTTCTGCAGCCGTTGCGCGTCAGCTATCGCCCGCTTCTGCCGGCGGGAGCTCATGATCAAGAGTAGCGCGAGCACGGCAATGAGCAGCAGCGGCAGGAACTGGGGGGCCATGGTTCTCCGATCACCGTCAGCGTTCCGGTACCGAGTGTGCCAGTTCGCACTGCAAGCGGATCTGGGGCGTCGAGGGATTTCCGGAGGCGATCCGTCGCGCATTGTCGCTGCCGAGCGACACCCTGAACACGGCATCGTCCACATGGCTCAGCAGCTACCGCCGATCAGAGTAACCAAAACGTCCTTCGTCGTCCGACGCGGACCTGTGGGCGCTGCGGCGAAACCAAGGCTCTCAGGTTTCGAAGAGACAAAGATCGATTCCCTAGGGTTCCGCCAGCGGTCCCCATGGAACTGCCGCAGTGGATTGCCGCTCAGCCCCTGTACCAGGCTGCCGAGTCCCAAGCCGCCGAAGAAAGGACGGACGCGTTGCCGTCGCACCGCTACCCCAGGCCGCATTCCAGGCCGCATTCCAGGCCTCGCTGCAGGCCGAGCGCCCACACTCTGAACACCCGCACCTTGGGCCCCCAGACCCTGATCCCCGGTGGTGCCGTCACTACCGGTATGACGTTCGCGTCCGCCGGGGCAACGGTCACGGAGGCCCCCTCGATGGCTGCCACCAGCTCAGCGGTGCAGCTGGGCGCCAGCTTGACGAACATCCTGCTCCGCCGCATCGAAGCGGACGAGCGAGCCTTTGTCCTCCGGTACGTTCAGCCGGGTCTGGTAGGGCTCATCGACGGGACGCTGTCGACACTTGCGCCCATCTTCGCCGTGGCCTTGCTGTCAAGTTCGCGCGCTGCGCTGCTGGTCGGGCTGGCTACTGCGCTGGGAGCCGGCATCAGCATGGGTCTGTCCGAAGCGCTGTCTGATGACGGCGGCCAGACCGGCCGAGGGCCGGCCATCACCCGCGGCTCGATCACCGGGGTGATGACTACCGTGGGTGGCATCTTTCATGCCTTACCGTTCTTGATCTCCGACCGGGCGATCGCACTGGTGTTCGCGGCCATCGTGGTCGCCATCGAACTCACGATGATCGCGCTCATCCGCAAGCGCTACCTGGAGGTCTCGCTTCGCTGCTCCCTCATTCAGGTCGTTTTCGGAGGAGTTCTCATCGTCGGTGTCGGACTTTGGTTAGGCGGGCTCTGAGGCAGGTCTCACGCCTCGAACAGTGTGGGTGTGGAGTCTGCGAGAGCATCGGCGGGCGGCTTTAGCCGCAGGTGCCGCCACGCGGCTGCGGTGGCCACTCGGCCGCGCGGGGTGCGGGCGAGCATGCCAGCCCGGACCAGGAAAGGTTCGCACACCTCCTCGACGGTGGCCGGCTCCTCGCCGACGGCGACAGCAACGGTGGACACTCCGACCGGCCCACCGCCGAAGGTGCGCACCAGCGCGGTGAGAACGGCGCGGTCCAGCCGGTCCAAACCAAGCTCGTCGACGTCATAGACGGCCAGGCCGGCGTGGGCCACTTCGAGGGTGATAGCGCCGTCGGCTCGGACCTCGGCGTAGTCACGAACCCGGCGCAGGAGGCGATTGGCGATCCGAGGCGTGCCCCGGGAACGGCCGGCGATCTCGGCGGCACCATCAGGGCGCAGGTCTACGCCGAGGATGCCAGCCGAGCGGTGCAGCACCAGCTCGAGCTCGTGCGGCTCGTAGAACTCCATGTGCGCGGTGAACCCGAACCGGTCACGCAGTGGGCTGGTCAACGCACCGGATCGCGTGGTGGCCCCGACCAGCGTGAACGGGGCGATCTGCAGCGGGATGGAGGTGGCCCCGGGACCCTTGCCGACCACCACGTCGACGCGGAAATCTTCCATCGCGAGGTAGAGCATCTCCTCGGCGGGCCGAGCCACCCGGTGGATCTCGTCGATGAACAACACGTCACCCTCGACGAGGTTGGACAGCATCGCGGCGAGGTCTCCGGCACGCTCCAACGCCGGTCCCGACGTCACCCGGATCGCACTGCCCAGCTCCACAGCAATGATCATCGCGAGGCTCGTCTTGCCCAACCCCGGCGGCCCGGACAGCAGCACGTGGTCCGGTGGGACGCCGCGCCGCCGGGCGCCCTCCAATACCAGTTCCAGTTGCTCGCGCACCCGGGCCTGCCCGATGAACTCAGGCAGCCGGCGTGGCCGCAGGGTGGTCTCCAACTCGACGTCCGCCGGGTCCACCACGGCCGAAACCGGTCGCTGGGTGGTCACCGGTTTCGCCCCAGCCGCGTCAGTGTACTGCGCAGCACTGACGCGGTATCCAAGGTACGCGCCGACTCAGGATCGGCTTCGGCCAGCACCGCATCCACGGCCTGCTCGGCCTGCCGGGCCGCGAACCCGAGCCCGACCAGTGCCTCGGTCACCTGGATCCGCACCGCGCCACCGCCGCGAGTAACCGGCCCCGATGCAGCGGGGACGAGCGCCCCGACCTTGTCCCGCAACTCCACGACCAGCCGTTCCGCACCCTTGCGTCCGATACCCGGTACCCGGGTGAGCACAGTGAGATCGCCCTCGGCGAGCGCCGTGCGCAGCGTGTCCGGCTCGAGAACGGCGAGCATCGCCAGGGCAAGCCGCGGTCCCACCCCGGAGACGGTCTGCAGCAGCACGAACAACTCCCGCGCCGCAGCATCGGCGAAGCCATACAACGTCAGCGAGTCCTCGCGCACCACCAGCGACGTGGCGAGCCGGGTCTGTTCGCCACGCCGCAAGCTGGCCAGGGTGGCGGGAACGGCGTGCACTGCCAACCCGACGCCACCAACCTCGACCACGGCGTGATCCAACTCGACGGAGAGCACCGGTCCACGCACCGAGGAGATCACCGCCCCACTCCTGTCTGGCGAGCCGCGGCGGCCAGTCTCGCCCGGTGGGCCCGAGCGAGCTGCGCCGAACGGGCCCGTGCCTGCGCCAGACATTCCGTCATCGGGGCCCGCCAGAGGTGGCAGACCGCCAGCGCCAGCGCGTCGGCTGCGTCCGCCGGTCGCGGCTTGGCGGGCAGCGCAAGCAGTCGAGTGATCATGGTGGTGACCTGTTCCTTACCGGCCCGGCCAGACCCGGTGACAGCGGCTTTGACCTCGCTGGGGGTGTGGAAGGCGACCATCAGCCCGCGGCGGGCCGCGATCAGTGCCACGACTCCGCCGACCTGCGCGGTGCCCATCGCAGTGCGCACATTGTGCTGGCTAAACACCCGTTCCACCGCGACCACGTCGGGACGGTGCTCGACCACCCAACGCTCCAGGACATCGACCACCGCGATCAGCCGCGCGCCGAGGTCCATCTCGGGTGAGGTACGCACGACGTCGACGGCCACACAGCTGACTGCCCGCCCGGCGCCGCCGTCGACCACGCCGAGTCCGCAGCGGGTGAGCCCGGGATCCACCCCCAGTACCCGCACCAGACCTCCCCATCATGAGCGAACACCCGTTCGAAGCGTAACCGCTGCTGCAGCGTCCCGGACAGCGACACGCCGGTCGGTCGTGGGTCAGCGCACCTAGGCCAATAGCGCACCTAGGCCAATACAGCCAACACGTCGTCGGGGACGTCGAAGTTGGCATAGACGTTCTGCACGTCGTCGCAGTCCTCTAAGGCATCGATCAGCTTGAACACCTTGCGGGCGCCCTCGACGTCCAGCGCCGTACTCGCCGAGGGCAGGAAGCTCGCGTCGGCGGAGTCGTAGTCGATGCCGGCATGCTGCAATGCGGTGCGTACCGCGATGAGGTCGGTCGCCTCGGAGATCACCTCGAAAGACTCGCCCAGGTCGTTGACCTCCTCGGCACCGGCGTCCAGCACCGCGGCCAGCACGTCATCCTCGGAGATACCCTGCTGCTGAGGCACGATCACCAGGCCCTTGCGGCTGAACAGGAACGACACCGACCCAGGATCGGCCATCGTGCCGCCGTTGCGGGTCATGGCGGTGCGGACCTCGGAGGCTGCCCGGTTACGGTTGTCGGTGAGACATTCAATGAGCAAGGCCACCCCCCCGGGCCCGTACCCCTCATACATGATCGTCTGATAGTCAGCACCGCCGGCATCGGCACCAGAGCCACGCTTGACGGCCCGCTCGATGTTGTCGGTGGGCACCGAGGTCCTGCGGGCCTTCTGGATTGCGTCGTACAGCGTCGGGTTGCCGTCCGGGTCACCGCCACCAGTGCGCGCCGCCACTTCGATATTTTTGATCAACTTCGCGAAGAGCTTGCCGCGCTTGGCGTCGACCACAGCCTTCTTGTGCTTGGTGGTCGCCCATTTTGAATGGCCGCTCATACCTGCTCTTTCTCGCTTGCCAATCTCACCCGGATGCGCTCACCCGAGCGCCACTGCACTGCCGGACCATCTCGCCGAAAAGCTGGTGCACCCGCCGGTCGCCGGTCAACTCCGGATGAAACGCGGTGGCCAGCACACACCCCTGCCGAATCGCCACGATCCTACCGGCGGCGCTGCCGGCAGCCGGCACGTTGGGCACCCTGGCCAGCACCTCGACGCCGGAACCAGCCTGCTCCACCCAGGGGGCGCGGATGAACACCGCCCGGACCGGGCCACCGGATACGCCGACAAAGTCAAGATCGGCCTCAAAGGAGTCAACCTGCCGACCGAACGCGTTGCGGCGCACCACCGCGTCCAGGACCGCGAGTTGCTGCTGATCAGGTCTGCCATCGAGGACTTCCCGGCCCAACAGGATCATTCCCGCGCAGCAGCCATAGGCCGGCATGCCCTCGGCCAACCGGGCGCGCAGCGGTTGCATCAGGTCGAAGGCGACCAGCAGCCGGCTCATCGTGGTGGACTCGCCGCCAGGCAGGACTAGGGCGTCCACCTCGGCAAGCTCCGCAGGGCGGCGAACCGGCGTGCTGCGCAACCCGCATTCGGCCAGCGCGCCCTGGTGCTCTCCGGCATCACCCTGCAGGGCGAGCACACCGACGAGCGGACCGTTCTCAGGCATAGGTTCAGATTAGACCGCCGCTCAACCGAGCCATCGCACGGACCGCGCCGCGTATCGACAACGACGTATAACCCACTCGCGTCAGCTCAACCCGGAACACCGCCGCAAATGGCGCCGACAGCCCGGTCACAGTCGAGCGAACCGATCTTCCCTACATTCAATCTTCTCCCGTCTGGAGGGTGTACTCGCCCGCCCAGACGAAGAAACCACCGAACCACAAACCCGATTATGCCGAGCCCCCGACCGCCTCAACCACTACTGAGCAGCACCTTCACCGGCACGCTCGGGATAATCCGGCGCTCGGCATAAGCCGCCCACAAGGGCGGTCCCTACCGCGATCCCCTCCGGGTCTTCGTACGTATTTGGCGAGGTGAGATACTTACGCCACGCTTGCACGCGAGTGAGAGACTTAGGTCACCGGCAGGCGGTTGTTCTGCCTGTATGGTTATCATCTGGACGCGGAACGGCTGCGGAAATCCTCGGTTAAGGGGAGTAGTTGAGCAGCGATGGGGGCTGGGGGATGATTGGCGGGTCAGGTGGATAATCGGTATGAAGCGTACTGTCTCGCGGACCGCTTGTTCTATGACTCGACGAGCCAGGTCCGGGAAGGACGTCTCAGTTTCGAGTTCACTTGCGGTCCGGTTCCCCAGGGGTGGGAGCGGTCGGTGCTGGAGGAGTGGCTGGTACACCGGCCGGTTGGGATCCCGCTCCCCCCGCAGGGATGGAAAATTCACGTTTCGGCCTGTCTGGACAACGCCGGCAAGGTCCTCACCACGGTGTGGAATTACTGTGTTCGGCATCGCATTCCGTTTAAGTTCCTGCGTGATCGCGAGACGTTGCTGCTGGCCAACGCCAAGTACGCACCTCGTAAGTCGAGCGGAAAGTTCGTCACGATTTATCCCGCGGATGAGGTGCAGCTGGAAGTCGTGCTCAACGAGCTCGGCGAGGCGCTCGCCGGCAGCCAGGGTCCCTACATCCTGAGTGATCTGCGGTGGGGCGAGGGGCCGTTGTACGTCCGTTACGGGGGGTTCGCCAAGCGTTACTGTGTCTCGGAGACCGGTGCGCTGGTGTTGGCGATGGAGGGTCCCGATGGGCGGCTGGTGCCGGATCGGCGTGAACCGACTTTCCGCCTGCCTGCGTGGGTGCGCCTGCCGGCATTCCTGGAACCCCACCTGGCAGCGCGGAACAGTGTGAAGGTCGACAGCTTGCCCTATCGGATTGAGCGGGTGCTGCATTTCTCCAATGGCGGTGGCCTGTACGCAGGCCGGGACGTCCAGACGGATGCCCAGGTGGTGCTGAAGGAGGCCCGACCCTACGCAGGGCTCGATGTCGACGGGACCGACGCCCTCACCCGGTTGCGCCGCGAACAGGAAATCCTGGAGCGGCTCGTCGGACTGGATGTGGTGCCCGCTGTTCACGGATCTTTCCCGTTGGGGGAGCATCATTTCCTGGCCTTGGAGTTCATCGACGCCAGATCGCTTCAGGCGGTCATTGTGGCGCGTTCCCCCCTGATGGCGCACGAGACCGATCAGCGAGCAGTGGCGGAGTACACCTCGTGGGCGCTGGAGATCCAGGCCAAGGTTGAACAGGCGGTCGCTGCGGTGCATGACCGGGGCGTGGTGATCGGGGACCTGCATCCGGGCAACATCCTGCTGCGGCCAGATGACCGGGTCGTATTGATCGATTTCGAGGTGGCCGCGCATGTCGAGGAGGGTCGGCGGCAGACTCTTGCCAACCCAGGATTTGCTGCCCCGCGAGGTTGTACAGGTTTTGATATTGATCGCTATGCGCTGGCCTGTATGCGACTGTTCCTCTTTCTCCCGTTGACCACGCTGTTCGCGCTCGATCGAGCGAAGGCGAACGATTTCGCCGTCGTGATCTCCGAGTTGTTCCCGGTTCCTCCATCGTTCCTCGACGAGGCGGTGAAGGTTATCACTGGAGGTGCGCAGCCACGCTCGGGCGACACAGCACGCCGGCTGCCTCGGCTGGACCGGTTGGATCCGGACCGGGACAGCTGGGAATTAATCCGGAAGTCGCTGGCCGAGATGATCCTGGCCAGCGCCACACCTGAGCGCGACGATCGGCTGTTCCCTGGGGATATCGCGCAGTTCGACACCGGTGGGCTCAACATCGCTTATGGCGCGGCTGGTGTGCTCTACGCCCTGGCTGTGACCGGTGCTGGCCGCTACCCGGCCTATGAGGAGTGGCTGTTACGGCGGGCTGTTCATCCGGCTGCGGGGACGACTCGGTTGGGCTTTTATGACGGCTTAGCTGGGGTGGCCTATGTGCTGGATCATCTTGGTTACCGGGCCGAGGCACTGACAGTGCTCGACATCTGCGAGACCGAGGTGGACGGGAAGTGGGAGCGACTCGGTCTTGACCTATGCAGTGGGTTGGCGGGCATCGGCTGCAATCTCACGCATTTCGCCGAGATCACCGGTGACACCTCGTTGTGGAACAACGCGTTCCAGGTGGCCGACATTGTCGCGGACCGGTTGGGTGAGGAGAACGCCGTCGGTGATATCAGCGGCGGAGCCCACCCGCGCGCCGGGTTGATGCACGGTGGCGCCGGTATTGCCCTGTTGTTCCTGCGCTTGTACGAACAGGTCGGCCAATCGGTCCTGCTGGACTTGGCGCAGACCGCGCTGCGTCAGGACCTGCGCCGCTGCGTCGTGCGCGAGGACAACGGGAGCATGCAGGTTAACGAGGGCTGGCGGACAATGCCTTATCTGGCCGAGGGCAGCGTGGGTGTTGGCCTCATCCTTGACCACTACCTGGCCCACCGCCACGACGACCAGTTCGCGGCGGCCGCAGAGGCTATCCGCCGCGCGGCCCAGGCACTGTTCTACATCCAACCTGGACTGTTCCGCGGTAGGGCCGGAATGATCCTGCATCTCAGCCGCAATTATCCCCCCGGTACCGCAGCGCGGCACGGCACGGTTGCGGCGCAGCTTCGCCGCCTGGCCTGGCATACCATCGACTACCAGGGCTATCTGGCTTTTCCCGGCGAGCAACTCCTGCGGCTTTCCCTGGACCTGGCCACCGGCAACGCCGGGGTGCTGCTTGCCCTCGGCACCGCTTTGCATCCCGAGCCGGTGCACCTGCCCTTCCTCGCCGCCCCCATCGGTCCCGGCCGAAGCCGGGCCATCACATCACATCGTGAAGGGAGGTAAAAGACATGACGCTTCTCGACCTGCAGGGCATGGAACAGCCCACGGAGGAGTCACCCGGCCTGGCCGCCCAGTTCGGCGATGGCGGCCCCGGCAACAGCTTCGGAAGCCTGCTCCTCTGCCCGTGATCTAGCACAAAAGGGGATGGTGTTACGGGGCTTGGCGTCCCCGTAACACCTAATCCCCAGTAAACCGTGATCCTGCTCCGGTTAATGACCGGAGCAGGATCACGGACCTGTGGAGGGACTGGACTAGCGTGGAAACAGGATGATCGACGACGGGACCGTGATGGGCGAGCAGGTCCCTTCCCCGGTTCGACGGGCGGCGGACCGGCTGCTCGTCAGGATCGTGCGGCGCGGAGGTATCTGGGCCGGTGTGCTGCTGACCACCTCTGTGATGCTCGCTGCGGCACAGACGGTGCTTCCGGCGGTGCTAGGTGGTGCGGTTGACGCCGCCCTGCACGGCAATCACGTCGCCATCTGGCTGCTCGGCTGTGGCCTGTTGATCGGTGTGCTGCTGATCTGCGACGTTGCCAATGATTTGGCCGCTGGGATGACCACCGCGCGATCGAGTGCGTGGCTGCGCAGGACAATGCTCGACCACATCCTCGCGCTGGGCATACGCACCACGTGGCGATTCGACGTAGGCGACCTCACGGCCCGGCTGGTCGCCAACGCCGCTGACGCCGGACGGGTAGGCCGCCTCGCGATTTGGGTCATCACCGCCCTCATTCCCGCCCTCGGAGGGATCGGCGCCCTCACGCTCATCGACCCCTGGCTCTGCCTGACGTTCCTGGGCGGGGCTCCGGTGCTGCTGGCGGTGGCACGGATCTATATGCGGGACTCCTCAGCGCTGGCCGACCGATACCTGCAGACCCAAGGAGGGATCGCCGGGCGATTAGTCGACGCCCTGGCCGGTGCACGCACCATCGCCGCAGCCCACACGACCGAGCAAGAAAAAGAACGGATACTGGCGCCGCTCCCTGAGCTGCACCGGCATGGCATGGGGATGTGGCGGGTACGAACCCGGATCGCCGCCCAAGAGGCACTGCTGGTGCCGTTACTGCACATCATGGTGCTCGCGGTGGCCGGGTGGGAACTTACCCGGGGCCGAATCAGTCCAGGACAACTGCTGGCCGCCAGCCAGTACGTGAGGCTCGCCGCAGGCCTCAACTCGGCGGTGATGTCGGTATCCTGGCTCGCCCAGGCGAGGGCGGCCGCAGCACGCAACGCAGCGGTCCTGGCTGAACCTGCGGTGCCGCACGGCACGGACAACTTGCCCGCCGGGCGTGGTCGGTTGGAGTTTCGGGGCGTCACCGTCCGTGTCGGCGAGGCATCTGTGTTGGACGGTGTCGACGTCGTCGTGCCAGAAGGTGCCCTGGTCGCGGTGGTGGGCCGGTCAGGAAGCGGGAAGTCTGTGTTGGCCACCCTCGCTGGCCGGCTGCGCGACCCAGATGCGGGTCAGGTGCTGCTGGACGGCGTGGCCCTCCCGCGGCTGACTCGCCGCGCGCTACGCCGTGGCGTGTGCTGCGCCTTCGAGCGGCCGGTGCTGATCGGGGAGACCCTCGCCGACGTGATCGCCTTCGGTCACCACACTCCCGACCTCCACGAGCTGATCACATCGGCCCGCGCAGCCCGCGCCGATGTCTTCATCCGGCGCATGCCAACGGGCTACCAGACGCCGCTGGCCCAGGCCCCGATGTCCGGCGGTGAAATCCAGCGGATGGGCCTGGCGCGGGCGTTCGCCCACCCTGGACGGGTGCTCGTCCTCGACGACGTCGCCGCGAGCCTGGACACCGTCACCGAGCACCACATCCGAGGAGTGCTCACCGGCGCGCTGGCCGACCGAACCCGCCTCGTCGTCGCGCACCGCGTTTCCACAGCAGCCCACGCCGACCTAGTCATTTGGCTTGACAATGGCAAAGTGCGCTCAGTCGCGCCACACCGCCAGTTGTGGAGTGAACCGTGCTATCAGGCCGTGTTCGACCCGGCATTCTCACCGCCAAACGGAATACCTCACGGTGCACCGGCGTGAGCCACCCGAGACCCCGGCACCTCTCAGGCCCCCGGCGCCTCTCAGGCCACTGGCAGGTCCTGCTGACCGTGCTCCGGCAACGACGGGGAATGCTCCTCTGCCTAGCCGGCTGGTCACTCGTGGAGGCCGTGCCGGCCTTGCTGTCTGGACGCCTCGTCGCGGCGGCGATCGACGACGGTTTCCTGGCTGGCCGACCGGCAGCAGGCTTCGGATCACTCGCCATAATGGCCCTGAGTGTGCTCGTCGGCGCGGTGGGTACCCGCCAGACCTTCCTGCGACTCGCGGCAATCGTCGAGCCGTTCCGTAACGAACTCGTCGATCTCGTGGTCACCGGTGTCCTGCACCGATCTACCACCACGGGTCTGCCTTCTGATACTGGTGGGGTCGCACGGCTGACCCATCAAGTGGAAATTGTCCGTGAGTCGTTCGCCAGTGTAATCATGGTGACACAGGGCTTCCTCGTGACCACGGCGAGCGCACTACTTGGACTGGTCACCCTCGCCCCACTTGCCCTCCCTTTCGTGCTGCCCCCGCTGCTGGTCGGGCTCGTGCTCTTCGTAAGCTCGCTGCGCGCGATGGCCGCCAGGCAACGCACCACCATTCTGGCCGACGAGCGCATCGCCGAAACAGTCAGCACGCTGGCCGGCGGGCTCCGCGACATCATCGCCTGCGGCGCAGAAGACCAAATCCGCACAACAGTCGCCCACTCCATCGATGCCCAGGAAAGCGCCAGCATCAAACTTGCCCGAATGACCGCGGTGCGAACCACCGCGCTAGGCATCGGTGCGTGGCTGCCACTGCTCCTCATCCTGCTGGGGACACCGTGGTTGGTCAGTCATGGCGCGACAATCGGCACCGTCCTCGGTGCCCTCACCTACGTATCGCTGGGACTGCAACCAGCCCTGCAAACCCTTATCCGGACTGTCGGCGGCACCGGACTACAGCTGATGGTCACCCTGGGCCGGATCACCGAGGCAGCCCGGCCCCCCGCCACCGCCTCATCAGAGTCACGGCTACCAGAGCAACCGCCGCGACCGACATCCCGTCCCTCCGACCACCTCCTCGAGCTACGGAACGTTACCTTCAGTTACGGCAGACACGCTGAACCCATTATCCGCGACCTCGACCTGTTGCTGGCTGGCGACGACCACCTCGCCGTCGTCGGTCCCAGCGGGGTCGGCAAGTCCACCCTTGCCAGGATCATCGCCGGCCTGCTCCAACCCCAGGCCGGTCAGATACTCCTCGACGGCGTCACACTCTGCGACTGGGAGGTCTCCCACCTCGCCCAACGACGTGTGCTCATCCCGCAGGAAGCCTACGTCTTCACCGGCACCGTCGCAGAGAACCTCAACTACTACCTGCCTAGCCCCCCCACACCCGCTCAACTCGACGAGGCGGTCAACGCCCTCGGCGCCCAAATCCTCCTCGAACACCTCGGTGGCTACCACGCCAACCTACATCCCGCTGACCTCTCCGCCGGCGAACGCCAACTCCTCACCCTCATCCGGGCCTACCTCTCACCCGCACATCTAGTGATCCTCGACGAAGCCACCTGCCACCTGGATCCCGCCGCCGAGGCACAAGCAGAACTCGCATTCACCAACCGCCCAGGCGCCCTCCTCGTCATCGCCCACCGAACCAGCTCAGCATTACGCGCCCGAAAAATCCTCGTCTTAGATGGTGACCACGCACACCTCGGCAGCCACCAAGAACTGCTGACCCACTCACCGCTCTACCGCGACCTCGTGGGCCACTGGCAGACCACTGACCTCCAGAATCTCGCCTCGACCACATAACACACCCCAGTCCCCTCGGCTCCACCCCTGAGCCCACCTGCGGCAGTGCGGCAGGTTCCTGTCTCTGCCTCACAGTCCCTCCAGCGCCTCACAGTCCCTCCAGCGGAATCGCGGTCAGGGCCCGGGTTCGAGGAACCAGGGGCTGGTGTAGGCGACCGCATAGTTGTTCGCGGGGTGGTTGGGCGGGCCTTGAGTGGCGTTACGGGTGTCCGGGTCGGCCAGCCGCAGGACCGTCCACGGTCCGTCCTCGATGCTCATCGGCACGGTGAAGCGAGCGAGAGCACCGCAGCGCACCTCGACCATGTCGGCCACTGCGGGCACCGGCGTATCCGGGCGCAGCACCTGCACCTGCAGCACGCGGCCGATCCAGGACGGTCCGCAGTCGACGTCGAGGACGAACTCAACGGGGCCCTGACGATGCCGCAGCGCCGAGCCCATGCGCATCCCACCGGCGGTGGCGTCCACTCGCAGCCCGGCGGCCCGGGTAGCGAAGAACCGTCGGGCTCGCAATGCTTCGGCGACTCCACCCCGGCTGTGCTCGGTCACCCACAGTCCGGCACGTCCCGTGCTGGACTGCAAGCCCCAGTTGGCACTGTGTTCGTCGCTGACTCCCAGCAGCCCGGTCCGCCAGCCAGCACTCAGGCAGGCCACCAACGGGGAGGGGGCACCTGATGCGACGCCCTGGAACAGATAGTCGTCAGTGCGGTTGAACATCTCCAGGCTGACCATCTGCTCGGCGGCTGCGGCCGCGTAACGGAAGCCGGCGAACCGGCCGTCCTCCCGGCCCGGGTGGTTGAAACCGGCAAGCCCAGCGGCGGCGGGGACGCCGTTGCGCCGACCGACCCGGGTCAACCAGGCGTACAGCTCACCCATCGCTCCGTGGGTCGCGACGTCGGTGAAGTCATCGGTGAACCATGCGTTGACATGTCCCAGCTGCGGGTGCGACCACTCGAAGCCGCGGATCGCGGTGAACTCACCGGGCCGGTCATAGGCCTCGGCGAGTTCCCCGGTGCGCCGCCAGCCAGCCCGGTCCAACCCGATCCACGGCGTGCCGCCCGCGCCGGTGCCCTCCACCGCGGCGCCGCAGATCGCGTGATCGGTGAGTGCTGCGACGTCCAGGCCAGCATCGCGCATTGAGGGGAACGCCGCTTCCGGGTCGCCGACACCGTCGGAAAGCAACGTGTGATTGTGCAGATCGGCGTGCACCAGCACAGTGCCGCGGCTGATCCGGGAACTCCGCTCAGCCCCGCCCTCAGGCCCTGGGGTGCGCAGCCGCGCGCCCGCGATTGCGGACAGCAGCAGCGCCTCGGTCTCAGCCATACCTTCCCCGAAGGCTCACCAGCCGCGCTGGGCCAGCCGCTGCCCAGGAGGCAGATCACCGAGGTTGATCCCCACCATCGCCTCGCCCAACCCCCGGGACACCTTCGCCACCATCTCCGGATCGTCGTGGAATGTGGTCGCCTTGACGATCGCCTCCGCTCGCTTGGCGGGGTCGCCCGATTTGAAGATGCCCGAACCGACGAATACCCCCTCGGCGCCGAGCTGCATCATCATCGCCGCGTCGGCGGGGGTGGCAATACCCCCAGCGGTGAACAGCACCACCGGCAACGAGCCGGCCGCGGCGACCTCGCGGACCAGTTCCAGCGAGGCGGCCAGTTCCTTCGCCGCCGCAGGCAACTCCTCGGGGTGCATCGTTGCCAGGGACCGGAGGCCGGCGCAGATCGAACGGATGTGCCGGGTCGCCTCGACGACATTGCCGGTCCCGGCTTCCCCTTTGGACCGGATCATGGCAGCGCCCTCGGAGATCCGGCGCAGCGCCTCCCCAAGGTTGGTTGCACCACACACGAACGGCACGGTGAAGGCGAACTTGTCGATGTGATGGGCCTCATCGGCCGGGGTCAACACCTCAGACTCGTCGACATAGTCCACGCCGATCGCCTGCAGCACCTGCGCCTCGACGAAGTGACCGATGCGGGCCTTGGCCATCACCGGAATGGATACCGCATCCATGATCCTGGCGATCATGTCCGGATCACTCATCCGCGCCACGCCGCCCTGCGCGCGGATATCGGCAGGGACGCGCTCCAGTGCCATGACGGCCACCGCGCCCGCGTCTTCGGCGATGCGGGCCTGCTCCGGTGTGACCACATCCATGATCACACCGCCCTTCAGCATCTCAGCCATCCCCCGCTTGACCCGTGCCGTGCCGACCTGGCGCTCGACGTTGCTGTTCTCGGCGGGCACGACAGGTTCGCTCCTCACGGCAGTAACGCAGTAACGCAGGACGGACAAGGTTCAGGCGCGAATAGGCACCGGGTACCAGTACTCGATCGTACGTCGAGCTCACTGAGAACGTCGCGGGTGAAGACCGCCTAGGGGGGTTGCCTCGACCGTCACACCAGTGTGAGATCGACCACACGATCCGCACAGCTGAGGGTGGGGTTTTCCATGAGCACAAAAGGCAACGCAGAACGTGCTGATTCGGCCGTGGCGGCACAGGACCCGTCCCGGATCCGCAATGTGGCCCTGGTCGGGCCGTCCGGGGCGGGGAAGACGACATTGGCCGAGGCGCTGCTGGTGGCCACTGGCGCGATCAGCCGCGCGGGCACGATCGCGGACGGCACCACGGTATGCGACCACGATCCCGCCGCGGTGCGCCAACAACGGTCGGTGACGCTGGCTATCGCACCACTGCAGCACGCCGACATCAAGATCAACATTGTGGACACCCCCGGCTACGCCGATTTCGTGGGCGAGCTGCGGGCAGGGCTGCGGGCGGCCGACGCGGCGCTGTTCGTGATCTCCTCCGGGGAGGGCGTCGACCCTGCCACCGTCGCGCTGTGGCAGGAGTGCGCCGAGGTCGGGATGCCTCGGGTGGTGGTGGCGAGCCGGCTGGATCACCCACGGGCCGACCTGGACGGTGTGACCGCTGCCTGCCGGGCCGCCTTCGGCGACGGGGTGCTGCCGCTGTACCTGCCGGTACGCGATGGAGCCGGCGTGGTGACCGGCCTGGTGGGGCTGCTGTCGCAGCGACTGTTCGACTACCGCGGCGGGTACCCGCCGCTCGAGGGCAAGCCTAGCGAGGTGGGCAGCGCCGTGGACCCCGACGAGTTCGCCGTGGCCCGCAACGAGCTCATCGAGGGGATCATCGCCGAAAGCGAGGACGAGTCCCTGATGGACCGCTATCTCGGCGGTGAGGATCTCGACGTCGACGTGCTGATCGACGACCTGGAGACCGCGGTCACCCGCGGCTCGTTCCACCCCGTGATCCCGGCGTGCGCCAGCACCGGCCTGGGGCTCTCCGAGCTCCTCGAGGTGCTCATCGGCGCCTTCCCGGCACCGAACAAGCACACTCCTCCCCCGGTGACCCGTCCCGACGGCTCGGCTCACCCCGTGGTGGAGGTCGACCCCACCGCGCCACTGGCGGCGGAGGTGGTGCGCACCACAGTCGACCCCTACCAGGGCCGGGTATCGCTGGTACGGGTGTTCTCCGGAACGTTGTATCCGGATCGCCCCGTCCATGTTTCCGGGCACGGACTCGCCGAGCGCGGACACGCCGACCACGACGTCGACGAGCGGGTGGCGCACGTCTACACCCCACTCGGTGGCACGCTGAGCGAAGTACCGCACTGTGTGGCCGGTGACCTGTGCGCGGTGACCAAGGTGGTCTCCGCCGAGACCGGGGACACCCTGTCCGCGCCCAACGATCCCCTCCTGGTGGCGCCGTGGACGATGCCGGAACCCTTGCTGCCGGTGGCAGTGGTGGGGCGCAGCCGCAGCGATGAGGACGCGCTGGCCCGCGGGCTGGGCCGGTTAGTGGCCGCAGACCCGACACTGCGGCTGGAACGCAACGCCGAAACCCACCAGATGGTGCTGTGGTGCATGGGCGAGGCGCACGCCGACGTCGTGCTGTCCCGGCTGCGCGCCGCAGGCGCCGAGGTGGACGTTGAGCCGGTCGTGGTGCCACTGCGGGAGACCTTCGCCGGCCCCTCCAAGGGGCACGGTCGGCACGTCAAGCAGTCCGGAGGGCACGGCCAGTACGCGGTATGCGACATCGAGGTGGAGCCGCTTCCCCGGGGGGCCGGGTTCGAGTTTGTGGACAAGGTGGTCGGTGGGGCTGTCCCGCACCAGTTCATTCCGAGCGTGGAGAAGGGCGTCCGGACGCAGATGGAACGCGGCCTCGGCAGCGGTTTCCCCCTGGTAGACCTTCGGGTCACGCTTGTCGATGGCAAAGCGCACAGTGTGGACTCCTCCGACGCGGCCTTCCAGACCGCGGGATCGTTGGCGCTCAAAGACGCCGCAGAGAAGGGCACCGTGGTCACACTGGAGCCGCTGGACGATGTGGAAGTGCGGATGCCCGAGGACCATCTGGGCACCGTGCTGGGCGACCTGTCCAGCCGGCGAGGTCGGGTGCTGGGCACCGAGACCGACCAGACCGGCCGGATGCTGGTCCGCGCCGAGGTGCCAGCATCCGAGCTGCTCCGCTACGCCGTCGACCTGCGCGGGTTGACCTCGGGGACCGCCGTGTTCACCCGACGCTTCTCCCGCTATGCCCCGGCACCATCCAGCTCGAGTCCGTAACTCGGCAGCGCGGGTTCGGCGATCTCGAAATAGCGCGGTGCTGCGGCGGTACCGGCCAGCCGCAGCCAGCGCACCATGCGGTGCGAGCGCAGCGCCAAGGTGTCCCGCACCGCGTCGTTGTACACCCGCCTGGCGATCACCACCCGCTGCTCCGCGTCGGCTAGCTGGCCCGCGCAGGCGGGTTCGAGCCCATGACGGTCTAGTACTGCGAGTATCCGGCCCAGCTCGTTCTCGACCTCCTCACGGACCGCTGCACCGGCTCGGAGGGCCACATCTGACCCGGCCGGCAGAGCTGCGTCGACGGCACAGCGCAGCGCAGCACTCCCATCCAATTCCCTGACCGCACGCGCTCGGCGACACAGCGCAGCGTCCAGAGCGGCCCACGCCGCGTCGGTCCGCACATGCAACCGGTCCAACCGGGTGGCCGTGCGCATCGCGCCCACCACACCCGCCGCGGCAACCAGCAGCCCGGCGGTCACCGCCACCTGGGTAACTCGCACCGCGCGAACCCTAGCCAGGCCGGTATCGGCGCAGCCCAGCGCCCGCTGCTACGGACACTAGGCGGCGCGGGTCGGCGGCCACCGCTGTCTCGTAGACCTGCAGCACCCGCCGCGCTACCACCGGCCAGTCCCACATCGCCGCCCGCGCTCGGCCAACAGCAGTTAGCGTGGCACGCCTTTCGGGATCATCAAGGAGGTCATCGAGCGCAGCGGACAGCGCGGCCGGTGATCCAGCGGGGACCAGCACACCAGCCTGCCCACGGTCGAGCACGAGACGGAAGGCATCGAGGTCGCTGGCCACCACGGGGGTGCCGGTGGCCAGCGCCTCACTGATCACGATGCCAAAGCTCTCCCCCCCGATTGCAGGGACACAGAGCACGTCCACGCTTGCCAGCACCGCAGCCTTACCCTCGTTGCCCAACGCGCCCAGCACCCGGATCCGGGATGCCAGCGCCGGTCCGGCAGCACGCCGTAGTGTTGCGGCGTCCCCGTGGCCGACCACTAGCAGGCGCAGGTCTGGCCGTGTCCGGGCCACCGTACGCAGTGCGGCCAGCAGCACCGGCATGCCCTTGCGGGGTTCGCCGAAGCGGCCCACGAAACCGACCGTGCCGCCAGTCCGCGGGTACCCGGGCAGTGGTTGCGCCCTGGCGAAGTGCGACACGTCGACCCCGTTGGGGATTTCCACAGCGTCCCCGCCGAGGTATTTCACCAGCACCCGCCGAGCCAGCGGGGACACCGCGATCCGGGCGGTGATCTTCTCCATCGTGGGCTGCAACAGCCCGTGCGCCGCCGCCAGCGCCCAGGACCGCGCGGTGGCGAAGTGGAAGGTCGCCACGACGGGCCGGTCAGCAAGTGCCAGGGAGATCAACGACAGGCTCGGCGCGGCGGGCTCGTGCAGGTGCAGCACGTCGAAGTCATGGTCGTGCAGCCAGCGCCGAGCCCGGTTAACCGCGACCGGGCCGAACGCCAGCGGGGCGATCGATCCGTTGTAGGGCACCCCTACGGCCCGACCCGCCGGAGTGACGAACTCCGGCAACGCGTTGTCCGCCGTCGCCGGGGCGAGCACCTCCACCTGGTGACCGAGGTCGCGTAGACCCTGAGCCAAACCCAGCACGTGCGCCTGCACCCCGCCAGGTGCGGCGAGGGAATACGGGCAGACCATCCCGATCCGCAACAAAGACCCCTACCTCGTCTCACGCTGCGGCGGGACGGGCAGGTCCTCAATCCACAGGGGCTGCAGCATGTGCCAGTCCTGCGGGTGCGCCGCAATGTCGGTGGCGAAGCAGTCCGCCACCGCCTGGGTGGCCTGCATCACCGCCGACCGGTCCGGCACAGGCACCGGCGGGTGAAAGCGAATACCCCAACCCCCTGGGGTGAACCAGCAGCCGACCACCAGCAACGTGGCGCCGGTGGCTGCGGCCAGCCGAGCTGGCCCTAGCGGCATCCGGGCGGCGCCGCCGAAGAACTCCACGGCCATCCCGGCACCGGTGAGGTCCCGATCGGCGAGCAGACATACCACTCCGCCGGCACGCAGCCGGCGAAGCAGGCGCAGGGTCGGACTCCCCGCTCCGGTCAGCGGGACAATGTCAAAGCCCAACGAGCCGCGGTAGGCGACAAAACGCTGGTAAAGCGCCTCGGACGCCAAGCGCTCGGCAACGGTACTGAATGCTCCGTGATGCCCCACGAACCACAACCCGGCCATATCCCAGTTGCCGCTGTGCGGCAGTACTACCACCACCCCGCGGCCCTTGGCCAACGCGTCGTTCAGGTGCCGGGTCCCCTCCATCGCTCCGTCTAGCCGACCCACCAGCGCGACGTGGTCGGCCCACGGCAGCATGAAGACCTCCCGCCAGTACCGGGCATAGGAACGCAGCCCGTCGCGGACCAGCGCGTCGAGTGCCACCGGGGTGGCGTCGGGCACCACCCGGGCCAGGTTTCGACGCAGCTGGCGGGCGCCGGGACCGTCCCGATGCGCGGCCAGGTCGGCACCGGCTTGAAACGCCCAGGTGACCAATTCGCCGGGCGCAAAGCGGAGCAACCGCCATCCAGCCGCGTACCCGAAGTCAGCGAGCCTGCTCACCTCGCCTCGCGATCCCCGGCACTGCGCCACACGGCAAGCATCCGTTGTGTCACCGTCACCAGTTGTAACCCGGCAAGCAGCCACAGCGCGATATCAAGTGCGAGGGACACGCCAAGGCCGGTCAAGCCGGCCCCCACTAGCGTGATGATGTAGCGCTCGGCGCGCTCGACCATTCCGCCGTCCGCTACCAAGCCGCTGGCTGCTGCGCGGGCCTTGATATAGGAAATGACCTGGGCACTCACCAGGCAGAGCAGCGCCGCCACGGCCAGCAGCCGGTCGCCTGCGACCACGAAGCACCACCAGGTCAGCCCCGCGAACAACGCACCGTCAGCGATCCGATCGCAGGTAGCGTCCAGCACGGTTCCCCACGGGGTGCCGGATCCGCGGGCCCTGGCGACCGCCCCGTCGAGCACGTCGAGCAGCACGAACACCGTCACCGCGATAGTGCCAGCCACCAGCTGGCCGCGAGGGAAGAACCACAGCGCCGAAGCCACCGTCCCGATCGTGCCGGTGAGCGTGATGGCGTCAGGCCCGATACCGGCACGGACCAACCAGCCACCCACCGGATCCACGAACCGGGAGATCGACGTGCGGGCGAAGATGTTGAGCATCGCGCGAGTGCAGTTATCGGGGAACAGGTTGGGGGTCATCAGCGGTGGGGTGAATGGCGTTCCCAGGGCCGACGTTCTCGGGGCCGCCCCCGGAGGCGCTGCGGGAAGCGTTCAGGGCGACGTTCAGGACAGCTCTTTCCATGCGTCCGCCAGCAGCGCGTGAGTCTCGGCTAGCAGCTGTGGTAGCACCTTGGTTCCGCCGACGACCGGCATGAAGTTTGCATCCCCGCCCCACCGGGGCACTACATGCTGATGCAGGTGCGCAGCAATGCCGGCGCCGGCAATAGAACCTTGATTGATCCCGATGTTGAAGCCGTGCGGGGCGGCCGCGCGACGACTGGCGATCATGGCCCGCTGGGTGAAGGTGGCCAGTTCGGTGGTCTCCTGGATAGTCAGGTCCGGGTAATCGGCGACATGCCGGTAGGGCACCACCATCAGATGTCCGGGATTGTAGGGATAGAGGTTGAGCACCGCATAGACGGTGCCGCCACGGGCGATCACCAGACCCTCGGCATCGTCCATGGTAATGATTCGGCAGAACGGGCACTGCCTGCCACCGGCCTCAGGTTCGGACTTGCCCTCGCGCTTGATGTAGGCCATCCGGTGTGGAGTCCACAGCCGCTGCAACGCGTCCGGCGCTCCGACCCCGTCCTGAGCCTCGGCAGTCATACCGCCGCCTCCGCGGCCACAACGCCGCCTCCACGGAAGGAGAGTACGCCGGCGGTCACGACTCTCCTATCGGCAGCTCTGCGGCGCTCGGCGAGCGGTTCTCTCGTCGCGCCACCCAACCGGTGATGGAGCTGACCGCGTCTTCGACGGCCAACTCCTCATCGAGGTGCATCGGAGGGAACATGGCGTCGGCATACCAGTCCAGGTGTCCGGATACCTGGAAGAGCTGCGCCTTGGTGATGTGGGGAGAGTTGACGAACTCATAGCCCGCTTCCTCGTGCCGGCGCCGGGAGTAGTCCTCCATCACCCGGCGCACAGTGCCGCCGCGGGGGTGGAACACCGGCAGTCCCGAGCCGATCTCGTCGGGGAAGCTGAACAGGTCCAGCTCGGCGCCGAGCTTGCGGTGGTCGCGGCGCTGCGCCTCGGCGAGTAACTCCACATGCCGCTCCAGCGCCTCGACCGATTCCCACGCGGTGCCGTAGATCCGCTGCAGCTGCGGGTTGCGCTCACTACCCCGCCAGTAGGCGGCTGCGGTCCGCATCAGCCGGAACGCCGGGATGTGTCTGGTGGTCGGCACATGCGGGCCGCGGCACAAATCGCTCCATATCGTCTCACCGGTGTGCGGGTGGACATTGTCATAGACGGTCAGCTTTCCCGAGCCGACCTCCATGACCTCGTCAGGCTCAATGCTGACGTTTGACGTAGACCCTTTGAGGTCAACCAGCTCAAGCTTGTACGGCTCATCCGCCAGTTCGCGCTTGGCCTCGCTCACCGAACCCAGCACACGGCGGGAGAATCGCTGATTGGTGCTGATTATCTTACGCATGGTCTTCTCGAGCGCCGCCAGGTCCTCAGGGGTGAACGGCCGGTCGACGTCGAAATCATAATAGAAACCGTCGGTCACCGGAGGACCGATGCCCAGCTTGGCGTGGGCAAAGTGCTGCTGCACAGCTTGGGCGAGCACGTGCGCACACGAGTGCCGGATGACGCTACGCCCGTCGGGGCTGCTCGCCGCGACGGCTTCAACCTCGGTGTCAGTCTCGGGTGCCCACGTCAAGTCGCGCAGGCCGCCCTGCGCATCCCGAGCGACGACGATGGCGTCTGGTCCAGTGGTGGGGACTCCCCCATCGCGAAGAGCCTGTCCAGCGGTCGTCTCAGCCCGCACCATCACGCGCAGGGCGGACTGGACAGAGGGGGACGACGCAACCACGAGAGCTCCTTGGCGATACAGCGGTGGCGATTCAGTTGTTGATGCTATCGAGGGCCTATCGAGAGATGAGGCGTACCCGGTGACAGCCCCCACAGTGATCATCGCCACGGACACGGCCGAACGATTTCTTCAGAGGTTTAGCTGGTGTTTGTGGAGGGCATGCCGTCCGACAGGCGCGCGGTGGCCCGCACCGGCCGGCCGCTGCACGCACGACGCTCGCAGCACGAGAGTCCGAAGACCTCCGATATGGTACATACCGATGTGGTACATACCCCAGTAATACATACCCAGTAATACATACCCCAGTGGTACATACCCGACGTCAGCCTGCGAGTCGCCACTCGGCAAGGCCCGCTGCGCCTAGGCTGGCACAGACCAAGATCCGTTCTGATCAGCTGAACACGAGCGAGCGCGATGTCATCGCCGATCTGTTCGCCGTGCTCGAGAGCCTGGTACTGCGCACCGGGCTACCCACCGAAGCCCAGGGCATATACGAACAGGCAGTCCTCATGTTGGCGAGGCGCTAGACCGAGTGGCGAGCAGCCCAACGCACACTGCTCACTCCAGCGAGTGCGCCCTGGAGATCTGATCAGCCTACCGGCAGCAACGAGGTAAGCATCGCCATCGCCGGTTGGGTCGCCGGTGGGATGGCCCGGTGGAGGGCGTTATGGACAGGCGCGACGACCTGCTTGACTGGCGCGACAGCCTTGCTTGCGGATAGGCTTATCTGCTCGTCACGCGGACTTGCCGCCGGGCCATGGCGTAAACTGCCGTCCTGCCTATCATGTGGGCTTCCCGCCCGCTCCTCACGCAGATGGGTCGGTACCAGCACCCCACCTACTGGAGAGATCCGACCTACTCGCTTCGCGGCAGGATCCAGTACTGGGCCGACCGGTGCGATCGGCCCGCTCGGAGCATGACCAGTCGGCGGTGGAGATGAGCTCCACGGTTGTTGCGCGGTACCTGAGTTCCGGCTGGGTTCAGCGGGCATGTCCAAGGACACCGGGTTGTTCCGGCGCACACGCCCAAGACGTAGATGAGGCGCTGGGCTCGTGTCAGCAACAGTCTGGGCACTGACCAGATCCGGCGCGGCAGACAGGCGCCCAGCAGGAGCGTTTCCGCGATAGCCGTCGGGAGTGCCGGCGTCAGCACCCGGGACGGCCGGGGTGTGGTTAAGCAGGGATGCACCAGCTCCAGCGAGTGAGCCGTCGCCGACGTGAGTGGCACCGGCCAGCACGGACCCGCAGGCCAGCAGGGTTCCCGCTGCAAGGCCGCAGGCCCGGCCCAGAAGGATCGCCCGGCCGCCGGGCACCTGCCCGGAAGACCCGCCGCCGATCACGGAGACCGGTGCGCTGGCGGGTTCGCCAACGCTCGCCTGCCCACCACCTACCCAAGCGATCAGGGCAGCAGCGGAGGGCCCAGAGCCCGACTTCCTACGACGCCGCGCGGTCATTGTGCGTCACCAGGGGTCTCCTCAGGGTAGTGGAACTGGGGAAGGATACAGGTTTCCGGGCACAAGCCCAGACCCCATCACTCCTCCGGCGCAGCGCTGAAGTGCCTGACTCCACGTGCCTGAGAGCGGTGTGCCGCGACGTTCACGCGCGTCGGGAAGATCTCGGCCGACGCGACCGGGAGGGCTGCGCCATGACTAGGCCCGATCTGCCAGAACGGCCGCCAGCCGATCCGAACGCGCGGCGACCGGTAACCTGGCGGCCACGGTGGGTGCTGTCCGCGCTAGACTATCAACACAGGTGCTAGCCGACGGTGATCAACTCTTTGGACGTAGTCTCACAGCGCAATGCGGTGTTCTGCTGCCGATGGTGGTCCCCGAGTACGCCTATCCATCTGACCGGAAATGGCCGCCCTGCGAGTTGATCACCCGCGCCGACCTCGGCGCTCGGGGCCAATTCGCGCAGAAGCGGCGAGAGTGACTCAGGGTGATCAGAAATTCGTCGGCCGGATTGCGAGTGTGATGGTGCTAGACACGCCCGCCACACCGGGGCTGCCAGCGGGCACGCGGGTGCAGCTCAAGGATGGGGCTCAGCAGACGGGGACCGTGATGCCGTATGCGCCTGAGTATTCGCGCGGTCTGTTCCCGGTACGGCTCGATTACGGCGTATGGCAGACCTGTGACGCAAGTGACGTCATCGTGCTGGCACTACCGAAGGAAGCCGAGCAGTGAATGGAGCCCGCGCGGGCGTGAGGAAGCAACCTGCCGCATGCGGAAGCTACTCGTTCCTCCCCGCCGGTCACGATAAGGTCTTTGACCTGCAGCTTTGACGGTGGGTGAGGACCCCGACTCTGGTATGACGCGGTGCAGGGCACCAAGGTCGCCCGAGATACCGCCGGGGGCCTAGCTGGTCGGCGCTGCTCACCCCGAACGGTAGGCGGGCCGTGGGCAGCGGGGACGATGGTCACGGACAACCTGCGGGTCAGCGCGTTCAGCGCGGCGTCGATGATCGTGAGTCTTCGCTCGGCGTGGTAGTGATCGGATGTTCCTCGCCAACTCTCAGTGACTCCCAGCGAACTCCCAGTTACCTCGTACAACCATGTTTGTGACTCAACGTCCCTTCTGAGGTAGGTCCTTACGCACTCAATCGAGGAGGGTTCACCATGCATCTAGGCCGGACAGCACTTCGAGGCGGCGCCCTAGCGCTCTGTACCGCTGGCGCTCTGGCCCTCGGAGTGGGCTCGGCATCGGCCAGCACGCTCACCCCAGTCCCGCAGGCGGCTGCACTCAGCGCCAGCCAGGTGTACCGCGCGGACTGGGACTACTGCGATGACTGGAACCACCGTGGCGACGGGCGCTGTCGTGGGGACCGCTGGAGCTGGGACGAGGCTCATCACTGCTGGGTTCACGACCGTTGGGGTGGCCACGGTTGGAACCGTCGAGGGGACTACTGGTCCCAGTACTGCGATGACTGGAACCACCGTGGCGACGGGCATTGTCGTGGGGACCGCTGGAGCTGGGACGAGGCTCATCACTGCTGGGTTCACGACCGTTGGGATGGCCACCAGTGGAATCGTCGGTGAGCATCTCGCCACGAGCATCGGATAATCCGTCACTATGATGGCCGGGCCCGCGGATTCGTACAGGTTCCGCGGGCCCGGCCTACCGCGGCTGCGGTGACGGTCCAGCGCTCCCGAACAGGGTGTCGTCAAGAAAGCCTTCATGAGGTGTCAAGGGCGCTATTTCTGCTGGTCAGTACCTCGGAGCTGAGCGAGTCTGCGACCGATTCCCCACCCCTCACGTGATGATCAATTATCGAGGTGCTGAGTAGCGGAAAATGCCATCACCTGACACCTGGTAGCAGCTTCCTTAACAACACCCCGGGGTTCCGGCGGGGAACGCCTGAGCGCCTGGCTACGGCAGCGCGGCAACCAGGCCGAGCCACTGTGGCCAGGTCAGCGCGGCCGGTTGACACCTCCGGCGCGTGATCTTGTTGAACTCAGGATCGGTCGTGGCGTCCCGATCATTCGCTGGACTTCGAGCTCGAACTCCTCGACCTCACGGGCCGGGGCGAGGACGTTGCGGGCTTCGGTGATCACGGTCGCGGCACCCCAGGTGTGACGGATCGAGTAGCCGAAATAAGGAAGCAGTCGGCCTCAGATGGCAGGAAGGGACGGGCGGTCGGTGGGTCACCACTCCCTGGGCGAGAGCCTCGGTGTGTCCAGCTCCGCTGGCTGGGGGTCTCAGGTTCGTGTCATCGAGATAGCTGCTGCGATCTCGCCACGTCACACGAGGACGTGGCCGGCGATCCGGGTGCTCGCGGTGGTGGGCTGCCTGGTGGGTTTCGTGGCGCAGTGCCTGTGGTGGGGGTGGCCGACCGACACGCTGCTCATCTTCGGGTGGCTCAGCGCCGGGGCGCTGTGCTGGAACGCCGGCCAGTCGTGGCGCACGTCGCTGCGGTGGGTGCGCGACTGGCTCCCTGTCCTGGCCCTACTGGTGGGCTATGACTACAGCCGGGGAATCGCTGCGCACGGGCTGGCGCCGCACGTCACAGCGATGATCAGGGCCGACGAGCTGCTCGCGGACGGCCGGCTGCCGACGCTGTGGTTACAGCATCATCTCTATGACCCCCTACGAGTGCACTGGTGGGACGTTTTCGCGTCGGTGGTCTACCTGTCACACTTCCTCGCGGTGCCGGGAGTCGCGGCCGTGCTGTGGCTGTGTCAGCGACGGACGTGGTCGGCGTTTGTGCGGCGCTGGCTGTTCCTGACCATCGCCGGTGTAGCGACCTACCTTGCCTACCCCGCGGCGCCACCCTGGTGGGCCTCGGTGCACGGCTACCTCGGTGAGCACGTCGAGCGGCTCTCCGCCCGAGGGTGGGCCGCGCTGGGTCTAGACAGCACCGGACCCCTATTCGACCAAGGGCAAGCGCTGGCCAACCCGGTCGCCGCGATGCCCTCGCTGCACGCCGCGTTCTCCATGTTCCTCGCCGTGTTTTTCCTCCCGGGGCTGCCTCGGCGATGGCGAGCCCTGCTGTTCGCCTACCCGCTGGCGATGATGTTCACCGTGCTCTACTGCGCCGAACACTACGTCGTCGATGTGCTCGCGGGCTGGGGTTACGTCCTTGCCACCTTCACGCTAGTGGGCGCAGTCGAGCGGTGGTGGCAGCACAACACCGGCGTCACCAACCGGGGACGCCACCATCGCCGCCACGGAGTGTCACCGGAGTCGCCACTGCCAGCCGCAGTGGCGACTCCGGTGACCTTCAGGAGGTCTCATCTGCGCACGTCCTCGTCCTCGTTCTCGTCACCGCCTGGCGATACCACGCATTCATCACCACCTCACCCCTCGAGCTGGTCCAAGGCGAGAAACACCACCGGCAGCCCGCAGTCATCGAACAGATCAACGCCGATCTGAAAGACGCCGCATTACCCTGCGGCTGCCCACCAACGCGGGAGTGCTGATTAGTAAGGGCCTGATCAGCTTGCCGGTAGCGCGGTCCTTGGCCGAGACATAACCATTGAAGACAATCCCGCTGACCAACGTGGTCGGCGGGAT
>Ga0213881_10000168_pt1 | contig 53548 bp, 53 predicted proteins | sample BarmaccoBMER_R08_FD_160104 | JGI IMG/M metagenome (GOLD analysis project Ga0213881, IMG submission 160104) | Barbacenia macrantha exposed rock microbial communities from rupestrian grasslands, the National Park of Serra do Cipo, Brazil - ER_R08 ...
ATCCTCCGCGAAGCCCTTTTCTTCCACGTCGTCCACCGCAGCTGCCGTCACATAACGGCCATATCAGGACAAAATCGGCACCCGCCACGACACGCCGCAGACTCGATTTGTTTTGGAACGCGCACAGAGTCCTACGTATCCACCGCAAGGCGTAAAACCACCGCACGAACCTGCGGATCCATGTCCGGCAAATGCGGATATGAGCGACAGGCGGAGCAACTGGCGGCGGCCCGTACGGCCCGAGCCGGCTTCGCTGAGCTGTTAAGTTACCGGCATTGGCCGAGACGGGTGACATGTCGGAGGCGAGGCACGCCGGCAGGCGGGCAGGCGGGCAGGCGAAGCACGCCGACAGGCGGGCTGCACGGACGATTTGTCCGGAAAGGGGCTGGGAGCCGGTGAGCGGATTCGAACCGCTGGCCTGCCGTTTACAAGACGGCTGCTCTGCCTGCTGAGCTACACCGGCGAGGTATTTCCTGGCTGGGGATGCCGCTCCCCAGACCCCCTGGTTATGGTAGCCGAGATCGGAGCGCGGCTACCTCGTAGAGAGCGATGCTGGCGGCGACGCCGGCGTTCAGGGACTCGGTGCGGGCCGCGATGGAGATCCGGGCCAGCACGTCGCAGGCCTGCGCGACGATCCTGGACAGCCCGCGTCCCTCGGAGCCGACCACGAGCACCAGCGGGGCGGTGGCCAGTTCGAGGTCCCTGATCTCCGTGTCCCCGGCCGCGTCCAGGCCGACGACGAACAGACCGTCCTCCTGGTAGGCATGCAGCGTGCGGGCCAGGTTGGCGGCTCGCGCCACCGGAACCCGGGCCAGCGCGCCCGCGGACGCCTTCCAGGCGCCCGCGGTGACGCCGGCGCCGCGACGGGAGGGCACGACCACACCGTGCGCGCCGAACGCCGCAGCGGACCGCACGATCGCGCCGAGGTTACGCGGGTCCGTCACGCTGTCCAGCGCGACGATCAGCGGCGGCTGCCCGGCATCGGTGGCGCGTGCCACCAGATCGTCGGGATGCGCGTACTCATACGGCCGCACCCGCAGGGCGAGCCCTTGATGCAACGCGCCGCCGGTGAGCCGGTCCAGTTCGGCCGATCCGGCCTCGAGCACGGCGACGTTTGTCCGGGCGGCCAGCTTGATGGATTCGGCGACCCGGTCGTCCTGCTGGCCCGGTCCGACGTAGAGGACCATCGCCGGCACGTCGGCCCGCAGCGACTCCAGTACCGAATTCCGTCCCGCCACGAACTCCGGCGCGTCACCGGCGCCGCGCGGGGCGCGGCCGAATCCCTCCGGGCGACCCGTGGTCGCGGCGGCTGACCGGTTCTGGGTGGTCCTGCCCCGGCCCGCTCCGGCCCGGCCCGCTCCGGCCCACGCGGTATCGGCCGCCCGGGAATCGCCGCCAGCCGCGGCCGCGCGACGTTTGGCGGCCGCCTTCCGCTGCGCGGGGTGCCCGGGGCGCATTTCGGCCGGCGGGGTCGGGCCCTTGCCCTCCAGCGCGCGCCGCCCCTTGCCGCCGGTGCCCGGACGCGGCTTACCCTTCTTGCTCAGGCCCGAGCCGGGCCTGGCGCCGCGGTCAGGCCGCGAGCCCTTCGCCGCGGTCAACGCTTCAGTTCCCAGCGCGGACCTTCGGGAGTGTCGTCGACCACCACACCGATCATCTCCAGGCCATCCCTGATCGCGTCGGCGGCCGCGAAGTCGCGGCGGGCCCGCGCCGCCTCACGCTGCTGTAGGGTCAGCCGCACCAGTTCGTCGACCACCGTCCGCAGCCGCGAGCCGGTCCCCGACCCGGCCCACTGCGGAGCGAGCGGGTCCAGGCCCAGCACACCGAGCATCGCCCTGACCTGGGCCAGGCTGGCCCGGACGCCCGCCTTGTCGCTGCTCGCCAGCGCCTGGTTGCCATCCCGCACGCAGGCGTGCACGGCGGCCAGAGCGGACGGCGTGGCCAGATCGTCGTCCATGGCCGAGGTGAACGAGACGGGCAGTTCCACCTGGGCCGTGTCTTGCTCGACGGAATCGCCCAGGAGGTCGGTGGCGCGGATGGCGAACCGCTCGATCTTCTGATACGCGGCTGCCTTGTCCTCCAGCGCCTCCTCGGAGTACTCGAGCAGCGTGCGGTAGTTCGCCTGGAGCAGGTAATACCGCAGCTCGGGCGCCCGCACGTGGTGCAGCATCTCGGTAACGAGCAACGAGTTGCCAAGAGACTTGCTCATCTTCTCCCCGGCCACGCCGAGGAGCCCATTGTGCAGCCAGTAGCGCGCGAAGCCATCTCCGGCGGCCTTTGACTGCGCTATTTCGTTCTCATGGTGCGGAAAGATCAGATCCATTCCGCCACCGTGGATATCGAACGCGGGACCCAGATACTTGGTCGACATCGCGGAGCATTCCAGATGCCATCCGGGCCGCCCCGGACCCCATGGCGTTTCCCAGTACGGCTCGTCTGGTTTGACGGCCTTCCACAGCGCGAAGTCGCGCGGATCGCGCTTGACGGCGAGATCGTCGGAGTCCTCGGCGGGCCGCATGTTGTCTGGATGCTGGCCGGACAGCGCCCCGTATTCCGGGTAGGAGCGGACGTCAAAGTAGACGTCCCCGGCCGCCGCGTAGGCATGCCCGCTGTCGATGAGCCGGCGCATCAGGACGATCATCTCCGGCACGTGGCCGGTAGCGCGCGGCTCGATGTCCGGCGGGCGGCAGCCGAGCGCGTCGTAAGCCCAGGTGAAGGCCCGCTGGTTGCGCTCGGCGATGATCCACGACGGCACGCCTTCTTCGGTTGCCTTGCGCAGGATCTTGTCCTCGATGTCGGTGACGTTGCGGCAGAAGGTGACCTGGTATCCGCTGGCCTCCAGCCAGCGGATGAGCACGTCGAACACCACTCCCGAGCGAAGATGTCCGATATGCGGCGGAGCCTGGACCGTGGCACCGCACAGGTAGACCGAGGCCTTGCCCGGCACCAGCGGCGTGAACTCCCGGACCGCTCTGGCGGCCGTGTCATGCAATCGCAACGTCACCTGTAAAGGTTAAGGGATACCCAGTTACAGGATGGCCAGCTAGAGGGTCGACAGTAGCAGGGCGGTGGCCAGGGCGGCTATGCCCTCGCCTCGGCCGGTCAGACCCAGACCGTCGGTGGTGGTCGCGGACACCATGACCAAGGCGCCGGACAGCGCCGAGCTGAGCGTCTTCTCCGCCTCGGCGCGGCGCGGCCCGATCCGCGGCCGGTTACCGATGATCTGGACCGATACGTTGCCGATGGCGAATCCGGCCTCGGTGACCAGCCGGAACGTCTCCCGCAACAGCGCCTCGCCTGATGCGCCAGACCATTCCGGCCGGTCGGTGCCGAACTGTGCGCCGAGATCACCGAGCCCGGCCGCGGACAGCAGTGCCGTGCAGATCGCGTGAGCCGCTACGTCACCATCGGAATGGCCGGCAAGGCCCTTCTCGCCCGGCCACGAAAGACCGGCCAGGTACAGCTCACGCCCGTCCGCGAGCGGGTGGACGTCAACACCGATCCCAACCCGCGGAACGTAGCCCATTCCGGTGAACGCGGCTCAGGTGGCCAGGACCTCATCCAGTAGCGCTTCGGCCTTGTCCTCGTTGGTCTTCTCGGCGAGCGCGAGCTCGCTGACCAGGATCTGCCGCGCCTTCGCCAGCATGCGCTTCTCGCCGGCGGACAGACCGCGCTCCTTGTCCCGCCGCCACAGGTCGCGGACGACCTCGGCGACCTTGTTCACATCGCCGGACGCGAGCTTCTCCAGGTTAGCCTTGTATCGCCTTGACCAGTTCGTCGGCTCCTCGGTGTGCGGCGCCCTGAGCACTTCGAACACGCGCTCAAGTCCCTCCGCGCCGACTACATCCCGAACGCCCACCAGCTCGGCATTGTCCGCGGGAACGCGTACTGTAAGGTCACCTTTATCGACCTTGAGGACAAGATAAGTCTTCTCTTCGCCCTTGATGGTGCGAGTCTCGACCGCCTCGATGCGAGCAGCCCCATGATGGGGATAGACGACGGTATCGCCGACCTTGAAAGACATGTGGCAAGTACCCCTTCCGCTGAAGGCCATCTTACCATGCCTGGCGGTGTCGATAAAATGCCTATGAGGGCAAATATGCAGGTCAGCAGGCAAATACCAGGCAGCGCCGATAGCGGCCACGGGGCCATAACAATGGCCTTGGGCTGGCCGCCGTATGCGCCGGGTAGGCCCACGAGGGCTGACGATGCAATTGCCAGTTTACCCGAGCGGATCGCTCCGGCGGCTCACTTCCGCGCCGACTGGCCATGGTGGGTGCGTACATACCCCGGCGAGGGGCTCATACTGGATAGGTGGAGTCAGGCGGCGACGCGCGCTGGGATGAGCCTCCGCTCGATGTCCAGATCCCCGATGACGCGCGTGAACTTGAGCGGGACGTACTCGCCTACCGCCGTGAAGTGCGTGCCGCCAGGCGGAAGCGGCGGCTTCGCCGCATCATGCCGTCGCAGGCCGGCATCATGCCGCTGATCGCCAGCATCCTCGCGGTGTGCCTGGTGGCGGGCATGATGCTCTCGGTGTTCACGATCAGTCCGGCCGACACGCCGGCCAGGCCCCACCCGAGCGTCACGGCCTCCACCCCGTCGGCTGCACCACGCCCCAGTTCCCGCCCGTCACCGAGGCACTCACCCACGCCGACAAGATCCCCGCGCTAGTTTTCCCTCCGCGCCTAGGCCTCGCTGCGCTCGGCCGGCTTGGGGCCACGGCGGGAATTGCCGCCCCTGCGGGACGGCAACCGCCGCGGCGCTCGCTCTCGCTCGCCCCTGGACCGCGGGTTTACTCCCCCCGGGCGCGGGTGACTGACGGCTCCCGCTACGCTTTGTCTACCTACAGGCTGTAGTGGATCGAGGAGGCCGTTGCCGTGCCGCGCATCAACCGCCGCTGGCTGCACAGCGGGCACCGCCCGCTCAAGACCGCAGCGCTCGTGTGCGCCGTGGCGATCCCGGCGCTGGCCGGGTGCGAGGCCGGCGCCAACGCCCCGGCACTCCAGTTCCACCCGGCGGCGAACGGCGCCGCCACCGTCGCGGCGGGCGGGATCACGATAAACGACGCGTTCGTGCTCGGGCCCGCGCCGAATCAGACGTTGCCGGCCGGCGGCCAGGCCGGCGTGTTCCTGTCCATCACCTCGGCCAACGCGGATCAGCTGGAGTCGGTGAGCGCTGACAAAGCGGCCTCGGTGCGGCTAACCGGCGGCCCGATCAACGTGCCGGCCGCCGCCGATGGGGCCGTGAACCTGACCGGGCCCGTCCCGCGCATCATCCTGACCGGCCTGAATACCCCGCTGATGGGCGGCCAGACGGTCGCCGTGACGTTCCACTTCGCCAACGCGGGCGACATCAGCCTTGACCTGCCGATCGAGCCGCACGCCTACGAGTACGCCACCCTCGCGCCGCCGCCCAAGCCGACGCCGACCGCCACGGCGAGCCCCAGCACGAGCGCGAGCACCAAGGCCGGCAAGAAGTCAGCCAAGAAGAGCGGCGCGCACGCCTCCGCGACCGGTTCGGCGAGCCCGGGTTCGTCAGCGAGCCCTTCGCCCACGCCGTGACCGCCCTGGCGGTGAGCGTGCACGGGGGAGCACCACCGCCGTTCATGCTGCTGATTCGAATTTGTATCCCAGGCCACGTACGGTCACGATGTGGCGAGGCCGCGCGGGATCGAGTTCGATCTTGGCCCGAAGTCGTTTGATGTGCACGTCCAGCGTCTTGGTGTCCCCCACGTAGTCCGCGCCCCAGACCCGGTCGATGAGCTGCATCCGGGTGAGCACCCGGTCGGCGTTGCGTAGCAGCACCTGAAGCAGCTCGAACTCCTTCAGCGGGAGCTGAACGGTGCCGCCGCGGACGGTCACCACGTGCCGCTCGACGTCCATCCGGACCGGACCGGACTCCAGCGCGGCCTCGGTGGCATCCTCGGGCTCGCCGCGGCGACGCAGCACCGCGCGCATCCGCGCGACCAGCTCGCGCGAGGAGAACGGCTTGGTCACGTAGTCGTCGGCACCCAGCTCCAGGCCGACCACCTTGTCGATCTCGCTGTCCTTGGCGGTCAGCATGATCACCGGCACGTTCGACTTCTCCCGCAGCGAACGGCACACCTCGCTGCCCGGCAGACCGGGCAGCATGAGGTCGAGCAGCACCAGGTCGGCGCCCGTCCGGTCGAATGTGTCGAGCGCATCGGGGCCGGTCGAGCAGACGGCGACCTCAAATCCCTCCTTGCGGAGCAGGTACGAGATGGCGTCGCTGAACGAATCCTCGTCCTCAACCACCAGTACGCGTGTCACTTCAGGCCCTTCTGCCAGGGGGGTCCGGGGGGATGGCTTCCCCCCGGATTGGGACAGATACATGCTCGTTCCTCAGCGGTAGGAACAGCGTGAAGGTCGATCCGGCACCCTCGACGCTGCGCACCGTGACCCGGCCGTTGTGCGCGGCGGTCACATGTTTCACGATGGCGAGCCCGAGGCCGGTGCCGCCGGTCGCCCGCGAGCGCGCCGGGTCGACCCGGTAGAAGCGCTCGAAGATCCGTTCAAGATCACGCTCGGGGATGCCGATCCCCTGGTCGGAAACGCTGAGCTCGGCGTAACCGTCGGCGGTCCGCTTGTTGCTGATCACCACCCGGGTCCGTTCCGGGCTGTAGGCGACGGCGTTCTCCAGCAGGTTCCGCAAGGCGGTGATCAGGAGGTCCTCATCGCCGAGCACGGACAGCCCGCGAGTGCCCACCGTGGCCAGCGTTATCCCGCGCGCGTTGGCCTTCATCCGGCACCGGTCGAGCGCCTCCGCCATCACCGCGTCCAGGTCGACGGGCAGCGGGTCGGGCACCGGCTCCGCGGCCTGGATCCGGTTCAGCGTGATGAGGTCCTGCACCAGGCTGGTGAGCCGCTGGGCCTCCTGCCGCATCCGGCCGGCGAACCGGCGCACCGCCTCGGCGTCGTCCGCCGCGTCCTCGATCGTCTCGGCGAGCAGCGCGAGGGCGCCAACCGGCGTCTTCAGCTCGTGGCTGGTGTTGGCGACGAAGTCACGCCTGACCTCTTCCACCCGTCGGCTCTCGGTCTGGTCCTCGGCGAGCACGAGCACCAGCCCACCGCCGCCCACCGCTGCGCCGAGCGGGGCCACCCGGACCGCGAAGCTCGTCGTCCGACCGCCGAACCTGGGGACCGGGACCTCGAACTCGCCTTCCCTGATCTCGCCATCACGGCGTACCTGGCGAGCCAGGGCGGCAAGCTCGGGGACCATCAACCGGTCGCCCTTGACCAGCCCGAACGCGCGAGCGGCGGCGCTGGCGCGGAGCACGCGGTCGTTGCTGTCGAGGACCACCGCGGACGAGGAGAGGACGGAGAGGACCGAGGCGATACCGGGCGGCAGCCGGGTCGGCTGGCGGGCGGCGCGCAGCCGCGATCCACGTGGTCGCGTCGCGGGAGCGCCGGTCCTGGTTCTTATCGCCATGCCGACTCCAATGGCGCTGACCAGTGATAACTCACATCTGTAGATGGTATGCGGGATCGCGAGACAGAAAAAAGGAGGGATGCCAGCGGACATGACGATATTCGAGCGATGTTCACCTATGCGTAAACAGTCGTTAAGGCCCCGTTCTGCCCGTTTTCGGCACACCGGTCCCGATCAGCGACCCTGGTTCTTGACCGCCTCCGCCGCCTCGGCCGCGGCTTTCGGGTCCAGGTAACGGCCCGGCTCAGCGGGCCGGAAGGACTCGTCGAGCTGGTAGAGCAGCGGGATGCCGGTCGGGATGTTCAGCTCCGCGATCTCCGCGTCGCCGATCCCGTCCAGGTGCTTGACCAGGGCCCGGAGCGAGTTCCCGTGCGCCACGATCAGCACGGTCCCGGCGGCCAGATCGGGCACGATCACGTCATACCAGTACGGCAGCAGCCGCGCCACCACGTCCTTCAGGCACTCGGTCCGCGGCCTCAGCTCCGGCGGTAGGCCCTGGTAACGGGGATCCGCGGCCTGAGACAGCGGATCGTCGTCGGAGATCGGCGGCGGCGGGACGTCGTAGGAACGCCGCCACAGCATGAACTGCTCGTCACCGAACTCCTCCCTGGTCCTCGCCTTGTCCTTGCCCTGGAGGGCGCCATAGTGGCGCTCGTTCAGCCGCCACGAGCGGCGGACCGGGAGCCAACCCAGCCCGGCCTCCTCCAGCGCGATATTGGCGGTCTGAATGGCCCGGGTCAGCACCGAGGTGTGCACCACGTGCGGCTGGACGCCGGCCTCGGCGAGCAGCTTGCCACCATCGAGGGCCTCCTGCCGGCCGGCGGCCGACAAGCCGACGTCCACCCATCCGGTGAACAAGCCTTTGGAGTTCCACTCACTCTCGCCATGCCGAAGCAGCACCAGGGTTCGCATTCTCGCAAGCCTATCTTTTCTCCGCGCCAAGGCCTCGCTGCGCTCGGCCCGGGAACACCGGATGGCTGATTTGAGTTGAGTTAGAGCGTGCACGAACAGCCGCGGGATGTCCGGGACAGGCCCAGGGACCCGCTCAGGCGGATCGCGACCATCAGCCTTCACACTTCTCCGCTGGACCAGCCGGGTACCGGTGACGCGGGCGGGCTCAACGTCTACGTGGTCGAGGTGGCCAAACGCCTCGCCGAACGGGACATCGAAGTAGAGATATTCACCCGGGCCGTCTGCCGCGATTCGCCACCGGCGACCGAGCTCGTCCCCGGCGTCCTGGTCCGTAACGTGATAGCCGGGCCCTTCGAGGAGCTCGACAAGAACTCGCTTCCCGCGCAGATCTGCCCGTTCACGTTCGGCGTGCTGCGCACCGAGGCCGCGTACGCGCCCGGCCGGTACGACCTGGTGCACGCGCACTACTGGCTGTCCGGCCAGGTGGCCGCCACCGCCGCGGAGCGGTGGGGGATCCCGCTGGTGCAGTCCATGCACACGCTGGGGAAGGTCAAGAACCTGGCCCTTGCGGACGGCGACAGCGCCGAGCCCGCGGCCCGCATCCGCGGCGAGCACGAGGTGGTGAGCGCCGCCGACCGCCTGGTGGCCAACACGACCGAGGAGGCCAGGCAGCTCGCCGGGCTGTACGGGGCCGACGAGTCGCGGGTCCGTGTGGTCAGCCCGGGAGTGGACCTGTCGGTGTTCCGGCCGGGCTCATCGGCGGCGGCCAGGCGGCGGTTCGGCCTGCCCGCGGACGCGGTGGTGCTGCTGTTCGCCGGGCGCATCCAGCCGCTCAAGGGACCGGACATCGTGCTCCGCGCCGCGTCGCTGCTCCGCGAGCACGCGCCGCATCTCGCGTCCAGGCTCGTGGTCGTGTTCGTCGGCGGCCCGAGCGGCTCAGAGGTGGGCGCGCCCGGCCGGCTGACCGCGCTGGCATCGGGACTGGGCATGGCCGGCCGGGTCCGGTTCGAGCCGCCATGTCCGCAGGCCGAGCTGGCCGAGTGGTACCGTGCGGCGTCGCTGGTGATGGTGCCCTCGCATTCGGAATCATTCGGCCTGGTCGCGCTCGAAGCGCAGGCCTGCGGAACACCGGTGATCGCGGCGGCCGTCGGCGGGCTCCGCACCGCGGTGCGGGACGGTTTCTCCGGGGTGCTGGTCGAGGGGCACGACCCCGCGGACTACGCACGGGTGGTGGCGGAGCTGGCCGGTTCCCCGGCTTGCGCCGCGCGGCTGGAGTCGTTGTCACGAGGAGCCGTGGCGCACGCGTCGGCGTTCGGCTGGGCCGCGACCGCGGACGGGCTGATCGACGTGTATACAGGTGTCATGAACGAGGCAGCCGCAGCGCTGAGCGCGTGACCGGGCCCTTGGACGCGCCGGCCCTCATCGAGCGGTCCCTGAGCGAGCTCGGCCTGGAGTACGAGAACCCGCGACCGGGGGCGTACCTGGTCAAACTCGTCGGCCAGCACAAGCTGGCCACGATGACCTGGCTCATCGCCGACCAGTACAGCCTGCTGGTCGAGGCGTTCTTCTGCCGCCAGCCAGACGAGAACCACGCGGAGTTCTACCGCTTCCTGCTGGGGCGTAACGGCCGGATGTACGGCGTCCACTTCGCCCTTGACCCGGTCGGCGACGTGTACCTGGTTGGCCGGCTGCCGCTCAGCGCGGCGGGCGACGTCGACCGGTTGCTCGGCTGCGTCCTGACCTACTCCGACGAGAACTTCGACAAGGCGCTGGAACTGGGCTTCGCCACCGCCATCCGCCGCGAGTGGGCGTGGCGGGCCAAGCGCGGCGAGAGCCTGGCGAACCTGCAAGCCTTCGCCCGTTTCGCCGCTCCCGAGTAAGGGGTACATTGACGACCGTGAACCGGCTAGGCGAACTTGAACGCGCGATCATGGAAGTGCTCTGGCAGACGGATGTTTCGCTTACTGTCCGCGAGGTAAGTGCTAGGCTGCCCGAACGTAACCTGGCTCACACGACGGTGATGACCGTGCTGGACCGACTCGCCAAGAAGGGTTTCGCCAGACGGCAGCGCGATGGGCGTGCCTGGCGGTATTGTCCTTCCGCGACACGCGAGGCATACGTCGCCGAGTTGATGCTGACCGCGCTGGATCAGACGGGGGATCGGACCGCCGCGCTGACCCGGTTCGCGCGCTCCGTGTCCGGCGTAGAGGCCGAAGCGTTGCGTGAAGCACTAGAGCAAATCGGCGGAGGAGATGACGGGACTGGCTGACGCGGCGCTTCTCGCCGTAGTCGCCATCGGGAGCGTTGCGGGCGCCTCGGCGCTGGTGGGAGCCAGCTGGCCGCGGCGGTCGCCGGCCGCCGCCATTCTGCTGTGGCAGGCGCTTGGCCTGGCCGCGGGCATCGCGGCCGTAGGCGCCCTGCTCGGCCTGGCTCTGCCCGTCGACCGGACCAGCGTGGCGAGCGCCCTGTGGCGGCTGCGGAGCCTTGCGCTAGCCGGACCGCACGGGCCGCCGGTCTTGCTGGTGGTCCGGATGTGCTGCCTGACCGCCGGGCTGGCGCTGCTGTCGCTGCTGTGCTGGGTGCTGGTCGCGGCCACCGCGGCTCTGGTCCAGGCCAGGCGCCGCCAGCGGGAGCTGCTGGCGCTGCTGGCCCACGGCGATCCGAAGGTGCCCGGCGCGCTGGTGGTGGATCATCCGGCCGCCGCCGCATACTGCCTGCCGGGGCTGCGCTCCAAGATCGTGGTCAGTGCCGGGGCGCTGGAACTGCTATGCCCGGCCGAGCTCGCCGCCGTGCTGGCCCACGAGCGCGCGCACGTGCGCGAGCGGCATGACCTGGTGCTGCTGCCGTTCACCGCGCTGCGGCGCGCGTTCCCCAGATCGGCGCGGTGCACGGACGCCTACCAGGCGGTGGCCCTGCTGGTCGAGATGCTGGCCGACGATCGCGCGCTGCGCGCCCGCCCGGCCCGCGAACTGGTGTCCGCGCTGGTCCGGGTGGGTACCGCGGGTCAGGTACCGACGGGGGCGCTGGCCGCCACGACCGGCCCGGAGGGCGAGGTGGCGGCCCGTGTCACCCGGCTGCTGCACCCCGTCCGCCCGCTGCCCGCTCCCGCCGTGGCCGCGATCTGCCTGGGCTCCGCGCTGATAGCGGCAGCCCCCGTCGCACTGTTGCTCTTTTAATTATCCCGAACGGCTGTGGTGGCTCTACCAGGGACCGTACGGTCCGTTGCTGGTGCCGCCGCCACCGCGGAAGTCCTTGACCTTGGGCCGGACATCGGTCAGGTAGACGGCGGCCGCGACGAACGCCGCGACGGTCAAGATGGACAGCGGTCCGACTTTGTAGACGGCCGAAGCCAGGCCGACGACGGCCGCCACGCCCAGAATGATCAGCCACAGTTGCTTGGTCTGCTTGCCGGTGGCGACGAAGGCCTGGGTGGGCCTGCCGATGGCGTCAATGAGGGCCCATGCCTCGACAAGGAACGCGGCGAAGCCCAAGGCGATGAAGAAGTCGTTGAGCGGGGTCAGGTTGCCGAACACAGCTTCACGCTACCCTTCCGCAGGGGGTGGGGTCACAGTTTCCGTGGCCGCCAGGGCCGCGTTCTCTTTCCGGAATGACTCGTAGATCTCGATGAGCACCTGCTTCTGGCGCTCGTTCAACTCGGGGTCGGTGAGCAGCGCCGACCGGACACCCGAATCGGCCGGGCGGTCTTCCAGGATGCCGGCCTGCACGTACAGCCGCTCCGCGGAAATCCGCAAGCCCTTGGCGATCTGCTGGAGAATGTCCGCGCTGGGCTTGCGGAGGCCTCGCTCGACCTGGCTCAGATACGGGTTCGACACCCCGGCCTGCTGCGCGAGCTGACGCAGCGAGATCCGCGCCTGCTCCCGCTGCTCCCTGATGTAGTCACCGATCGAATTAGCCATGCACTTAGTTTATCCACCCCGCTTGCAGTTGCAAACGCCGAGCAAGCGGGGAGGCACAGTGGCCCTCGCGGCGAGCGCGAGCGAGCTTCGCGATCGCCCGGCCGCGGAGGTCCGAAGGGCCTCCCGGCCGGGCGAAACTAACGGCGAGACGCGTCGCAGGCGGGGGGTCTGGGGGGTTGGTTTATACCCCCCAGAAAAACACGGGCTTCGCCAGAAGCCATTGGGGGGCGCTGGGCGATCGTGGCGAGCTGGGCGGCTCGCTCCACCAGTTCCGCGTTGCGGGCCACCGGGCGGCCGCGGGAGTAGCTCAGCGTGTCTTCCATGCCCACCCGCAGGTGACCGCCGGCCGCCAGCGCGCCGAGCATCACCGGCAGCGTGGTGCGCCCGATGCCGGTCGCCGACCAGGTCGCCCCCGCGGGCAGCGCGGCGACGGCCGCGGTCAGCGTGGGCAGGTCCCCCGGCATTCCGCCTGGCACGCCCATCACCAGGTCGCAGTGCACATGGCCGCCCGCGGGCGGCCCGAACTCGGCCAGCAGCCGGTGCAGCGTGGCCACGTGCCCCAGGTCGAACAGCTCGAACTCCGGCACGACCCGGCGTTCCTGGGTGAGCTGGTACAGGTCCTTGATGAAACCCCACGGGTTGGCGAACACGTCGTCACCGAAGTTGACCGTGCCGCAGGTGAGCGAGCACGCGTCCGGCGCCGCGTCCAGCACCCCCAGCCGGGCCTCGAAGGAGTCGGTCACGGCGCCGCCCGTGGACAACTGGACGATCAGGTCCGTGGCGTCGCGCAGCGCGGCGACCGTATCGGTCAGCCGGGCCCGGTCCAAGGTGGGACGAGCCTGCTCATCGCGTATATGCACATGGATGACGGCAGCCCCGGCCGCCTCGCACTCCTTGGCCGTGGTCACCAGTTCGTTCGTCGTAACGGGGAGAGAAGGGGCAGCGGCCTTGTCAGCTTCTGCACCCGTCGGTGCCACAGTGATAAGGGTTTTCACCATGCTCGCAGCGTACCTAGGTCCGCAGGTGCTCCCGGGCGAAGGTGAGGGATTCGGCCAGGTCGGCTACCCTGTCCTGACTCGTCGAAGCCCGGTGGGTCTTGACCTCGACCACGACCGTTCCCGGGTAGCCGGTGGCGGTCAGACGTCGCAGGAGTTCCGCGCACGGCTGGCTGCCGCGGCCGGGCACCAGGTGCTCGTCCGGTATCGGACCACCGGGCGCCCCGGTGCCGTCGGCCAGGTGCACATGAGACAGCTTGTCACCCAGGGCCGCGGCCATGGCCATGGCGTTCGAGCCCGACGCGGCCGTGTGCGACAGGTCGAGCGTCACGTGGCCGACGTCGAGCCTGGTCGGGTCCCAGTGGGGGGCATATCCGGTGACTTCGGTCGCGCCGGCCCGTAGCGGGTACATGTTCTCGACCGCGAAGATCACATCGGTCTCGTCGGCCATCTTCGCGATGCCCTCTTCGAACCCCCTGGCGTACTCACGCTGCCAGCGGAACGGCGGGTGGACCACCACCACGCCGGCGCCCAGCGCCTCGGCGAGTTCCCTGGCGCGGCGCAGCTTGCCCCACGGCTCGCGCCCCCAGACCCGCTGGGTCAGCAGCAGGCTCGGCGCGTGCACGGACAGGACCGGCATCTGGTGGTAATCGGACAGGCGGCGTAGCACGTCAGCGTCCTGGCTCACCGGATCGGGGTAAACCATGATCTCGACACCGTCGTAACCCAGCCGGGCGGCGATCTCGAACGCGTCCGGAGTCCGCTCCGGGTAGACCGACGACGTTGATAGCGCCACCCGGATGTTACTCACGCTTGAAGCTTATCCGGGCCAGGGTGGCGTCCCCGTAATTGTCAGAGGTAGCCGCTAATGTGCCGCCATGGCGAAGTCGACGGCGAGCACCTCCGGTTACCGGTGCTCGGAGTGCGGGTGGCAGACGGCCAAATGGACCGGCCGCTGCGGGGAGTGCCAGGCCTGGGGAACGGTGACCGAGTCGGGCACGTCGCGGCCGCGTACCGTCTCCGTGCGCGACGCGGTAGTGCCCGGCACGCCGGCGGTACCGATCGCCAAAGTGGACGCGGCCACCGCCAGCGCGCGGCCCACCGGTATGGACGAGCTGGACCGGGTGCTCGGCGGCGGCCTGGTGCCCGGAGCGGTGCTGCTGCTGGCCGGAGAACCGGGCGTGGGCAAGTCGACGCTGCTTCTCGAGGCCGGTGCACTGGTGGCCGAGTCGGGGCCGGTCCTGTACATCACCGGCGAGGAATCGGCGGCCCAGGTGCGGCTGCGGGCGGACCGCATCGGGGCGCTCCACGAGCGGCTGTTCCTGGCCGCGGAGACCGACCTGGACCTGGTGCTCGGCCACGTGGCGGCGGTCGAGCCGCGGCTGCTGATCATCGACTCGGTGCAGACGATCGCCGCCGCCGGAGTGGACGGGGTGCCAGGCGGGGTGACCCAGGTCCGCGAGGTGGCGGCGGCGCTGACCGCGGTGGCCAAGGAACGCGCGCTGCCCACCATCCTGGTCGGGCACGTCACCAAGGACGGGTCGGTGGCCGGCCCGCGGACGCTCGAGCATCTGGTGGACGTGGTGCTGCATTTCGACGGCGACCGGCACTCACGGCTGCGCATGGTGCGCGCGGTGAAGAACCGCTACGGGCCGACCGACGAGGTCGGCTGCTTCGACCTCGGCGAGTACGGGCTCATCGGCCTGCCGGATCCGAGCGGGTTGTTCCTCTCCTCGCACCACGAGCCGGTGCCCGGGACCTGCGTCACGGTCACGCTGGAGGGCCGCAGGCCGTTGCCCGCGGAGGTCCAGGCCCTGGTCGGTCCCTCGGTGCTGGATGTGCCACGGCGGGCCACGGCGGGGCTCGACGGAGCCAGGGTGGGCATGGTGCTCGCGGTCCTGCACCGGCGGAGCGGGTTCAAGCTCGGCAAGCAGGACGTGTACGCGGCCACGGTGGGCGGGATGCGGTTGACCGAGCCTTCCGTGGACATGGCCGTCGCCGTCGCGCTGGCCAGTTCGGCCGGTAACCTGACCGTGCCGCACGGGGTGGTGGCCATCGGGGAGATCGGGCTGGCCGGAGAGGTCCGCCGGGTGACCGGGCTGTCACGGCGGCTGGCCGAGGCCGAACGGATGGGGTTCCGCCGGGCTGTGGTGCCCGCTGGATCGGCTTCGCTGTCCGCGGATGACGGGGGGAGCCGGACCATCGAGGTCGCGGAGGTATCGGACCTCAGGCAAGCGCTGGCCGTGGTCCTCGGCCGGAGCTAGCCGGTCAGTCTGAAGGCGCGGACGGGACTGCGCACGGTGCCGGTACGGGCCTGGACCGTGTAGCTGCCGTCACGGGCCGCCGGGGCCAGCACCTGGCAGCCGGGCAGGGTGATGGCCCGGTTCCAGGTGACGGCGGCCTCGGCCGGGACTCCCCTGGTCAGGTTCGCGATCCGCTGGCCGGCGCGGTAGCAGTCCGCCGAGTCCCAGACGATCCGGCCCGACGACAGCACGACGATCTGCATCTGGCCTGGGTCGAAGGCGCAGCTGCCCGAGGACGTGGAGACCGCGTAGACCTCGAACCGGGGATACTGTGACGGGCCGTAGCTGGTGCGGTCGGTGAACAAGCTCAGCACGACCGCGCTCGGCGGACACCGCCGACCGGGCGGAATCGCGCCTGCCGGGGTCGCCGACGCCGACGGATGCTGCGTGCCATGGGCCGTGGACCTCGGCCGCGACGAAGACCGCGAGATGGCGGGAATGCCGGGTACGCCGGATCCGGTGCTGGCCGAGGCCCCGGTACCTGAGGAAGCGGCGTCCGAGGGCAGGTGAGGCACGGCGGTGCCGATGGCGCTGACCGGGAGCACGCTGGCCGATCCAGACGGGCTAGGCTTGGCGCCTCCCCCGGAGAACGCCCAGGCCAGTGCCCCGAGGAGGCCCAGGCCGAGCGCCAGGGTGATAACGCGGCGCCGCCAGTAGGCATCGGACTGGTCGGCTCTTCCGCTGCCTTCGTCACGGTAGGCATTCCGATCCATACGGAGAGTATGCAAGGAATCGCTGCGCCGATAGCGCAGACCCGCCGGCCGAGCCGGCACGCGGATGCGATGATGGGTGCTCGATGCGATCCTCAGACCCCTCAGCCCAGGAACAGCTCCTCGCCTGGTACGCGCGAAGCGCGCGGGAGCTGCCGTGGCGGCATCCTGACGCCGGGCCCTGGTCGGTGCTGGTCAGTGAGTTCATGCTCCAGCAGACGCCGGTGGCCCGGGTGCTGCCCGCGCACGCGCGGTGGCTCGCCCGATGGCCGGTACCGGCCGCCCTGGCCGCCGAAGCACCGGGCGAGGCGATCAGGGAGTGGGGCAGGCTCGGCTACCCCAGACGCGCGCTCAGGCTGCACGAGACGGCCAGCATCCTGGTGACCCGGCATAACGGTCAGGTGCCGGTCGCACTGGCCGAACTGCGGGCATTGCCGGGAGTGGGCGGCTATACGGCCGCGGCGGTGGCCGCCTTCGCGTTCGGTCAGCGGCACGCCGTCCTGGACACCAACGTCCGGCGAGTACTGGCCAGGCTGGTCGCCGGTCTCGCGCTGCCGACGGGATCCGCCATGTCGGCCGCCGAGATCCGGATGGCGGAGTCGCTGCTACCGGATGAACCCGCTGTCGCGGCTCGCTGGTCGGTCGCGGTGATGGAACTGGGAGCGCTGGTCTGTACTGCCGCGGCGCCGCGCTGCGGCGATTGCCCGCTGGCGGCTCGGTGCGCGTGGCTCGCCGCGGGCCGACCCGCGGCCGCGGACGGGGCGCGACGCCCATCCCAGCGCTACGACGGCACCGACCGTCAATGCCGGGGACGGGTCCTCGCCATGTTGCGCGACTCGGGCGCCCCGGTGGCGCGCGCGGCGTTCGACGCGTTGTGGCCCGATCCGGTCCAGTTGGCCCGGGCCCTGGACGGCCTCGTCAGCGACGGCCTGGTCGACCCCGTCACCGACGACACCTACGCCCTACCCAGCGGCGTGATCCGCCGGGATCCGCCGGGGGTGAATGTGCCATCGCACCCCCTGTAGGGGGGACGATGGCATATTCACCACCTTGCCCAGAGTGCGGGATGCGGGTGCGGGGTGCGGGGTGCGGGGTCAGCCCATCGCGGAGGCGGTGCCGCCGCTGTCGGCCGTGCCGCCGCCGGTGCCGCCGATCGACGTGCTGCCGACCGCTGGCGTCGTCACCGGGGTCGGCTCGGCCGCGGGCGACTCCGGCATCGAATCCGGCTTGGCCACGCCGGTGAAGGCGAACTTCGCGGTCTCACCCTCGCCCTCGGCGTCCACGATGACGATCTGGCCCGGCCTGAGCTCCCCGAACAGGATCTTCTCCGACAGGTTGTCCTCGATCTCCCGCTGGATCGTCCGGCGCAGCGGCCGGGCGCCGAGCACCGGGTCGTAGCCGCGCGCGGCGAGCAGGTCCTTGGCGGCGGGCCGCAGCTCCAGCGCCATGTCCCGGTCCTTGAGCCGCTCGTCCACCTTGGCGATCATCAGGTCGACGATGCTGTGGATCTCGTCCCGGTCGAGCTGGTGGAAGACGATGATGTCGTCGACCCGGTTGAGGAACTCGGGCCGGAAGTGCTGCTTCAGCTCTTCCTGCACGCGGGTCTTCATCCGGTCGTACGAGCCGCGCGCATCACCCGACCGGGCGAATCCCACCGAGACGCCCTTGGAGATGTCCCTCGTGCCGAGGTTGGTCGTCATGATGATGACCGTGTTCTTGAAGTCCACCGTGCGGCCCTGGGCGTCGGTCAGACGGCCATCCTCCAGGATCTGCAGCAGCGAGTTGAAGATATCCGGGTGCGCCTTCTCGATCTCGTCGAAGAGGACCACGGAGAACGGACGCCTGCGCACCTTCTCGGTGAGCTGTCCGCCTTCCTCGTAGCCGACATATCCCGGCGGTGAACCGAACAGCCGCGAGACGGTGTGCTTCTCCATGTACTCGCTCATGTCGAGCTGGATCAGCGAATCCTCGTCACCGAAAAGGAATTCCGCCAGCGTCTTGGACAGCTCGGTCTTGCCGACACCGGACGGGCCCGCGAAGATGAACGATCCGCCCGGACGCTTGGGATCCTTCAGTCCCGCACGAGTACGCCGGATCGCCTGCGACAATGCCTTGATCGCGTCGTTTTGACCGATCACCCGCTTGTGCAGCTCATCTTCCATGCGCAGCAGCCGCTGCGACTCCTCTTCGGTGAGCTTGAAGACAGGAATTCCGGTGGCGGTGGCCAGCACCTCGGCGATGAGTTCCTCATTCACCTCGGCGACGACGTCCATGTCGCCGGCCTTCCATTCCTTCTCTCGGGCCGCCTTCCTGGCCAGGAGCTGCTTTTCGGTGTCCCGCAGCGCCGCGGCCTTCTCGAAGTCCTGGGAATCGATGGCGGATTCCTTGTCCCGGCGGACCTGGGCGATCTTCTCGTCGAATTCGCGCAGATCCGGCGGAGCCGTCATGCGACGGATCCGCATCCGGGAGCCGGCCTCGTCGATCAGGTCGATGGCCTTGTCCGGCAGGAACCGGTCGCTGATGTACCGGTCCGCCAGTTGCGCGGAGGCGACGAGCGCGCCATCGGTGATCGACACGCGGTGGTGTGCCTCGTAGCGGTCCCGCAGGCCCTTGAGGATCTCGATCGTGTGCGAGATCGTCGGCTCCGCGACCTGGATCGGCTGGAACCGGCGCTCGAGCGCGGCATCCTTCTCCAGGTACTTGCGGTACTCGTCCAGCGTGGTCGCGCCGATCGTCTGCAGTTCGCCCCGGGCGAGCATGGGCTTGAGTATCGACGCCGCGTCGATCGCTCCCTCAGCGGCACCGGCACCCACCAGGGTGTGGATCTCGTCGATGAACAAGATGATGTCGCCGCGGGTGCGGATCTCCTTCAGCACCTTCTTCAGGCGCTCTTCGAAATCACCGCGGTACCGCGATCCAGCCACCAGCGCGCCAAGGTCAAGCGTGTAAAGCTGCTTGTCCTTGATCGTCTCGGGCACCTCGCCCTTGACGATCTTCTGTGCCAAGCCCTCGACAACCGCGGTCTTCCCGACACCAGGCGCGCCGACAAGAACCGGGTTGTTCTTGGTCCGCCGGGACAGCACCTGCATGACCCGCTCGATTTCCTTCTCCCGGCCGATGACGGGATCGAGCTTGCCCTCCCGCGCCCCCTGAGTGAGGTTACGGCCAAACTGGTCGAGCACGAGCGAGGTCGACGGCGTGGACTCGGTGGCGGTACCGGCCGAGGCGGGCTCCTTACCCTGGTAGCCGTGCAGCAGCTGGATAACCTGCTGACGCACCCGGTTCAGGTCGGCACCAAGCTTCACCAGCACCTGAGCGGCGACCCCGTCGCCCTCCCGGATGAGGCCGAGCAGGATGTGCTCGGTGCCGATGTAGTTGTGACCAAGTTGCAGCGCCTCCCGCAGCGACAACTCGAGCACCTTCTTGGCACGCGGCGTGAACGGGATGTGTCCCGATGGCGCCTGCTGCCCCTGGCCGATGATCTCCTCGACCTGCTGGCGCACAGCGTCCAGGCTGATCCCCAGCGACTCAAGCGCCTTCGCCGCGACACCCTCGCCCTCATGGATGAGGCCGAGCAGGATGTGCTCGGTGCCGATGTAGTTGTGATTGAGCATCCTGGCTTCTTCTTGCGCCAAGACGACAACCCGCCGCGCCCTGTCGGTAAATCTCTCGAACATCTTGTCGCTCTCCTCACAGCGCGGGCCAGGTCCGCAGTGCCAACCTTCTACTGGCACCTCGCCTACTTCGCATGGTAGCCGCGTGTCCAGCGACCTACTTAATGCGAGTACTGCACTCACGACTAGACGTTCCCCGGACACGAGGCGTTCATCCTCATCCAACCCCCCGGATGCGGGAACATGTTCCCACTACGCCGCAAGCGAACACCGCCCTGCCCGGGCTGGGACCGGCGCCCTCAGAATCCGGAGACGCCGGTGCTCCCCGAAGACGCGGCGCTCCCCGAAGGCCCAGTGCTTCCCCGAGGACCCGATGCTCCCAGAGGACCGTCGCCCGGCGCAATCCCCTATGCCCCCAGATTCCCCCTATGTCCCCGCCGGAAGCCTGCTGCCCCGGAGCCCGACAGGCACCGGGGCAGCAAAGACCGCGCGGACAGAGCTGCCGGCCTCGTGGGCGCAGTGCCTGCCTCGGGGACACCCTCTCGGGGTCCCCGGGCGAGGAACTGCCCCTGGCGGCGTTCTCGTCGGTCATCCACCTGTCCAAGGCCGGCCCCTCCCCGAAGCGACCGGGAAAGTCCCACGACGGAACAAGCCTTGCCAGATTGCCCGAACCCGCTCACCCTCGTGCTGGAGCACGCCAGAAAGCGGAGCCGACGCCCTATCCGCGCGGCCTCTTGCGCGGCTGCACGGCCAGTTACGGCCGATTCTGCTGGCCGACGTTGCTAGTGTGCGGCTTCGTACTCCGCAACGATGTTGGCCGGAATGCGTCCACGCTCATTGACCTTGTATCCCCGCTGCTTCGCCCACGCCCTGATTTGAGCACTGCGCTCACGCCCGGGTCCGGTGCGAGTACGGCGGCGGCGGGGCTGCCCGCTGGCTTTCCGCGCATGCTCCACATAGTGGGCGAGTTCTTTACGGAGCTTGCTCGCGTTACCGGAACTTAGGTCGATCTCATAGGAACTTCCGTCGAGACCAAACGTGACGGTCTCTGTCGCCTCCGTCCCATCGAGATCGTCGACGAGAAGCACCTGTACCTTCTGTGCCATCGAATCAGCCCTTCTGCCTTGCTGTGCAACCTATTCGGGTTGCAAAGATATACCAATCAGTTGTGGCTTGACAATTCCGCGACTGGCGATTCTCCGATTTAGATGCTTGCGCCTTCAGGCACTACTCAGCATCGGTAACCCTCCGTAATCAGCCCCGTTAAGTGTCCCACATCCCGGGACAGATCTGCGGAAAACTGGTTGTTCCGCCGATATGTCAAGACCTCGGGTCCTGCGCATCGTTACCCGACTTACCGCCGTTAGCCTGCGCATCCGTTCCGGACTTGCTGGCCGCGCGCCGCTTGGGCGCCAACTGGTGACGTAGGAAGAGCACTAGGCCGACGATGAAGGCGATACAAACAACCAACGGCGGCGTCAGTGCCGCGAGATCCGCCATCATGACGCGCTCCAGGCAGCGCATACCGTTCTGTACAGTGCAGTTTTTCTTACAGTCCTAGCTGGCACGGTTCTTACCGTCTTCTGTCGCTTGGTTCTTACTGCACTCCGCAACGCGCTTCTTGCCGCGCGACGGCAGATCCCCACCGTGGACGGGAAGACCCTTGCCGCCGCCGCGTACGGCAAGAGCTGAGCATTCGACCTGGCACCAGCGATCCCGGCGACCGCCGCAAGCGTTCTACCAGGCTCGCTATCCCACCGGACGAACCCGGGCCGCCGACGACCCGGCGCGCTTAGCGCAAGACCGGACTGACTTCGCAACCGTAGCGACTCCGCCGCCGGCACTGACTGATTCGCCACGTGGGTAACGCGTATGCACATTCTTCCCGGTCCCGTAACAGGTGCAACAGCATGCGGGTGTTGCCGAGTGTGTTGGGCTTTACCCGGCCCAGATCTAGAAACTCCGCGACACCCTCGTCATAAGAGCGCAAAAGTTCGCGGTACACCTCCGCGGCAACAGGGGTGCCCTTGATCGGCATGAATCCGTGGCTGGCGAAGAAGTCCACCGCGAAAGTCAACACGAACACGCGCCGCACCCCGAGCTCCCGCGAACGCGCGATCAGGTACTCGACGATCGTGTGGCCTATGCCATGTCCCCGGTAGTCATCATGCACCGCGACTGTCCGGATCTCGGCCAGATCCTCCCAGAGCACATGTACCGCTCCACAGCCGACCGGCCCCGAGTTTCCTGGCAGTTCTGCGTTCCCTGGCAGTTCTGAGTTGCCGGCAGGTTCGGCTATGCAGAACTCCTGGATGTCTTCATAGAGCGTGACGGTGGCCTTACTCAACAACCGCCCGGATTCGACATTCGCGTCGACCAGCTTCCGGATCACGGGCACATCACTGGTACGCGCAGGCCTGATCGTGTATGACATCACGATCCACGATAGTCGAAGCTTCGCCGGTCGCCGCGGGCGAACTCGTCTGGCCACTGCGAACGAACTACCCTGCCACTACGGGAGAAGTCACCATGCCACTACGGACGAAAGTTACCTGCTACTGCGGGCAAGCCTCCTTACTACTACGAGCAGAACTCATCCGGTTAAGTCATTGCATCGCAGTCCGATAAGCAGCTACGTCGTCGCTCATGAAGTCAGCACTCGGCGCCCGGCTATGTCAGCATGTTGCCGCATCGAACCTGGTGGCCACCGCCTGGCAACTGGCGGGTCGCCGCGAGCGAACTCAGCCGGCCACTATGGGTGAGCCCGCGGATCGTAAGGAAAACTTCCACCGAGTTGGCTGACAAGTACACCACGATTCCAATATCCTGCTTCGCTGTGCGCAAACTGACCGGAGTCACCAGCCTCGCCGTCGTCGCCTCCGCACTGGCGCTGGTCGTGCCGGGAGCGGTGAGTGAGGCCCAGACCAGTGCGCCGAAGCCCAGCCTTTCGACGCTGCTCGCGCAGGCGAAGCAACTTGAGTTTCAGATCAACGCGCTGAGCGAGCAGTACGACGGCCTGCGGATCCAGCTCAGCCGGGCCCAAGCGGACGCCAAGATGGCGCAGCAGGCCGAGCAACGGGACTCCGCCGCTCTCGCGTCCGGCCGTGCCGCGATTTCTCAGCTCGCCGCGGAGAACTACATGGGCTCCGGGCTGGACCCGACGATACAGGCGCTCACCATCTCGGATCCGGGATCGTTCCTGCGCCAGGCGTCGACCATCACGGAGCTTGACCAGTCGAGCGGCAGCCGGGTCAGCGTGCTCGACCAGGCGGAGGCGCAGGCACAGCGCGCCCGGAAGACCGCCCAGCAGCAGATCGCCAACGTGCAGGCGATCCAGGCGCAGATGAACGCCAAGAAGAAGACCATCAACGCCGAGATCGACAAGGTGAACAGCGCCGCGATGTCGCAGGCGATGGCGATCTACACGGCGACCGGGCAGTACCCGAACGTCACCATTCCCACCGCGAACACGGTCGGCGCGCAGGCGCTGCAGTATGCGCTCACCCGGCGCGGCGCCCCCTACGTGTGGGGCGCGGCAGGCCCATGGCAGTTCGACTGCTCAGGCCTGGTCGTCTGGTCCTTCGCCCAGATCGGCATCTCATTGCCGCACTACACCGGCTCCCTGTGGAACTCCGGCGTGCACGTCTCACGCAACGACCTGGAACCAGGGGACCTGCTGTTCTACTTCGCCGACATCAGCCATGTGGCCATATTCCTCGGCAACGGACTTCAGATCGAGGCGTCGACGTTCGGCGTGCCGGTGAAAGTGGACGCGGTGAACTGGGGCGCCTTCGTCGGCGCGGTACGCATCCAGTAGCGCCGTCGAGGGCTACGCCTCGGCCAGCGGTGAGTTCTTTTCGTAGACGAGCCGTAGGCCGATCAGGGTCAGCCAGGGCTCGTAGGCGTGGATGACGCTGACTTCGTCCAGCAGGAGCGGAGCGAGGCCGCCGGTGGCGATGATTGTCACCTTGTCCGGGTCAGCCGGGGACAGCTCGTGTGCCATCCGCCGCGCGACCCCATCGACCTGGGCCGCGAACCCGTAGATGATGCCGGACTGGAGCGACTCCACGGTGTTCTTGCCGATGACGCGCGGTGGCTTGGTCAGCTCGACCTTGAGCAGTTGCGCCGCGCGCCGGGACAGCGCGTCGACCGAGATCTCGATGCCCGGCGCCAGCACACCGCCGACGAATTCACCACGGGCGCTGACCGCGTCGAAGTTGGTCGACGTGCCGAAATCCACGACTACCGCGGGGCCGCCATACAGGTGCACAGCCGCCAGCGAGTTCATGATCCTGTCGCTGCCCACTTCCTTGGGGTTGTCGGTCCGCACCGGCACACCTGTCTTCACGCCCGGCTCGACGATGACCGTGGCCAGCCGCCCGTAATAGCGCTTGCACATCTCGCGCATCTCATGCAGTACCGACGGCACGGTCGAGCACAGCGAAATCCCGTCGATCTCCTTCTCGTCGAACGCCGCGCTACGACCGAGCAGACCGTGCAGGACGACGGCGAGTTCGTCCGCGGTCCGGTCCGGGACCGTCGCGATCCGCCAGTGATCGATGACCTGATCACCATCGAACACCCCGAGCACCGTGTTCGTGTTCCCTATGTCGATGGTCAGCAGCATCACGCACCTCCGATCCGGACGTTGTCGATCAGGCGCGTGGCGCCGACCCGCGCCGCGACGGCGAGTACCGCCGGGCGGGAGTCAACGGGACCGGTGAACGTCTCAGGGTCCACCAGCGCCAGGTAGTCCACGGCCAGCCCAGGCTCGCCGTCAAGCTCCGCGCGCGCCGCCGCCAGCACCGCGTCAGGGCCGGCCGCGGCGGCCGCGGCACCGGCCCGCAGCGCCCGCGACAGCGTGAGCGCCCTCGCTCGCTCGTCCGCCGAGAGATACCGGTTCCTGCTGGAGGTAGCCAGCCCGTCCGCGTCCCGCACCGTCGGCACCGGCGCGATGCGGATACCCAGGTCCAGGTCGGCCACCATCCGGCGCACCAGCGCGAACTGCTGCGCGTCCTTCTCGCCGAACACCGCCACGCTCGGCCGCACGAGGTTGAACAGCTTCAGCACCACGGTCAGCACGCCGCCGAAGAACCCCGGCCGGAACTCACCCTCCAGCACCGCGCCCATCGGCCCCGGATCGACGGTCACAGCGGGCCGCCCCTTCGGGTACATCTCGGCTGCCGACGGCGCGAACACAAGCGCCGCTCCCTCCTTGGCGCACAAGACGAGGTCCTCGTCCAGCGTCCGCGGATACCGGTCCAGGTCCTCCCCCGGCCCGAACTGCAACGGGTTGACGAAGATGGAGACGGCCACCGAACCACCATCACCGGCCAGCGACCGCGCCGCCCGCAGCAAGGCCAGATGCCCCTCGTGCAGCGCCCCCATCGTCGGCACGAGCACCACCGGGCCGCTCAGCCGCGCCCGCGCCTGTGCCAGCTCGTCCCGCGTACGTACCATCTCCGTCATGGATGCGACCCCAGCACGTCCAGCAGCCGCTCTGCGTCGGCCGGGGCCAGCACTCCGGCGGCCAGCGCACGATCCGCGGTCAGCCGCGCCAGCGCGACATAGGCCGCCCGCACGGTGGGGGTCCCCGACAAGGCGGACACATGGGCCGCCACCGTTCCCGCGTCCCCGCGCGCCACCGGCCCCGTCAGGCCCGCGTCCCCGAACCTCAGCGCGTTGTCAAGAGAGGCACCTAGGAGCGGTCCGAGCAACCGGGCCGGATCCCCCACCCCCGCCGATCCCAGCAGGTCCGCGGCCGAGGTGACCAGCGTGATCAGGTGATTGGCCGCGAACGCGATCGCCGCGTGGTACAGCTCCCGGTCAGACTCCGCGATGAACACCGGCTCGCCGCCCATCTCGATGACCAGCGCCTCGACGGCTGGCCGCAGCACATCCGGCGCGGTGACACCGAAGCACAGTCCCTTCAGCCGGTCGACGTCCTCGTCCCGGCCGGTGAACGTCATCACCGGGTGCAACGCGAGCGGCAGGGCGCCGGCCCGGGTGGCGGGCTCCAGCACCGCCACGCCGTAGCGCCCGCTGGCATGCGCGAGCATCCGTCCGGCCAGCGGCGCGTCAGTGGCCGCCAGCCCGGCGACCAGCCCGGGCAGCACGTCGTCCGGGACGGTGAGCAGCACCAGGTCGGCCCGCTCCACCACCGAGTCTGGCGACGTGATGAGCGCCGAAGGAAATTTCTCTGACGCCCGCGCCACAGAGGCTTCCGACACCGCGGAGACCGCCACGACGGCGTGTCCCGCCCGGGCTAGCGCGGTGCCGAGCGCGGCGCCGGCTCGTCCCGGCCCGATGATGCCGACGGCCAGCCGCGCGGGATGATCGGTATCGGACAACGAATACTCCATATCGTTCCAGTCCGCCGACGGTACCGGACGTGACCCAGGATAACGGCCGGCGGTCAGCGATCTGCTGAGACGTTCGCGTCCGTCGGTGGTTTGGTATCGGTGGGGACGCGACAGCAGTATTCGAGGTACAGGGCGGCGGCGGCCAGCACGATGGCGGCCGCGCACGTCTCCCCGGCGGTGATGATGTCGTGCCGGGGGGTCACAGCGCTGGTCATGTTGGCCAGGTAACCGACGAAGCCCAGGGTCAGGCCGGCCACCACGGCCGCCGCCAGCGAACTCGCCTTGGCCAGCACCAGCATCCGGGACACCAGCAGCGGATTGGCGGGCTTGCTGGCCCGCCCCGCGATGCGGCGGCGCAGGTCGCGGCCCGCTCCGGCCTCGACCGCCGCCACGGCCAGCAGAGCTGGCACTCCGGTCCACAGCAGCGGCGGCAGGGACTGGTACGCCGCCCGCAGCACCAGCCACATGACCAGAGCGCAGGCCAGGGCGACGACGGTGAGGGTGGACAGCCGGGTTGGCCTCATGGCAGCAGCGATTCCGGGTGACGGCGGACGCCATCTCGATCCAGGCCAGCCAGCAGATCCGTCACGCTGCCTTCCGGCAGGGTGGCTTCCGCGTCGATGTCGTGCCAGGGCACGAGCACAAACGCCCGCTCCCGCGCGCGCGGATGAGGCAGAGTCAGCACCGGATCGTCGCTCGTCTGGTCGGAGTAGCTGATGATGTCGATATCGAGGGTACGCGGACCGAAGCGCACCTCGCGCACCCTGTCGTGGGCGGCCTCGATCCGGTTCAGCTGGCCCAGCAGTTCGCGCGCCGCCAGTCCGGTCCGTACGGTGAGCACCGCGTTCAGGTATTCCGGCTGGGCCGGCCCGCCGACCGGGTCGGTCTCGTACACCGGCGAAACCGCCAGCAACTCGGTGCCGGGCAGGTTCGCGATCTCAGTGACCGCCGCCCGAAGGATGCCGAGCCGATCCCCCAGGTTGCTGCCTATCGCCAGGACAGCGTCGTTGCGGCGCGCATCGCGCCACGCGGCGGCTACGCGGACAGCATCCGCGTTCCCGGTTACCCGGTGCACCCGGACGCACCAGGCGCCCTGTGCGGCGGCCAGCGCGGTTAGCGCCATCGTCGCGTCATCGGAGCCGCTGAACGGCCGTGGCTCCCCGTCCGGGCCGGCCAGGAGCCTGCCGATGAACCGCTTACGCGACGCGGCGACCAGGACCGGGAACCGCCGCCCGCCGAGGACGGACAGCTCGGCCAGGCTGGCCAGCAGCGGCCAGTTGTGCTCGCCACGCTTGCCGAAGCCGAGGCCCGGGTCGATCACCATATGGTCCGGGCTGACCCCGGCCTTCGTCACCTCGTCCACCCGGCGGGCCAGTTCGTCGCGCACCTCCGCGACCACGTCGTGGTACACGGCCCGGGCGTACATGTCGCGGCTGTGGCCGCGCCAGTGCATCACCACATAGGCCACGCCCGCCGCCGCCACCAGCCGGGCCATGTCCGGGTCGGCCAGGCCGCCGCTCACATCGTTGACCAGTTGCACGCCCTGACTCACCGCGAACTCCGCGACCTGCGCGCGCATGGTGTCGATCGAGGTCGGGACACCCGCCCTGACCAGCTCGGTGACGACCGGACCCACCCGGCGCAGCTCCTCCTCGGCCGGGATGCGCTGGGCGCCCGGCCGGGTGGACTCACCGCCGACATCGACGATGTCCGCGCCCTGGGCGACCAGCTCCAGGCCGTGCGCGATCGCGGCGTCCGCGCCGTACCACTGGCCGCCGTCCGAGAACGAGTCAGGCGTGACGTTCACCACGCCCATCACCAGGCACCGGTTTGCGCGCGGCAAGCCGGGAGGGCCAGACGCCGGAGCAGGGGCAGCGGCGGGAACGTTCAGCGTTTCACCAGGCCGAGCTTGCTGGCTGCCTTGCGGTTCATCAGGCCCAGCTTACGGGCTGCCTGACGGCCCAGCCTGCTGAGCTCGATCCGCGGCCAGACCAGGAACGCCTCGGCCTCCAGCGCCGCGAGCGCTATCCGGGGCGCGTCCTTGGTGCTGGGGAAGACGAAAAACCGAGGTTGCCAGGTCGGGCAGAATTTGGCGTTGAACTTGTACAGCGACTCGATCTGGAACCAGCGGGACATGAACAGCAGCAATCGCCGCCACGCGCGCAGCACCGGGCCGGCGCCGATCCGCTCCCCGCGCTCCAGCGCGGCACGGAAGACCGCGAAGTTCAGCGAGATGCGCTTGACGCCCAGCGCGGGAGCGGCCTTGATCGTCTCGGTGATGAGGAAGTCGTTCAGCCCCGGCTGGGCGTTGCGGTCGCGGCGCATGAGGTCAAGCGACAGGCCGTCCGGCCCCCAGGGGACAAGCTGGAGCACCGCTCGGACCACGCCGTCCTGCTTGGCCGTGACGAGCACGCATTCGTCGTCTCCCGGCGCGCCTATCCGGCCCAGCGCCATGGAGAAGCCGCGCTCGGTCTGGCTGCCCCGCCAGCTGTCCGCGGACCGGATGATGTCGTAGAGCTCCTGGGCGGGAATGTCACGAATCCGCCGGACCTCGGCGACATAGCCGGCGCGCGACACCCGCGACACCATCTGCCGTACGTTGCGCATGGACCGGCCCGACAAGCTGAAGTCGGCCACCTCGACGATGGCTTCATCGCCCAGCTCCAAGGCGGTCAGCCCGCCCTCCCGGCACCAGACCTCCGCCCCCAGCTCGCTGCACCCCATCACCGCGGGGGCCCAGGCATGACGCGCCGCCTCGTCAAGGAAGGGGCTGATCGCGCCGGGCCACGCCTCCGGATCGCCAATCGGGTCACCGCTGGCCAGCATGACACCCGACACCACCCGGTAGCAGATGCACGCCTTTCCGGTCGCGGACCAGATGACGCTCTTGTCGTTGCGCAGGGCGAAATAGCCGAGCGAATCACGGTCGCCCTGTTTGTCCAGCAATTCCCTGATGCGCTCGGCGTTCGCCGTGCCGAGCCGGGCATTGGGCTCGGCGGGCCGCAAGAACAGGTAGATGGTGATGATCAGAGTGAACAGGCCGAGCGCGCTGGTGAGGAGGTTGAACATGTCGCCGCGGGCGTCCGGGATCCAGTAGACCTGACCGGACACGCCGACCAGGCCGTAGATGACCTCCTGCGTGCGCTGCCACATCGAGTAGTCATCAGCCAGCCCGCCGGCGGCGCTGATGTAGATCAGCCCGATCGCGACATCCGCCACCACCAGCCAGCAGAACACCCACAGCGCACGCCATCGGTTCGGCCGGTCCCCCTCGGCGTAGAACTCGTCACGGAAGTACAGCAGTGCCGCGAGTACCACGAGGGCCACTATCGCCGTCGGCAGCCGACGGGAGTGGAAGAAGTGAATGCCGATGTCGAAGGCCAGCAACCCGGTCACCGCCTGCCAGGCGCGCCGTTTCCGCCGCCGCAGGCCGTGCGCCAGCATGAGCAGCAGCAGGCCGATGACCACGTCGGCGGTATGCGTGACGTTCGTCAGCGTGCCAGGGACGAGCGCACGGACACCGTGCAACCGGTGCGGCCAGCCGGGCCGGAACACCGAGACGATGTCCGAGAGGCCGATCAGGAAGGTCAGGAACGCCGTGATGGCCGGGATCCAGGCGTGCTGGTGGCGGCGATCAGCGAGAGAAGGCGCATCTTTGGGGGGCCCGCCGGGAGATCCCTCGACGGACGCCGCGGACGCGGGCGCGTCATTGTGGCTCATATGCGCAGTTTTCTTGTCAGGCCCCGGATCACGGCGCGTCAGCGTGCTCATCGCCCCTGCTTCGTGTCCTGCATTTACGGTACCCCCAGCCTATGTCCACGCCTCGGGACGCAGTCAGCAATCCTCAGACTTACCCAATAGACGACGGAGGATGCTTTTCCGTTCAGTGCCGGACCAAGATTTCTCGCATGACTTTACGCTCACCAGTCTTAACTGGCGGCTAAGCAGGGCTTTAGCGGCTTCGGCGGGTACTTAACGTCTCAGTGGTGTCCGTAGATCAGGCTCATCGCCTCGGACCTGGTGACGTTGTCACGGAACACGCCGCGCACGGCCGAGGTCACGGTGCGCGCACCGGGCTTGCGCACCCCGCGCATCGTCATGCACAGGTGCTCGGCCTCGATGACGACAATCACGCCGCGCGGCTCCAGCGTGTGCATCAGCGCGTCCGCTATCTGGCAGGTCATCCGCTCCTGCACCTGCGGCCGCCTCGCGTACACGTCCACCAGTCGCGCCAGCTTGGAAAGCCCCGTGATCTGCCCCTTCTGGTTCGGCACGTAACCGATATGGGCGGTCCCGACGAACGGCACCAGGTGGTGTTCGCAGGTTCCGTACGCCTCGATGTCCCGGACGATCACCATCTCATCGTGACCCACGTCGAACACCGTGGTGAGCACGTCCTCGGGACGCTGCCGCAGCCCGGCGAACTGCTCGGCGTAGGCGCGGGCGACCCGGGCCGGGGTGTCCCGCAGGCCATCCCGGTCCGGGTCTTCGCCGATCGCCTCCAGGATCTCCCGGACGGCTCGTTCTATCCGGGGCTGGTCAATGGGCGGGAGGTCATCCTCGTCGCCCAGGGAGTCGGGTTCGCTCATTCGGTGTCGCGAGGCTCCTGGTCGAAGCCCAGCGCCTGCCCGTTGGTCGCGCCGTTCGTCGCGTTCGACCCGTTGGGCGGGAGCGCCGTCCGGCCGCCGTCAGGCGAGGCCGCGGTGAGAGCCAGCTCCTTCGGGGTAAGGACCGGCGGACGGTCCGAGGGGAGCCGCTTGCCGTACCCGGTATAGGAGCCGCGGGCCGGGCGCTTCTGCACCGGAGCGAAGATCTCCAGCACTTCGTCGCGCGACACGGTCTCCTTGTCCAGCAGGCGGAGTACCAGGCTGTCGAGCACGTCGCGGTACTCGACGAGCACCTCCCACGCCTCGTCGTGCGCCGACTCGATCAGCCGCCGGATCTCCTCGTCGATCGACGACGCGATCTTCTCCGAGTAGTCACGGCTGTGCGACATCTCCCGGCCGAGGAACGGCTCACCGTCGCCGGTGCCGAACTTACGCGCGCCGAGCTGCTCGCTCATTCCGTACTCGGTAACCATGCCCCGGGCGATCTGGGTGGCCTTGTCGATGTCGTTGGCCGCGCCTGTGGTCGGCTCGTGGAAGATCAGCTCCTCGGCCGTCCGCCCGCCGAGCAGCATGGCCAGCTGGTCGAGCATCTCGGCGCGGGTGGTGAGGAACTTGTCTTCGGTCGGCAGCGCCTGGGTGTAGCCGAGCGCGCGGCCACGCGGGATGATCGTCACCTTGTGCACCGGGTCGGCGTGCGGCATCGCGTGCCCGACCAGCGCGTGCCCGCCCTCGTGGTAGGCGATGACCTTGCGCTCTGTCTCCGACAGCAGCACGCTCTTGCGCTCCGGGCCGGCCATGACCCGGTCGATGGCCTCCTCGAGAGCGTCCATCGTGATCTGCTTGCCGTTGGAGCGGGCGGTCAGCAGCGCGCCCTCGTTGATCACGTTGGCCAGGTCCGCGCCGGTGAAACCGGGCGTGCGCCGCGCGATGATGTCGAGGTCCGCGTCTGGCGCGATCGGCTTGCCACGGGCGTGGACACGCAGGATCCCCTTACGGCCGGCCAGGTCGGGCTGCGCGACCACGATCTGCCGGTCGAACCGGCCGGGGCGCAGCAGCGCCGGGTCGAGGATGTCGGGCCGGTTGGTGGCGGCGATGACGATCACGCCGCCCTTCGTGTCGAAGCCGTCCAGCTCAACCAGCATCTGGTTCAGCGTCTGCTCGCGCTCGTCATGCCCGCCGCCGAGACCCGCGCCGCGGTGACGGCCCACCGCGTCGATCTCGTCCACGAACACGATCGCCGGGGCGTTGGCCTTGGCCTGCTCGAACAGGTCACGGACCCGGGACGCGCCTACGCCGACGAACATCTCCACGAAGTCCGAGCCGGAGATCGAGTAGAACGGCACGCCCGCCTCGCCGGCCACGGCCCGGGCCAGCAGCGTCTTACCGGTGCCAGGCGGCCCGTACAGCAGCACACCCTTCGGGATCTTTGCGCCGATCGCCTGGAACTTGGCCGGATTCTGCAGGAACTCCTTGATCTCCTGGAGTTCCTCGATCGCCTCGTCCGCGCCGGCCACGTCCGCGAACGTGGTCTTCGGCGTGTCCTTGGTGATCAGCTTGGCCCGCGACTTGCCGAAGTTCATCACCCGCGAGCCGCCGCCCTGCATCTGCGACAGCATGAAGAAGAACAGCACGAAGATGACCAGGCAGATGAACAACGTGGGCAGCAGGTCGAGGAACGCATTGCTCTTCGGGATGATGACGTTGTACCCCTGCGGCAGCTTGCCGTTGTCCTGCTGCTGCTGCAATGTGTTCGCGAGCTGGGTGCCCATTCCGGAGACCCACGAGGCCTGGTAGTTCTTGCCGTCTTTGGTCGTGATCTGGATCGTCTGGTTCTTGTCGACGATCTGCGCGCTCTTGACCTGGCCTTGCTCGATGAGGTGCACTACCTGTCCGGTATCAACCGATTGGTAGCTACTGCCAGAATTGGCGAAATCAAGCACGAAGAGGAACAACAGTACCGCGACGATGATCAGCAGTACTGGTCCGCGAATGAAGCGCCTTATCTCCATCGATGAGCGACTCCGTCGGCTCGGAGCCGTTCCCTCCTGACCAGCCTCACGGTCCCGCCGACCTCCGCCGGGACGGCCATGCTTCCATAGACGGTACACCGGGCAAGGTGCCGCGCCTGGAAGGTCAACGCTCTCCCGCGTGGATTGTGTTCCCCCGGGGGGTCGCCCCCCGGATCATAGAGCCTCGGGAGCGAGCGTGCCGATGAACGGCAGGTTCCGGTAGCGCTGGGCGTAGTCAAGCCCGTAGCCCACGACGAACTCGTTGCCGATCTCGAATCCGGTGTAGGCCACTTCGACCGGCATCTGCGCCGCGCCAGGCTTGCGGAGCATGGCGCACACCGCCAACGACGCGGGCTGGCGCGAGTGCAGGTTGCCGACCAGCCAGGACAGGGTCAGTCCGGAGTCCACGATGTCTTCGACGATCAGAACGTGCCGGCCGGTGATGTCGGTGTCCAGGTCCTTGAGGATCCGCACCACACCCGAGGACTTGGTCCCCGAACCATAGGACGAGACCGCCATCCAGTCCATCTCCACGGGCAGGTGCATGGCCCTGGCCAGGTCCGCCATCACCATGACGGCGCCCTTGAGCACTCCCACCATGAGCAGGTCGTGGCCGGCGTAGTCGGCGTCGATCTGCGCGGCCATCTCGCCGATGCGAGCCTGAAGCTGCTCCGGGCCGATCAGCACTTCCTTGAGCGCCGATCCCATGTCGCTAGCGTCCACGGTTCTCCTTATCGCTGACGCCGGGCGTTAGCCGGTGAACCAGATATTGCCGCCCCGGCGCAGTGCGCGCACTCCACCAGGCAGATTGATCCACCGCTGACCGTGCCAGCTTGTCACCAGCCCGTCCACCTGCTGAATGTGACTCCCCGACAACGCACCCGGCGGGCAGCCGGCCATGATCGCCGCCTGGCGCAGCACTCTGGTCCTGATCGCGTCCGGCAGCGCGGCGAGCCACCTGACTTCCAGCCCGGCGGGATCGGAACCCGAGTCGCGCAGGTGCTCGCTTTCGGCGAGCGCCAGTTCGTCCAGGCAATCAGCGTCGGCGCGAAGCTGCCGCGCGGTACGGGCCAGCGCCCGCGCCGCCCCCGGTCCGAGCGCCGCCTCCAGCGCGGGCAGCGCCTGGTGCCTGACCCGAGCCCGGGCGAATCGCGTGTCCTCGTTGTGCGGGTCCCGCCACGGATCGAAACCCAGCTCGGCACAGGCGGCGAGCGTGGTGAGCCGCCCGATCTCCAGCAGCGGCCTACGGTAAACCCCGCGCCGCGGGGCCATTCCCGCCAGCGACCTGGCCCCCGCGCCGCGGGCGAGCCCCAGCAAGACGGTTTCCGCCTGATCATCAAGAGTGTGCCCGAGCAGGATCGCCGCCACGCGACCGGGTGCGGTCGCGCCCTCGGGCGCCGCCGGCTGGTCACCGATCCCAGGACGCTCCAAGATCTTCTGGCCCTTGTGGTCGTTATAGCGTCCATCAGCGGCAAACGATCTTCGGGCCCGTGGCGCCCACTCATCCCTGGGCGTCCAGCCGGCCACTTCGTCGAGGGCGCGGTACCGCGCGGCCCGGGCCGCCGCCTCGGGACTCCCGGTGTCGGCGACCATCACCGCGATATTGTATACAGGATCCAGCGTGAGATCGACCAGCAATCCCGCCACTCCGGCAGCACGCTCCGCCGAACCGGACTGCAGGCCATGGTCGATGGTGACGCCGCCGCAGCGGAGACCAAGCCGCGGCCCGGCAAAGGCGAGCGCGGCTGCGAGAGCCACCGAATCCGCCCCGCCCGAGCATGCGACGAGGACGATATCGCCGGGTTTGAGGTCGGACAGGCAGTCGCGCACTGCGTTGCGGATCTCCGCTACGGCCGCGCCGGGGCCCCCCACCCGCCTCTCCTTTCCTGTTAGTGCACTACCCGGTTCAGCCAATCGCCTGGATGAGCCAGCTCATCGCGGGTGGGCAGGGTCTCCGGCGACGTCCATATCTTGTTGAAAGCGGCCATACCGGCCTCCTCCACGACCGTGCGGACGAACTTGGATCCCTCGGCGTACTGCTTCATCTTCAGGTCGATACCCAGCAGGCGCCGCAGCGTCTGCTCGATCCGGCCCGGCGAGGTGCGCCTGGCACTGAACCGCTCCCTGATCTGCTCGACGGACGGCACCACCTGTGGCCCGACCGCGTCCATCACATAGTCGCCGTGCCCCTCGACCAAGGTCATCACGGAAGTGAGCCGGTCCATGATCTCGCGTTGCGCCGGGCTCACCACGACCTCGATCAGGCTGCTCCCGTCGCCGCCGCGCACCGCGCCCGCCATCGCGTCGGCGGCCGACCGCAGGCGGCTCAGGATGGCACCCGGGTCCAGCTCGGAAGCGAGCAGGAACTCGGTCATCAGGCCCTGCACATACTCGCGGAGCCACGGTACGGCAGTGAACTGAAGCCGGTGAGTCTCCTCGTGCAGGCACACCCAGCGCCGGAAGTCGTGCGGATCGACCTCCAGCTCACGCTCGACCATGACGATGTTCGGCGCGACGAGGGTCAGCCGGCCGACAGGGCTCTCACCGGTGTCGTCCGGCGGCAGGAACAGCTCGTACTGGCCCAGCACCCGGCCGGACAGATAGGCCAGGATCAGGCCGGCCTGGATACCCGTCACCCGGGAACCGACCCCGCTGATCACCGAAGTCCGCGATCCGCCGCCCGGCTGCCGGCTTCGCAGCTGATCCACCAGGGGCTCCAGCACGACCCGGAAGCCGTCCACATTGGCCCTGATCCAGCCCGGCCGGTCAACCACCGCGACCCGGCCCACCTCTTCGGCGGAGATCAGCCCGGTAACCTCTTGCACCGGGTCAGCGACCTCACGGGCCAGTTCACGGAGCTCGGCGACGGTCCGCCGCGCATCGCCCAGCGACACCTGCGGACCGGGCCGGGCCCATCGGATCCCGGTCGAGACCGCCAATTCCCAGTCGATCATCTGCACGTTGCTCACAGTCCAACGGTACGTGCTGTTCAGCCGTCATCGACACCCACAGCCGGCCAGATCCGTAGCGGCGGTGTCGATGACCGTCGCTGCCTGGTTCAACTGGGAGACTTTATCGGCCATGATCGCGAAAACGAGCAGCGCGCCGTCACGGTCGTAGACCAACCCGGCCAGAGCCGCGACCGTGCCCAGGTTGCCGGTCTTGGCCCGGACGAAACCCAGCGCATGGCCGCCGATGCCGGCGAACACGCTCTCGCCCGCGGCCAGCGTGCCGGAAAAACCCGCGACCGGCAGCCCGGCCAGCGCCGGCCGCAGCCGCGCAGTGGCCATGGCCGCTTCCAGCACCTTGATCAGCGTCGCGGGAGCTATCCCGTCATCCGGGGACAGGCCGCTGCCGTCGACGAGCTGGATCCCCCCGTTCACACCGAGCCGGCGCAGTTCGCCGATCACCGCCGCGGCCGAGCCCGCGAACGTGGCTGGCTTACCCGTCGCGATCGCGACCTGGCGCGCCAGGTTTTCCGCGATCACGTTGTTGCTCTCGACCAGCATTTGCTCGGCGATCGCGGACACCGGCGGGGAGGAGACGCTGGCCAGCACCGCGGCCCCGGCCGTAGCCGCCTGCTGGCCGATACCGCCGATGACAGTGATCCCATCCGCGGCCAGCAGCGAACCGAACGCGGACGCCGCCATCGCGGCCGGGTGGGTGGCTCGCGGGCTCAGGTTGTACGGGTCGTCGGAATCCTCCGGCGTACCCGCCGCGGTGAGCCTGCCCTGGTCCACTTCCAGCGAGACGATTTGCGTTACGTTCCCCGTGCTCACGTAGGCCTCAGGCCATGCGGGCGCCAGCCCCGGGCCGGAGTACCGTGACGTGTCGTAGGCCAGCCGGACCGACCGGCGCCCGAGCGCCTTGAGCCGGGCCGCGGTCGCCGCCGCCAGGCTGGCCAGCGTGGCGGGCCTAGGGTACTGCTGAGCCGGATACGGGTTCACGGCCAGAGTCGGGTCCCCGCCGCCGACCAGGATGATGCCGTCCGGTCCGGTCACCACCTTGGTGGTGAACCTCGCGTTGCCGCCCAAGGCGCCCAGCGCGGCCACGGCGGTGGCCAGCTTGGTGGTCGACGCCGGTGTGGCCAGCTGGCTGCCGCCGCTCGACAGCAACACCCGGCCGCTGCCCGGATCCGCGACCATGACCAGGACGTGCGGGCCAAGGGAGGCAGCCGACAAAGGTCCAGCCAGCACCGACCGCAAGCCGCTGCCGGTCGGCAGCGGCCCGAGGGTACCGGCGGGCAGCACCGGCCCGGCGGTGGCGGTCCGGCCAGCCGCGACGAAGGGAATCTTCAGCGCGGCAAGCCGGCCGGGCAGCATGCGAGCCACCGCGATACCGGCGGCGAGCGTGATCACGTTCACCATCGCCAGCGTGACCAGCGCCACCAGCCGCGTGCGGTACTGAATTGGCCTCGGCCTTCGGCCGTAGTGCTGGATCGGCCTAGGCCTTCGGCCGCAGTGCTGGATCGGCCTAGGCCTTCGGCCGCGGCGCAGCATGACCAACCACCTCAGGGAGAATGGATTCGGACAACGCAGCAGAGTTAATCACCCATGACGGGCTGGAGCGAAACGTGGACGTCGAAGTCGTCATAGAGATCCCCAAGGGACAGCGCAACAAGTACGAGATGGACCACGACACCGGACGGATCCGGCTGGATCGCATGCTGTTCACGTCGACCAGATACCCGGCCGACTACGGGTTCATCGAGGACACCCTGGCCGACGACGGCGACCCGCTGGACGCGCTCGTGCTGCTCGAGGAACCGACGTTCCCCGGGTGCCTGATCACCTGCCGGGTGATCGGCATGTTCCGGATGCGAGACGAGAAGGGTCTGGATGACAAGGTGCTCTGTGTCCCGGCCGGCGACCCGCGGATGGCCCATCTGCGCGACATCGCCGACGTGCCGAAATTCGACCGGCTGGAAATCCAGCACTTCTTCGAGGTCTACAAGGACATCGAGCCCGGTAAGTCCGTCCAGGCCGAGGCCTGGGCCGACCGCTCGGCGGCCGAAGCCCAGGTCGAGGCCTGCCGCAAGCGCTTCGCAGAGCACCCGTGATCACCGGCAGTTACCTGATCGCCCCAGAGAGAGATCGCTCGTGACGCGTCCACCATCTGGGGCGTGCCACAAATGCCGATATGTCGGATCCGTCCACGCCATCCCGTGGAAGAAACGAGCCCTCCGGAAGAAAGGGCGCCGGTTTCCGCTACCTAAGTCTCCACGAGGCCCTTCTCTTCCACGCCATCCGCCATCGTCGGCCCCTCTTCCACGCCATCTGCCATCGTCGGCCACCTCTTCCGCCCACGTCCGCCCAAGTCGGCCCCCTCTTCCACGCCATCCGCCATCGTCGGCCCCTCTTCCACGCCATCCGCCCACGTCGGCCTAGCGATTTGGACAAATCCTGAAATGTCGGGGCACGCGCCGCGCTGGCGAAGGTCGCGGAACCAGGCGAAACCGGACGACCACCGCCGGAGATCGGCGGAGCAGGCGGAGAGGAGCGGCTCGCCCGAACGAAACCGCGCCCTCAGCGCGACGATGGCGCCATCCATCGCGTTGGCAGGGGATTTGTCCGGGTCCAACGACATCGATGGCGCCATCGATGGCACAAGAGTCGAGTTCCCAAGCACGCGGATGCGCGGGGGCGCGGAGCGGACCGGGATGCGTGGAGTGCCCCGCGTTGGGTGAGGCACAGGGTGTCCCGACGGGGTGGTGCCGACGCTGCGTATATGTCCTGACATAAGGACATCATCTTGACAAGACCATGGGGTACCGGCGAGGCTGAAGCTCCAACCGCAACCAGAGGAAACGCATGCGCATCGGACTTATCGGCGTCGGGCGGATCGGCGCGTTCCATGCCGCCACGCTGCGCGGACTGCCCAATGTCGATTCGGTGGTGGTCACGGATGCCGACTCCGGCCGAGCGGCCAAGGTGGCCGCCGATGTCGGCGCGGATACCGCCGCCTCAGCGGAGGACCTGCTCGCCGCCGGGATCGACGCGCTCGTGATAGCCACCGCCACCGCCACCCATCCGGAGCTGATCCGCCGGGGCGTGGAGGCCGGCCTGCCTGTCTTCTGTGAGAAGCCGGTCGCCCCGGACATCGACGGGACCCTGGACGTGATCAAGTGCGCGAATGGCGCCGCGGTGCAGATCGGCTTCCAGCGGCGGTTCGACGCCGGTTTCCAGGCCGCCCGGCACGCCGTCCGGTCCGGCAACCTGGGCTGGGTGCACACGATCCGCTCCACGACGCTGGACGCGGCTCCTCCCCCCGCCGATTACATTCCCGGCTCCGGCGGGATCTTCCGCGACTGCGCGGTGCACGACTTCGACGCGATCCGCTGGATGACCGGCCGCGACGTCATGCAGGTCTACGCCACCGGCGCGAACCGGGGCGAGGAGTTCTTCCGCGCGGCAGGCGACGTGGATACCGCGTCCGCGGTGCTCACCCTGGACGACCAGACGATCGCGCTGGTGTCCTGCGGCCGCTACAACGGGGCGGGCTACGACGTCCGGCTCGAGGTGCTCGGCGCCACCGGCAGTGTCTGCGCCGGCCTGGACGACCGGATGCCGCTGGTATCCGCCGACCCGGGCATCCGCTTCCCGCCGGGACCGCCGCACCGGCAGTTCATGGAACGCTTCCACGACGCGTATGTGGCCGAGCTCGCCGCGTTCACCGAGGTCGCCGCCGACCGGTCGGCAAGCCCGTGCACTCCACAGGACGCGCTCGAGGCGTTCTACGTGGCCGAGGCGTGCGAACTGTCCCGGCAGCGGAACGAACCGGTGCGGATCGCGGAGGTCCGGTGATCAGAGCGGAGGTCCGCCGGTGATCAGAATCGCGGGAGCACCGATTTCCTGGGGTGTTTGCGAGGTCCCAGGCTGGGGCTATCAGTTGCCGGCCGACCGGGTGCTCGCCGAGATGCGCGAACTCGGCCTGACCGCCACCGAGTTCGGCCCGGACGGGTATCTGCCAGCCGATCCGGCTGAACGGGCGGCCATCCTCAAGGCCCACGACCTGGCCGCGGCGGGCGGCTTCGTCCCGCTGGTCCTGCACGATCCGGACATCGACCCGGAACAGGACGTCGACAAAGCCCTGGACGGCTTCGGCAACGCAGACCAAACCGCAGGCCAAACCGCAGGTCAAACCGCAGACCAAGCCACGGACCGGACCGTCCTGGTCCTGGCCGCCGCTACCGGCGCCGATGGCTACGAAGGCCGTCCTGGACTCGACACCAGCCAATGGTCCACGCTGCTGGCCAACCTCGACCGCGCCGCCGCCAGGGCGGCCGAACGCGGCTTCCCCGCCACCCTGCACCCGCACGTCGGCACGATGGTGGAGACCAGGGATGACGTGTACCGGGTGCTGGACGGCAGTGACATCCCGCTGTGCCTGGACACCGGCCACCTGCTGATCGGCGGCACCGATCCCGCCGACATCGCCAGACAGGCCGCCGGCCGTATCGGGCACGTCCACCTCAAGGACGTGCGCGAACGCGTCGCCCAGCAGGTCACCAGCGGCGCGATCTCCTACACCGACGGCGTGCGGGCCGGCCTGTACCAGCCGCTCGGCCAGGGCGACGTCGACGTGCCAGCCGTCGTAACAGCCCTCAACGCGTCGGACTACCAGGGCTGGTACGTCCTGGAGCAGGACACGATCCTGCCCGGGCCCGCCAGGCCCGGCGAAGGCCCGGTCATCCAGGTCCGCCAGAGCCTCGGCTACCTCAACGGACTGCTGTGAGCTATGACGTGCTGACCATGGGGCGGGTGGGCGTGGACATCTACCCGCTGCAAAGCGGCGTGGGCCTGGCCGACGTGGCGACGTTCGGCAAGTTCCTGGGCGGAAGCGCGACGAACGTGGCGGTTGCCGCGGCGCGGCACGGGCACCGGGCCGCGGTCATCACCCGGACCGGCGACGATCCCTTCGGCGGCTACGTGCACAAGGCTCTCGCCGAGTTCGGCGTGGACGACGCCTTCGTCTCCCCGGTACCCGGGCTCCCGACGCCGGTGACGTTCTGCGAGATCTTCCCGCCGGACGACTTCCCGATCTGGTTCTACCGCTACCCGAAGGCGCCGGATCTCGAGATAACCGCGGCTGAACTCCCCACCGACGAGATCGAACAGGCCAGCCTGTTCTGGGCGACCGTCACCGGCCTGTCCGCCGAACCGAGCCGGTCCGCGCACTTCGCCGCCTGGCAGGCGAGGAAAAGACGGCCACTGACCGTGCTTGACCTGGACTACCGTCCCTCGTTCTGGAAGGACAGGGAAACCGCCCGCGAACAGGTCCAGGCCGCGCTGCCACATGTCACGGTCGCGGTCGGCAACACCGACGAGTGCGAGACCGCGGTCGGCACGACCGACGCGGAGAAGGCCGCCCAGGCGCTACTCGACCTCGGTGTCGAGATGGCCATCGTAAAGCGTGGCCCGAAAGGCGTGTACGCCAGGACCAGACAAGAAACCGTCGAAGTGCCCCCGATCCGCGTCGATGTGGTGAACGGAATCGGCGCCGGCGACGGGTTCGGCGGCGCGCTGTGCCACGGACTGCTGGCCGGCTGGCCGCTGGAGCGGGCCATCCGGTTCGCGAACGCGGCGGGCGCGATCGTGACCACGAAACTCGAATGTTCCTCCGCGATGCCCACCACCGCGGAGGTCGAGGAGTTCCTGAGAAAAAACAATGGCTGACAGTGGACAATTCGCCGAGCTCCGCGAACTGCGTGCTCGCTGCCCGGAGCTGATCGCGGCCCGCGCCGCGGCCCGCAAGCGCCGCCCGTTGCTGCGCGCCGACGGCAAGATGATGATCGTCGCCGCGGACCATCCGGCCCGCGGGGCGCTGGGCGTCCGTGGCGTCGCCGACGCGATGGCGGACCGCTATGATCTGCTCTCCCGGCTGCTCACCGCGCTCGGCCGGCCTGGTGTGGACGGTCTGCTGGCGACCGCGGACATCATCGAGGACCTGCTGCTGCTCGGCGCGCTTGACGACAAGGTCGTCTTCGGCTCCATGAACCGCGGCGGCGTGGCGGGAGCGAGCTTCGAGCTCGACGACCGGTTCACCGGCTACGACGCGGCCACCATCGCGGCGATGGGCCTGGACGGCGGGAAGATGCTGACCCGCATCGATCCAGCCGACGCGGGCACCGCGGCGACGCTGGAGGCGGCCGGACGGGCGGTCACCGGCCTTGCCTCCCGGCAACTGGTGGCGATGCTGGAACCATTCATCTGCCGCAGGCAGGGTGGCCGGGTGGTCAACGACCTGTCGGCTCCGGCCGTGATCAAATCGGTCGCCATCGCCTCCGGGCTCGGCGCCACCAGCGGCTACACCTGGCTGAAGCTCCCGGTAGCTGACAACATGGACAAGGTAATGACCGCGACCACCCTTCCCGTGCTCCTGCTGGGCGGTGACCCGCACGGTCCGGCGAGCGACACCCACGCCCGCTGGAAGGCAGCCCTCGCGCTGCCCGGCGTCAGGGGCTTCGTGGTCGGCCGCGCGCTGCTGTACCCCGAGGATGGGAACGTCGCCGCCGCCGTCGACGCCGCGTGCGCCCTGGTGCACTCATGAGCTGGTATCGCCCGCAAGCCACCGAAATCACGCCGGAGAGCGCCGGCTGGGGCTTCACCGGCCTGCGGATCGTCCGCGACAACCACGCTGGCACCACCGGCCAGAATGAGATGGTCGTGGTTCCGCTGGCTGGCTCATGCACGGTCGGCTGCCAGCCTGCAAAGATCGAGCTGACTGGGCGGCCGAACGTCTTCGCGGGCGTCACCGACTGTGCCTACCTACCGCCGGACACCGAATACACGATCACCGGAACGGGCCGGTTCGCGCTGGCCACGGCCCGTGCCGCGGGCAAGCTCCCGGTCCGCTACATCGCCGCGGACCAGGTGCGGGTGGAGCACCGCGGCGCCGGGGTGTGCGCCCGCCAGGTGAACAACTTCGGGACACCCGATGTGCTCGATGCTGACCGGCTGATCGCCTGCGAAGTGCTCACGCCGGCTGGCAACTGGTCCTCTTACCCGCCTCACAAACATGATAACGAACGTACTGGCGAGTCAGTTCTGGAGGAGATCTACTACTTCGAAGTGGCTGACGGTCCGGCTGGTCCTGGCATGGGATACCTGAAGGCGGCCGAGGTGCTCGCCGAGGTCCGCACCGGCGACGTGGTACTCGTTCCGTATGGCTATCACGGCCCGGCGATGGCGGTTCCCGGCTACGACATGTACTACCTGAACGTGATGGCCGGCCCGGGCAAGCGCGAGTGGCTGATCTGCGAAGACCCCGCCCATTCCTGGATCAGGGAGACCTGGCGATGACGACGATCCGGCTGACCACGGGACAGGCCCTCGTGCGGTTCCTGGCCGCCCAGCGCACCGAGCGGGACGGGACCCGGCACCGGCTGATCGAGGCCTGTTTCGGCATCTTCGGCCACGGCAACGTCGCGGGTGCCGGCCAGGCGCTGCTGCAAGAGGACTTCCCCTACCTGCAGGGCCGCAACGAACAGGCCATGGTGCACGCCGCCGCGGCGTTCGCGCGGACCAGGAACCGGATGTCGACGATGGCGTGCACGTCGTCCATCGGACCGGGCGCCACGAACATGGTGACCGGCGCGGCGCTGGCCACGATCAACCGCCTTCCCGTGCTGCTGCTCCCCGGAGACGTGTTCGCCACCCGGGTCGCGGATCCCGTGCTGCAGCAACTCGAGTATCCGGGCGGCTGGGATGTCAGCGTCAACGACACCTTCCGGCCGGTGTCCAGGTTCTTCGACCGGGTCTGGCGGCCGGAGCAGCTTCCGTCGGCGCTGCTCGGCGCGATGCGGGTGCTGACCGACCCGGCGGAAACCGGCGCGGTCACCATCGCGCTGCCGCAGGACGTCCAGGCGCAGGCGTGGGACTGGCCGGCCGAGCTGTTCCGCGAGCGGGTCTGGCACGTCCCGCGGACGCCGCCGGAGCCCGCGGCGCTGGCCCGGGCCGCCGCGCTGATCAGGGGCGCACAGCGGCCGCTGATCGTGGCCGGCGGCGGGGTGCTGTATTCGGAAGCCACGCAGGCACTGCGGGCGTTCGCCGAGGCGGCCGGCATTCCGGTCGCGCAGACCCAGGCCGGCAAGAGCTCGATGCGATCCGACGATCCGCTGTGCCTCGGCGCGCTCGGCGCGACCGGGACCAAAGCCGCGAACGAGCTGGCCGGCGTCGCGGACGTGGTGATCGGCGTGGGGACCCGGTGGACGGACTTCACCACGGCCTCGCGAAGCGTGTTCGGCGATCCCGGGGTGCGGTTCGTGAACGTCAACGTGGCCGCGTCCGACGCGGCCAAGCACGCCGGTGTGGCGGTCACCGCCGACGCGCGGGCCGCGCTGGAGGCGCTGACCGAAGCGCTGGCCGGCTGGTCGGCTCCAGCCACTCATCGCGGCCACGCCACGAGGCTGGCCCGCCAATGGCAGGAGACGGTCCAGGCGGCGTACCGGACCAGGCACGAGCCGCTGCCCGCCCAATCCGAGGTGATCGGCGTGGTCAACGAGGTGGCCGCCGGCTCCGGCATCGTGCTGACCGCGGCCGGCTCCATGCCGGGCGACCTGCACAAGCTGTGGCGTACCGGCGATCCGGGCAGCTACCACGTCGAGTACGGGTACTCGTGCATGGGCTATGAGATAGCGGGCGGGCTGGGCGCCAAGCTCGCGGCGCCTGATAGCGAGGTGTACGTGCTGGTCGGCGACGGCTCGTACCTGATGATGGCCAGCGAGCTGGTCACCGCCGTGCAGGAAGGGGTCAAGCTGATCGTGGTGTGCGTGGACAACCACGGCTTCGCGTCGATCGGCAACTTGTCAGAATCGGTGGGCTCGCAGCGGTTCGGCACCAGCTACCGGTTCCGCGGCGCCAGCGGCCATCTGGACGGCGAGTTCCTGCCGGTCGATCTGGCCGCCAACGCCGCGAGCCTCGGCGTGGACGTGCTGCGCACCCACACGATCGACGAGTTCCGTGAGGCGCTGCTGAAGGCCAGGGAAGCCCACCGGACCACGATGGTGCACATCGAGACCGATCCGTCGGTGCCCGCGCCGTCCGGTGATGGCTGGTGGGACGTGCCGGTGGCCGAAGTGTCAGAGCTGGAAACAACGCGCTCCGCGAGGACCGCCTACGAGCGAGAAAAACAGCGCCAGCGGCCACTCCTGTGACTGCGTCAGTGCGCCACCAGGGTCATCCGGAACGAATACCGGTCGGCCAGGTAGGCGTGACTGCCGTGTTCCACGGGCCGCCCGGCCTGGTCGTAGGTGGTCCGCGTCATGGTCAGCACGGTGGCGCCGCGCGGCGCGTCCAGCAGCTTCGCCTCGTGCCCGCTCGCCTTCCGCGCGCCGATGACCTGTTCACCTGCCTGCAACTGCACGCCCTGGCCGCGCAGCAGTTCGTACAGGCCGGCCTTGGCCAGGGCGTCGGCCGGTTCGGTCTTCAGCAGCCCGGCGGGCAGGTAGTTGTGCATGAGCGCCAGCGGCGTGCCGTCGGCCAGCCGCAGCCGCTCCACGGACAGGACCGCCGCGTTGGCCGGCAGCGACAAGATCGCGGCGAGCTCGTCATCCGCCTTGGTCTCGGTGACACCGAGCACCTTGGTGGCCGGTCGTCGGCCGGACACGGACAGGTCGTCATAGAGGCTGGTCAACGCGACGGAACGGAGGATGCGTGGTGCGACCACCACGGTGCCGAGGCCGCGGCGCCGGACCACGAGGCCCTGCTCCACCAGCCGCTGGACCGCCTGACGAACCGTGGGCCGGGAAACCCCCAGCCGTTCGGTGAGATCAAGCTCGTTGTCGAGCCGATCGCCGGGTTTGAGCGTGCCCTCGGTGATCGCCTGCCTGAGGTTCTCCGCGATCTGGAAGTAAAGCGGGATCGGGCTGTTGCGGTCCAGCGGCCGCTGCGAATCCATCCGGACAGTGTAACAGCAGGTCTCGGTTCAGTTCATATTGTCCTTACGTACTTACATAGTATTGACATGGCATTAAGGTCAGCGTTACGTTGCGAGGCACGGCGGCCGGTTTGGAGCGCAGGAGGAAACATGCACATACGCAGAAAATCGCTGGTGGCGCTCCTCGCGGTGCCGCTGCTGGCCGTTGCCGCGTGCTCGTCGAGCAGTTCGAGTTCCGGCGGGAACACTTCGTCACAGGCGGGCTCGTCGGCAAGCTGCCCGTACACCTTCGCTCTTCTCACCCACGGCGACAACGGCAGCTTCTGGAGCGTCGTCTACAAGGGCGCCAAGGATGCGGCGAAGGACTACGGCTGCAAGCTGAGCGAGGTCTACGGATCCCAGCAGCAGGGCCAGGCTGAGCCGGACGACAACGCGGAGAACGCCCAGATCCAGGACGCCATCAACGCGCACGTCAGCGGCATCGCGGTGTCCGATCATGATCCGAGCATCATGAACTCGACGATCCAGAAGGCCCAGGCGGCCGGGATCCCGGTCGTCATGCTGAACGCCGGCTGCGACCCGACCGACCTCGCGGCCACCAACGCCATCACCTGTGTCGGGCAGCCCGAACAGGTCGCCGGGACGAGGGCGGGCGCGGTCTTCAAGAGCGAGGGCGCCACCAACGTGCTGTGCGTCATCCACCAGTCCGGGCAGAACCTGCTCGACCGGTGCAACGGCATCGCCCAGGCGCTCGGTGTCGGCTCGACCTGCTCCACCGGCACCGCGCCGGCCCACGGACCCGCCTGTACCGAGCTGATCTTGTCCACGCCCAACGCGGCCAGCAACCCCCAGCAGGCCGACCAGCAGGTGGTGTCCTACCTCCAGACGCACTCCGGGGTGAACGCCGTGATGACGCTGAACAACGCCATCGCCGGAGCGCTGGTCACCGCGCTGAACGGGAAGACCGGCGTCAAGATCGGCACGTTCGACCTCAACAGCCAGGTGGTGACCGACCTGCAGAACGGCAGCCTGGACTTCGCCATCGACCAGCAGCAGTACCTCCAGGGTTATCTGCCGATCGTGTCGCTGTACCTGTACAAGAAGCACGAAGGCAACTCGGTCTCCCCCGGCAACGTCCTCGACACCGGGCCGCTCGTGGTGAACAAGTCCAACGTGTCCACGGTCCAGGCCGCGATCAACGCCGGCGATGACTGAACGGTCAAGGGTCCCGGGGGCCGGCGCTCTTCCGGTCCCCGGGCCGGGGGTGTCAGGGGGCGGGGAGCCCCCTGATCGCGGGGGGGTCACCGGGGGGGTCGTCCCCCCGGGGGAGACACTGGACGAGAGGGTCGTCCAGGTCAGCAGGCTGACACGGATCATGCAGCGACCCGAACTCGGGGCGCTGATGGGCGCGGTCGCCATCTTCTTGATCTTCACCGGCTTCGCGCCCGCTCACCTGTGGCTGTCCCAGACCGGGCTGGCGTCGTGGAGCCAGCAGGCGTCGTTCTACGGCATCATGGCCGTGCCGGTCGGGCTGCTCATGGTGGGCGGCGAGTTCGACCTGTCGGCCGGGGTCATGACCGGGGCCACCGCCATCCTGATGGGCCTGCTCATCGGCCATCTGCACTGGAACGCCTGGCTGGCCATCGTCGCGACGCTGGTGTTCGGCGCGCTGATCGGGCTGCTGAACGGGTTCGTCCGGGTGAAGACCGGGCTGCCCAGCTTCATCATCACGCTGGCCACGTTCTTCGTGCTGCGCGGCCTGACCATCGGCGGGGTGCTGCTGGTGAACCACGGCAGCACCCAGGTAGCCCTGACCACCACCTCGGCGGGCGGGCTGGCCAGCGCGAAAGACGTGTTCGGCAGCACGTTCGCCAGCAATTCAGCGCTGCCGAGCGGATATCAGACCGCGGTGTTGTGGTTCATCGCCGTGACGGCCGCCGGGACCTGGGTGCTGTCACGGACGACGTTCGGCAACTGGATCTTCGCGGTGGGCGGTGACCAGAACGCCGCCCGGAACGTCGGCGTGCCCGTGGCCCGGACCAAGATCCTGCTGTTCGTGTCGGCCTCGGTCGCAGCGGCCCTGGTGGGGATCATCTCGTTCACCCAGGCCTCGTCGGCCGTATCCGAGCAGGGAGTCGGCTACGAGTTCTACTACATCATCGCCGCGGTGATCGGCGGGTGCCTGCTCACCGGCGGGTACGGGTCGGCGGTGGGCGCCGCCCTGGGCGCGTGCATCATCGGCATGGCCTTCCAGGGCGTCATCTACGCGGGCTGGGACAGCTCGTGGGACTTCACGTTCCTCGGCGTCGTGCTGTTCATCGCCGTGGTGGTCAACACCGTGGTGTACATGCGAGCGCAGCGAGCCCGGAGGTAAAGCCGTGACAGAACCGCTTCTCGAAGTCCGCGGGGTGTCCAAGTACTTCGGCAGCGCCATCGCGGTGGCGGACATCTCGCTGCAGGTCCGTGCCGGAGAGGTCACGTGCGTTCTCGGCGACAACGGGGCGGGCAAGTCGACGCTGATCAAGATCCTGTCGGGCGTGTTCCCGCCCGACGCCGGGACGCTGCTGATCGACGGGTCGCCGGTCAGCCTGGCCGGACCGCGCGAAGCGCGGACGCACGGCATCGCGACGGTGTTCCAGGACCTGGCCACCGTGCCGCTGATGTCGCTGTGGCGGAACTTCTTCCTAGGCCAGGAACCGGTCCGCGGCCGCGGGCCGATGCGCAGGCTCGATATCGCCAAGGCCCGGGGCATCACCCGCGACGAGATGCGGAAGATGGGCATCGACGTCCGAGACCCGGACCAGACGGTCGGCACGCTGTCCGGCGGCGAACGCCAGGCCATGGCCATCGCCCGCGCGGTGTACTTCGGTGCGCGGGTGCTCATACTGGACGAGCCGACGTCCGCGCTTGGCGTCCGGCAGTCCGGCATCGTGCTCAGGTACATCGTGCAGGCTCGTGAGCTGGGCAAGGCCGTCATCTTCATCACCCACAACCCGCACCACGCGTACCCGGTCGGCGACCAGTTCTACCTGCTCAAGCGCGGCCGGCTGATGGCCAGCGCGCGGAAGGCCGAAACCACCGTGGAGGGCCTGACCGAGATGATGGCCGGCGGCGCCGAGCTGAAGGAACTCAGCGACGAACTGCTCGCCATGACCTCCGGCCCGGCCGCCTCGGTCACCGCCGAGGTCGCCCGCGAACTGGCCGCCGAGGCTCCAGCGACGCAAGCTCCCCTGCCTCAATCGGAGACGACGGACATGTCGAGCTTACGGAGCCGATCGGGGAACGCCCGACGATCAGCGCGATGTCCTCATAGGGCACGGTGACGTAACACACCTCGCCCGCCCTGTTTGAGACGGAGGCAGATAGGTATATTAGGCATGCCTAACCTAAGTCCCCCGATCGACCGCTGGAGGTCATGTGCTCGCCACTCTCGTCATCTTTCTGCGGGAAGGAGTAGAGGCGAGCATGATCGTCGCGATCCTGCTCGCGTACCTCAACCGCCTAGGACGACGCGAGCACTTCCGCGACGTGTTCATCGGCGTGGGCGCCGCGCTGCTGCTGGCCACCGCCGGCGGCGTGATCGCGTACGCGACCATCCGCTCCTACGACGGCTCGCGGGTCCAGACCATCTTCGAGACGGTCACCTACCTGCTCGCGGCAACCGTACTCACGTACATGACGTTCTGGATGCGCAAGCACGCACGATCGCTGTCCAAGGAACTGCGCTCCCGGACCGACGCCGCGCTGGACGGCAAGGCCAGATGGGGACTGGCGCTGCTGGCCTTCCAGGCGGTTGGCCGCGAAGGGCTGGAGACGGTGGTCTTCACGCTGGCGATCATCTTCTCCACCTCGACGGCCAGCGCGCTGAGCGGAGCGGTCATCGGACTGGCCGGATCGCTGGGAATCGCGTTCGTGATCTACCGGCTGGGCCACAAGCTGAACCTGGCCAGGTTCTTCACCGTCATAGGCGTGCTGCTGATGGTCTTCGCGGCCGGACTGCTGGCCAACACCATCCAGAACCTCCAGGAGCTCGGCTGGCTGCGCGTGCTGGACCTGCCCATGTGGCACTCGGACCGGCTGCTGTCACAGGACAGCGCGTTCGGCGACGTGCTGCACAGCTTCTTCGGCTACAGCGACGCTCCCACCCCGCTCCAGCTCCTGGTCTACGTCGCCTACGTGGCGATCGTGGTCGTCGCTTACCTGGGTCTGCAGAATTCACTCCGGCGCAAGGCTCCGCAAGCCGCTTCCGAGACGTAGAACCACCGCCGTTCGCCGAAAAAATCTATATCACCACTCGAGCGGGTTGCCGTCACGGAAAAAGCCGCCCGTGGGACCGTCGTCGGGGAGAGTGGCCGCCCACACTATGCCAGCCGTGCCATCGGCGACCGGTCGGCCGCCGGCGCCGCCCATGTCGGTGGCCACCCAGCCCGGGCAGATGGCGTTGACCAGGATATTGCTGGCGCGGAGTTCCGCCGCGAGCATCCGGGTGAGCGCGTTGAGCGCCGTCTTCGAGGCCGTATAGGCGGGCGTCCCGCCGCCCATGTGCGTGAGCGAGGCCGCCTCGCTGGAGACGTTCACGATCCTGCCATGATGGCTGCGCCGCAGCAACGGGAGGAACTCCTGCACCATCAGCCACGGCCCATACAGGTTGGTTTCCGCCGCCTCACGCACCGTCGCGAGGTCGGCCGTGACCGCGGTCTGCCAGGTGTCATAGGTAATCGCGGCGTTGTTAACGAGGACGTCGAGCCTGCCGTAGCGTTCGTCCACCCGGCGCACCGCCGTGGTGATCGCGCGCTGATCGGTGACGTCCAGCTCGAGCGGCTCGGCGCCGGTCTCGCGGGCCGCCGCGGCGGCGGCCGACCGCGAGCGGGCGGTCAGGATCACGGTGTGGCCGAGGGCGGCGAGCTGGCGGCAGACTTCCTTGCCAATGCCGCGGTTTCCCCCGGTTACCAGCGAGACGGTATCCATCCAGCCAATCGTCGCATGCACCGGACTCTAGCCTGCATACGATACCGTGACGCGAGGTCGCCGGCCTGACCGGCGGGAAGGGGGTTGGCCCATTATGCCGCGTTACAACCGGGTTCTCGTCAAGCTCAGCGGCGAGGCGCTCGCCGGGTCCGGCGGATCCGGAGTCGATCCGGCCAGCCTCGCGCGGGTCGCCGACGAGGTCCTGTCCGTGCGGAACCTCGGCGTACAGGTAGCCGTGGTCGTCGGCGGAGGAAACTATTTCCGCGGCCGGATGGCCGACGGCTGGGGCATCAGCCGGGCCGAGGCGGACAACATCGGAATGCTCGGCACGATCATGAACGCCCTGATGTTGCGCGGGGCCCTTACGGCCAGGACGGACATCGACGTGCGCGTGATGACCGCCGTTCCGATCCAGAGCGTGGCGGAGCCATTCATCCGGCTCCGCGCCATGCACCACCTCGATCGCGGCATGATCGTCCTGCTGGCCGGCGGCATCGGGCAGCCCTACGTGACCACCGACTACCCCGCGGTGCAGCGCGCGCTGGAACTGGACGCGGACGTCCTGCTGGTGGCCAAACGCGGGGTCGACGGGGTGTACGACAGCGACCCGCGCGAGAATCCCGCCGCGGTCCGGTATACGCAGCTGACCTACGACGAGGCGCTGGCGGTCGGGGTACGGGTCATGGACACCAGTGCCTTCGTCCTCGCTAACGAGCAGGATCTGACCATGCACGTGTTCGACGTGGCCGCGGCCAGCGTGATGCGGCGGATCTGCCAGGGCGAGGAACTCGGCACCCGGATCAGCCCAAAGCTTTAGGCTTTAGGGCTTTAGGCTTTAGGGCTTTAGGGCTTTAGGGCTTTAGGGCTTTAGGGCTTTAGGGCTTTAGGGTCCGGGTCAGGGCAATTTGGCGGCCAGGCGGTCGAGGTACGCGATTACCTCTCCCTCGGCGCGGTCCGGCATGCCGAACAGGACATCTGTGACGCCACGCTCGCGCCAGTTCTGTAGTTTCCCGGGGTCCGGTTTACCGGCCAGCACCGCTATTTGCGGTGCTGGCCGGTTGCGCCCGGCTGCCCGCCAGCGCTCGTTCAGCAGACTGATTTTCTCGTCGATGTCGTCCTCGCCGGGCGTCGTCAGCCAGCCGTCGGCCGATTGCGCGATCCAGGTGAAGTTGCTTTGCGTTCCGGCGGCGCCGAGCAGCGTCGGCGGTCGCGGCTGCGAGACGGTTTTCGGCCATGCCCAGGAGCTATCGAAGCTTACGAACTCGCCGTGATAGCTCGCTTCGTCCTGAGACCATAGTTCTTGCATCGCTTCGAGATACTCTTTCAGGGCTTCACGCCGTCTGCCGGCCGGGATGCCGTGGTCGGACAGTTCGTCGGTGTTCCACCCGAAACCGACACCCAGGGTCAGGCGGCCGCCGGACAGGTGATCGAGCGAGGCGATCGTCTTGGCCAGTGCGATCGGATCGTGCTCGGCCGGGAGGGCGACCGCGGTACCGAGCCGGATGCGCGTGGTCACGGCGGCGGCCACGCTCAGCGACACCCACGGGTCGAGCGTTCTCAGGTAGCGGTCATCCGGCAGATCGGCGCCTTTCGTGCGGGGATGGGCAGCGGTACGCCGGACCGGGATATGCGTGTGCTCGGGGACATAAAAGCTGGCGAAACCCGCTTTCTCGGCAGCTTGGGCCGCCACGGCCGGCTGGATGCCCCGGTCGCTGGTGAAGAGAACAACCCCGTAGCGCATGCGCTCAACTGTAACGTGTTCTACTTTTCTATGCGCCTGCTCCAGTCAGCCTCCGAAGACGACATGGTCGCCGTCTTCCTGGGCGCTGAGGCCAGCTCCGAGCGGTACGGTCCACTGATCCGGGAGATTCTCGCCCGGCTTCGGCAGCCCAGCAGCATCGTCGAACGGCCCGACACCCGAGATGACGCCGCCAACGCGGTACGGCGGCGCGTCCTGGCCGCCTACCGCCGCTACCCGACGGGCGACGTTTTCACCGGCATGCCCGCCGACGTGACCTGGCATCACGCGGCACTGACCCCGGCCGAGCTGGCCACGGTCCGCTATATCGACTATCCCTACTGGACCGAATTCTCCGGCGGTACCAGGCTGGCGGCCGATGCCGCGCGGAGGCTCGGTCCGTGGCAGGAACAGCCGCCCGGAACGATCTACCGGCAGATCGCCGAGAACCTGCGGAATGGACGGCTGCCTCCGCCCATCATCCTCCTCAGCGAGCCCGGCCTGGCGAACCTGATCGTGATCGAGGGTCACAAGCGACTGACCGGGCTACTGCTGTGCCCGCAGTGGCTTCCCCCCGAACTCAATGTCCTCCTCGGCCTGACCGCCAGCCACCACAAGTAGGCCGCGTAACGCCAGTCCTCACGGATCCGTTCGCCATCTTGCTGAATGACGGCGGGCGACTGGACCGGCTGCCACGTTGGCCGCTGACCTTCCCCGAGGACGCGTGGCAGCGTGTTCGGCGAGCAGGGAATGCACTGTATCGTCCTCGCATCGTCCCTCGCTCAACGACAGGCCGCGCCCCGTCCTGCCCGGCCGAGGACGTCCTCACCATCGTCTGGTCGCCAGAGCACCGGTTTCCACGTTTCTACGTTTCCGCGGAAGCGGTTTTCTCTGAAAAACTTCTCGAAAGCCTCAGCGACCGTGGTCGTATGCCGTTCCGGGAGAACGTCAGTGCTCACCGCTAGTATCGAACACATGACAGAACTCCTGGAGTCAGCCAGCAGTGCTCCCGATCCGTTCGAGGCGCTGGAGGCGGCGCCGCTGCCCACCGAGCGGCTGGAGGCGGAGCTGTGCGCCCTGGCCGGGCA
>Ga0213881_10000170_pt1 | contig 53311 bp, 50 predicted proteins | sample BarmaccoBMER_R08_FD_160104 | JGI IMG/M metagenome (GOLD analysis project Ga0213881, IMG submission 160104) | Barbacenia macrantha exposed rock microbial communities from rupestrian grasslands, the National Park of Serra do Cipo, Brazil - ER_R08 ...
CGTCAGCTGAGCACGTCGGTGCCGGTGCTCAGTTATGCCAGCACCATTGCCCGGTCTCGCACGTTGCCGCGGAGTTTCCGCAACTGTGCGAGGCCGAGACTGCGGCTTTCGCTGACCTGCTCGGTGTTCACGTGCAGCGGCTGGCCACCATCGCCCGTGGCGACGCGGTATGTACGACTCACGTTCCCCAGGCTCGGGTGCCGCACGGGGCCCGGAGGACTGTTCCCAGTGTTGTTTCCCTCACTCCCATCACCGAACCGGATGGAGGCGTCTGAAGCATGACGACTGCCCCTGAACAGGATGTGCGAGCACAGAACGCCGTGGCTGCACCGCTCACTCAGGAGGAGACGCTTGCCAGCCTGGGCCGCTACGAGTACGGCTGGGCCGACTCCGACCTTGCTGGTGCCAGCGCGCAGCGTGGCCTATCCGAAGCGGTGGTACGCGACATTTCGGCCAAGAAGAATGAACCGGAGTGGATGCTGGACGCTCGGCTGAAGGCGTTGCGGCTGTTTCAGCGCAAGCCGATGCCGCAGTGGGGTGCCGACCTGTCCGGCATCGACTTCGACAACATCAAGTACTTCGTCCGCTCGACCGAGAAGCAGGCCACCTCCTGGGATGACCTGCCCCAGGACATCAGGGCCACCTACGACCGGCTGGGCATCCCCGAGGCGGAGAAGGCTCGACTGGTGGCTGGCGTGGCTGCCCAGTACGAGTCGGAGGTCGTCTACCACAAGATTCGTGAGGACCTCGAAGAGCAGGGTGTCCTGTTCCTGGACACCGACACTGGACTGCGCGAGCAGCCGGAGATCTTTCAGCAGTACTTCGCCAGTGTGATCCCAGCCGGTGACAACAAGTTTGCCGCGTTGAACACCGCGGTGTGGTCGGGTGGATCGTTCATCTACGTGCCGCCCGGCGTGCGCGTTGACATCCCGTTGCAGGCCTACTTCCGGATCAATACCGAGAACATGGGCCAGTTCGAGCGGACGCTGATCATCGTCGATGAGGGTGCGTACGTGCACTACGTCGAGGGTTGTACAGCGCCGATCTACAAGTCCGACTCGTTGCACTCGGCGGTCGTCGAGATCGTCGTCAAGAAGGGCGGACGCTGCCGCTACACCACGATCCAGAACTGGTCGAACAACGTCTACAACCTGGTCACGAAACGGGCCACTGCCGCCGAGGGCGCGACCATGGAGTGGATCGACGGCAACCTCGGCTCTAAGGTCACCATGAAGTACCCGTCGGTCTGGCTGATCGGCGCGCACGCCAAGGGCGAGGTGCTCTCGGTAGCCTGCGCGGGCGAGGGCCAGCACCAGGACGCCGGGGCGAAGATGGTGCACGCCGCACCGCACACGTCAAGCACGATCGTGTCCAAATCGGTGGCCCGCGGCGGCGGCCGCACCTCTTACCGCGGGCTGGTGCAAGTCAACGAGGGCAGCCACCACTCCCGCTCCACGGTGAAGTGCGACGCCCTGCTGGTAGACCAGATCAGCCGCTCGGACACCTATCCCTACGTTGATATCCGCGAAGACGACGTGTCGATGGGCCATGAGGCCACCGTCTCCAAGGTCAGTGATGATCAGCTGTTCTACCTGATGAGCCGGGGACTAACCGAGGACGAGGCGATGGCCATGATCGTGCGGGGGTTCATCGAGCCCATCGCCCGCGAGCTCCCTATGGAGTACGCCTTGGAGCTGAACCGCCTGATCGAATTGCAGATGGAAGGAGCCGTCGGCTGATATGACGGCCACCACCGGTCGGCCGGCCGAGTACGGTCTGGTCGGGCATCCGCACGGCGCCACAACGGCGCAACACAGTGGGCCGATGGTTTCCCGGGGACAGCGGTTCACCTCCTACGACGTGGACGCCTTCGAGGTGCCCACGGGGCGCGAGGAGGAGTGGCGGTTCACCCCGCTGCGGCGGTTGCGCGGGCTGCACCAGGGGGTCGCGGCCACCGGTACCGCGCACACCAGCGTGCAGGCAGCTGGCGGGGTCACCGTCGAAGACGTGGACCGATCCGATCCGCGCCTGGGTGATGGTGGCGTCCCCGCCGACCGGGTTGCCGCGCAGGCCTGGAGCTCCGCGGCGCAGGCCACCGTGGTGACTATGCCAGCGCAGACCAGGATCGAGGACCCGGTGATGATCACCGTCACCGGGCCGGGCGTCGGAGTGCTCGCCTACGGGCACCTGCAGGTGCGCCTCGAGGCGTTCGCCGAGGCCGTGGTGGTGCTTGACTACCGTGGCAGCGGCACCTACGCGGAGAACGTCGAGCTGATCCTCGCCGACGGTGCCCGGCTGACCCTGGTCAGCGTGCAGGACTGGGCCGACGAGGCGGTGCACGTCGCCGCGCAGCACACCCGGTTGGGCCGCGACGCGGTACTGCGAGCCACCACGGTGAGTCTGGGTGGCGACCTGGTCCGGCAATCCCCGACAGTGACGTTCACCCAACCCGGCGGCGACGTCGAGTTGCTCGGGCTGTACTTCGCCGATGCTGGGCAACATCTGGAGCACCGCTTGCTGGTGGACCACGCTGTCCCGCACTGCCGGTCCAACGTCGCCTATAAGGGCGCGCTGCAGGGCAGCCCTGGGAAACCAGACGCGCGCACCGTGTGGATCGGCGATGTCCTCATCCAGGCCGCAGCCGAGGGCACCGAGACCTTCGAAGTCAATCGCAACCTGGTGCTCACCGACGGCGCCCGGGCCGACTCGGTGCCCAACCTGGAGATCGAGACCGGAGAAATTGTTGGCGCCGGGCACGCCAGCACCACTGGTCGCTTCGACGACGAGCAGCTGTTCTACCTGACCTCCCGGGGCATCCCCACCGAGCAGGCCCGCCGGCTGGTCGTGCGGGGCTTCTTCGGCGAGATCTTGCAGAAGATCACCGTCACGCAGGTACGCGAGAGGCTGGCGGTGGCGATCGAGGCTGAGCTGGAGGCGGTGGGGGTATGACCGCAGTCCGAGTGTGCAGTCTGACCGATCTCAAGGACGATGTGCCCGCTGGCTTCGAGGTCGACACTGTGCCGGTGGTGCTGGTCCGCCAAGGCGAGCAGGTATACGCGCTGGCCGACGTCTGTTCCCACGCCGAGATCGCGTTGTCCGAAGGCGAGGTGACCCGCAAGGGCCTGGAATGCTGGCTGCACGGATCATGCTTCGACCTGGCCACCGGAGCGCCGTCCTCGCCACCGGCATCCGAACCGGTGGACACCTACGCCGTGACGATCGACGGTGACGACGTGTACGTCGACCCGTCCAGTCCGACCAACCGCTAGCAGGAGCTGAGAACACACTGATGACCACCCTGGAGATCAAGGACCTGCACGTCGCGGTGCGCACCGACGACGAACAGAGCTCCGAGAAAGAGATCCTGCACGGTGTTGATCTGACCGTCCGGGCAGGGGAGACCCACGCGATGATGGGCCCCAACGGGTCGGGAAAGTCCACCCTGGCTTACTCAATCGCCGGGCACCCGCGCTATCGGGTCACCTCGGGGCACGTGCTCCTCGACGGCGTCGATGTGCTGTCGATGTCGGTCGACGAACGAGCCCGAGCGGGACTGTTTCTCGCGATGCAGTACCCGGTTGAGGTGCCCGGTGTCTCGATGTTGAACTTCCTGCGCACCGCAGCCACCGCGATCCGTGGCGAGGCGCCCAAGGTGCGTACCTGGGTCAAGGAGGTCAAAGCGGCGATGTCCGAGCTGGACATCGATCCCGCCTTCGCCGAGCGCAGTGTGAACGAGGGTTTCTCCGGCGGCGAGAAGAAGCGCCACGAGATCCTGCAGCTGTCCCTGCTCAAGCCCAAGATCGCGGTGCTGGACGAGACCGACTCGGGCCTGGACGTCGATGCGTTACGGGTGGTGTCCGAAGGGGTGAACCGCTATCGGGCCAGCGGAGATGTCGGTGTGCTGATGATCACCCACTATACCCGGATCCTGCGGCACATCACGCCTGATTACGTCCATGTCTTCGCGGGCGGGCGGATTGTGGAGTCCGGTGGGCAGGAGCTCGCCGAGGAACTGGAGTCCGGCGGTTACGAGCGGTTCACCCGCCGGCAGGAGGTGACGGGGGTGTCGCCGTGACTCGGCAGCAGGTGACTGCGGGGCCACTGACGGCTAGCGAGCAGGAGAAGATCCGCGCCGACTTTCCGATCCTGTGCCGCACGGTGCGGGACGGTTGTCCGCTGGTGTACCTGGACTCCGGGGCCACCTCGCAGCGGCCCCGGCAGGTGCTCGACGCCGAGCGCGCTTTCCTCGAACAGCACAACGCTGCGGTGCACCGCGGCGCGCATCAGCTTGCCGAAGAGGCCACCGACGCCTATGAGTCGGCGCGGGCTCGGATTGCGGCATTCGTCGGTGTCCAGCCGGGGGAAGTGGTGTTCACCAAGAACGCCACCGAAGGGATCAACCTGGTCGCCTACGCGCTGAGTAACTCAGCGGTCTCCGGAGGGGCGGCGCAGCGCTTCGCCCTGGCACCGGGCGACGAGATCGTGGTGACCGAGATGGAGCACCACGCCAACCTGGTGCCCTGGCAGGAGCTGTGCCGGCGCACCGGCGCCACGTTGCGCTGGTATCAGGTGACCGACGCCGGTCGGCTGGATCTCGACTCGCTGGAACTGTCCGGGTTCTCTTCTGGGCGCACCAGGGTGGTGGCCTTCACCCACCAATCCAACGTGATGGGTACCGTGCCACCGGTCGCGGAGTTGGTCCGTCGGGCTCGCGAGGTTGGGGCGCTGACAGTGCTGGATGCCTGCCAGTCGGTGCCGCACACGCCGGTTGATTTTGCCGCGCTGGATGTCGACTTCGCGGTCTTCTCCGGGCACAAGATGCTGGGACCGTCCGGGATCGGCGTGCTCTACGGCCGCCGCGACCTGCTCGAGGCGCTGCCCCCATTCCTCACCGGGGGGTCGATGATCGAGCTGGTGAAGATGGAGGGCTCCACGTATGCCCCGCCACCGCAGCGTTTCGAGGCCGGTGTCCCGATGACCTCCCAAGCGATTGGCTTGGGCGCGGCGGTGGATTACCTGTCGGTGGTGGGGATGGACCGGATTGCCGCGCATGAGCGTGTCCTGACCGAACATGCGCTGGCTGGTCTGTCGGAGATGGCCGGTCTGCGGATCATCGGTCCTCCTGACACCGAGGACCGGGGTGGCGCGGTGTCCTTCGTGCTCGACGACGTGCACCCGCACGACGCTGGGCAGGTGCTCGACGACCTGGGAATCGCGGTGCGGGTCGGGCACCACTGCGCCTGGCCGTTACACCGCCGCTTCGGAATCGCCGCCACGGTGCGGGCCAGCTTCGCGTTGTACAACACGCCCGCCGAGGTCGACGCGCTGCTGGCCGGGGTGCACGAGGTGCGCCGTTTCTTCCAGGTGGGCGCATGAAACTGGAGCAGATGTACCAGGAGATCATCCTGGACCACTACCGCAATCCGCACCGGCACGGTCTTCGGGAGCCCTTCGACGCGGAATCTTACCAGGTCAACCCCACCTGCGGAGACGAGGTGACGCTACGAGTGGCGCTGGACGGCGACCGGGTGACCGACGTGTCCTACGATGCGGTCGGCTGCTCGATCAGCCAGGCGGCGACATCGGTGCTCACCGATCTGGTGATCGGCCGGACCGTGGGCGAGTCGAGGACCACCATGGACGCGTTCGTGGAGATGGTGCAGAGTCGAGGCCAGGTGGAGCCCGATGAGGAGGTGCTCGCCGACGCGGTCGCCTTTGTCGGCGTGTCGCGCTACCCGTCTCGGGTGAAGTGCGCCTTGCTGGGCTGGATGGCGTTCAAGGATGCTGTCGGGCGGGCAGTGGCCGGCAGGTCAGACAGCGCCAACTCCGACAGGAGTGCCCAGCGAGCGGAGGCACAATGAGCCTGAACGAGGAATCCGACGTAGTGCGCGGTGCCGCCGGGATGCCCCAGGTCCCGACGCCCGGTCCGGACGGTGAGCTGGCCGCCGTCGACGATGTCGAGGAAGCCATGCGCGATGTGGTCGACCCGGAGCTGGGCATCAACGTGGTCGACCTGGGTCTGGTCTACGACATCCGGGTCGACGAGGACAACGTCGCCACCTTGGACATGACGCTGACTTCCGCGGCCTGCCCGCTGACCGACGTCATCGAGGACCAGACTCGTGCAGCGCTCACCGGTGGCCCTGGCGGGGGACTGGTCGACGACGTGCGAATCAACTGGGTATGGATGCCGCCGTGGGGCCCGGACAAGATCACTGAAGATGGCCGGGAGCAACTACGCGCGCTGGGCTTCACAGTCTGATGCCGTGCTAGGCCGACGTTTCATAGGCTGTTGCGTCGGCTGCGTCGTAACCCCTGGGGGAGACGACGCGCACATCTCCGCGGAGCACGTCCATCTGGTCCGAACCCGGACGCCCGGACACCCAACTGGTGGTGGGCATCGACTTCGCGTGGCGATGCAGCCGGGCCAGCATCCGGGAGACGTCTCGGTGCCCCGCGACCGTTCCCGGTAGGCAGATCAGGGACGCCAGCGACAGTGTCACCTCGTGACCGTCGACCTCCCACGGCTCGTCGAGCACCGCGGAGCCGAATGGCACCACGTCGTCGAGATCGGAAATCACGACGAAGTCGTTTCCACCGATATGGGCGAGCGCCGCAGACGGGATCGCCTTGGCCGCATTGGTCAAGGCACGGCCCAGTTCCCGGATCAGGTCGTCGCCTGCAGCAAAGCCACTCCTGTCGTTCACCGCCCCGAAGTCATCGACGTCCAGCCAGCTCACCGCGAAGGAGTCCCCATCGGCCACCTTGCGGTCCACCAGTTGGACGGCCACGTCGCTACCCGGTAGCCGGGTGAGCGGGTGCAGCGCCGCAGCCTGCTCGATGTTCATCTGAGCCACGCCTTGGATCACATCGCCGACGCACACCGCACCGGTGCACCGGCCGCCGGAATCCAGCACGACGATGTCGTCGTACCGGCGGTGCGCCACGTTGCTGCGCACAAGCTCCAGTGCGGCCAGTACGCTGGAGCCGGATTCGAGTACCCGGGGCTCGTCGCCAAGCCGGGCGGCCTCCCGCTGGGCGTACAGGGCGTACCCGTAGGCCCCGCTGACGGCGAGCAGGAACCGGTTGCGGTCCAGCGTGCAACGCGGTCTGCCGTCGTCATCCACCAGCACCACCCCGCTGATCGCTGGCCGATCGCTGAGCACAGCGCGGACTTCCTCCCCGGTGGCCGATATCGGCAGAGTGACGGCGGGATGCATGAAGTCGGTGATCCGCGCTTCGGGCAGGCCCCGGGTCGGGGCCGGGGAAACCGGCGCTCGAAGTTCTGCGATACCCGAGATCGGCAGGTAAGTCAGGGGACGGCGGTTGGGGGGGCTCAAAAGGTTGCCCTGCGCGATGCCCACCCCGTACTGGCGCAGGGTGGCCAGCTGCTCCGAACGTTCCAACCCTTCGGCTACCACCTGCGCTCCGATACGGGTAGCCAGGTGCTGGAGCGCCTCAAGTATGGCCACACAGCTGCTTTCCCGTGGGAGCCCGGCGACGATCTCGCGGTCCATTTTGATCAGATCAGGCCTGACCTCGGCGATCACCGTAAGGGGATAGTTCCCGAGGCCCACCCCATCCAATGCGATGCGGTATCCGAGGCGGCGCAGCCGGTGTAGCCCGGCGAAGAGCAGCTCTGGCTGGAGCGCGGTGTCCGACGGGTTGATCTCCAGCACCGTCTGGCTCGCCTGCTGCCCGGTGTCGCTCAGCGCGTGGTGCAGCGGAGTGAGCGTCTCACCTTCGGCAACAACGGTGTCGGCCATCAAGTTGAGGTGCAGCGGCAGCAATGTCTCGTGCTCCGAAGAGCAACGCGCGGCCGCCACAGCCAACGTCACATCGAGCTTTTCCAGCTCTCCTGCGTGAGCGGCTGAACGTAACAGCGACCGCACATCACGGTGCGCGGGTCGGGCAAGCATCTCCATCGCTATTACGCCGCCGGTGTGCAGATTGATCAGCGGCTGAAACGCGAACCGGGTGTCCACCGATGTTTCGGGCACCGGGTGATAGTGCCTTGCACCATTAGCGCTCGGCAAACGGCTGTGCATCTATTCATCCGATGTTCACTTCGTTGTGGAAACCGTTCGGCTGGGCAGCTACGGAAGGTGACGGACAATGCACCTGGCGCGGCGGCAGTGCCACGAAAAGAATAGAATACGTCTACCATGTTATTGATCAGGGTTTTCGGTGTCCCGTATCGCCGTAGCAGTGGATGGTGTCACGGGCGCAGAGCCAGTGAGGGTGTCCAGGATCTGCTGGCCGTACTTTGCCAGCTTGTTCTCGCCGACACCGGTGACCGTGCCGAGTTCGGCCAGGGTCGACGGGCACTCGGTGGCGATCTGGCGCAGGGTCGCGTCGTGGAAGATCACGTAGGCGGGTACGCCCTGCTCCTTCGCGACGGCGGTGCGCCAGGCGCGGAGCTGCTCAAACATCGGCACTGCCACCTCGGGCAGGTCGACGGGCGCGGCGCGGCGGGGTTTGGACGTTTTTGGGGTGGCTGGTGCTACCCGTTCGGGTTCGCGGCGCAGGAGGACCTGACGTTGTCCTCGCAGCACCTCGCTACTGGAGTCGGTGAGCACCAAGGTGCCGTAGTCGCCCTCGACGGCGAGCAGTCGCTGGGCCAGCAGTTGGCGCACTACCCCGCGCCACTCGCCCTCGCGCAGTTCGGTGCCGATGCCGAACACCGTCAAACAGTCGTGACCGAACTGGGTGACCTTGGGTGTCTTCTTGCCGAGCAGGATGTCGATCACCTGGCCCGCGCCGAACTTCTGGCGCCGCTCACGGCTGAGCCGGAACACGGTCGAGAGGAGCTTCTGCGCGGCGATCGTGCCGTCCCACGATTCCGGCGGTGACAGGCAGGTATCGCAGTTGCCGCACGCGGTGGCCTGCTGGCCGAAGTAGGCAAGCAGTTGCCCGCGGCGGCACTCAACCGTCTCGCAGAGGGCTAGCATGGCATCGAGGTGGGTGGCGAGACGTCGGCGGTGGGCATCGTCGCCCTCGCCACCGTCGATCAGTTTGCGCTGCTGCACGACATCGGCCAGACCGTAGGCCAGCCACGCGGTGGAGGGTAGGCCGTCCCGGCCGGCCCGGCCAGTCTCCTGGTAATAACCCTCGACGGACTTGGGCAAGTCGAGGTGGGCGACGAAGCGCACGTCGGGCTTGTCGATGCCCATGCCAAACGCGATCGTGGCGACCATGACCACGCCGTCCTCGCGCAGGAAGCGAGCTTGATTCGCGGCCCGAGTCGGCGCGTCGAGTCCCGCGTGGTAGGGCAGTGCCTCGATTCCGTTGTGCACCAGGAACTCCGCGGTTTTCTCGACCGAAACCCGGGACAGGCAATAGACGATGCCTGCGTCGCCGGCGTGTTCGGTGCGTAGCAGCTCCAGCAGTTGCCGTTTGGGCTCGTTCTTCGGCACGATGCGGTACTGGATGTTCGGGCGGTCAAAGCTCGCCACGAAGTGACGGGCGTCGAGTAGATTCAGCCGGGACGCAATCTCAGCGTGGGTCGCTTTGGTGGCCGTCGCGGTCAGTGCGATGCGGGGCACGGTGGGCCACCGCTCGTGCAGCGCGGACAGGGCGAGGTAGTCAGGTCGGAAGTCGTGCCCCCACTGGGCCACGCAGTGCGCCTCGTCAATGGCGAACAGCGAGATCATGCCGCGGTCGAGGAGGCTGCCCGTCGACTCGACGCGCAGGCGTTCCGGCGCCAAATAGAGCAGGTCCAGCTCACCGGTGAGGAAGGCAGACTCGACCTGGCGGCGCTCGTAAGCCTGCTGAGTGGAGTTGAGAAACCCGGCCCGGACGCCGAGCGCTCTCAGGGCGTCGACCTGGTCCTGCATCAGTGCGATGAGCGGTGAAATGACGACGCCGACGCCTTCTCGTACGAGCGCGGGAATCTGGTAGCACAGCGACTTGCCGCCGCCGGTCGGCATGAGCACGAGTGCGTCACCACCGGCGGTGACATGGTCGATGACCTCCTGCTGCGCCCCCCGGAATGAGTCGTAGCCGAACACGCGGTTCAGCACTCGCACGGCGTCGCTTACATCGAGTCCTAGTTCGCCGACAGCCATCCGGCGATCCTAGGACCGCCGTCATCGAGGACCAGACTCGCGCGGCGCTCGGGCTGCACGCCGCAGCCTCCGGTGCCGTGGCCGTGTACGCTCGTGCGCCGGCACAGGCGTTGACCGCCACCCTCGCGTACCGTGAGACGGTCCGGAACCGGACAGGCGCCGCAGCGATGAGTTTTCGTGCACCGCGGTGTCACGGGAAGGACAGCTCGAGAAAGTACGAAGCGCCGGCCCGCCGGCGCGGAAGGGAGACACCATGGGACAGCCAGTAGTGCACTTCGAGGTCATGGGTAAGGACGGCGCTGGGTTGCGGTCCTTCTACTCGGATCTCTTCAGCTGGAAGATCGATTTTGACAACTCGCTGAACTACGGGATCGTGCAGCGTGCCGGGAACGTTCCCGCCGGCGGCACGGGAATCGGTGGCGGCATCGGAGTGGCGCCGGAGGGCTATCCCGGTCACGTCACCTTCTATGTCGAGGTGCCTGACGTCGAGGCCGCGCTCGCCAAGGCGGAGAGCCTCGGCGGGTCGCGGATGATGGGACCGGAGAAGGTCATGGAGCAGGTCGAGATTGGTCTCTTCCACGATCCCGAAGGGCATCTGATCGGAGTCATCAAGACCAGGTAGCAGAGCGGAGCGCGCGAACACACGCCGGTCACGAAGGGCCCCGCTGTGGCGGGCTCTTCATCTGTAGCCGCCCCGCGGGGGCGGTCAGTCGATGCCGGTTGCAGAACAATGGAATGGTGTTGTCGTAGGACTTGCTCATTTTTCGACCGTCCACGCCGGGCAGGGTGCGCCCGGTTCCGGCGTCGGGAATGACGGCCTGGTGAATCTTGAACTTGAAGCTGTCTCCGTAGACGTGGTTGCACGACCCGGCGATGTCGGCGGCGATTTCAACGTGTTGTATCTGGTCACGCCCGACCGGAACGATACGATCCGGGTCGAGTCCCGCAGCGATCCACGTTGCGGCCACCGACCTGGTGTAGTGGCACAGCAACTGCGGATCACGAACGGTCGTCAGCGCACAGGGAAGCGCCACAGCATCGGTCAGTCCCCAGTGGTGGCCGACCTCACCTCACCGGTCCCGCACCACCAACCACGGTCTGCGTCGAGGCTGCGCATCGATGTCTGACCGGTCTCGATCCGTCAGATCGTGGCCTCGGACCACTCGAGCTGCACCGCCGCCGCCCGCACGGTGAGCCGCGTCCGGTTACTCAGGTCGGGCCGGTACCGGCCAAGCTGCCTGCGCGGCACCGTCGATCCCGCTGCGGTGCCCTCGGTCATCGTCCACCTCTCTCATTGTGCGGAAATTTTACACCCGATATGAAAGTATTGCCGCACTCTTCTCGTAGGGAAAATAACAGAATGGTAGCGTCGCGCGAAAAATGCGCTTGAAGTCTTGCACTTCGGTCTCTTGTAGTGCTTGACTCTGCGCAGCCCTGACCGAGTGTTCACCACCCCTTGTCAGGGTCATGGCCGGACCGGCGACGCCCCCGACGCTGGAGTCGCCGGTCTGGCCATTCCACGGCGGTGAAAGATGAACGTGATGCGCGCACAGTCAGCCGGCCGGTCCGGTGAAGCCCGAGCAGAGTCACCGGTACGCCATTACCTGCCGCGATTCCCGCGGTCGCAACCGCACCCTGATCTTGTGGCGAGAGACCGATCTGGTGCACGGCCGAGTGGAGCGATACGTCGTGATCACCCTGGACGCCGCCCTACGCACCGCCGTGATCACGACTCCCCAGCACGCGATTGAGCTGGCAGAGGCATGCTGGCAGAGGCACTCAGAACGGCCGCTGATTCACTGAGACGAGGTCAGCACCGCTGCCCGAACGGATTCATGTTTGGAACGGTCTATCCTCGGGAAACCGTTGTTCTATAGATGACTGTCGTCCGGAGGAGGGCGCCGTGGACGCGCCAATCCGGGGCGGAGCGCTGCTGCGGGCCGGCGTCGGGGCAGCCTTGACCGTTTTTCCGGGACGCCTGGCCAGCGCCGCGGAAGGTTGTCCCGCCACTCCGTGTACCCGCCTGTTCACCCGGGTTCTGGGCGTGCGCCACCTCACCCAGGCTGCCCTTACCCTCACCGCACCCCAACTGCTCACGCCATGGCGTGGCGCGTTCGTCGACGGGCTGCACATGGCCACTGTGATGGTGCTCGCCGCAGGAAGTCCCCGGCACCGCCGCGCCGCCTTGGTGAACGCGGCGTTGGCTGCTATGTTCTGCGGACTGGGCATTGTCCTGGGTCATGCCCAGCGCGTGGGGGAAGCTGGAGCCCGTCATGGAGGTGCCTCCCATGCCCCAGCAGTTCGTCGTAGCGATGAGCGTCCGGGTGACGCACTACCGCGCTAACCGACGACTGCGAACTGGTCCATGAGAACCGCACAGGTCACACCCTCGCACCGGGTGGAAACCGCCGAGCAGGGCTCCGGCGGCGGGGAGAGCACGCTGACCGTCATCGTCGCGCTTGCGATCAACGCGTCGATTGCGGTGATGAAGGCGGTCGCCGGGGTGCTGACCGGATCGGTCGCGATGCTTGCCGAGGCCGCGCACTCGGTGGCCGACACGTCCACCGAGGGGTTGTTGCTGGCCGCGCTGCGGCACTCGAAGCGGCCGGCCGACCAGCGGCATCCGTTCGGCTACGGCAAGATGCGGTTCTTCTGGTCGCTCATCGCGGCCGTCTCGATATTCGTGACGGGTGCGATGTACGCGGTGTACGAGGGTATGCGCACGATCTTCGGTGCGGGCGAGGAGCAGACCCTCGCGTGGGTAGCCTTCCTCGTGCTTGGGTTGTCGTTCGTGATGGAGGGCACCTCCTGGATCCGGGCCCTGCGCCAGGTCCACCGCGAGCAGGACGAAACGGGCCAGAGACTGCTCGAGCACCTGCGCACCACCGATGATCCCACCGTCAAGACCGTTTTCTTCGAGGACACCGCGGCGCTGCTCGGCCTGTTACTCGCTTTCGCCGGTGTCGGGTTGCACCTGCTCACCGGCTCGGCCTTATGGGATGGGCTGGCCTCGCTGCTGATTGGAGTGCTTCTCGCGGCGGTGGCCTACCTGCTAGGCCGCACGAACATGCGGTTGCTCATCGGAGTGCAAGCCGATGCTCGTCTGGTCGGGGCGATATACGCTCGCCTGCATGCCAAACCAGAGGTAGAGCAGGTGGTCGATCTGCTTACCATGCTGACGGGCACTGACAAGGTGTTGCTGTGTGCGCGGGTGGACTTTGCCGATTCGCTGTCCGCCGCTGAGTTAGAACGCGCGTGTGTGCGCATCGACGGTGAGCTCCGTCGTGAGTTCACCGATCTCGACGAGATCTTTATCGAGCCGGTGCCCCGGACCGATCCCGCGCTGCGGGCACGCGTGGCCAACCGGTACGGTTCGGCACTGGACAACCCTCGCCAGGACTCGGCCGCCCCGCCCGTGCCTTCAAGGCGGTGACATGACCGTAATCCGTCCGTCCGACACGGCCCATGTCCGGCGGAACGGCAGCTTGCGGGGGATATCCCGGCGCGGCGACATTCGCGTTGCGATCCCCCGCGGCCTCGTGCTCGCCGCAGCCTGGTCGTGGCGACTGCTGTTGGTGGGGATCGCGGCATACGCCGTTGTGCGGGTGCTTGCCCTGCTGTCGCTGGTCGTGATCCCTCTGATCACGGCGTTGCTGCTGGCGGCGTTGCTGCGGCCGGTCGCCGGGCTGCTGCACCGCCGCCTGCCGGGACCGCTGTCTGCGCTGTTGACCCTACTTCTCGCCGTCGTCGTCCTGGCCGGTCTCGGATACGTGATCGGCGTGCGTTTCACCCAGGAGTTGCCGTCTCTGATCCAACAGTTGGTCGGCACGATCCATCAACTCCGAGAAGCGGTGGCCGGCAAAGGCGCGGGTCAACTCCAACTCGACCAGATCGAGGCGTCCGTGATCGACTGGCTGCAACGCAACCGCAGCCAGGCCATCGACTATCTGACTACCGGAGCCGGGTATTTCTTCGACTTCGTCGCGATGGCCGTCCTAACCCTGTTCATCACTTTTTTCCTGCTCTACGATGGAAAGCGGATCTGGGGCTGGTTGCTCAGTCCGCTCCCGCCGCGCGAGTCGCGCCGAGTGGACCTGGCTGGGCAGGCAGCATGGGCTAGCATCACTGGTTACGTGCGTGGCACCGCGGTCATCGCCACCATCCACGGCATCGTGATCGGCCTCTCGCTATATCTGTTGGGCGTGCCGTTGGCACTCCCCTTGGGCGTGCTGGTGTTTTTAGGCGGCTTCATACCATTCATCGGGGTGCTGGTTGCTGGTGGGCTGTCGATCCTGGTCACGGTCACCACGCAGGGATGGCTGGCCGCGCTGATCCTGTTGGGCATCCTGCTGGCCGAAGGCCAACTCGAAGCCCACCTGCTCCAACCGTTGATCGTTGGTCGCTACGTGCGGTTGCACCCACTTGCTGTCGGCCTCTCCTTCGCCGTCGGCACCGTGCTCGCGGGAATCGTCGGAGCGATCATCGCGGTGCCCACCGCCGCCGTTATCCACCAGGCTTTGCCAGCGCTACGCGGCCCGCACCGCGACCACCGCATCAGACCGAAATATGGCAACGCCGAGCGTTGACGGCGCGGCCCGGGTGCGCCGCGGGTGGCGTGGTTTGATCGTGATTCGCTCCGGGTAATCGCAGCTGTGGTTCATCACGAGCTGACGATTCAGGCCCTGGGCCGATGCCAGAGGTGAGTGGCCCACTCGCTGGGACTGGCAGCCCCCGGCGGCGAGAGGAGGAGCGGCCGTTCTCCAGACGGGTTGGGTCATGGCTGGTGTGGTGGGCTCTTCTCATGTCTTTTTGGGTCGTCCTGGATTATTCGTTAGCTACAGCCGAGTTATTAGTCGGGACTGGGGTCGCTGCGGTAGGGGCATCCTTCACCGAGCTAGTCGCGTATCAGGCCGCCTCCCACTTCCGCATGCGCATTAAATGGTTGATCCCGGTGTTTGCCCTGCCCGGCCGGGTGGTGTGGGACACGGTCATCGTGTTCGGCGCCCTGTCCAGGCGTCTGGTTCGTGGAGAAGAACCGTCCAGCGGCTTCTTAGCGATGACCAAGGCATGGGGGGACGAGTCGCCGCGGGGTCTGACCCGGCGAGCATTCCTGGTGGGGGGCACCTCGGTGGCGCCCAACACTCTCGTGCTCGGTATCGACCGGGAGCGCGATGTCATGGTAGTTCACCATCTGGTGCTTCCCCGGGAGCGGAAAGCTCGGGGCCAACAACGAGAAGGAGCAAGCCGATGAGCGGCTTCGTGGCCGCTGCGATCGGCATGCTGCTGGGGATGATCCCCTTGGGCGTTGTCGCTTGGCGGGGCACGGTGCTGGAGGCGGTAGTGGCCTACGAGGTCATCAGTTCCATTGCCGTTATGGTTTTGGTGCTCTTGTCGCAGGGCTTCGGACGTTCTGCGGAGTTCGAGTTACCTGTTTTGCTGGCTGTACTTCTCCTGGGCAGTGGGCTGGTCTTCGTGCGGACCCTGGAGCGTTGGCTGTGATCATCAGGGATGTCTTCTCCGATGTTCTGCTGGGTCTGGCCGTGGTCCTGGTGCTGGCCTCGTCGCTGGGTGTGCTGGTTATGCGTGACGTCTACCAAAAGCTCCATTTCGTGACTCCGGCTGGTCTCGTCGCCCCCGTCTTGGTGGCCTTGGCCGTGCTCGTGCAACAGGGCTACTCCGAGAACACTGTTGAGACCTGGCTGACGCTGTTGTTCCTCGCCATCGCTGGCCCGTTCCTGACCCACGCCACCATCCGGGCTGCCCGCATCCGGGAAACCGGGGACTGGCGCCCGGGAGGGGATGGCGGGGTATCAACCGAGGAGGAGGCGCCGTGATGCCTGTCGTCCACACGGTGATCACGCCCTCCACCGTCCGCCCGTTCTGGCTGATGGAGGCCTTCCAGGTGACCATCCTGGGTCTGGTGGCAGCCGGAGCGACGGCCGTGGTACTCACCCGAAACCCGACCCGCCAGGTGATCTTCCTCAGCATCTACGGGGTGTTGCTCGCCATCTTGTTCATGGCTTTCCAGGCCCCGGATGTCACCCTCTCCGAGCTCACCGTGGGCGCGGTGATCCTGCCCTTGATGCTGCTGCTGGCGTTAGCCAAGGTCAGGAGGCAAGAGGAATGAAGCCACGTCAGCGCCGCTGGGTCTTCCTCGCTGCGGCAGGTGGGTTCCTCGCCTTCTACCTGTGGGGCCTGATTGGCTTGCCCGGATTCGGTCATTACCCGGGCCCCTACGGGGACATTGTCAACGCCATTGCCGTGGCCCAGACTCATGCCACTGGCGTGGTATCGGCCGTGAACTTCGAGTACCGGGGCTTCGACACCTTGGGCGAGGAGTTCATCCTGTTCATCGCCGCCACCGGGGTGGCCACCGTGTTGCGCCATCTGCGCGACGAACACGACATCCGCGTTGTGGATGAGGCCAGGGATCGGCAGGTGCCTGCCACCAGCGATGCCATCCGCATGGTGACCTTGGCCTTCACCGGCCCCACGCTGGTGGTCGGCTGGTATCTGGCCTCCCACGCCCAGACCAGCCCCTCGGGTGGATTCCAAGGCGGTGTGGTCCTGGCCACCGCCTTCACCCTGATCTACCTGGCGGGACAGTTCATCGCCTTCAAGCGGCTCAGCCCCATCCACTTCATCGACTCCGTTGAGGCGGTCGCCGCCGGCAGCTTCGCCGTCGTCGGGGTGGCCGCATTAGGGTTGGGTGCCGCCTACCTCGCCAACGTGCTGCCGTTGGGTAGCTCTCCGGGTGCGGTGAACTCCTCGGGGACCATCGCCCTCATCAGCTTCTTTGTGGGCGTCGAGGTATCGGCCGCTTTTGTCCTCATCATCGGCGAGCTGCTCGAGCAGACTCTCGTTATCCGAGAAGGGGGCCGGTAGGTGAGCGTTTTCCCGTTCGTTGTGGTTGCCTGGATTCTCACCGTGGGCCTCTACGGCATCATCACCAGCCGGCACCTGGTGCACCAGATCGTCTGCTTGATCGTGGTCCAGTCCTCCACCTACGTCCTCCTTCTCGGAGTGGGCTACAAGACCGGGGCAGTGGCGCCCTACTTCTACGACATCCCCGGGAACACTCCGGCCGTGGACCCGGTCGTCCAGGCCCTTGCCCTCACCGACGTGGTCGTGGAGGCCGCGGTGACCGCCCTTCTGGTGGCTTTCGCCGTCCAGGCCCACAAGCGTTTCGGGACACTCGATCCCGAAGAGCTCAGGCAGCTCCAGGGATGAGCGGCAGCACTCCCATGGACGCCCTCCTGCCGCTGACCGTGGTCGTCCCCCTGCTGGGGGCTGCCGGGGTCTCCGCGCTCAATCCGCTGTTCGGGAACCGACGGCGTCTCCTCGACGCCGTAGCCATCCTCACCGCCGCCACCGTCGCTGGAATGCTGATCATCATCATGGTCGGCACGGCTGGCGGCCAGCAGGTGTACTGGTTCGCCGGTTTCACCCCATCGCACGGGGTGGCGCTGGGCATCGACTTCGCCGTGGACCAGCTCAACGCGGGCCTGGCCGTTCTCGCGGCCTTGCTGGTCACCGCGGCGATGGTTTTTTCCTGGCGGTATTTCGAGCGGGTATCGACCTATTACCACGCTCTCATGCTCGCCTTCTTGGCGGGCATGGTCGGTTTCTGCCTCACTGGCGACGTCTTCAACCTGTTCGTGTGGTTCGAACTCATGGGGGTGGCCGCCTACGCCCTCACCGCCTACCGCATCGGGGAGCGCGGTCCCATCCAGGGGGCGCTCAACTTCGCCATCACCAACAGTGTCGGTGCCTACCTCACCCTGTCAGGTATCGCCCTCATCTACGGCCGTACCGGCGCCCTGAACATGGCCCAGATCGGTCAAGCCATCGCCGGGCACCGCCCTGACGGCCTGGTCGTCGTGGCATTCGCCCTCATCCTCCTAGGTTTGCTCACCAAGGCCTCCATCGTCCCCTTCCACTTCTGGCTCGCCGACGCCCACGCCGTGGCCCCCACCCCCGTGTGCGTGTTGTTCTCCGGGGTGATGGTCGAGCTCGGCCTCTATGGGGTTGCCCGGGTCTACTGGTCGATGTTCGGCGTCGGTCTCGGTCACCGGACCAGCATTACCGCAGCCCTATCAGCCTTCGGAATCCTCACGGCCATCGTGGGCGCCCTATTCTGCTTTCGTCAACGCCATCTCAAGCGACTCCTGGCCTTCTCCACGATCAACCACGCCGGCCTATTCTTGATCGGCGTCGCTCTGCTCACTCCTCTGGGCCTCACCGGCGCGGCCGTCTACGTCGTCGGCCATGCTCTGGTCAAGGCCGCCTTGTTTTTGTGCGTGGGCATCGTCTTGCACAGGCTCGGGTCAATCAACGAGACGTTGCTGCACGGCCAGGGAAAGCAGCTGCGCATCACCGGGGTGGTGTTTGCGCTCGCCGCTCTGGGCCTGGCCGATCTACCCCCCTTCGCTCTGTACCTCGGCGCCGGCTGGATTGGACAAAGCGGCGACACCCGCGGGATGCCCTGGATCACCGTGGTGATCATAACCACCTCGATATTGGTGGGAGCAGCCGTGTCGCGTGTCGCCGGCGGCGTCTTCTACGGAATCGGCGACCCGCCCTCCGAGGACCCGAGGATGGGTGAAGAAGCTTCGGAGGAGACCTCGGAGACCGACGAAGCCAAAAGCCGCGTCCCGCTGTCCATGATCGTCCCTCCGGCCGTGCTGGTGGCCCTAGCGGTCGTCGTCGGCCTCCTCCCGCATCTCGGACCAACAGTCCAGGCCGGAGCTATTCGCTTGCAGGACCAGGGGGCCTACAACGCCACCGTGCTCGCTGGCACCCACACCGCTCACCCGAGGGCCATCATGGCTGTCGAAGACGCCGGAGTCACCGTCACCGACACGGTCACCGGTGCCGGCACGGCCGCCGGCAGCCTGGTACTGGCCCTGGTGTCCCTCTACTGGCGTCGTCTCCCCCTCCTGCGTCGGGGTTTCGAACCCGGGACCGGGCTAGTGGGACCGATTCGGCGCTTCCAAAGCGGGGTGGTCAACGATTATGTGACCTGGATGGTCATCGGCCTGGCCTGCTTCGGCGGGGCGCTGGCCCTCGCCATCCGATGAGCAGGTAGTACCCACGGCTATCTGGCGGGCTGTCTAGTGGCCACGTCCGGTCGCCGCATCCCGGAGACGGTCGACGAGGCCGATGGCGGGCCCCAACAGGGCCAGCGACGCTTCCCCGGAGGGAGCGAGCGGATGTGGGCGGGTCGGAGCGTGTCGCTGCGTCTGCTGCACCTTCGCTCCCAGCCGGCGCAGCTCGTTGTCTGGGCACGCCGCGCGCAGCCGGGGGAACAGTTCTTGCTCCTCCTCCTCGACGTGCTGGCGGACCATCTCGCGTAGGTCCCGCACCGTCGGCCAGAACGCCTCGTCGTCCGGGCGCAGCGCCTCCAGGTCCCGCATCGCGCGTTCGGCTTGGTCGTGCTCGGCCACTTCCCGGTCGGCCAGCGCCTCGCCGTCGTCGAGCAGGCGGCGCACCGTAGGGTAAAGATGCTGTTCCTCGCCGATCGCGTGGGTCACCAGGGAGATCACCACCCGGCGGCCGAGCACCAGCGCCTCGGCACTGGCCTCTCCGGTGATATCCGCAAGTTGGTAAAACAACAGGTCCACATCGCGGTGCTGGTCGGTCAGCAGGTCGATGAGATCAGGTGATTCGCTCATCTTTCTCATATACCCGCTCCTGCACCCGACACACTGTGTGCTCCGGGAATCCGCGGGTTCTTCCTTGCCGCGACATTGGGGCGCGGACTGGGTGATCGGCGGCTCGTGATCGCCTTTTTTCACCGTTACTCAGCGTTCCCGCATGCCCCAGAGCCTTCACCGGTCCTGGCGGGAGTACGTCGGCGGAGTCAGGACGAACCAGCGGGTTTGTGCGCGCGGCGACGAGGGCACCCCCTGTCGCGTACAGCGTCAGAAAGAGGCAAGACGATGGCGGATACCGCGCTGCCCGAGAGCGAACTGTGGCACGAATTCCACCGGGTGGTAAACATGTCGTCGCAGGAGCTCGCCGACTGGCTGCGTACCCATTCGGCGAGCCCGGACGCCGAAAGCCTCCCCGGGCAGACAGGCACTCCGACTGGCCACCAGGTGCTGCACATCCTGGGCAAGCGCCAGGTGGATCTTACCCATGATGATCTTCAGATGATGCGCCAGGTGATCCGGCGGGTGCACGCCGAGCGCCGGGGCAATCGAGAGTCCGTCGCGGGCCAGACTGGTTGGCGCCACCGCCTGATGTCACTCGGCCACGACCCGCTCAAACCGTCGTGAGCTCCGCTGCCCACGACAGCGCGCCCCAACGCCGCGTCCGCGTGGTCCTGGTCAAGCAGTGGTCCTGGTCAAGCGCTGGTGCGGCTCCATCCCGTCTCAGTGAGCGCCAGACGGCATCGGCTCCGAACCCGAGATCCGAGCCTCAGCTCGGAGCGGGAGATCGCAAGATGGCCCGCCCACCGGTTGATGCTCAGTCGTGCACCGAGCGAACGGTCAAGCGACCCAATGCGAACGCCGCCACCGCCGTGACTACGGCCCCGAGCCCGTAAAAGTAGCCCAGTTGCTCGAGCACATGCAGCCAGTTCGGTCCGAGCGGCGCACCGATCGGCGCTTCTAGCCCACCTACCCGCCACAACTGGCTGATCACCGGCCCGGTCGCGAGCCAGATCCCCCCGAGCACTGCGAGCCACGCGCCGAACCCGCCGCTAGCCCGGTTTGCGCTCGGGCCGAGGATCAGGCCACCGAGAAAAACGGCGATACCGGGCAGGATGTCCAGCCACAGCCGGTCATAGGTAAAGAACCAGGGAACCATGACGCCGAAGGTATAGCCGAAGTACGGTCCGACAAAGGGGATGAGAGCGCCCCAGATGCCGAGCAGTACGAGCAGGAAGCCGCTCACCGCACCACGGCTGCGCTGTATTGCCATGGCCCCTCCCCTGGGGACGTCCGACCTGCCGCCGCGCGAAGACTGTGTCGTCATCGACATGGCAACCTCCTCATCGGGATGCCTTCAGCACAGTCGATTACCCGGCACTCCTCGTGAGTAAACTCATCGGTACCGCGGATGGGGACTATCCACCGGTGAGGACGCCGCTTCATGGGCGGCACGGGCGAGATCGGCATAGTCCACGTCTGTGGCACCGCGTTCGGCATCCTGCAGCGCGGAGCACTCCACGGTGAAGCTCACCCGGAACTCGCTCAGCACGAGAACCCGCCGTTGCCGCGCGACATCGTCTCGGACTTCGTTCCCGGCGGTACAGTCTCCAGGGAAGCGGTCCGCCCGAGGTTGGTAGCGAAATGCGTCCAGCCGGGCGGCCCTGACCCGTCGACCAGCCGGCGTGCGGCCAGCCGTGGAGTCAAGCGGCTCTTGGCTTCTCTTCAATCTGTTGCCACCAGCGGTCGGGATCGGTGCGTATTTTGGACTTCCATACCGGTTACCCGGCCATGGCACGCCTCATACCTGGGGAAGGTCCGTTGAGAAAACGGTCTGTTCCGTCCGGGCGTACGAGCTCTCGTCGGCGGCGGGTGGGTCGGGTTCGGTCACCAGGTATCCGCCACGGCGAGTGGCGGACTCGCCGGTCTTGTCAATCTCATCGCTGACGAGCACCTGACCCTGCTCGCTTCCCAGGTCTCCGGGAATCACCTCATCGTCGATGGACTCGTCGAGCTCTTCCAACGGGGTCACAGCCACCGGGCGGTCCGGCGCCGGCCTGATGGTGACGTCTGGGCACTCTTCGGCCAGCCGCTCGGCCAATGGCCGGTCGGTGGCCTGCTCCCTCGCCGTGGTCCCGTATTGGTTGGCTGCCGACCAGCCCTCAGCAGGATCCCTCCCGCCCTCCAGCGGGTCGACGTCCATATGGTCCTCATCGAGTGTCTCGCTCTGCGTGAGAATATCATTGTCGTGGTCCAGTGGATCGGGCGTGAACCTTCTCATTGAGTCTCCTCTCGCTCCTCGGACCCTTCCGCTTCGCCGACCCGCTAGGCGCGGTGCCCTGATCCCCGGTGGCAGGATGCCCGCTTCCCTGGGCCACTACACATCCACGGCACAGCTCCGGCAGAGTTAGCGGCGATGAGCCAGCATTACCGATTCCGCGAGCTGGTTGTGAAGCGTGATCAGTTCAGTTAGCCTGCAGGGTTTTTGCCTACAGCTAACCGATCTCGGGTGGGGCGATAACCGAACCTCGCTAGCGTCGGTTCCAGGAGTCCGGCGACACCTCGTGCTGAAACCGCGGCCAGATGCGCCGGTGCCGGCGCGCCGCCCGGGGATACCCCCTCTCCCGTCCCCGGGTGGCCGCACACCGCGCTGCGTGAAGCGGGTGGCGGGTTCGCTGGCCACCCGCGAAGTACGCACCTATGACGTGCGTGCGGAGGACTATGATGCCATCGCCGTCGCCGCCGAACACCGGCTCGTTCACGCGGTACCGTGGCTGACATCCGCCGCCGTGCACACTGATCCCCACAGCCATGAGGGCGCCGACCACCACGCCGCCCTCGCCCACCATCGACCGCAGGCACGAACCGGAAGCTCGGGAGTCGCGGAGGAAAACCGGTATTGACCGTTCCGGAGGTGATCGCATGGTGGCCGAGAGCGCACGGCGTGCGCGGTGGCGTCGGTATTGGGATAGGCATTCGAAGACCTACGACCGTGAGATGCGTTTCTTAGACCGTGTGCTGTTCCGCGACACCCGGAGGTGGATCTGCGAGCAGGTGAGCGGTGAAGTGCTTGAGGTCGCCGTCGGTACCGGACTGAACCTGGAGCACTACCCGTCCGACGTCCGATTGATCGGTATTGAGCTCAGCCGGGAGATGCTGGCGATCGCCCGGCGACGTGCCGATGGCCTCGACTGTCACGTCGAGTTCCGGGTGGGTGATGCGGAAGCACTCGACTTCCCCAGCGCCGCCTTCGACACGGTGGTCTGCACCTTCTCGCTGTGCGCCATCCCCGACCACCGAAAAGCCCTGGCCGAAATGGCACGAGTGTTGCGGCCCGGGGGAGTACTCCTGCTTGCCGACCACGTCGCCAGCTCACTCCGGGTGCTGCGGGCCAGCCAGCGCGTCCTCGAGTTGGTGACGATCCCGCTGGGCGGCGAGCACTTCCTGCGCCGCCCCATTGAGCAGGTCCGTGCTGCGGGGTTCCAAATCGAGCGCTATGGTCGGTTCGCGGCCGGGATCGTCGAACGGCTGGCCGCCCGCAAGCCTGCTGACTGAAGGGCACACCTCCCCGAGCAGCCGGTTGTCACCTGCTCCGCCGCCACACTGCCGCTGGATTTCTCCGATGTCTCGCGCAGCCGCCACCAGCTGGAAGCGGATCGTCGTCGTCCTGCACACCGCTGCGGTGACCCCTTCCGTCGGGTTGAGTCGCTCGCCGCGCTGCGAACTGTTGCCGAGTTCTTCATGATGGGCGCGGGCAGGCAGGATCGGAGGGAGCCGACGTGATGAGCAGTGTTGCCGTGCTGGGGACCGGGATCATGGGCGCGGGCATGGCGCGCAGCCTTATGCGGGCAGGTTTGGACGTCACGGTCTGGAACCGAAGCCTCGACAAGGCCCGTCCGCTGGCCGATGACGGAGTCAAAGTCGCTGCGGATGCGGCCGATGCGGTATCCGGCGCGGACGTGATTGTGACAATGCTGTTCGACTGTGACGCCGTGGCCGAGGTCATGGGGCGGGCGCTGGCCGCGACACGAGAGCACGCCGTGTGGGCCCAAACCAGCACGGTTGGCCTCACTGGCACGCGGGACCTCGCCGAGCTCGCCGCCCGGCACGGCCGGGGCTACGTCGATGCGCCCGTGCTGGGCACCAAGCAGCCCGCCGAGCAGGGCGAGCTGATCGTGCTCGCGGCGGGACCACGCGAGCTGGAGCCCAAGGTAGCGCCAGTGTTCGAGGCGATAGGGAGCAAGACGGTCTGGGTCGGGGAGCGGGCCGGTGACGGGCACCGTCTCAAGCTCGCGCTCAACTCGTGGGTGCTGTCCATCACCGCCGCCACCGGGCAGGCCATCGCGCTGGCCCGCGACCTCGGTGTGGATCCGCAGCTGTTCCTGGACACCATCGCCGGCGGTGGCACCGACAGCCCGTACGCCCAGCTCAAGGGAAAGGCAATGATCACTGGAGAATTCACACCGGCGTTCGGGTTGGCGGGCGCGGTGAAGGATGCCGAGCTCATCGTGGAGGCATTGCGAGAAGCTGGCGACGAACCGTCGCTGATGCAGGCGGTCCATCACCTCATGTCGGCCGCGGCCGACGCAGGGCACGCGGACGAGGACATGGCCGCAGTGGTGCATGCCTTTCGCCGCTGATTGGTGACCGATCCGACCGCCAGTTGTGCCAGGCTCGACGGTGTGACCGATGCTGCGGCTCGCTCCCGGGTGAGCGCCTGGCGCTATGCCCTGAGCACGACTAACCCGCCCAATGGCCCGATCGACGCGGTGACCCGCTGGATCGTGATCTCCCGCGCCGCCGTGCTGCCGATGACGCTCGTCGCTGGGCTGGTGGCCGGGCTGCTCGCCGCCCGCGCGCCCGTCGTCGACTGGCGCTGGCTCATCTTGGCCGTCGTCGGGATCACACTCGCGCACCTGGCCAACAACCTGATGAACGACCTCTACGACACCCGCGCCGGTTCGGACACTGCAAGCTATCCGCGGGCGCTGTACGCCCCGCACCCGATTCTGTCCGGACTGGTCACCCGCCGGGCGCTGGTCGGGTCGGTACTGATCGTCAACACTGCCGACCTGGCGATCCTCGTCGTGCTCACGTGGGCGCGGGGCTGGCCCGTGGTGGCGTTCGCGCTGGCCGGATTTGTGCTGTCAGTGGCCTACAGTGCGCCGCCGCTGCGGCTGAAGAAGCGTGGCCTGGGGGAGCCGGACGTGCTCGTGGTGTGGGGACCGCTGATGGTCAGTGGCACGTACTACGCAGCGGTCGGGTCGATCACCTGGCAGGTGCTGCTGGCATCGCTGCCCTATGCGCTGCTGTGCACGTCGGTGCTGATGGGCAAGCACACCGACAAGATCCCCTACGACGAGCCGTTGGGAATCCACACGCTGCCGGTGCTGCTGGGTGAGCGGCGGGCCCGGGTTACGACATTGGCCCTCATGGCAGGCTTCTACCTGCTCATCGTGGGGTGCGTGCTGGTCGGCGCGCTGCCGTGGCCGGCGCTGCTCGCACTCGGCGGCCTCTACCGGCTGGGTACGGTGTGGCCGTGGTTCCGCCAGCCCCGGCCTGAGCAGCCGCCGCGCCCGGTGCCGGTGTGGCCGCTGTGGTTTGCCGCGCTGGCGTTTGTGCACCTGCGGATTGCCGGCCCGCTGCTCGTCCTCGGTCTCGCTGTGGCCGTCATCGCAGGGATCTGAGCGTCCCGGCGATGAGCTCCTAGATTCAGGGTCTTGCGGAGCTGCTGCTGGCCGACTTCGCCGACTAGGGTCGCTGTAACCGCACCCGGTCGAGTCGCCCGTCATTGATCTCGGCGGTCATCCATGTGCAGGTCGGCTGGTGGCGCCGGTCGGTCGGAGAACCCGGGTTCAGCAGCCGCAGGCCGGTAGGAGCTACTGTGTCCCACGGGATGTGGCTGTGCCCGAAGACCAGCACGTCGGTGTGGGGAAAACGGGTGGCGCACCGCTGCGCCCGGCCGCGCGCCGATCCAGTCTCGTGCACGATCGCCAGCCGCACGCCCTCCAGCTCGGCGGTCGCGATCTCCGGCAATCGCGCGGACAACGCCGGCCCGTCGTTATTGCCGACCACCCCGATCAGCCGGTCCGCTCGAGCCAGCAACGTATCCAGCAGTTCGACGCACACCCAGTCCCCGGCGTGCATCACGACGTCCGCCTCGTCGACGGCCCGCCATAGCTGCTCGGGCAAGTCCCGGGCACGCTGCGGAACGTGTGTGTCAGCCATCAACAGCAGCTTCATACGTCCATCGTGCAGGACCGATCAGGGCTTGGTCAGCCGCCCGGCACGGGCGTGCATCACCGAGCGCTGACTTACGCGCAGCGATTGCCCAGCCGGAAGCGGATCTTGTCATAGAGAACGGTCCCCGCCGCGGCCCCACCATCGGCCATCTCCTGCTCGGCGGTGAAGGCTTTCTTAAAGTATTTTGCGGTGGGCACCGGAAGGTCCGCCCTTTCGACGCACTCGTGAACGGAATCGCAGGTATTCCACCCCGAATCGGCAGTATTTTTATCTGCTCACTGGCGAACACGCCCACCTCTGACCCTGGATCGACTTCGCGGATCCCCGTTCGGCGTGGGAATCGAACGTATGTCACTGGAGTTCAGCTGTATGCTACCAGCCGTCTTGTCATGTGCGGCCATCCACCGGCTTCGAGTCTGTCCCAGCTATGAGGTCCACGCACGTAGTCAGCGGTAGTGCCCGCAGGGGTGCTTCGGCCTTGAGTAGCATCTCATCGTACTCGGCATGGGTATCTGAACCGAGTACGATAGCGCCACCGGCACCGACGGTCAACTCGTCGCGCCACCTAACTGCGGTGCGGATCACAATGCTCAGGTCGGCTGTTCCGCCGAATCCGAAGTAGCCGAGCGTGCCCGCATACACGCCCCGCGCCTCCGTCTCCAGTGAATCGATGATCTCCATGGTGCGCAGTTTCGGCGCCCCAGTCATCGAACCACCGGGGAAGCAGGCCCGGACACAGTCCACCGCGGTGACGTCTGAACTCAGCACTCCACGGATTGTGGACACCAACTGATGCACGGTCGCGTAAGACTCGGTTGCCATGAATCTCGGTACAACGACGGTGCCAATCTCGCACACCCTACCGAGATCATTGCGGAGCAGATCCACGATCATCAGATTCTCCGCGCGGGTCTTGTCGTCGTCCTGCAGTGAGCTCCGCAGTTGCTCGTCCAGCGTGGGATCAGTGCTGCGCGGTGTCGTTCCCTTGATCGGTTTACTCTCGACGGTGCGTTCGTTGTTGATGTGCAGGAATCGCTCGGGTGATGAGCTGAAGATGGTGAGTTCACCTAGCCGCAGCAGCGCCGAGTACGGTGCGGGATTGAGCCGCCGCAGCCGCCGGTAGTACTCCAGATCGTCCTCGGGTGCGGGCAATCTGAGTTTGTTGGTGAGGCAGATCTCGTAGCTCTCGCCCGCGCGGAGGCGACGCTGGCACTCCGCGATGTCCGCCAGGTACCGCGACCGGGAACGCGCCAACCAGGCGGAGATCCGTGCGTTATTGGCCACGATCGGTCGCTGTTCGAGAGTGACCGCAGGCAATTCCCGCAGCGTCCGCACTGTACAATTGATCCATGCCATCGCCGAGTCGGTGGTGTCGGGTTCAACCACGGCGACCACGTATGTCCCGTGCTCGGCATGGTCCACAGCGACGAACCTGCTTGCCCGGATCCACATCGCGTCCGGCGTAGGCGCCCGGTGCACGTTAGGCGAACCAATGTCGGCTTTCAGCTCATAGCCGAAGTAGCCGACGTAGCCTCCGTTCAGGTCAAACGGCAGGTCTTCCGCTCCAGTCACCTGCCGGCCAGTTCGCCGGCCGAGCGCATCGAAGATTGTGCCGGGCTCCAGGTAGGGGATGCTCGCGGTAGGTTCCACGATCACCGAGTTGTCACCGATGCGGAAGGTGAGGACCTCGCCGTCCGGCCCATCGGCGTTGCCGAGGAAGGAGAACCGGGACAGGCCTGCCTCAATGTATGCGCTGTCCAGCCAGAACGCTTTGGTACTCATGCCGTACAAGGTTATGAACGCCGCTTCGGTGTCAACTGCTCGATCGATGCGGCGCACGAGCACTCTCATCGCCGGGCGCTCGCTCTGGCAGGGTTCCACTCGCCCCATCGACGCGGTCGGCCGCGATGGCGAGACCAACTGGTGCACCGATTTCTCGCGGCGCGGTGGCCGGCGGTGCCGGGAAGCCAGGGCCAGGTCGCCGAAGTTGGCCACTAACTGGGCACCGTGCTCGGTACAGATGGACTCGGGGTGAAATTGCACGCCCCACCACGGCAAGTCACGATGGCGCAGGCCCATGATTACGCCATCTTCCGCCCACGCCGTCGCCTCCAGTTCGGGTGGCAGTGGATCGGCAACGCACAGCGAGTGGTAACGGACCGCGGTGAAACGCTGCGGAAGCCCCGCGAAGATGCCGTCGCCAGTGTGGTGCACCGTGCTCAGGTGGCCATGTCTCGGCTGCGGTGCACTCCGTACCTCAGCGCCGGCGGCCAGTCCGAGCCCCTGGTGGCCGAGACAGACCCCGAGGACCGGAAGTTCCGTCTGGCGCAGGATGTCCCGTGAGTGCCCGAAGTCCCGGCGCGAGGCCGGCCGTCCGGGACCAGGTGAGATCACCGCGCCGTCGAAGTCCCGGAGGTCAAGTTCGTGCCATCTTGGGTCGTCGTTGCACACGACAACCGGTGCGGTGCCGTAGACCTCCGCTAGCAGTTGATAAAGGTTGTATGTGTAGGAGTCGTAGTTGTCGATCAACAGAGTACGCATGGCTTTCCTGATGGTCGTATGGTCGCAGGAATTCCACAGTGCCGGTGAGCTATTTACCGGTGGATACGGTGGACCAGTCAAACGGAATGTCGTCGATGATTTCCATCTCGTCGCAGAGGCGGTACAGCGCGCCGAAGTCCTGCGGCAACCGCTTGCGGGAAGGATCGTCGGCCACGTCGCGTAGCACTTGCTGGCCGTTTGACACATGGATCAGTTCTACGATCCGGTCAACTACCTCGTCGACGTCGTCCTCAACTACCCGACCTCAACTACCCGACGCTCTCGGAGGCCTACAAGGTGGCTGCGCTGGACGTCACGAACAAGATCCGCGCGCTGGACGCGTTCGCGGGCGCAGCTTCGGGGTGGCGCTGTTCGGCGGCAAGGAGCTGATCGTGCTGCCGCACACCACGTCGAAGGCGGGCCTGCGCACGATTATCCCGCTGCTTGGGTCCTGGACTTGCGCAAGCGGCGGCACGTCGAGTCGCCCTGTGTCTGGACCTTCCCAGCGACCGAGCCGCCTGTCGGCGCCGGAGATCGCCGACATACCCGGGCACGAGCGGGTCGCTGCGGCGGCCGCGCTGGCCCGCTGGTGTCCCCACAATGGGTGGGTACAGGGTGAATCGATCGCGTTTTGATCGAACCACGAGCCTACGACCTGCTTCGATGCGCCCCCGGCAGGACTCGAACCTGCGGCCTAGCGATTAGAAGTCGCTTGCTCTATCCGGCTGAGCTACGGGGGCGGGTGGGCGCAGTGAGCAGCGTAGCGAGGACCGGCTGTGTACCTGTACCTAGCTGGTAGGCGCATTCAGCGGGGTAATGACCGCCGGATAACCTGTTGCGCCCCGCTGAATGCGTCGAGGGATGGCTCGGTGCGGCGACGGGTGCTCGCGGTGATCGCCTAGGGTGGTGCGCGTGACTGTCGAGGCCGGCCTCCGTCGCACCGGTGAGGGGCGCACCCGGTTGGGCGTGCTGGTCGCGGTCGGAGTGCTCCTGGCTATGGCTGTCGGCACCGGACTACTCGTTTTCCTGGGCAGTGACGGGCTCACTGGCGTGTGGTTGCCCGATTCTGGGCTGTTCACGCGGGCTGCACTGCCAGCAGTTCGGGTGCTGTCCGAATGCGCCGCGGTGGTCGCGGTGGGGTCGCTGCTGGCGGCCGCATTTCTGGTGCCGCCGCAAGCGTCTGGTTACCTCGACACCGGCGGCTACGCGGCCGTGCGGATGGCACGGATCGCCGCGCTGGTGTGGGCGCTGACCGCGGCGTTGATGGTGCCGCTGTTGGCTGCGGACGTATTGGGTCGTCCGGTGACCGAAGTGCTGGACCTGCGCCTGCTGACGTCCATGGCGTCCGCGCTGTCCCAGGTCGGGTCCTGGGCGCTCACCGCAGGGATAGCTCTGGTGCTGACCGGGTTCTGCTGGACCGCGCTGACTTGGGGGGCGGCGGTGTGGCTGTTCGCGCTGTCCATCGTCGGGCTGACGCCGGTGGCGCTGACTGGACACTCCTCGGCAGACGGCGCCCACGACGTCGCCACCAACAGTTTGCTGTATCACCTCATCGCTGCCGCGTTGTGGGTCGGTGGCCTGGTCGCCTTGCTGGCGCACCTGGCCCGCCGGGGTGAGCACGCCGAGCTGGCCTGCGCTCGGTTCTCCCGGTTGGCTCTGGTCTGCTGGATCGTGATGGCCGCCTCCGGGGTGATCAATGCGCTGGTCCACATCAGGCCTGACCAAGTGCTCACTACCTACGGGCTGCTGGTGCTGGGCAAGGTGGCCGCGCTGCTGGTGCTGGGCGTCATTGGCTGGTTGCACCGCCGTGGTTCGGTGGCGGCGGTGGTCGATCGGGGCGATCGCGTGGCCATCCTGCGGCTCGGGGGCGTCGAGGCGCTGATCATGTTCGCGACGATCGGCCTGGCGGTGGCGGTGAGCGGGACCGTGCCGCCCGGGGGGATCGGCGCGCAGCTCAGCCGTACCGAGGTGCTGCTGGGCTACAACCTGGCTGGCCCGCCCACTCCGGCGCGGTTGCTCCTCGATTGGCGACCAGACCTGGTCTTCGGGGTCGCCGCGCTCGTTCTCGCTGGCGTCTACCTCGCTGGGGTGCGCCGGTTGACGCGGCGTGGTGACCCCTGGCCGATGGGCCGCACAGCGGCCTGGCTGGGCGGCTGCGCGACCATCCTGTTCGCCACGTCGTCGGGTATCGGCCGCTACTCAACGGCGATGTTCAGCGTGCACATGGGTGTGCACATGCTGATGTCGATGATGGCCCCTATTTTGCTCGTGCTCGGCGCACCGGTGACGCTGGCGCTGCGGGCGTTGTCCCCTGCGGGGACGGCCAACCCGCCGGGGCTACGGGAGTGGCTGCGAGCCTTCATGCACTCCTGGGTCGTGCGATTATCCACACACCCGTTGATCGCCTTTGGCATGTACGTCGGGTCGTTCTACGTCATATACTTCACCGGTCTGTACGCCGTCGCAGCGCCGTCGCATGGGGCGCACCTGGCGATGAACGCGTACTTCCTGCTGATGGGTTATGCGTACTACTGGCTCGTCATCGGCATTGACCCGCTTCCCCACGGGATGTCCTATCTAGGCAAGCTTGGCCTGCTGCTGGCGGCCATGCCCTTCCACGTCTTCTTCGGGATCTCGCTGATGCACACCGCGACTGTGATCGGTGGCGACTACTACCGTTCACTTGCCCTGCCGTTTGTGCCCGATCTGCTGGCCGATCAGCGCGCGGGCGCAGCGATGGTGTGGGCCTCGGGCGAGATCCCGATGGTGATAGGGCTAGTGGCGTTGCTGGTGCAGTGGTCCCGGACCGACGCCCGTGAGGCCCACCGATTCGACCGTAAGGCCGAACCAGACGGCGACGCCGAACTCGCTGCGCACAACGCGCTCCTCGCCCGGCTGGCCCAGCGAAGCCCAGCCCGCGACTAGGCCCATGTTTCGTGGGCCTAATGTCTCGTCTCGTGGGCTTATGTCTCGTGGATCTCGGGCGGGGCTCGGGTAGCTGGGTGCCGGGGGCTCTCAGCGCGCCGAGTTCGACAGGGAAGCTGTTCGCGGGCTTCGAACAGTTCTCCTGTCAAACTCGGGAACACGAGGGCTTGGTCACAGCCGGTTCTGGTGGCTCGATCTGTATTGGCGTAGCACCGGCCCCTGACAACTCTGGGTTTCGACCGGGTGCGCCAGCGCAGTTATGCACATCGATCCCCACCATCCCCATGTCGATCATGACTTAATACCGAAGATCCTCCGGGTCGCGCAGCCTGGGTGGCGTCGGCCGAGGGGCTGGCATCCCGCCGCGGAAGGCGGGACGGCTGCACAGGAGGGCATGTGGTCATGAGAGAGACACCGGTGACTGTGGTGGGAACGCTGGTCAGCGACATGCGACCGCGCCGGGTTGGTCCCGACGGGACGCTCGTGCTCAATTTCCGGGTCGCCTGCAACGAGCGTCGGTTCGATAAAATGTCCGAGTCGTGGGTGGACGGGGAAAGCTTGTATCTGTCGGTGAGCTGCTGGCGCAGGCTTGCCGAGAACGCTGCCTCCTTGGTCAAGGGAGACCCGGTGATTGTCAGAGGAAAACTGCGCACTCGGGAGTGGACCACCGAGCAGGGAGAGCGTCGTTCGGTCGTCGAACTGGAGGCCAACGCGGTCGGCCCGGACTTGGCTCGCTGCGCCGCCACCGTGCGCAAGCAGCGCCGTGAGGAGCCTCCGCGTGGCGGAGATGAGGACGTCCCGGCATCGCCCGAGGAGGATCCGTCAGACTTACTTGACAGCGCGGACCTACCGCATGGGGTGAGCCTGTCCGAGCTGGCCGAAGCGGCCCGCCCGCTGGTGCCGGTTCCCGCTTGAGCACCGCGCCGGGGCCGGGCGGCGGTCGGCCGCGCTGCCCGGCCCCGGCGGTCACCTCTACGATCGCGGGCGTGGCGGAGTTCATCTACACCATGAAGCAGGTGCGCAAGGCGCACGGCGACAAGGTCATCCTCGACGGCGTCACCCTCGCGTTCTATCCCGGCGCGAAGATCGGTGTGGTCGGGCCCAACGGAGCCGGCAAGTCCAGCGTGCTGAGGATCATGGCTGGGCTTGACCAACCGAACAATGGGGAGGCATTCCTGGCGCCGGGCGCGACGGTGGGCATTCTGCAGCAAGAGCCCACGCTCGACGAGGACAAGTCCGTACTGGGCAACGTCCAGGAGGGTTTGGGAGAGATCAAGACCAAGCTCGACCGGTTCAACCAGATCGCCGAGACGATGGCCACAGACTACTCCGACGAGCTCATGGAGGAGATGGGACGCCTGCAGGAGGAACTTGATCACGCCGACGCGTGGGATCTCGACTCACAACTTGAGCAAGCTATGGACGCCCTACGGTGCCCGCCACCCGACGAGCCGGTGAGTCACCTGTCCGGAGGAGAGCGACGCCGGGTTGCGCTGTGCAGGCTGCTGCTGTCCAAGCCTGATCTGCTGCTGCTCGACGAGCCCACCAACCACCTGGACGCGGAGAGCGTGCTGTGGTTGGAGCAGTTCCTGGCCAGCTACCCGGGTGCGGTGCTAGCTGTCACCCACGACCGGTATTTCCTGGACAACGTTGCTCAGTGGATTCTTGAGCTCGACCGCGGCCGGGCCTACCCCTACGAGGGCAACTACTCAACCTACCTGGAGAAGAAGGCCGACCGCCTCGCGGTCCAGGGCAGGAAGGACCAGAAGCTGCAGAAGCGCCTGCGCGACGAGCTCGCCTGGGTGCGATCGGGAGCAAAAGCCCGGCAAGCCAAATCCCGAGCTCGGCTGCAGCGTTATGAAGAGATGGCAGTCGAAGCAGAGCGCAGCCGCAAGCTCGACTTCGAGGAGATCCAGATTCCAACGGGCCCACGGCTGGGCAGCGTGGTGGTGGAGGTGTCGCACCTGGACAAGGGCTTCGACAACCGCCTCCTGATTAAGGACCTGTCTTTCACACTGCCCCGCAACGGCATCGTGGGGGTCATCGGTCCCAACGGAGTCGGCAAGACGACCTTGTTCAAGACCATCGTCGGTGTGGAGAGGCCCGACTCCGGCACGGTCAGAGTTGGCGAGACGGTGAAGCTGTCCTACGTCGATCAGGAGCGTGCGGGCATCGACCCCAACAAGACAGTCTTCGAGGTGGTCTCCGACGGTCTGGACTACATACAGGTCGGTAACACCGAGATGCCGTCCCGGGCGTACGTCAGCGCCTTTGGATTCAAGGGTCCCGATCAGCAGAAACCAGCTCGAGTGCTCTCCGGCGGCGAGCGCAACCGGCTTAACCTGGCGTTGACCCTCCAGCAGGGCGGCAACCTGATTCTGCTCGATGAGCCTACCAACGACCTCGACGTCGAGACGCTGAGCTCGCTGGAGAACGCGCTGGAACAATTCCCCGGCTGCGCGGTGGTGATCTCCCACGACCGATGGTTTCTGGACCGGGTGGTGACCCACATTCTCAGTTGGGAGGGCACGGAGGAGAATCCCGCTTCCTGGTTCTGGTTCGAGGGCAACTTCGAGGCCTACGAGCAGCACAAGATCGAACGACTCGGAGCGGAGGCCGCGCGACCACACCGCGTGATGTACCGCAGACTGACACGGAATTGACCGAGCATGGGTTGTCCGATGATCGGGAACGTCGAGGAGAGTGGGAGGTGAGCCGCACGGCGCGCGAAGGAGTCCGGACCGTCATGCCGGTCAACGGGGGGGAGGCCGCATCGCTGGTGGAGTCGGCGATGCTCTTGCGCTGGCGAGCGCCAGAGCTGGCACTCCTGCTGGCCGATCGGGCGGTGAGCGCCGCGCAGGATGACAAGATGGCCGTCCTGCAGGCAGACCACCTCGCGGTTTTTGCGCTCAACCGTCTCGGCAGGCACGGGGAAGCGGCTCACCGGCTCGTCCCGGCGATTCGAGACGCTGACATTCCACCAGGGCTGCGGCACGAGTTGCACGTGGAACTAGCGCACTGCGCGGCCGCGCTCGGTGAACCCGCTATCGCGCTCGGCGCGGTGCATGCCGTGCTGGCCGCAGGTGACGACGTTGCTCCGGTGCTGAGGGGTCGCGCGCTTGTCGCTATGGCGGAGGCGGCGGTCGCGCTCGGACGTGACGACCTTGTCACGTCCGCACTCGACGAGGCCGATGAGCTCTATTGCGAGGACTCGAGCCTCGACCACGACACCGCACTGCTGTTGCAGGCCGCCGCCCGGGCCGCGGACGCAGCACGCCACCGTCGCCGCAACGCGGCCGCGGAGGCCGAGGCGAAGGCGAGGGAAGGCCGTGAGCTGCTGGCCGGGCTGGCCGATCCTGAGCATGACAGCGGCGAGGTAAGCGCGCGGCTGATGCTGGAGATAGTGCTCGCCCTGCTCACCCGTGACGCAGGCGAGGCCGCGACGCAGGAAATGCGGCCACTGCTGCGGCGTCCGGTGCGCGCTGCCGCAGCCTGTGCGGCTGGTAGGCTGCGGCTGGCGCTGGCCACCCGGGTGTACCTCGCCGAAGGCCGACACGAGCCGGCGCTGACTCTGCTCGCCGATGCGGTTGAGGGAGCCCAGCGCCATGGGGTGGACGCGGTCCTTGCGGAATGCCTCGAGGGCTTATCCCACGTGCACGAGGCTCGGGGCGAGTTCGCCGACGCCCTGTATTGCATGCGCGCGGCCCGCGCAGCTGAGGGCCGCCACCGCCGCGACGTGGAAGCCGCGCGGTCCATGCTGCTCGAGAATTGCGGGACCGCGCGCCGCCAGGAGGCGCGCTTGGTCGATCAGGTCGCCGTGCTGCTCGGCAACGCCGGGACGGGGTGTACTGGACTTGATTCGGACACCGGTCCGCTGAGTACCGAGATTGCCGTCGGCGTTGCGACGCCCCAGACCGCTGAGGCGGAAGTCGCTGAGCCGGAAGTCGCTGAGCCGGAAACCCGGCAACTGTCCGCTCCGGCGTTGATGCCTGCAGCGGCTCCGGGCCTCTCCGTGGTCGAGTCAGGTGTGCCCTCGCCGGAACCGGTCGACCCCCCGGCAGTGGTGAAATCGGTGGTCGAGGACCTGGGCCCGGTCTCACAGGAACCCACCGACGTGCAGTCCGCCGAGTCGTCGAGCGGGCTTGATTCTTGGCGGTCCGGGGCACGGCACCGCCGCGGTGCTGGCACTCTGGTATTTGTGAGTGATCTGTTGCCCGCGTCGGTGTTGTCATCAGGACGCTCCGGCCGGCGCCGCGCTGTGGAACCTGACGAGGATCGTGCTGACGAGATGCCCGTTGCCGAGGCGCATCAGATCGGAGACGAGGGGGTCGAGGACGCCAGCGCTGGTCCTCGAGAGTCCACGGATCGTCCGAACACGCCGTCCATTCCAGCTGTAACCCCCCCGTCGCTGGTCCAGCCCCCATCGGACTCGTCGGCCACCGTGGAAGGTGAAGCCACCGATAGCGTCCCGTCAGAAGACGCCGAGGATGTCCTGCCGACCCTGCGGGAGTTCCCGGTCTCCGGACCGCCGCCGGCCCCGACGCCACGGTCGCTGGAATGGGAACCCGGGGATGGGGATGGGGACTCAGCAGGCGAAGAGGAATCTCCCCAGATGGGTCTCGGGGATCTGCTGGCGGAGGCACTCGCTGCATACCAGGAAAGCCGTGATATCCACGCTGACGTCCGCTCTACCGAGATGTGCGGCAATGATGGTTCCACCGCAGCTGATACCGAAACCAGCCGTGACTTGCCTCGTTACCGTGTCCTAGGAACGCGCTGGGCGGCCGGCCTAGCGTTAGCCCCGAAGCCGATCGACGGAGACGATCCCGCTGAGGCGGTCACCAACCCGCTGCTACGGCTGCCGGATCTCACCGCCGAACCAGGGTGGGCGCCGCCCGAGACGGGTTGCTGGTCCGCCGCTGGCGACTAGCGGCCAGCCCTGCGTTGCGCAGCGGTCTCGCCGAACTCATCGCGCTGTACTACCGGCTCGTCCCTGCTGAGGAGCTGGGCAGCGCCGAATCCGTCGAGCTGGCGGCGGCGGTCCGGTCGCATCTGGCGCTGGCCGCTGACAGGGTGCCCGGTCGGGCAGTGGTCCAGCTGCTTAACCCCACCCTCGCCGAGGATGGCTGGAGTTCCCGGGACACCGTCGTTCAGATCGTCACCGACGATATGCCCTACCTGGTGGATTCGGTGGTCGCCGAGCTGACCCGTATCAAGGTCTCGGTACGGCGGCTCGTGCATCCGATCGTCGTGGTCCGCCGCGATCTCACTGGAACCCTTCGGGAGGTACTTACTGACTCCAACCCAGACGAAGCGCCCACCGATGCCCTGGTCGAGTCCTGGATGTATGTGAACGTCGACCGCATCGCCGATCCCGACCGGGCCCGCCAAGTGGAACAGCGGCTGCTCACGGTACTCACGGATGTCCGTGAAGTGGTCGAGGACACTCAGCGGATGGCTGGCGTTGCGTATGCCCTCGCTGATGAGCTGGATGCCGCGCCGCCTCCGCTACCCGCCGAGGAGGTAGCCGATGGTGCGGCACTGCTGCGCTGGTTGGCCGACGGACATTTCACTTTTATCGGCTACCGGCGCTATGAGCTGGTGTGGCGGTCCACGGGTGGCCCTGGAAAGACGGGTGGCTCTGGGAGCGACACCACGCCCGGGCTGCGGGCTGTGCTCGCGTCCGGGCTCGGTGTGCTGCGTAAGGACAGCGTGGCTGCCAGAGGCTTGAGTACCGGACCTGACGTCGACCCGCTGGCCCGGAATCTGCTCGTACTCACCCAGGCCAGCGCGCCCGCCACCGTGCACCGCCCGGTCTATCCCCACTACATCGGGGTCAAGACTTTCGACGAGCGTGGTGAGGTCTCCGGCGAGCACCGCTTTCTGGGGATGCTCACCACCACCGCGCTGCACGAGGGCGTGATGCACATCCCGGTGATCGGCCGTCGGGTCCTGCAAGTGATCCGCCGGGCCGGCGTCCCTCTCGATTCCTACTCGGGTCAGCGGATCCTGGAGGTGCTCCAGACCTACCCTCGTGCCGAGCTGTTCTCCACCGATCCGGACTCGCTCTACCAGACGGTGACTGGGGTGCTGTCCCTGACCCAGAGACGCACATTGCGGCTGTTCTGTCGGCGCGATCCCTATGGCCGGTTCTTCTCCTGCCTGGTCTACCTGCCGCGCGATCGCTACACCACCGCCGCGCGGCTCGCCATGCAGGACGTGCTGATGCGCGATCTGCACGGCACCGGCGTGGAATACAGCGCCCAGGTCGGCGAGTCCGTACACGCTCGGGTGCACTTCACCGTGCACACTGATCCCGGCGATTCCGGCGTGCCCACAAGACCGGATGTCCGGGCGATCACCGAACGACTCGAAGACGCCGTCCGCACGTGGGACGATCGTCTACTCGATGTTGCCCTGACAAGCGGCATCGCAAGCGTTGACCTCGCGCAACGTTACCTGGGGGCTTTCCCACAGGCCTACAAGGAGGACTTTGGCGCCGCTACCGCCCTGGCCGATATCTGCCGGCTGGAGGCGCTTGCCGCTCAGGATGGTCTGGACTTGTGCTTCGATCTCCCGTGCGGGGCAACGCCGGGGGAGGGGCGGTTGACGCTTTACCTGGCGGGGCTGCGGATCACCTTGTCCCACGTGCTACCGGTGCTGCAGCAGATGGACGTCGAGGTCGTCGACGAGCGGCCCTACGAGGTGATCCGCGGCGACGGTGTGCACTGCTGGATCTATGACTTCGGGTTGCAGGTGGATGCCACCTTGCTGGCACAGCTGGCTGGCCAGGACGTCGAGGACATGCAGCGGCGATTCTGCGGCGCGTTCGTGGCCGCCTGGCGGGGCGCCTGCGAGGTCGACCACGTCAACGCTCTGGTGCTGCGCGCTGGCCTGGACTGGCGACAGGCGGCGGTACTGCGCGGCTACCTTCGCTATCTGCGGCAGTCTCGCAGCCCTTACGGCCAGCGCTATGTCGAGGACGTGCTGCTCGAGTACAGCGGCATTGCCGCTGCCCTGGTCGCCCTCTTCGAGGCCCGCTTCGACCCGGCGTTGGATGCAGTCACCCGGGACATGAGGCACGACGAGCTGGCTGGGCGGATCGCCACCATGATCGACGGGGTGGCTGGACTGGACGTCGACCGCATCCTGCGCAGCCTGCTCACCCTGATCCGTGCCACGGTGCGCACCAATCACTACGTGTCCGACTCCGGCGGTCGCCCCCGGCCCTACTTGGCCCTCAAGCTCGACCCGAAGGCGGTGCTGGAGCTGCCCGAGCCGCGACCGGCGTTCGAGATCTTCGTCTACTCCCCGCGGGTGGAGGGCGTGCACCTGCGCTTCGGCCCGGTCGCCCGTGGTGGGTTGCGCTGGTCGGACCGCAGGGAGGACTTCAGAACTGAGGTGCTCGGGTTGGCCAAGGCGCAGGCGGTGAAAAACGCCGTGATCGTGCCGGTCGGGGCCAAGGGTGGTTTCGTGGTCAAGCGTCCGCCGACGCCGACCGGTGACCCCCGGTGGGACCGGGAGGCCCTCCAAGCCGAGGGCATCGCCTGCTACCGGATGTTCGTATCGGGGCTACTCGACCTCACCGATAACCTCATCAATGGTGTGAGTTGGCATTCCGATCAACTGGTGTGCCACGACGGCGATGACAGTTACCTGGTGGTCGCGGCTGACAAAGGCACCGCGACGTTCTCCGATATCGCTAACGAGGTCGCCGCGTCTCACCGGTTCTGGCTCGGCGATGCCTTCGCCTCCGGCGGCTCGGCGGGCTATGACCACAAAGCCATGGGGATCACCGCCCGGGGTGCTTGGGAGAGCGTCAAGCGGCACTTCCGCGAACTCAGCATTGACACCCAGACCGAGGATGTCACCGTGGTCGGAATCGGGGACATGTCCGGCGACGTGTTCGGCAACGGAATGCTGTGCTCCGAGCACATCAGGCTGCTCGCGGCATTTGATCACCGGCATGTCTTCGTCGACCCCGATCCGGACCCGGCCAGTTCTTACGCCGAGCGGCGCCGACTGTTCGAGCTGCCGCGCTCATCCTGGGACGACTACGACCGTTCGCTGATCAGCACCGGCGGCGGGGTGTGGCCCCGAAGCGCCAAACGGGTTCCGGTCGGCGCGCAGATGCGTCGGGCGCTGGGCATTGGCCAGGGTATCACCGAGCTGTCTGCGCCGGAACTGGTTCGGGCGATCCTGCTCAGCCCGGCGCAGCTGTTGTTCAACGGCGGGATCGGCACCTACGTCAAGGCCGCCACGGAGACCCACGCCGACGTCGCAGACAAAGCCAACGACGCGGTCCGGGTGGACGGCGCACAACTTCGGGTGCGGGTGGTCGCCGAAGGTGGCAACCTGGGACTGACCCAACGCGGCCGGATCGAGTTCGCCCGGGCCGGTGGTAAGATCAACACTGACGCCATCGACAACTCCGCTGGGGTGGACTGCTCCGACCACGAGGTCAACATCAAGATCCTGCTGGATCGGCTGGTCACTGACGGTGTGCTGAGTGCCGGGGAGCGCCGTGCGATGTTGACCGAGATGACAGGTGAGGTTGCCGCATTGGTGCTCGCCCACAACGCCGACCAGAACACCCAGCTTGGCGTCAGCCGGGCGCACGCCGCGTCGATGGTGTCGGTGCATGGCCGGTTGGTGACGTATTTGGAAGAGTGCCACGGTCTGGACCGGAGGTTGGCGATCCTGCCGACCCAGGCGCAATGGCAGGCGCGGGAGTCCGCGGGCGAGGGGTTGACCTCGCCGGAGCTATCCACCCTGATGGCGCACGTCAAACTCGGGTTGACCGGCGAGGTGCTGGCCAGCGAGCTACCCGACGCCGAGGTGTTCCGCATTCGGCTACCGGAGTACTTTCCCGCCCCGCTGCGCGACCGGTTCGCCGGAGCTATCCGCGAACATCCGCTGCGCCGCGAGATCACCACCACCTTGCTGGTCAAGGAAGTCGTCGACCGAGGTGGCATCACCTATGCCTACCGGTTGGCCGAAGAGCTGGCGGTCTCGGCCGCTGACGCGGTGCGGGCATACTCGGTGGCGGTTGCGGTATTCGACCTGCGGGCGCCCTGGCAGGCGACCGCCGATCTGAGCAATGCAGTGCCCATCTCGGTAGCCGACGCCATGATGCGCACGATGCGTAGGTTGCTGGATCGGGCCAGCCGGTGGCTGCTGCTCAACCGGCCACAGCCGCTTGCGATCGGTGCCGAGATCGACCGGTTCCGCCCGACCGTGCAGGAACTGGCGCCGCGGGTACCGGACTGGCTAGTCGGCCACGAGGCGGACAATGTCGCGGTCGCTACCCGCCGGCTCACCCAGCGGGGAGTGCCGGATGAATTGGCGCGCCGGGTGAGTGCGGGATTGGCCAGCTTCGGGCTGCTTGACGTCGTCGAGGTGGCCGAGCTGGCCGAACAAGATGCTGAGCAGGTTGCGCAGCTGTACTACGCGCTGTCGGCTCACCTGGACATTGACCGGATGCTGAGCTTGGTGAGTGAGCTGGAACGCGGCGACCGCTGGCACGGGCTTGCTCGCCAGGCGCTGCGGGACGATCTCTACGCGGCGTTGCGGAAGATCACCCTGGACGCACTGCACACCGGTGACGTTGGGGTCGACCCAGCGACGACAATCGCAGCGTGGGAGCAGGAGAACTCCTCGCGGCTGTCCCGGGCCAGGCCAACCCTCGAAGAGATGTCCCATGCCGGAAGCCTGGACTTGGCGACCCTGTCCATCGCGGTTCGTGCGTTGGCGCGCTTATAGTGCGTAACGGCCTACTCCCCATCCTGGTGCGTCGCCGTCGCGGAACGCGGAGTTGAGGGAGAGTCCACTGGCGATCACCTTTCTGCCAGCCAGACGGCGGTATCGGGGGGCAGGGCGTCGCTGCTGGCGAGCAGCGGGCTGCTCGCCAGCAGCGGACCGCTGGCGAGCAGCACCTGTCCGATTGGCAGCGACACCGGCGCACCGGAGGCATTCAGGGCGCAAACTAGCCCGCCGCCTTTACGGCGGAACGCGAGGCAGCCGGGCGGCGCGCCGTACCACTCCAACTCGGTGCCGGTGAACGCTGTGTGTCTCTGGCGTAGTTCCACTGCCTGCCGGTACAGCGACAGTGTCGAGGTCGGATCCTCCAGTTGCGCTTCCACGGTCCGGTCGGCCCAGTCGCCCGGCATCGGTAGCCAGGTACCCGGCGTTGCACTGAACCCGTACGGCGAGGTGCTGCCCTCCCACGGCAAGGGGACCCGACAGCCGTCGCGCCCGCGCTCGGTGCGCCCAGAGCGCTTCCACACCGGATCCTGCAGCGCCCAGTCGGGCAGTTCGACGTTGGGCAGACCCAGCTCATCGCCGTTGTACAGGTATACCGGGCCTGGCAGGGCGAGCTGCACCAGCGCCATCGCCCGGGCCCGCGCCAGGCCCACCTCACCGCCGCCGTAGCGGGTCACCGGACGAACCGCATCATGGCTGGAGATCGTCCAGGTGGGCGGTGCTGGGCTGCCCTGGACCGCCACCAACGAATGTTCGATGGCCGTGCGCACGCTGTCAGCGGCAAAGTCTGCGGTGAGCAGCCGGAAATTGAACCCCAGATGCAGCTCATCGGGGCGGAGGTAACGGGCGAACGCGGTGTCGTCGCTCACCCATATCTCGCCGACCGCCATCCGTGCCGGGTACTCGTCGAGTACTTTGCGGATCATCCGGTGGATGTCGTGCACCTCGTCGGCATCGAAGCGGGGATCGGCGACGTCGGTGTCGAGCAAACCCGGGCAGGCCCCGATCGGGTGCGGCATGTCTGGCAGCCCAGCAGGTTTGGCCATGCCGTGGGCCACGTCGATGCGGAATCCGTCCACTCCCCGGTCCAGCCAGAATCGCAGGGTTCTCTCGAGATCGGCGGCTACCTCCGGGTTCTCCCAATTCAGGTCGGGCTGCTCGGGCGCGAACAAGTGAAGATACCACTGGCCGGCGTCGTTCATCGAGGGGGGCAGTCGGGTCCACGCCGGTCCGCCGAAGGTACTGGTCCAATTGTTGGGCGGCTGGGACCCGCCGAAGCCGGAGCCGTCCCGGAAGAGGTAACGGGCCCGCTCGGGGCTGCCCCGCGCGGTCGCCACGGCCGCCTGAAACCATTCATGCCGGTCGGATGTGTGGTTAGGCACCAGGTCGATGGTGACACGCAGCCCGTGCCGGTGGGCGTCGGTGACCAGCCGATCGAAACTGTCCAGATCACCGAACAGCGGGTCGACGTCGCGTGGATCGCTGACGTCATAACCATGGTCGACCATCGGGGAACGGAAGAACGGGGTGAGCCACAGCGCGTCGACGCCGAGCAATTCCACGTAACCCAACCGGCTGCGCACGCCCTCGAGATCACCTACACCGTCACCGTTTGCGTCGGCGAAGGAACGGACGTAAATCTGGTAAAAAACAGCATTGCGCCACCAGGACTCGTCGTCGGGGGCCAGGCGGCGGTTGTCGGCGCGTCGCACGAGGATCAATCCTGCCAGTGAAGGGCGCAGCGATAGTCATCGATCAGGTCAGCGAGTTCAGCATGCTGTTCGCCGCCATCACCAGGTAGTCCCAGAGCACGGCATGGTAGGCCTCGCCGAGGTCGGCCTCATCCACCGCGATGCGCATACAGCGCAGCCAGGCGTCGCGCTCGGTCGGGCCGATCCGGAACGGGGCGTGTCGCATCCGTAGCCGCGGGTGTCCACGCTGAGTGAAGTAGGTGTGTGGCCCTCCCCAGTACTGCATGAGGAACAGCCGCAGCCGCTCCTCAGCGGGACCCAGGTCCTCCTCCGGGTAGATCGGACGCAGTACCTCGTCCTTTGCCACCAGCTCATAGAAGCGCCCGACGATCCGACGAAACGTCTGCTCGCCGCCGACGGCCTCGTAGAAGTTTCCCGGTGCAGCCACCCCTTCATCCTGCCCTGCCGGTTCGGGAGTCGACTCGCCCACGTGGGGGAGAAGCGCTCTCCGACGGCGGGGCGGTATAACCAGCTGGTGAGGGTGGCGGGATTCCGGCCTCGGCGAACGCAGCCTTGATGCCGGCCAGCAGCGTCCGCTGCACCGCCCACTGCCGCCCAGCCCGCACCTTGGTGGTGATCCGCAGCGTCACGCCGTCCGAGCTGATCGACTCCACTCCGAGCACCTCGGGAGGGTCGAGCACATCGGCGGCCAATGCGCTGTCGTTGGCGGTGAGCTCGGCGGCGGTGCGGCCAGCGAGCTCGGTGGATACCGGGATGTCTGCGTCATGCCCGATGGGCAGGTCGACGACGGCCACCGAGTAGCCCTGGCTGGAGTTGCCGACGCGCAGCACCTCGCCGTTGCGGACATACCACACGGTGCCCTTGATGTCTCGCAGGGTGGTGACCCGCAGACCCACCCCCTCCACGGTGCCATTGGCCGCACCGAGGTCGACCACGTCGCCGACGCCGTACTGGTCCTCCACCATCATGAACATCCCAGACAGGAAGTCCTTGACAAGGTTCTGCGCGCCGAAGCCCAGCGCGACACCAAGGATGCCGGCCGAGGCGATGATCGGCCCGAGATTGATCCCGAGCTCGCCCAGCACCAGGGTGAATGCCACCCCGTAGACCACGAACGTCGTGCCGGACCGCAGCACCGACCCGATCGTGCGGGCCCGCTGGGATCGCCGTTGCCCCAGTATCCCCGTGCCACGCCAGGACTCCGGGGCCCGCTCCCGCAGCGGCCGGAGCAATCCAGGCGGGGGTCCCTCTGTGCTCACCTGAGTCAACCGGGTGATCATCCGGTGCGCTATCAGCCGGATTAGTACCGCGAGCGCGAGGATCAGCAGGATTCGCAGTCCCGTCCACACCACGGTATCGGCGTAGCGGGACAGCAGCTCGTTGTGGGTGAGGCGGTAGATGCGCGCGCACCACGAGCCCTCGTCCTGGGAACAGTCCGGCTGGGAAACAGTCACCGCCGGACTGTATCTGCATCAGGTGCAGACCACGGTCCGCACACCGCTTGTGACCGGTTCGGCCGGTGGTCACCGGAAGTCAACACCAGACACGTGCGAGATCGCCGCCTTGTGTGGTGGACTAGTCCCGCGCATTGGTGGAGGTGGTCGCGTGCACGACCGACAACCCAGCCCGGAGGGTCACCCAGCGGGGGCGGACCAGCGGACCGCCTCGCGCTCAGGAACCTCAACCGGGCTTCTCGAAACCACTGTCCTCGTCGCGGACCCCTCCCCGGCCACGGGCGCGTCAGCCTGGGGACGCCAACGGGTACTGCTGCTCAACGCGAGCTTCGAGCCGCTGACCGCGCTGCCGTTGCGCCGGGCAATCGTCTTGGTGGTGTGCGGCAAGGCTGATGTGGTGCACGGTGACGCCGCGGGCCTAGTGCTGCACTCCGCGACGGCCAGCGTCATAGCTCCCTCGGTGATCAAGCTGTGCACTTTTGTGCGGGTACCGTACCGGGCGCGGGTGCCGATGACCAGGGCGGCGCTGATGCACCGGGACCGTTACCGCTGCAACTACTGCGGAGCCCGCGCGGAGACCATCGACCATGTGGTGCCGCGTAGCCGCGGCGGCGAGCATTGCTGGGAGAACTGCGTAGCCTGCTGCTCCCTGTGCAACCACCGCAAGGCCGATCGACTGCTCAGCGAACTGGGTTGGAAGCTGCGGGTGGTGCCGCGCGCCCCGCGGGGACAGCACTGGCGGCTGCTGGCCACGGTGCCCGACGCCGACCCGCAGTGGCTGCCTTACCTCGGCGAGGTCGCCTGACGTGCCGCTGCTGGCGTCCGTTGGTGGGCTGAGTTGCCGGGAAGGAGCCCTGTTCGCCCTGATTGGGCACGGTGGAGCGCGCCCGACTGTGGGTACACCGTTGACCGCCTACCTGGTGCGGCCGCACCTGCTGAGGCGAAGGTCAACGCCGGTCAGCTACCGTGATGCGGTGACGTCGCTGGAGGTCATCCTTATCATGGCGGGTGTTCCGCTGGCCATCATGATCTTGCTCGGGTTGCTGACGCTACGGCCGCACTTCGCTCGGACCCGCCGCTACCGTCCCGGCGAGGAGTGGAATTACCCACCGGTGTTGTGGACGGCGAACCCCGAGGCGTTACGCGACGGGGTGGCGCGCAGGCGAAACCGGGACGGATCCGGTGGAGGCCGCGGAGGTGCTCGTGGCAACTGGTGATGAGCAGCACCGGGATCCCGCACGGCGTGAGGACTCTCAGCGCGACGGCGACAAGCAGGAACCCGTGCCCGATCAGGCCTCCGGTGAGGCTGCCGTCGGTGAGGCCATCGTCGGCACTGGACGGATCTCCGCCGCGCGGCAGATCAAGCCGGTGCTGCGCACACTTCCCTTCACCAGGTCGCAGCTCGCGACCCTCGACGACACGCTGGTCCGGGCCAGCCGCAACGCGAGCTTGCATTTCGGGATATACCTCGGCGACCTGGGCGCCGACACCCGGACTCGGGCCGAGGAACTACACGACTTGATGGGCGAGTGGGCCGACGATGCGGTGCTGGTGGCCGTTTCGCCTGGTCAGCGGGTGATCGAGGTGGTCACCGGCGGCAAGGCCGCTCACCGGCTTCCCGACCGAGGGTGCAAGCTTGCAGTGGAGAACATGGTCTCCTGGTTCAAAGAGGGTGATCTCGCCGCAGGCCTGACCTCTGGGCTGCGGATGCTCGCGAACCATACAGACTCGTGAATGTTGTTGCACCCTACACACTCACGAGTCATCCGCGTCGCAGACGCGAGCGGCCAGCGCGCGGGCCACGCCGGCCCGGCCCTCAGAAACCAGTCGGCGTAGCGCGGGCGGGTGCCCACTGGCCTCCTCAAGCCACGCGCTCGCAGCGTCCACGCAGCGCTGCTCGACGACCCACGAGGGGAACAGTCCGAGTACGCAGGGCTGGGCACGCTCGGAGGTCCGGCGATCCCACACGTCGGCGATCTCAGTGAAGTACCGGTCCAGGTAGGGGGCCAGTAGCTGCTTCTGCGCGGGGTGGCTGAAGCAGCCAATGATCGCCTCGCTAATAGCGTTGGGCAGCTCATCGTCGTGCATTGCCCGCTGCCAGGCGCGCTCCTTGGCAGCCGGGGTGGGGAGCAAGGCCCGGGTCCGTTCGGCTTGCCGGCGCCCGGTCGCGGTGGCATCGCGCTCCTGCTCGACGACGATCTCGTCCTCGCCCATCACACCGTGAGCGGTAAGCGCCTGCAGCAACCGCCAGCGCAGGTCGGTGTCCACTGTGAGCGCCTCGGGCACGCCATTCCCGGCCAGCCAACCGGCCATCGCATCCAGTTCCGGCTTGCCCAGCAGTGCCGCGGTCAGCGCGTTAACCAGAGCGAGCTGATGGTCAGAGCCGGGGTCGGCTGTGCTGAGGAGGTTCATCAGCGTGCTGGTGAACCTGGACCAGCCTTCCTCGCTGGCCCAGGTCGGATCGGCGTAAGAGGACAGCGCGGTCTGCGCCTGCGCCAACAATCGTTGCACCACACCCACCTCGGTCTCGGCGGGCAACCCGCTCAGCACCACCGCGACGAAATCCCGGGCCCTGAACTCAGCCTCGCGAGTCATCTCCCAAGCCGCTGACCAGCACAGCGAGCGGGGCAGCGACTCAGCGATGTCGCCGATCCGGTCGACCAGCGTCGCCAGCGACTTCGCGTCGAGTCGCATCGCGCAATACGTGAGGTCGTCGTCGTTGACCAGCACGAGCTGACCCGCGGGCACCCCGACCAGCTCGGGAACCTCGGTGCGCTCCTCGCTGACGTCGAGTTCCACCCGGTGGGTGCGCACCAGCGCGCTGCCAGGCCCCTCAGCAGCGCCCCTGGGTGAGTCGTAGACGCCGACAGCGAGGCGGTGCGTGCGCCGCTCCCCGGCACCGGGGCAAGCACCGGCTTGGAGCACCGCGAACGATGCGAACGCACCGTCACCGTCGACGGTGAACTCTGGTCGCAAGGTGTTGAGCCCGGTGGTCTCCAACCACTGCGCGCTCCAGCCGGACAGATCGCGACCGGACGCCTGCTCCAGCGCGGCCAACAGGTCGGTGAGCGTGGCGTTTGCCCAGGCGTGCCGAGTGAAGTAGATCCGCAGACCGGCGAAGAACTCTTCCAGGCCGACGTAGGCAACCAGTTGGCGCAGCACGCTGGCGCCCTTGGCGTAGGTGATGCCGTCGAAGTTGACCTCGACGGCCTGCACGTCGGGGATGTCACAGGCGATGGGGTGGGTGGAGGGCAGCTGGTCCTGCCGGTAGGCCCAGGCCTTCTCCACGGTGGCGAAGGTGGTCCACGCACCGGTGTACTCGGTGGCCTGCGCCTGGCACAGGACCGAGGCCCAGGTGGCGAAGGACTCATTGAGCCACAGGCCGTCCCACCACCGCATGGTCACCAGGTCGCCGAACCACATGTGCGCCATTTCGTGCAGCACCGTCTCGCAGCGCCGCTCGTAGAGGTAGCGGGTGACCCGGCTGCGGAAGACGTAGTCCTCCAGGAAGGTCACGCAGCCGGCGTTTTCCATCGCTCCGGCGTTGAACTCGGGCACGAAGCACTGGTCGTACTTGTCAAACGGGTAGCGCACCCCGAAGACGCGGTGGTAAAAACCAAAACCCTGCTTGGTCTCGGTGAACAGACGGTTGGCGTCCATGTGCTCGGCCAGCGAGGAGCGGCAATAGATGCCCAGCGGGATCGTCCCCTCATCGTCGGTGTACTCGTCGGTCCACTGCGCGTAGGGACCGGCGACCAGCGCCACGATATAGGGGCTGATCCGTGCGCTGTCGGCGAAGACATGGTGAATCGCCCCGCCGGCGACGGTCTCGGTGCGCTGGCACGGCGCGTTGGAGACCACCACCCAACCGGTGGGTGCCACAACCCGGATGCGGTGCACCGCCTTGAGGTCAGGCTGATCGAAGCAGGCGTACATCCGCTTCGCGTCGGCGGTCTCAAACTGGCTGTAGAGGTACACCCCGCCGTCGACGGGATCCACGAAGCGGTGCAGCCCCTCGCCGGTATTCATGTAGCTGCCGTCCGCCTCGATGACGAGCTCGTTGTCGGCGGCCAAGGCAGGCAGCGTGATGCCGTTCGCCTCGTCGTAGCCGGTGATGTCGAGCGCGGCCCCGTTCAGGGTCGCAGCCCCTACTCGGGCAGCTACCAGGTCGATCCAGCTGGACGCGCCTGGGGTGCGGCAGGAGAAGCGGACTGTGGTGGTGCTGCGGAATGTGCCTTCGCCCGGTTTGCCGCTACCGTCGGTGAGATCAAGCTCGACGGTGTAGGAGTCGACGTCGAGCAGGGCGGCGCGCTCGACGGCCTGCTCCTGGCTGAGGTTGGGGACGGCCACGGATCACCTCGGGTGTCGAATCAGGGTTCCTTGGGATCCAATCACGGGTGAGGGTCGGTCCGCAGGTGGGTAAGGCCGGGGAAGACGTGACCACCCGGACGGGTTGTACAAGGCGACGAGGAACGGAGAGCGTGATGACGGTGACCGCCGGCCACAGCACCGAACCCCATCCCGCGCGGGTCGACGTCTACTTCGACCCGGTGTGCCCGTATGCGTGGATCACCTCGCGTTGGATTCTCGAGGTCGCGACGGTGCGGGACGTTGATGTGCACTTCCGGGTGATGAGCCTGTCGGTGCTCAACGAGGGCCGCGAGCTCCCCGAGCAGCGGTACCGGGACCTGCTGGACCGGGGCTGGGGACCGGTCCGGGTGTGCATCGCCGCGGCCCGCGGCCACGGGGAGAAGGTGCTCGATCCGCTCTACACCGCGCTGGGTCGGCGAATCCACCACGAGGGCAACAAGGACCTCGATGAGGTGATCGCAGCCGCGCTGGCCGAGGTAGGGCTGCCCGCCGACCTGGCTGCGGCTGCGCACAGCACCGAGTACGACGAGGAACTGCGGGCCAGCCATGAGGCCGGCATGGGTCCAGTCGGGCTGGACGTCGGCACCCCGACCATCCACGTGGACGGGGTGGGCTTCTTCGGGCCGGTGCTATCCCGGATCCCGCGCGGCGAGGAGGCCGGGAAGATCTTCGACGGTACCCTGCTGTTGGCCAGCTACCCACACTTCTTCGAGCTCAAGCGAACCCGCTACGAGAAGCCCGACTTTTCGTAGCCTGGTGGACGGGCCTGCGGTGGTCGGGTGGCCAATCTGCTGTGGCCTGCTGGTTTGTGCTCGTTGTGTCCTATTGCGTCCGGACGTGACGTGATGTGGTCGAGCGGCGGCGGGTCCGCCGGGGTCGGGTGCGCGTGACGTGGCGGACCTGCCGCCGGTGCGGGAGCTACGGGTACCAGACGGGTAAGAGCGGACTGTGCGCTGGCTGCTTGAGCCGGCAATAACAGCTCTCAATAGGTCCGCGATGTCTTCATGCCGAGTGGGTGGAGCCTGGTGAGGGCGGCGAGTGTGGTTGGGGGAGTGAACGGGGACGCGCTGAGCGCGCCTGCGATGTCTTGCTCGTCGGCCAGCACCGCTCGGCACAGATGGGCCAGGGCGGCTAGGTCGTCGCGTTGGGCGGCAACGAACGTCGCGTCTACCGGGTCGCCGTGCCCGGGGACCACGATGCGCGGGCTGAGCCGGAGTAGCTCGGTCACCGTGGTGGGCCAGTCCAGCGGGGAGGCGTCGGTGAAGTCGGGGTCGGCGCCCTGCTCGACGAGATCCCCGGCGAAGAGCACGCCGGTATCAGGGGACCATACCGCGATGTCGTGGTCGGTGTGCCCCAGTCCGGGATGGATCAGCAGCACCCGTCGACCGCCGAGGTCGACGTCGACAGGCTCGGTGACCAGGTGATCGGGCACCACTGGACGCACCAGCGGGGGGTCGCGCGGCATCCGCTGCGCGCGGGAGAAGGCCAGCGCCTCGGCGTGCTGCGCCGCGCCGCCCCTGGCTAGCTCATCCCGACACCGGGGATGTGCCCACACCGTGGCCGGCAGGAAGGCTGCGGTGCCCAGGCAATGATCGAAGTGCGCGTGTGTGAGCACCACGGTGCACGGTTGACGGGTGATCTCGCGGACTGCGGCGCGCAGCTCAGCGCCCTGAGCGGGATCGCTGCGGGTGTCCACGACCAGGGCACTGCGGTCCCCAATCACCAAGCCCACCGAGAGGTCAAGCTCGGCATACCGGCGCACCAAGACACCGTCGGCCAGCTCGATCCACTGCGCTGTCATATGGCAATGTTGCACATTGTGCGCGTCTACCTCGGTTCCGATCACGCTGGTTTCGAGCTCAAGGTCTTTCTGGTGAAGCACCTGGCCAGTCTCGGGCACGACGTGGTGGACGTCGGCCCCGATGTCTTCGATCCGGACGACGACTACCCGCCGTTCTGCATCGAGACGGCGCGCCGGGTGGTCGCCGACCCGGGCAGTCTCGGCGTGGTGATCGGCGGATCGGGCAACGGCGAGCAGATCTCCGCGAACAAGGTTCCGGGCTGCCGGGCCGCCCTGGCGTGGAGCACCGAGATCGCCCGGCTCGCCCGGGAACACAATGATGCCCAGGTGGTGGGGATCGGCGCTCGGATGCACGCCCCCGCTGCGGCGGCGGAGATCGTCGAGACGTTTCTCACGACGCCGTTCTCCAATGGCGAGCGGCACCGTCGCCGGATCAGACAGATCTCGGACTTCGAGTCCACCGGGGAGTCACCCCCGATTTCCGCAGGCTGAGGCTTCCATGCCGGAGGGCCATACGACACATCGGTTGGCCTTTACCGAGGCGACATCGCCGGTGCAGCCCCCGTGGCCAGGTGCGAATGCCTCTGGTCGGCTCCACACACTGGACCGACCTGCGCGGGCCAGCGGCCTGTGACGATCGGCAACGCTCGACCGGGGGTCAGGTCGAGGACTGCGAAGCCAGGATCGAAGAACGTGGGGTGCAGGTCGGCGAGGTACACATCGACAGCGGGCGCTCGGCGTGGAACCCGCGCGTGAAGCGTCCCGACTGGGAACGGCTCATGTCTCGGCTGGAAGCCGGCGCGACGGGCGGCGTGGTCGTGTTCGACATGGCGCGCTTCTCTCGTCGGCCTATCGAGAGTGAGCGCCTGATCCTCGCCGCCGAGCGAGGTCTTGTCGTGCTCGACAGCCGATTAGCTGTCCACTCGGGTCAAGCGGGGCAAGCGCGTCAAGGCAACGCGCGGGGAGCCTAATCACTCATGGCGACCGTTCGGATACGAGCAGGATGGCGTCACGGTTCGAGAGTCAGAGTCTGCTGTGCTTCGCGAGATGGTCGCGCGCGTGTTGGCTGGGGAGAACCAAGATCACATCGTGGTCGAGTCGCCGTGGCCGTCCAATCTCTGATCCCTGCCTGTGCTCGGGCCTCGTGTACTGCCAGCACTGTGGACATCGGCTTACGGGACGGCCGCGGGCGTGGCTCAAGCCGTACCCGGACGGCGAGGTTCGTCGGCAGTATTGGTGTCAACCACGCGCGGTCCGTGGCGGATGCGGTCGTATCACGATTGATCAACGCGAGCTGGACCGGCACGTCGGGGCGCTGGTGGTGAGAATTCTGGCTGACCCTTGTCACGCCAAAGCTGTTGAGGCTGCCGCCAAGGCCACAGAGGATAAAAGGCCACAGAGGATAAGAGGCGTCCGCTGCTCGTCGAGTTGCGTGAGTGCGAGCACCTTGCCAACGAGCTGTCCGGGCGGCTCGGTCGGCGGGAAATCACCCTCCAGCGTTATGACGTCGCCATTGCGCCGTTGGACAAGCGCATCGCCGAGCTTCGCGCCGAGCTGGCTGAGTTGGACAGCGTGCCGACAGCAGAGCGTTGCTCATGGCGCGGCCGGCTCGCGAGTTCCCGCAGGCCAGGCGCAGGATCACGGTGCCGTCACGGCGGGCGATCGCTTGTACGATGCCGTCGGGTCGGCGCGGTCATCCCGTGTGCCGGCACCACCCAGTGCTCATGGCGCCGGTCGCCGGTCACCGGCTCATCCAGGCTGGACGATCCGCTTTTCATCGGACTACCCTTTTCCGTGCGGGTCATATCCCGCGCAATCAGTCGCGCATTCAAGGCTGTGCCGTGCTCTGCGCAGAGAGAGAATGTATTCTTGTGACCTCTCCCGACGGGGTGCTGCCGTCGCGTCTGAAGTGGCCTGCAAGTTGGAAACCGACTGGCCGTCGGGGGCCGCTCGTCTCAACCGACAGCCATCCGGTGGTCACTTCTGTAACAGATTCTGTAACAGATTGAAATCAGCGTCGCATAAACGTCCATGCCAGCCCCCGCGAAAATGGTTACATGGGATGGGCATATACGGATGTCTACGACTACTATCCGAAAAGATCATCTGAGAGAGTTTCGCGACGACGCGGGTGAGCTTCCATCATCCGCAACTGTGCAGGTGTAACGCCGCAGTACAAGAAAACTGCGCGGAGGATAATTTTGTCAACTGAGGTACTAGCGCGATTGGGTGCTGGATCACCACTCGCACGGTAGATGTATTCCGCCGTTGACTCTAGAATGTCAAACAGAGTTACACTGTAGACGTTTCCGATATCAACTAGCCTAACAAGTTGAGGAAGAGACGCACCCTTCTCGTAAGAACGTAGTGTTTCCGCTAGAATATTGCTGCGCGATGCCAGTTTTTCGAACGAATATTCTGCGTTCTTTCGACGCGACCGCAGTTCCAGCCCCAGGGCAACTCTGTAATCGAAAAGTGCGCGACGGTGGACGTCGAGAACATTGTCGCTCATCCTACCGAAACCTCATTCCGTCTACGTTCTGTCCGGGGGCGGCTTAGGCCGGCCGGTGCCCGGCGTCATGGCCACTCAATGAAGCTATGAGCGGACATGCGGGGTAGACGCCCTTACAGCCCATGACTTCCATGCGCCCCGCGCATACTGGGCGTTGAGGAGGGGCTACGATGCGCGAGCGCATCCAACGGCAACGGTCGGTGAGAAGGGTTGGGCATGACTTCCGCTGCTCGGTACTGCATGAGGTGCGGCAGTCGCTTGATTCGCGAC
>Ga0213881_10000171_pt1 | contig 53127 bp, 47 predicted proteins | sample BarmaccoBMER_R08_FD_160104 | JGI IMG/M metagenome (GOLD analysis project Ga0213881, IMG submission 160104) | Barbacenia macrantha exposed rock microbial communities from rupestrian grasslands, the National Park of Serra do Cipo, Brazil - ER_R08 ...
AGGCGGATATGGCACCGCCGATGCTTCTACGTCTCACTCAAGCCCGGATAGCCCCCACATCACGGCAGGGCTCCACCACACCCCGCCAGCCTCCACCACACCCACCCCAAAAGTGCGAAACACCAGCCTCCACGGGGCCCTTATCTTCCACGCCACCACCGGAAACCGGATCCCCAAACTTGGGCAAATGCCGAGATGTCGGGCACCCCACCCGCCGGGTGCGAGGCGGGGCCGGGTGCGAGGCGGGCCGGGTGCGAGGCGGGCCGGGTGCGAGGCGGGCCGGGTGCGAGGCGGGCCGGGGGGTCCGGGGGGTTTGGTGTGTACCCCCCGGAATAAACACGGCGAAACTACGCGCAATGCCTGAGGGACGAACTGGAACTTGACCGACTCGACCTCACCCAGATACTCCCCGTCAACGTGGAAGGCAGTGGGGCGACTGCACCGGATGGTGAACGAATCGAGGCCCGTCGCCGCCAGGACATGGCGGCCGCGCGGCGGCCCGTTCCGGCTGGTCGTGCGCATCATCTGGAGGATCAAGCCCAGGATCGTCGGCATGTTCAGGCGACTCAACGCCAGCACGTCCAGGCCCGAGCTGAAATCGACGCCCGGCCGGGGCAGCAGCGGACGGCCACGGAAATACGTCCACGGCGCGGAGTTCGTCACGATGCCAAGGAACAGGCCGTTCACTGGTGGCTGCCCGTCGCGTTCGAGGGTCAGCGCCGGCCTGCGCCGGTCCGTGCCCGAGTAGTAGCGGCGCAGGATGGCCCGCACGAACAGCGCCTGGCTTTCCCGGTGTCCGCGAGCGCGCAGTCCTTCGACGTGGTGCACCACCTCGGCGTCCATGCCGAGGCCGGCGCTGAACGTGAAGTACCGCTCGCCGGCCAGAGCCAGCCCGATCGTCCGGTATTCGCCCGCCGCCAGCAGTTCGCGGATCTTCGCGCTCGCCTTGGCCGCGTCCGGCGGCAGGCCGAGCGCCCTGGTGAACACGTTGCCCCCGCCTCCGGGTATCGCGGCGAGCAGCGGAAGGGGTGCGCCGCCCGGGCCGGGCCGGTGCCGGTCTCGCAGGCCGTTGACCACCTCGTTGATCGCACCGTCGCCGCCGAGGACCACCACCAGGTCTTCGGCGGCAGACGCGGCCAGTTCGCGGGCGTGCCCTCGATAACGTGTATAGGCGACTCTCAGGTCGACCAGACCGTCGAGTGATCGGGCCACCAGGTCAGCGCCGTTCCCTCTGGTACTGGTCGCCTGCGGGTTGACGATCAGCAGGCCGCGCACCAGCCAAGGCTAACCGCCACCTAGGCTAGGTTGTGTCCGGCCCCGGGTGAATGGTGCGAAACCAATGCCAAAGGAACTCATGACATTGCGGGCGGCGGCCGCCATCCAGGCGACCGAAGCCGTCGGTATGTGCGTGGCGACCGCGTTCTCGGCCGCCGCGACGGCCGGAGGCAAGTCCTACCAGGATGCCAGCGGGATCGCGCTCACGCTGATCGCGTTCGGCACCGCCATCGGACTCGCCGCGGTCGCGCGCGGTCTCGCCAGGGCGAAGCTGTGGAGCCGCACCCCGGCCCTGCTGACCCAGCTGTTCGCCGCCGGAGCTGGCATTTATCTCCTGGACGGCCACCGGCTGGATTGGGGGATTCCCACGCTGATCCTCGCCGCGGCCGGGTTCATCGCACTCCTCAACCCGGCCAGCTTCAAGGCTCTCAACCGAGAGGCCGCAAACAAGCAGTAACGCCGTTCCCTTTGGCCGGAGGGATCCGTCCCCCGGACCCCCGCGGCTATTCGTCTGTTGTCAGCCCGTCGCGGAGCTGAGCCAGCGTACGCGCCAGCAGCCTGGACACATGCATCTGCGAGATGCCCAGTTCGGCGGCGATCTGAGACTGGGTCATGTTGCCGAAGAACCGGAGCAGCAGGATCTTCTTCTCCCGCGGCGGCAGTTGCTCGAGCAGCGGCTTGAGCGATTCCCGGTATTCCACGCCCTCCAGGGCGTCGTCGACTATGCCGAGCGAGTCGGCTACCGCCGGGGCGTCCTCGTCGCCCGAATCCGGCGCGTCAAGCGAGACCGTGGAGTAAGCGTTGGCCGACTCCAGTCCTTCCAGGACCTCTTCCTCCGACATGCTGAGATGCGAGGCCAGCTCGCTGACCGTGGGCGCGCGGCCTTCCCGCTGGGCCAGCTCGGAGATCGCCTTGGTCAGCGACAGCTTGAGTTCCTGAAGGCGGCGCGGCACGCGCACCGCCCACCCCTTGTCCCGGAAGTGCCGTTTGATCTCGCCCACGATGGTGGGCGTCGCGTAGGTGGAGAACTCCACGCCCCGGTCCAGGTCGAACCGGTCGATGGACTTGATCAAACCGATGGTCGCGACCTGGGTGAGGTCGTCCAGCCACTCGCCGCGGTTACGGAACCGGCGCGCGAGGTATTCCACCAGGGGCAGGTGCAGCTCTACCAGGTAACCGCGGATCCGCGCTCGCTCCGGGTCGTCGGGCGGAAGCGTCGCGAGCAGCTCGAACAGCTCGCGCGCCCGGGTCCGGTCCGGGCCCCCGGCCTCGGTCCGTATCGTCGAGAGGCCCTCGACCTCGGCCAGCGGAGCTCCGGCATCCCCGGGAAGCAGAGTCTCCTCGGTCACCTGGACCTCGAACTCGCTGCTCACCCGGACCTCTGGGCTTGCCGCCGCTTGCGCAGCACGATGGAAACCTGATCGTCCGGGCCCAGCCGCGAGTCGACGGTACCGGCCAGCGCGGACAGCACCGTCCAGGCGAAGGTGTCCCGCGCGGGCGTCCGCGGCTGCGTGGTGACCACCGATACCGTGATAGCCATCTCGTCGGCGTCCAGATCGAAGGCGCACTCGAGATTGGTGCCGGGAATGGCCTGGGCCAGCAGCATCGCGCACGCCTCGTCCACGGCGATGCGCAGGTCTTCGATCTCGTCCAGGGTGAAATCGAGGCGCGCCGCCAGGCCGGCCGTCGCTGTCCGCAGCACGGAAAGGTACGCGCCCTCCGCGGGCAGCGTCACCTTCACCTGGTCGCCTGTCGCCTCACGTTCCGCGGTGCCGCCAAGGTGGCCAGCAGCGGGCGGGGCCCCGGCCGTTTTGGGCGCCGGATCGCGCGGGCCTGGCACCTCGGTGGTCGCGGCGGTGTCTTCGGTCACGTCACTCCTCCGGGCAGGATTCGGTCACCTGCCACTGGAAGCAACCTACCGCCCATCGCGGGTTGAGTTAACGCGGCGCGCGGGGCAGCTAAGTTACGAACTGTTAAGCCGTGAGTGAAAGCCCAGCTTAGGGGCTACGACGGGGCCGTCCCGGATCGAAACGGCCCCGTGATCTTGCTTCTCAGCCCTGCTTGGTCTCCCAGAAGATCTTGTCGATCTCGGCGATCTTGGCCAGCAGTTCGTCGGCCTTGGCCGGGTCGGTGCTGCCCTTGGTGCCGGACGCGCCGGCCAGCTTGGTGGCCTCGTTGAACAGCTGGTGCAGCTGCGGGTACTTCTCGAAGTGCGGCGGCTTGAAATAGTCGGTCCACAGCACCCACAGGTGGTGCTTGACCAGGTCGGACCGCTGCTCCTTGATAAGGAGCGCACGGGAGCGGAACTCCGGATCGGTGTTCTGCTGGTACTTCTCCGCGATGGCCTTGACGGATTCCGCCTCGATGCGGGCCTGCGCCGGGTCATAGATTCCGCAGGGCAGATCGCAGTGCGCGTGTGCCACGGCCTTCGGCTCAAGCAGGCGGGTGAGCAGCCTCATCGATTCTCTTTCTCCTACTCAGCTAGGGTTCAACAATCGACCCTACCCCTGGTGCTGGAGGTATGCGTGCGCTGGCCCCTGCTTCGGGTCGCGGTCGCCGAGCGGTCCATGGAACCGGCGCTGCGCCCCGGCGACTGGCTGCTGGTCCTGCGTACCCGCCGCGCCCGGCCGGGCAGCATCGTGCTGGCCCGCCACCCGCGGCGCCCCGGCATGCTCCTGGTCAAGCGGGCCGCTCGCCGCGAATCCGACGGCGGCTGGTGGCTGGAATCGGACAACCCCGCCGCGGGGGCGGTGGACAGCCGTCAGTTCGGGCCGGTGTCCGCGATAGAGGGCAGGGTTCTCTTCCGCTATAGGCGCCTTTTACAACGAACGTTCTGTGGTAACACGAACCGGCCCCGCCCCCGTTGCGGGGCGGGACCGGTCCGTGTGTTGTGCTTGGGATTCAGTCAGGCTCAGGCGGCCGGCTCCGTGCCCAGAACCTGCCGTACCTCCTGGAGCGTGGCGGCCTGGGCCGCGATGTACTCGTCGGTCTTCTGCTTCGGCAGCGAGACGAGCTGCGCCCAGTAGTAGATGCCGAGGCTGAACGCCCCTATGACCAGGAAGTCCCAGCCGAAGGGCAGGTTGCCCCGGCCGCCGAGGTAGGTGCCCTGCCAGGCGAGGAGGCCCATCCCGATGAGGTAGACGGGAATCCACTGCGCGGCCCACCAGTCCAGCCTCGGCGCCCGCGGGTTGAGCTTGAGCAGGTAGTTGGCGCCGATGATCACGTATCCGACGACGATCGCGATGCCCAGCTTCCAGACGGTGGTCCAGCCGGAGAAGAAGATCAGGCAGTTCGCGATGAAGAACGCGATCGGCGAGACGATCGGTCCGCCGGGCATCCGGTAGGGCCGGGGGCGATCCGCGTGCTTGGACCGCATGACGCCGAACGCCAGCGGGGCGCCGGCGTACATGAGCACGGTGGCCGAGGTGATCAGGTTGATCTGGTCCTGCCAGGTGGGGGAGGGCAGGAAGAAGATGAGCGAGGCCACGAACGCCACGAACAGGCTCATCCACGGCACGCCGCGCTTGTCGACCTTCTCCAGCGAGGACGGCACGTACCCGTTCTTCGAGAGCCCGTAGGACATACGTGCCGTCGAACTGATGTAGATCAGGCCGGTGCCGCCGGGTGAGATCAGCGCGTCGATGTACAAGACGGTGGCCAGCCAGCCGATGCCGACCGCGGTCGCGAGTCCCGCCCAGGGTGCGAACGCGCCGTTCGCGAACGCTATGTTCGCCCAGCCGTGCTTCAGCGAAGACGCGGGCAGGGCGGCGATGAAGACGACCTCCAGCAGGATGTAGATGATCGCGCCGATGATCATCGAACCGATGACGGCCAGCGGCAGGTCGCGCTTCGGGTTGGCGCTCTCCCCGCCGAACTGGATCGCCTGCTCGAACCCGAGCAGCGCGAAGATGACGGCGCCGCTGGCGGTGGCGGCGAAGATGCCGTGCACGCCGAACGGCGCGAAGCCGCCGTGGCTGCCGAAGTTCGATCCGTTGAAGTGGGTGGCACCGATGACGATGATGGCCAGCACCGGGACGCCGAGCTTCCACCACGTGGCCGCGCTGTTGGTGTGGGCCAGCCAGCGGACGCCCAGGAAGTTGATCGCGACGAATATCGCCAGCAGCGCGGCGGCCAGCAGATAGCCCTGCGGAAATGTGGGCACGAAGTTGCCGCCGGGACTGGTCTTGGTCAGCCAGGACACGTGGACGGTGCCGTAGCCCAGCACAGCCAGGACTTCGACCGGGGCGACGGCCGCCGCCTGGAGCCACGCGAACCACCCGAACGACGCGCCCGCCACCGAGCCGAAGGCAAAGTGCGGATAGCGTCCCGTTCCGCCAGCCTGCGGGAACATGCCGCCAAGCTCGGCGTGCACGAAGGCCAGGATCATCAGTGCCACCGCGCCGATGATCCAGGACACGATCGCGGCGCTACCGGCGGCCTGGGCCGAGTGCAGTCCGCCGTACAGCCAGCCGGAACCGATGATCGACCCGGCTGACGCCCAGGCCAGGCCGATCAAGCCGACGTGTCGGCGCAGCCCGGTATCTATTGGCGAGGAGAGCTCTGCGGATGTTGTTGCCATGATCTCTCTTCCGATCGTTGCCCGTAGGCTGGTAAGTACCCGCTTAGTGATGGAGATACCCGTCCGGTTCGGGGCGAGTGTCCCGTATGCGTGGAGTGAGATCATCGTAGGGATGATCTCGATAACTGAGAAGCGTTAACCTGGATTCGGTTTGATAACGCAGGTCACAGCTTTGGTCTCGCCGTACGCAACGGATAAATGCATGTTCCGATGAACGTGCATGGAGCAGTAATGGCTGCGGCTAATTGCGAACCATTCGCAAGTTAACACATTTGCATTTAGGCGTTTACGAACGGTGGCGGTTTCCGTTCCGCGGCCGAATAAGTCCCATTATGTGGTTGCGTCAGAGGCGCACTTCTCCGAACAGTAGGCTCGCCCGCTATCGCCGTTGGCGTCGATGAACACCCCGCCGCATCCGGGGGCCTGGCAGATGCCGAACCGGTCGATGCCCAGGTCGGACAGAACGACCGCGAGACCCATGGTGGCGCCGGCCGAGTACTTGTCGGCCACCGAACCGCTCTCGGTGTAGTGCACATGCCACGCCTGGCCATCATGGCCGGATAGCTGAGGATGCACCGGATGCTGGATCAGCAGCGTGTTGAGCCGGGCCGCGGCGTCCTCGCCGTCGCCCTCGGAGCATGCGACGAAGAACGCGCGGAACTCCGTGCGCAGCGCACGGAGCGCCTCCAGATCATTCCGGGTGATGCCCTTGTTCAGGTGTTCCCGGTCGGCTACCAGATCGCGCAGCCCGTCCAGGCTGGCCAGCCGGTCGCCGTCTTCGCCACCGCCCCCGGCCGTGTTGACGAGCCGGACCGCGAGTTCAGCGTAAGAGTTGAGGTCCACTCGCGTTCCCTAGCCGCGGTGAGATTGATAGTCAGGCAACGAGTATTACACCGATGACCTGGTAGGCGCCAGACAGCACGCCGGCCTGCTATGGCACAATGTCGCATACGGGTAACCCCCGTACCGTGGGCACAGGGCTCAGATCCCTTGGCGGCTGACCCAATCGCCGCCTTGCCCGGCTGGGAAAGAAACGAGCTTGGGGGTTAACCGTCATGTCAGACGATCCCGTCTTCACCATGCACCGGGGCGGCAAGATCAGCGTCACGCCGTCTGTTGACGTTACCGACGCGGCAGGCCTGGCCATGGCCTACACGCCCGGCGTCGCCCGGGTCTGCTCCGCGATCGCCGAGGATCCCGGCCTCGCCGCCGACTACACCTGGGTGGCCAACACGGTGGCCGTGGTCACCGACGGCACCGCCGTGCTGGGCCTGGGCGACATCGGCCCGGCTGCCGCTATGCCCGTCATGGAGGGCAAGTCGCTGCTGTTCAAACGGTTCGCGGGCATCGACGCGGTGCCGATCTGCCTGAACACCACGGACACCGACCAGATCGTGGCCACCGTGGCCGCCCTGGCGCCCAGCTTCGGCGGCATCAACCTGGAGGACATCTCCGCGCCGCGGTGCTTCGAGATCGAGGACCGGCTTCGCGAACTGCTCGATATCCCGGTCTTCCACGACGACCAGCACGGCACCGCGATCGTGACGCTCGCCGCGTTGCGCAGCGCGGCCAAGGTGGCCGGCAAGCCGCTGGCCGGCCTGCGCGTCGTCGTGGCCGGGGCCGGCGCGTCGGGCGTCGCCGTGACCAGGATGCTGCTGGCCGCGGGCATCGGTGACGTCGCCGTTTCCGACAGCAAGGGCCTCATACACTCCGGCCGCGAGGGACTGAACCCGGTCAAGGCCGCGCTCGCCGCCCAGACCAACAAGGCGGGACTGGCCGGATCGACCGAATCCGCGCTGCGCGGCGCCGACGTCTTCATCGGCTTGTCCAGCAGCACGGTCGCCGAGGAAGCCATCGCGTCCATGGCCGATGGCGCGATCGTTTTCGCGTTGTCAAACCCCGACCCGGAGGTCCACCCGGACGTGGCGGGACGTCACGCCCTCGTCGTCGCCACCGGCCGCAGCGACTTCCCCAACCAGATCAATAACTCACTGGCCTTCCCCGGTATCTTCCGCGGCGCGCTCGACGCGCGGGCCAGGCGTATCACCGAGAGCATGAAGATGGCCGCCGCCGACGCCATCGCCGCCCTGGTCGGCGACGACGCCACCCCCCGGTACGTCATACCCAGCCAGTTCGACGACCGCGTGGCCCCCGCCGTCGCCGCGGCCGTAAGAGCTGTTTCTTCTGGGACCCTGGTGGCTTATTGAGGCCGTTAGGAATGGGCCGGGTTGGATGCTGAAGGGGATGGTTGGCGCAACGTACCCCTCCTGAGGGGATGGTTGGCGCAACGTACCCCTAATTCCAGGTGCCGATAGCCGGCGACCCCGGCCGTGGTGATGTGACATTTAAATGTCACGATGCTAGGTTTGGCTAATGCTGTACCGCACTACTGTCCGGATAGACGACGAGCTTCTCGCCGAGCTGAAGGCGCTGGCCGCCCGCCAGCACCGCACGCTGAACTCCGTCATGGAGGAGGCCTTCCGCAGGATGATCGCCGCGGCCAACGAGCAAGAGGAACGTCCCCGTGTCGAGCTGCCCACCTCGGGCAGGGCCGGCGACCCGCACCCAAGCTGGGAGGAAATCCAGGAAATCCTTGAGCAGGAGGACATCGAACGTTTCGGCGGGGGGCACGGTCGATGATGCTCGTGGACACCAACGTGATGATCTACGCCCACCGGCTTGATGCGAAGAATCATCGAGAGTACCGAGACTGGCTGGAGGCGATGATCAACGGTCCGGAGCCGTACACTGTGGCGGACTTCGCAGTGAACGGAATGGTGCGTGTGGTAACCGATCGCCGAATCTATCGCGAAAGGCCCGCCACCCTAGAGGAGGCGCTAGCGTTTGCTGACCGGATTCGGAACCAGCCGCACGCACATGTCATTAGCCCTGGCCCACGATTCTGGTCGATCTTCCATGACCTCTGCCAGAAGACTGGTGCGTCCGGCAAGCTCGTTCCCGACGCCTACCTCGCTGCTCTGGCCATCGAGCACGGTTGCGAGTTCATCACCACCGACGGAGATTTCGGGAAGTTCCCCGGGCTCCGCTGGCGTCATCCCTTGAACTAGGGTAAATCGCATGTTCGCCGTGACCGCCGCGCGTATCGACGCGGATGATCCGCTCGCCGGGCTTGAACCGGGGGACCGGCCCGAGCCCAAGGTTCCCGACGGGTGGGTGCTGGTGACGGTCAAGGCGGCGGCGCTGAACCACCATGACGTGTGGTCGCTGCGCGGTGTCGGACTGCCGGCCGACCGGCTGCCAATCGTGCTCGGCTGCGACGCGGCGGGCATAGACCCGGACGGCAACGAGGTCATCGTGCACGCGGTGATCGGCGACCCGGATGCGGGCGGCGGCGATGAGACCCTCGACCCGCGCCGGTCCTTGCTGTCCGAGCGGTTCGACGGCACGTTCGCCGAGCGCGTCGCGGTTCCGCGCCGCAACCTGGTACCCAAGCCGGCGGCTCTCTCGTTCGCCGAAGCAGCCTGCCTGCCAACGGCGTACCTGACCGCGTACCGGATGCTGTTCGAGAAGTCCGGCGTCCAGCCCGGCGCGACCGTGCTCGTCCAGGGGGCCAGCGGCGGAGTGGCCACGGCGCTGATCATTCTCGGTCGCGCGGCCGGTTACCGGATCTGGGTGACCAGCCGGACCGAGGCCAAGCGGGAGCGGGCTCGTGAACTTGGCGCCGACCAGGCGTTCGGCAACGGAGAGCGGCTACCGGAACGGGTGGACGTGGTGATGGAAACCGTCGGCCAGGCCACCTGGGCGCATTCCGTCCGCTCGCTGCGGCCGGGCGGCAGGATCGTCATCTGCGGCGCTACCAGCGGCGACGCATCGCCTGCCGAGCTGACCCGGGTGTTCTTCACCCAGCTCTCCGTCGTCGGCTCCACGATGGGGACGCGCGACCAGCTGGGTCGCCTGGCCCGCTTCCTGGAGCAGACCGGCCGCCGTCCGGAGATCGATCGTGTCCTGCCGCTGTCGGCAGCCCGCGACGGCTTCGCCGCCATGGTGGAAGGCGACCTTTACGGCAAGATCGTCTTCACTCCCTGACCGAAGCCCTGCCGCCAAACCCGATATTTCGTAATATGTCCCGAATCGTACCGGTTTACGACGGGTGGTTTGGGGGCTCGGGTGGGGTGCTGGGCGGCTCCGCGCTGGTGCTGGGCGGCTCAGGGGGGTCATCGGAGGACGGGGGAGCGGGTTCCTGGCGGCCGACGCCGAAGATCTCGGTCTTGATGCGCTCCAGTGCGTCCTCGAGGATAACGCGAAGGTCGCTTATCACGTTCTCGCCGGCGGAGGTGGACTGCATGGCCAGCCGGCGAAGGTCGGTGCTGAACTGGACGGCGAGCCGTTCCAGGTCCCGGAGCGTACCGAGGTCGGGCCCGCTCCAGCCGCCCCGGCTGCGCAGCCGGGTCCATTCCTCCCATCCGTGCCGCCCCGGCCAGCCGCCGGCCCAGCCAGACCAGCCCTGGTTCCAGTCATGGTCGTCGGTGAACCGGGCGCCCGCGTCGCCCACGCGTTCACGGGCGTCGTCGCGCGCCCGCTGCGCCTCCTCGCGGAGACGCTGCGCGTGCTCGTGGACGCGACGGGCGGCGTCGCTCCCCAGGAATTCGTCGCGGGCCCGCCTGGCCTGCTCGCGAAGGTCCTCGCGGGCCTGCCGCACCCGTGCCCGGGCGTCCTGGCGGCCCTGCTTGGCGTCCTCGCGCGCCCACCGGGCCTCTTCCTTGGCATCTTCCTTGGCCGCCCGGGCCTCTTCCTTGGCCTCTTCTTTGGCCGCGCGGGCCTGTTCCTTGGCGTCTTCGCGCGCCTGACGGGCCTGCTCGCGAGCTTCCTCGCGGGCGTCCCGGATCTGTTCCTCGAGATCGGCGCCCATCTCCCGGTGCGCGCGACGGGACTCCCGGGCCGCCCAGGTCAGTTCCTCGCGCAGGCTACGCACGGTCTGCCGGACGTCCTCCCTGACCTCACGGACGATGTCGCTGACCGACGCGGACAGCTCCTCCTCGAGTTCATCGAGTTCATCGCTGCGGCTGCGCAGTTCCTCGCGGCCGGCCTCGGTGATCCGGTAGACCTTGCGCCCATCCACCTCGTCATGGGTCACCAGGCCTTCTTCCTCCAGCCGGGCGAGCCGCGGATAGATGGTGCCCGGCGACGGCGAGTACACCCCCATGAACCGGTCGCGGAGCAGCCGGATCACCTCGTAGCCGTGCCTAGGCTCTTCGTCCAACAGCCTCAGCAAGTACAGCCGGAGGCTGCCATGACGAAATACCGGACTCAACTGGCCTCGCCTTCCATCTGCTCATCGCTCCTGGGCACAGTATCTCTCGGGATGCGGCGGAGCAGCATAACCCGGCCTGACATGGTAGTGACCGATACGTGTCCAGAACCGGCGCCCAGGCTACCGCTAACGCTACGCGACGCGGGAATGGACGAATGCCGCAGCCCGTCGAACTCGCTCCGCACGTCGCCCGACACCGAGTGCAGGTTCACCTTCGCGTCGGTTTCGGCCGGAAGCCGCAGGGTGACTTCACCAGACACCGTCGTAACGTGCACTCCGCCGAGCGGATCGAGATCGATGTCGGCGGTCACGTCGCCGCTCACCGAGTTGGCGTCAAGGCGCTCCAGCCAGCCGTCCGCCACGGTGAGGTCTCCCGACACCGTGTTGAAATTCAGCTTCCCGTCGAGTCCCTGCGCCTCGAGCACGCCGGATACCGTGTTGGCATCGACATCGCCGGCCAGGCCGTCCAGCGTTATCCCGCCCGACACGCTCTTGATGGACGTCTTCGCGGTCAGCCCGGACAGCACCGCTGGCGCGCTGACCACGCCAAGCTGCGTCACGCACTTCCTGGGCACCCGGACGGTGACCGTGGCCGAATGCCGTCCCGGCCGCAACCACTTCAGCAGCCCGTCCCAGGTCAGGTTGGGATGCGTGATCGTCAGCACCCCGTCCTCGCAGGAAACCTGGAGCGGCTCACCGGTAATTTCGGCGACGTCGAGCGACGGCGTTGCGTCGGTTGCGAGCACCGCGATCGATCCCGCGATCAGCCTGACTCGCAACGCGTTGACCTCGTCGAACGCCAGGCCCATCGGTCCGTCAACGCTCCACTTCCCCATCCCGCCATCCTTCCGTCGCCCCGTATGCGCTGTCCCCACCACGATATATCGCATCTCCCCAAAGTCAAGATGTATCGTGTTTACGCCCAGGCCGCCGCCACGGGCGGGGGGTGAATGTGCCATCGCACCCCCTGTAGGGGGGACAACGGCACATTGACCCCCCTTGGCAGTGCCCGCACGGGAAGCATCGCGGAGGCCGGGTGCGGAAGCAGCGGTCCCAGGGGTTGAGCCACCGGAGTGGCGCCCACCCACGCGGCGGGGTGGGGGCCACACCAGCATGCGTCCCTAACCTTTCCCCCAACCGGACCCAGAACAAGCACCCAGCCCGTTCGTGATAAAAGATCTTCTTCTTCGTCGCGGGCGAGGTAGGTCGCGAGCCGGTCCACGGCGGTCTCGAAGTCCGGGTTGAGGTTCACGAAGTCGCGCATCCGCTCGGCCAGCCAGGTGACGGCGATGTCCTCGTCGCCGCGCCTGGTCTCGAGTTCCTCGATGCCCCGGTCGGTGAAGTACATAAGTCCGGCAGCGCTTTCTCGATGATCTCCCGGTGGGTAGCCGTGTGGGTGGCCGCCGACCCGGCCGCCGGCGCCGACGAGGCAGGCAGGGAAACCACGTCGAGCGAGAGACCGAGCGCCTTCGGGATCTTGAGCGCCAGCGTGGGCCACGCGCCCATGTTGGCCGGCTCCTCCTGGACCCAGACAATTTCCGAAGCCGAAGGATAGCGGCCGAGTTCGGCGCGGAGTTCGGCCACGGGCAGCGGGTACAGCCGCTCCACGCGGGCGATCGCCACGTTGTCGGCGCCGATCTTCGAGCGCCGGGCCTCCAGGTCGTAGTAAACCTTGCCGGAGCACAGCAGGACACGGCGTACCTGATCGTCGGGGGCGCCGTGAACCGATCCGATCAGCGGACGGAACGAGCCGGACGTGAAGTCGGCCACCCGGGACGTGGCCGCCTTGAGCCGCAGCATCGACTTCGGAGTGAAGACGATCAGCGGCTTGTGCCGGCCGGACAGGCCCTGCCAGCGCAGCAGGTGGAAGTAGTTGGCCGGCGTGGTCGGCATGGCGACCGTCATGTTGTCCTGGGCGCACAGGGACAGGAACCGCTCGACGCGGGCCGAGGAGTGGTCCGGGCCCTGGCCGTCGTAGCCGTGCGGCAGCAGCAGCACCACGCCGGACCGCTGACCCCACTTCTGCTCGCCGGAGCTGATGAACTCGTCCACGATAATCTGCGCGCCGTTGACGAAGTCCCCGAACTGCGCCTCCCAGCACACCAGCGCCTCCGGGCGGGCGACCGAGTAGCCGTACTCGAAGCCCATGGCCGCGTATTCCGACAGCAGCGAGTCGAACACGAAGAACTTCGCCGGGCCGTTGTCGAACCGCTTCAGCGGGGTGTACTCGGCACCGGTGTTCCGGTCCACCAGTACCGCGTGCCGCTGGCCGAACGTGCCGCGCCGCGTGTCCTGCCCGACCACTCGGACCGGATGCCCGTCCATGACCAGCGCACCGAAGGACAACAGCTCTCCGGTCGCCCAGTCCAGCGCGTCCTCGGAGACCATCGCCGCACGCCGGGCTAGCTGCGGTTGCAGGCGAGGATGCACCGCGAAGCCGTCGGGCAGGCTGACCTGGGTCTCGATGATCTGCTTGACCACGTCGGCGGTGATCGCCGTGGGGACCGCCTGGTGGTTGACCGGACGGTCCTCTTGCTCCGGCTTCAGGACGGCGCCCGGCTCGGGCGGACGCTCGGCGGCGTCCCTGGTCTCGGTGAAGGCCCGTTCCAGCTGCTGCTGGTAGTCGCGCAGCGCCGCCTCGGCCTCTTCCATCGTGATGTCGCCGCGGGCGATCAGCGCCTCGGTGTAGACCTTCCGGGTCGACCGCTTGGCCTCGATGAGGTCGTACATCAGCGGCTGGGTGAACGACGGGTTGTCGGTCTCGTTGTGCCCGCGCTTGCGGTAGCACACCATGTCGATGACGACGTCCTTCTTGAACGCCTGACGATAGGCGAAGGCGAGCCGCCCCACCCGCACCACGGCCTCGGGGTCATCGCCGTTGACGTGGAAGATGGGTGCCTGGATCATCCGGGCGACGTCGGTGGCGTAAACACTCGACCGTGAATACTGCGGCGCGGTGGTGAAGCCGACCTGGTTGTTCACGATGATGTGCACGGTGCCGCCGGTGCGATAGCCGCGCAGCAGGGACAGGTTCAGCGTCTCGGCCACCACGCCCTGCCCGGCGAACGCGGCGTCGCCGTGGATCAGCACAGGCAGCACGGTGAAACCTGGCTCGCCCTTGTCGATCACGTCCTGCCTGGCCCGCACCACGCCCTCCAGCACGGGGTCGACGGCCTCCAGATGGCTCGGGTTGGCGACCAGGCTCGTCTTGATGCTGTGCCCGTCCGGGGCCCGGAATGTGCCCTCCGCGCCGAGGTGGTACTTGACGTCACCGGAACCCTGAATGCTCTTCGGGTCCAGGTTGCCCTCGAACTCCTTGAAGATCTGACCGTAGGACTTGCCCACGATGTTGGCCAGCACGTTGAGCCGCCCGCGGTGCGCCATGCCGACGACGGCCTCGTCCAGCTCTGCCTTCGCCGCCTCGGCCAGGACGGCGTCGACCAGCGGGATCAGCGACTCGGCGCCCTCCAGGGAGAACCGGCGCTGGCCGACGAACTTGGTCTGCAGGAACATCTCGAACGCCTCGGCCACGTTGAGGCGCTGCAGGATCCTGAGCTGCTCGTCGTGGTGCGGCTTGGGGTGCGGGACCTCGATCCGGCCCTGCAGCCAGCGGCGCTCCTCCGGGTCCTGGATGTGCATGTACTCGATGCCGACCGTCCGGCAGTACGAGTCGCGCAGCACGCCGAGGATGTCGCGCAGCTTCATCAGCGGCTTGCCGCCGAACCCGCCGGTGGGGAACTCCCGCTCCAGGTCCCACAGGGTCAGCCCGTGCTGGTTGATGTCCAGGTCTGGATGCTTGCGCTGGTGGAACTCCAGCGGGTCGGTGTCGGCCATGAGGTGGCCGCGCACCCGGTAGGCGTGGATCAGCTCCTGGACGCGGGCCGACCGGGTGACGTCGTCCTCGTGCCCGTAGGAAAAGTCCTGCACCCAGCGGACCGGCTCGTACGGGATGCGCAGGCTGGCGAACAGGTCGTCGTAGAAGCCGTCCTCGCCCAGCAGCAGTTCGTGGATCCGCTGCAGGAACTCGCCGGACTGGGCGCCCTGGATGATCCGGTGGTCGTAGGTCGAGGTGAGCGTGACCGACTTGCTGATCGCGAGCCTGGCCAGGGTCTCCACGGATGCGCCCTGGAACGCGGCCGGGTATTCCATCGCGCCGACGCCGACGATGCAGCCCTGCCCGGGCATCAGCCGGGGGACCGAATGGACCGTGCCGATCGTGCCCGGATTGGTGACGGAGATCGTCGTGCCCTGGAAGTCCGCGACCGTGAGCTTGCCGGCGCGCGCCTTTCGCACTATGTCCTGATATGCCGTCCAGAACTGGCGGAATTCGAGGGCCTCGGCCTGCTTGATGTTCGGGACAAGGAGCTGGCGGGAGCCGTCGCTGTTCTGGATGTCGATGGCCAGGCCGAGGTTGATGTGCCTGGGCTTGGCGATGGCCGGCTTGCCGTTCGCGTCCTCGGTGTACGCCTCGTTCATCTCGGGCATGGTCTTCAGCGCCCGGACCACCGCGAACGCGATGAGATGGGTGAAGCTCACCTTGCCGCCGCGGCCGCGGCGCAGGTGGTTGTTGATGACGATGCGGTTGTCGATAAGGAGCTTCGCCGGGACGGAACGGACGCTGGTGGCCGTGGGAACGGTCAGGCTGGCCGCCATGTTGGTGGCGGTACGGGCCGCGGCTCCGCGCAAGCGGCCGACTTCCGCGCCTGGTGCGGCCGGGGGAGCCTGTGGCGTGCTGGGGCTGACCTGAGCCGGTGCGGACGGTGCGGACGGTGCGGCTTGCGGTGCCGAGGGGGCCTGAGGGGGAGCTTGGGGTGGTCGCTGGGCCGGGGGAGCGGTCTGGACCCGTTGCGTGTCCTGCGCGACGGGGCCGACGCCGTTGGCGGGGGCGGGGGCGGGGGCGGGGGCGGCCGGGGTGGCCAGCGCGGGCCGATAGTCGGCGAAGAAGCTCCACCACGCCCGGTCCACCGACGAAGGGTCGGCGAGATACCGCTGGTAGAGCTCTTCCACCAGCCATTCGTTCGCGCCGAAGTCGGTGCTGTTGGAGCTCGGATTGTTGGAGCCCGGGTTGTTGGAGCTCGGGCCGTTCGAGTTCGGGCTGTCCGGACTTGGGGCGCTCGGGTCGCGGTCGTGCCCGGGGGGCGCGCCCGTCTGCGCCGAATCGCTGGACATGCTGGTCGGGTGGATTTCCGCGCTACGTTGATCGGGTGAACGCTGCGGTGACCCAGAAGACACGGCGGACATCGCCCTCTTCCGAAGATGTGTTTAACCGTTGGCTTTCCCTTAGGCTACCCGCCGCGATTCCCGCCGGGAGCTGAGTTTCCCAGCGCGACCAGTGGTACCCATGTGTCCTGAGTCACTCTGGATTGCCGTGGTGTCCAGAGGATGGCGGCGCGGCCAGGAGGCTTATGTAGTAGTACAACAGGCTCCTCTGGAATTCTTCTCAATCATCTCTCGCTGCTGCGACTACGCGCACGAAACCTACATCACAAACCGCTCATAGAGGGATAAAAACTGCAAGGAAGCGTCGGTTTCGTGCGCGAAGTCCCGCTCCCACCCGGGTCGATCTCCCCGAGTCCCGGCGTAATCCGACATATCGGGCAGCGCGCTGTTGTAGTACTTGCCGCTTCGGCACGGTCTCGGCGGGTGGCGCGTCTTGATCCAATCGCCGGTCAAGTCGGGGACCGAACGGTAACATCAGCGGAAACGGCATTTGGGTAATCCCGTCCGTGTGCGCACCCAACGGCTAGGCGAAGGTGAGAAGGGATCTGACCGGCACTCCTGGGGCTGACCGTTCTGAGGATCCCCGGCGTTCCCGCCTTTCGCAAGAGGGATCCCGGGGAACTGCTTCCCCCGGTCAAAGACACCGGGTTCCCGATACCCGCGCGACCGCCCCGCAGGTCCCTCCCCCCCAGCCCCGTGGTTCTCAGCCCCGCGGGTCACAGCCCCGCGGCCGTCAGCCGCGCGGGCCGCGGCCGGAGGCCCAGGCCAATTCAGCACTGCGGCCGGAGGCCCAGGCCAATTCAGCACCACGCCCACGGCAGCGCCCGCTCATCAGCGGCCCCAACCCGATACCGCCGCGCGCCGGCGCTGGACCAGAACGGCGTCCCGCGACCGGTCCGCTGCCCCGCGCCGCGACGGGGCCGATCCCGCGCCTGCCAGCCGGCCCTGTCCCGCCGACCCAGACCGGTCCGATCCCGCGTGCCGAAACCGGCCCGATCCCGCGCGTTGACACCGGCCCGATACCGCGCATTCCGACCGGTCCGGTCCCGCGTGCCGAAACCGGTCCCATTCCGCGTGTCGGCACCGGGCCGTTTCCGGCAATAGGCCCGGCCCGGGCTGCGGATGCTCCTGGATACGAGTTCGAGACCGGCCGAGGTGTCCGCCCGAACCGAGGTTCCCGGCAGGACCGCGCCGCGCCGCCCCCCGCCTCAACCGCCCCGGCCGCCCCGACGGCTCCGGTCACGCCGGCCGGCCCGCGGCGGTTCAGGTTCACCCCGACCGTCAGCGCCGGCCCGCAGCCGCCGCCACTGCAAGAAGACCGGCCAGGCTTCGAGTTCGACGGCATTTTCCCCGCCGCGCGGCGCCCCAGGACTAGGGCTTCCCTGCCTCCCGCCAGCGCCGATGCCGGTACCGGCACCGGCACCGCCGTAACCCCTCAGGCACCCGCGTCGGCACCGGCTCGCTCTCAGCAGGACGCCCATGACCGTTCCGAGTGGGCCAAACTGGTCCGCTCGTTCCTTCCTCAGCCCGAGAAGCGCCGTCTGGCTCGGGAATTTCTGGACAATCTGAACTTCGGCGGCTGGGCACTACGGGTCGGTGTGCCGATCCTGACCATGATCGCGGTCGGCATCGCCGTGGTAGTGGTCGTGGGCGCGCACAGCGGTGTCGACGGATCCACCCCGGGCACGTCGACCCTCGGCTTCCCGCCTGCCACCCTGGCCGGCCGCGATTTCACCGCCCCCATCAGCACCCGCGGCATCAATCAGTCGCTAGGCCGCGTGGCCAGCGACGGTAGTGAGGTGGTGGCTGTCGGCTCCCAGAGTGGTGCTCGTATCCCGAGGGCTCAATTCTTTTTTTCCGCGAACGGCGGTGGTTCATGGTCCCTGGGCACCGAATCCGCCGCGGGAGGCGGCGCGCCGCCGCCGGGTCACGCGGCGCGGCTGATCGCCGGGGGGCAGGGGAACTGGCTCGCCGTGGGCACGGACTCGGTCTGGGTCAGCGGTAACGGAGAAAACTGGAAGCTGGTATCGACGACGGGCCTGCCGCCTCAGGTAACCGTGCTGCGCCGGATCAGCGGCGGTTTCATGGCGGCCGGTCCCGATATGCTGTTCGTCTCGGCCACGGGCGTGACCTGGCAGCGAGTCGCCGTTCCGGCCGGGGCGCTCGACATCAAGTTCCTCGCGTCGGCTGGAAATGCCGTGCTGGTCGCCGGGGAAGTGCAGCAGCGCCAGACCATAGCGGGACATCCCGCGATCGCCACGGCCGGGGCCGCCTGGCTCAGCCGGGACGCGGGCCGGACCTGGACCCCGGTGACGATCCCGCTCGGCCATGGTGCGCGAAATCAGATCGTCGGCGTGGCCGCGTACGGCAGCGGGTTCGTCGCGGTACGGCCCGCGACACGAGCCGCCGCGGCCGGAGGCCCAGGCCAATCCAGCGCCGCGGCCGGAGGCCCAGGCCAATCCAGCGGGGCGGCCGTGGCGGACGTCTACCGATCGGCCGACGGCGTGACATGGACGTTCGCGGCGACCCTGGCCGCGCCGGGCGGGTTCGTCCCCGGCGTGATCAATGGCGGCTCGGCCGGGGCGGTCGTGACCGGGCAAGCCGGCGCGGATCTGACGGCGTTCGTCTCGCTCGGGGCGCAGGGAGCGGCCGGCACGCGCTGGGCCCAGACGCAAACGCTCGGATCCGGTACATCCCAGACGGTCTCGGGCGCCGCGGTGACCCCGGCCGGCGCGGTGGTCACGACGGCGCCCGGCAGCACGTCGCGTGCGGTGCCGGTGATCAAGGTCCTGCCGGTCGGCACGCTCCCGCGCAACGTCAGCCTGACCGCCATCCCCGGCGCGGTTGTGCCACAGGTCGCGGTCAACGCGGTGGCGGCGGCGGGCAGCGGGCAGGTCGCGGTGGGCAGCGCGAACGGCTATCCGGCGGCATGGATGTCGACCGACGGCGGCAGCGCGTGGACCCGGGGAACCGGCCAGACCCCGGGGGTGCTCGACCGCCCCGGCCAGCAGCAGCTGACCAGCGTGACGGACGGTATGGCCGGCTGGCTGGCCGTCGGCGGCGTGAAGAGCGGGGCGCCGCAGCATCCGGTGGTGATCATCTCGGCGGACGGCGGCACCTGGGCCGCGGCCGACACTGAGCCCGCGTTCCGACAGGACGGCCTGTTCACCGAGCAGGCGGCGGCCGGTGCGAAGGGTTATGTCATCGTCGGTTACCAGCAGGCCGCGTCGGGAGGGATGATCGCGGCGGCATGGTGGTCATCCACCCTGACGGGGTGGCAGCGGGCGACCGATGCCACCGCTGGCGCGCTGGACGGCGCGGGCAACCGCCAGATGCTCGCCGTCACCGGGATCTCCGGTTCTTCGAGCACCGGTTCTTCGAGCACCGCGAACAGTTTCGTCGCGGTCGGCCTCTTCGGCAGCCAGCCCGCCGCCTGGACGTCAGCGGACGGCAGGCAGTGGCGAGGGATCAGCCTTCCGCTGCCGGCCGGTGCGAGCCGGGCCGTGTTGCTGCACGTCGCCGCGGCGGGGAAGACAGTGGTGGCGGTAGGCATGGAGCAGACTTCCTCCGGCGGCCTGCTGCCGTTCGCCGCGCGGTCCGCCGATGGCGGTGTCACCTGGAGCGAGGCGCGGCTTCCGGTGCCTTCCGGTGTGGCGCAGGTCACCGCGCTGGCCGCGGCGGGCGGGATGTTCACCGCGACCGGCACGTTCGGCTCGACGCCCGGACATCAGGACGTCGTGGTGTGGACCTCGCAGGACGGCCTGAACTGGAAGGCGACGACGCCAGGCGGCCAGGGCCTGGCCGGGCCCGGCATCCAGGCCATCACCGGCCTGACCGTGTCCGGCAGCACCCTCACCGGCGTCGGCTTCACCGCCTCCGCCGCGACCGAGCAACCCCTGTTCTGGCAGTCCCCGATCCGGTCTTAACCTAGTCGAGGGCAGGGCGCTGGCCAGATCCGCAAGGCGGTAATGGTCATCTACGGCCACGACAAACCAGCCAAGGATGCAATGTTCGGCTGGCTCCGGGCTATCGGGCTGCAGCCCGCGAATGGAGCCAACTCATCGGGGCGAGCGGCAGCGCCAGCCCCTTCATCGGTAACGTGCTCGAGAAAGCACTTCAGGATGTTCAGGCCGTCATAGCGTTCTTCATCCCGGATGAGTACGTTATCGCTGCGACGTCTGGCCTTAGCCACATCGCGGTCGAACCGCTCCACGACCTGCGCCAGACCAATTACTCCGGCGGTCACTGGTGCCGACCTACTTCTCGCTACAGCTTGTCCTCCGAGCGCCCTCAGCAGCCGGTACACCTATGCCCGACATCCTGTGGCGTCTCTGGCCGCTAGCATACATGCGTGAGTATTGAGGCGTTCAAGACCGCTGACCAAGCTGCTGACAGCGCCATCGCGATGATCGAGGGCGGCGAGCGGCTGAGCAGGCTCTGGCGCTATGTCTTTGTCCAGATGCTGGACGACTACTCCAGCGTCCTGCACCACGCGGGCGTCACGGCCGCCGCGCGGATGTGGGCCACCGATCCTAAGAGCACAGGGGACAGCCGGGTTGACGCCGCGTTTGCCGCGATGGCGGAGTACCTGGCTCGCCGGGACGGATGGCAGGTTCCGTCGTGGGCCAGGCTGCCCAAACGTGAGGCATGGCCGTGGTGGTTCGTCACGGACCTGCGCGGCCTGCATCCGCGCGCACTGGTCGAGTCCCCATCTTCGTTCCGTCGGCGCGGTGTGTTCATCACCAGCGGGGCACTCGACCGAGCATGAGCGTAGGCCTTGGGCGAGAAGACATCCGCTCGCTCCTGGATGACCTGTCCACGGAATTGGCCGCACGCGGGGCCAGGGCCGAGCTCTTCCTCGTGGGCGGTGCCGCCTTGGCGGTCGCCTACGACGCCACGAGGGCGACCAGGGATCTCGATGCCGTCTTCATCCCTTCCGACGTGGTCCGGCAGGCCGCGACCGTAGTAGCGGAACGCAATGGGCTCGCGGCGGATTGGCTGAACGACGCGGTTAAGGGATTCCTCCCCGGCCCGGACCCAGACGCGCAGCGCTTTTACTCCAGCGACTCACTGATCGTCGATGTCGCATCGCCCAGGTACCTGCTGGCGATGAAGCTGTTCGCGGCCCGTGCCGAGATCGACGCCGACGATATCATCTTGCTTTATCGCCAGCTCGGGTTCACCACTGTTGACGAAGGCCTGGACTTGGTAGAGCAGGCGTATCCAGGTCGGCCGATCCCGGCGAAGGTGAAGTTCCTCCTTACCGAGATCGTCAACTCGATGCAGCAGTAGTCCGCGACTGGCGGGTATCGTCGGTCGGATGTGCGCGACGACTGTCAGATATCCCAACTGCGGCACGGGGCTCGTTCAGCTCCTCGACTGGCACGCGCCGTCACCGGCCGGGGCGTCCTGCGCCTCCTGCGCAACGTGACCATCGTGCCGGCATGACCGACCTGATACTTCCGTTATGTGCAGGTTCTTAGCCGAACAGGTCGGAGCGGCGGTTGGCCAGGGACGGCACCGTCTTACGCACCGTATCGACCAGGCCGGGGTCGACCTCCGTCACGATCACCCCGGGCGAGGACCCCACGTCGTTGCGTACCACGCCGAACGGGTCCACCAGCATGCTCCGCCCGACACCGCCCAGGTGACGGTGCGTCGTTTCAGCTGGATCCGGGACCTGGCCGACCGCCGCCACCCACACGGTGTTCTCGATCGCGCGGGCCCGGACCAGCGTGACCCAGTGCTCCTCCTTGAACAGGCCGGCCGCCCAGGCGGCCGGTATCAGCAGCAGGGACGCGCCCGAGACCGCCAGGGACCGGGACAGTTCCGGGAACCGGAGGTCGTAGCAGATCTGCAGGCCCACGCGGACGCCGTCCAGCGTGCAGGTGACCACCGAAGATCCCGGCGCGACTTCGTCGGATTCGCGCTGGCCGAACGCGTCGAACAGGTGCAGCTTCCGGTAATGGGTTACGAGCTCACCGGTGGCGTCGTAGACGACAGCGGTGTTGAACACCCGTCCGTTCGTCGCTGGTTCGAAGACACCGGCCACGAGCGCGACCCCAGCGTCTTTCGCCGCGGTCGCCAGCCCGGAGCAGAAGGGGCCGTCCAGCGGCTCGGCGGCGGCGGTCAGGTTCGAGCCGAACCTCACCTGCGTGGCTTCCGGGAACACCGCCAGATCCGCGCCGTGGCGAGCCGCGTGGTGCATCGCCACCTGGACGCGCTCCAGGTTGACCGAGGGCTGGGAACTAACCGGGATCTGGCATAGAGCGACTCGCATGCCTTCAGCCTAGCTGGGGTGCGGCGGCCCCCGCGGCGAGCGAAGCGAGCTTCGCGGTCGCCTGGCCCGCGAAGGCCCGAAGGGTCTTCCGGTCAGGCGAGACTAACGGCGAGAAGCGGCGCAGGAGGGGGGGTCTGGGGGGTTGGTGTGTACCCCCCAGAAAACAGGCATCATTAGGTTTCGTGAGGAGACCACTGCTGAATCGCCGTCTGGCCGGGCTGGGCACGACGATCTTCGCTGAGATGTCCGCCCGGGCCGTCGCGACCGGTTCGATCAACCTCGGCCAGGGCTTCCCCGACTCGGACGGGCCGCAGGAAATCGCCCAGGCGGCGGCCGAAGCGATCCTGAAGGGCCGCGGCAACCAGTACCCGCCTGGTCCCGGCGTCCCCGAGTTGCGTGACGCGATCGTCGCCCACCAGCAGCGCTTCTACGGGCTGAGCTACGATCCGGCCACCGAGGTCCTGGTCACCGCGGGCGCCACCGAGGCGGTCGCCGCCACGCTGCTCGCGCTGGTGGAGCCGGGAGACGAGGTCATCGCGTTCGAGCCGTATTACGACTCCTACGCGGCGAACATCGCGATGGCGGGCGGTACTCGCGTGCCGGTCACGCTGCGGCCGCCGGATTTCCGGCCCGACCTGGACAGGCTCAGTGACGCGATCACCGAACGCACCCGGCTCATCCTGCTGAACACCCCGCACAACCCCACCGGTGCGGTGTTCACCAAGCCGGAACTCGAGGCCATCGCCAAGATCGCGGTCGAGCGCGATCTGCTGGTGGTCACCGATGAGGTCTACGAGCATTTGGTCTACCACGGTGAGCACACTCCGATCGTTCAGTTTCCCGGTATGCGTGAGCGGACCGTGTCGATCAGTTCGGCCGGCAAGACGTTCTCGTTCACCGGCTGGAAGATCGGCTGGATCACCGGGACGCCGGAGCTGGTCACCGCGGTGAAGACGGTCAAGCAGTTCCTCACCTTTGTAAGCGGCGGCCCGTTCCAGTACGCGATCGCTCAGGCCCTGGCGTTGCCGGACAGCTATTACCGGCAGCTCCGGGATGATCTCCAGCAAAAGCGCGACCTGATGGCGGCCGGCCTGCGCGAGATAGGTTTCGGGGTCTACGAGCCGGCCGGTACGTACTTCATAACCGCCGACATCGCCGCGCTCGGCGAGCATGACGGTGTCGGGTTCTGCCGGACCCTGCCCGACCGGGCCGGGGTGGTCGCCATCCCGAGCGCGGTCTTCTACGACGACAAGGAAGCTGGCCGTACCCATGTCCGCTTCGCCTTCTGCAAGCGCAAAGCGGTCCTCGGCGAAGCCCTGACCCGCCTCGGCAAGGTCTTCACCTAGGGGGCTTAAGCAGCAGTTCGTGATGATGAGGCGCCAGGACCGCCGCGGGCCGCGGTCGGGCCGGTAACGATGCTGCGGGAACGGGCACACCGGGCAGTTATCGTGGCGCTTTTTGGCTTCGCGGTGGTTTTTGTGCAGCGGGATGCACAAAAGTAACCACGAGACCCGAATCAACCGCACGAGCACGTATGCGTCACCGAACAAAGGGGATGAAACGGGCGTCAGGCGGCGCGGAAAGCGGCCCAAGCACCTGTCCCGCGGTACGCGGGGCGCGGCTGAATCGACGGCCCGGGTCGGCTTCGCTGAGCCGTTAAGTTACCGGCATTGCGCGCTATGACACACATGTCATACGCTACGACCAAAAACCAGTCCGAATATCCTCATTGTGCAGCGTTACTGCGTGACATGTCGGTCGTACTGCGTGACATGTGAACGGCACCGGCCGGCCGGACCGGACACACAGGGCAACTTGTTCCGCGAATCGCCTATGTCCGCCGCGATGACGCGCCGAGTCGGCTAACCGGCAAGGACGGACGACAGGGACGGACGACAAACGCCGGTATGGGCTTAGGCCTACCAACGCCAGTGGGCACAACACCATGGTGGGCCTGTGCGCCGTGGGCCACGATGGCAGGGTGGGATTCAACGCGGTCTTGTTGATCATCATCGTGCTGGTGAGCTACCCGGTGGCGTGGTGGCGTGACGGTTGTCCGGGTGCCATACGGGGGCATATCCGGGCGCGCAGCTGGGGGCTGCTGCTGCCCCCTGTCGCGCTGATGTACGCGGGCGTCAGCACCCCCCATCATTGGCTGGTCATCGCCGAGGTACCGGCGGGCTGTCTGATCATGATCTTCGCGCCCCGGGCCGCGAGGAAGATCGTGCCGTTCGCTTTGCTCGGGCTGGCATTGGTCGGAGTTGTGCTGGCCCGGCGATTCCAGGAGGGGTTCTTCGAGCAGTACCAGTATGGCCTGGTGCTGGCGGACGCTGGCTCCTCGCGGAAGTTCCTGGTGCTGCCGGAGTCGGGGCTGTTCCTGATCGCCGGTCTCTGGGTGTCGACCCGGGTCCGGGCGCCTGGTTCGAAGTGGATCACCGCGATAGTCAGGCGCTGGTGGCGAAGCAGGGGCGGCGGCGTCCTGCCGGGCCAGGAACTGCTGCTCCTGCTGGTGATGGTGCTGACCATCCTGCTTACCCACAACTGGCTGGGCAATTATGGCCTGACGCCCGAGGAGTCCGTCGTGTTGAACGTGGCGGCCGGTGTGGGGGCGATGATGCTGGTATTCCGGTCGCGGTTGTGGGCCGCGACAGCGGCCGCCGCCGGCCTGGTGGTCCTCGGTACGTACGGGATCCTCGTGGCCATCTACTGGCCAGGTATGCCGGGAAGATGGTACGGCGTGGTCGCGCTCGACACCGAAGGGCACGCGTTCTTCGGCGGCATCATCGAGGGAACGGTGCTGCTCACATTGGGGGTGTGGCTGGCGCCGCGCGTGATGGGACAGCATCTGGGCCTGCGGGAAGCGGAGCTCGCGGCCAGGGCCGAACGCCTGACCGAGCGGGTGCAGACGCTCACTCAGACCCGCAGCGACGCCGTCGACACCGCGGCGGCCGAGCTGCGTCGCATCGAGCGCGACCTGCACGACGGTGCGCAGGCCCGTCTGGTGGCCCTCGGCATGAGCTTGCAAGCCGCCGAGCGGCTGTTCAAGTCCAGCCCGGAAGCCGCGCTGGCCCTGGTCAGCGAGGCAAAGGAGGCGTCCTCACGAGCCCTTACCGAGCTACGCGGCCTGGTCCGCGGTATCTACCCGCCGGTGCTGGCCGACCGCGGCCTCGCCGATGCGGTGAAGGCGCTCGCCCTGGACACGCCGCTCCACACGGTGGTGGACATCGACCTGCCGGGCGAGGTTGAGATGCCGGTCGGCTCGGCAGTGTATTTCGCCGTCGCCGAAGCATTGACCAACGCCGCGAAGCACTCCGGCGCCCGCACCATACGCATCCAGCTCCACTACGAGCATGAAACACTCCGTGCCGAGGTCATCGACGACGGCGCGGGCGGCGCGGATCCGGAACAGGGCACCGGGCTGAAGGGAGTGGAGCGCAGGCTGGCCACGTTTGATGGCATCCTGGCCGTGAGCAGCCCGCCGGGCGGGCCGACCATCGTCGTCATCGAGGTGCCGTGCGCGTTGTCATCGCCGAAGATCTCTTCCTGCTGAGGGAGGGCCTGGTCCGGCTGCTGGAAGCGCACGGGTTCGAGATCGTGGCGGCGGTGGGGACCGCGCCGGAGCTCCTGACCGCGCTGATCCAGCACCGCCCCGACGTCGGGATCGTCGACGTCCGCCTGCCGCCGACCCACACCGACGACGGCCTGCGCGCCGCCATCGAGGCCCGTGGAGAGGTCCCTGGCCTCCCGGTCCTCGTGCTCTCCCAGTACGTCGAGCAGCTGTACGCCCGCGAACTGCTCGCCGATCAGGCCGGTGGCGTCGGCTACCTGCTGAAGGACCGCGTCTTCAACGACGAGGCGTTCACCGGCGCGATCCGCACGGTGGCCGCCGGCGGCACCGTCCTCGACCCCGAGGTGGTCCAGAAGCTGCTCAGCAAGCACACCGACGGTAAACCCATAGCCCGCCTCACCCCGCGGGAGCGTGAGGTGCTCGCGCTGATGGCGGAGGGCCGGTCGAACGCGGCGATCGCCCAGCGCCTGCACATCACGGAGAAGGCGGTCAGCAAGCACGCCGCCGGCATCTTCGCCAAACTGGACCTGGCCCAGTCCGACGACGACAACCGCCGCGTCCTGGCCGTCCTTGCCTACCTGGAGACATAGGAGTCACAGATGGACCCGCAGCTCCGTGCCGCGGCCGAGCAGGCCACCGGCTTCATGCCGCCCAGCGAAGGCCTGGCCCTGCACGACACTGCGGCCGCGTACGCGCCCAAAGGCCCGGTCCTCGAGATCGGCACGTACTGCGGGAAGTCCACGATCTACCTCGCCGCCGCGGCCAGATCAGCGGGCCAGCTGACGATCACCATCGACCACCATCGCGGCTCCGAGGAACACCAGCCCGGCTGGGAGTACCACGATCCCGCCCTGATCGACCCGCACACTGGCCGCATCGACACGCTGCCAGCGCTCAGAACGACCTTGGCCGGTGCCAGCCTGGAAGAGGACGTGGTCGTGATCGTCGGCCGGTCCTCAGATGTGGCGAGACTGTGGCGGACCCCGCTCGGCATGGTATTCATCGACGGCGGCCACACCGACGAAGCCGCCCAGACCGACTACGAGGAATGGGCCCCGCACGTCGCCCGTGGCGGCGCGCTGGCCATCCACGACGTGTTCCCGGACCCGGCCGACGGCGGACAGGCCCCGTATCGCATCTACCGGCGCGCCCTGGACTCGGGGGAATTCACCGAAGTCCGCGTCGAAGGCTCCCTCAGGGTGCTGGAACGTCTCTGAAGATCCCGCTCCCGCCGCTGAAATCACCCACCGCGTCCGCCGCGAGTACAACGGCGGCCGCCGTCCAGCTCGAGCACTCCGCGGGGAACGGCTGCTCGTTGACGTACTGCCAGCCGGTCCAGTATGTCCCGTCCCCAAGCCGATGCCGGTTCACGGTCTCGAGCACCGTTGTAGCTTCGGCACGAATCCCGCACGCGTCCAGCGCGAGCACCAGCTCGCAGGTCTCGGCCACGGTCACCCACGGCTCGTCGCTCACGCACCGTACCCCCAGGCCCGCCACCACGAAGCGCTCCCACCCGGCGGACAGCCGTGCCCTGGCCGCGGCGCCTCGCAACGGGCCGCCCAGCACCGGGTAGTACCAGTCCATCGCGAACCGCGACTTGTCCGCGAACGCGTCCGGATAGCACGCCACCAGGTAGCCGAGCCGGTCCGCGGCGTGCTCCCAGTCCGGCCGGGGGTCGTCGGCCAGCTTGGCCAGCGCCACCCCGCAGTGCAGCGCCTGGTAGATGCTCGCGCACCCGGACAGCAGCGCGAACGAGCCGGGGACCCCGGCCGCGTCCCGCTCCCACCGGATCTCGCCCCGTGGCGTGCGCAGGCCCAGGGTCCAGTCGATGGCGAGCCGCACCGTCGGCCACATCAGATGGACGAACGCCTCGTCCCCGGTCACCAGGTACTCGTGCCACGCGCCGACCGCGACATATGCGGCGTGGTGCGCCTCGGCCGCCGGGTCCATCACCGTGCCGCCCGCCACGGATCGCGGCCAGGACCCGTCCACCCGCTGCGTGTCCCGCAGCCACGCGTAGGCGCGCCGCGCCTGGGAACGCAGCCCGCACGCGCTCAGCGCCATCGCGCACTCGACATGATCCCACGGGTCGACATGCCCGTCCGGCCAGGCGATCGCGCCCGATGGCTCCTGCATTCGCGCGATGGCCTCCGCGGTCTCGCTCAGTTCCGCGGTGGTTAGCACGGCTTGACCGCGTATACCACGAGGCTTTTCCCGATCACCGGATTCAGGACACGTTCTGTCACGCGTGTTACTTTCGGCCGTTTCATGATGTCCCACACCAGCAGCCGGTGGTAGGCGGACGCGAGCGGATGGTCGTCCTTTCCGACCCCGACCGCGCACTTCAGCCACCAGTACGGCGAGTGCAGTCCGTGCGCATGGTGGTGCCACCGCGGTTCCAGCCCGGCCCGGGCCAGTTTGGCCTCCAGTTCCACCCGGGTGTAGATGCGCACATGGCCGCCCGGCACCTCGTGGTACTCACTGGACAGCGCCCAGCAGATCCGCTCCGGGAAGAAGGCGGGGACGGTGATCGCGGCCAGCCCACCGGGCCGCAGCACCCGCGCGAGCTCGGACATCGCCCGCTGGTCGTCAAGGACGTGCTCGAGAACTTCAGCGGCTATAACCCGATCAAAAGCATTATCACCGAACGGCATCTCCGTGGCGTCCCCTGAGATCGCTTCAGCGCCCGATGTTCGGCTTCCGGCTTCGCCGGCCGCCGCCATGGCACTGAACATCCCTTTGACCGGCTGGAGTTCGCTCGGTTCGAGGTCGAACGCCACTACCCGTCCGCCGCGCCGGTACACCTCGAACGCGTGCCTGCCTCCGCCGCAGCCCATGTCGAGCACGCGGTTACCGGGGCGGATCGGGAACCGTTTGAAGTCAACGGTCAGCACAGTGGCGTCCCGTACACTTCGACGGTCGCACGCGCGACGGCGGACCAGGCAAACCGTTCGCGCACCCGCGCCAGCGCTCGCGAACTCAGCGCTTCGCGCATCGCTGGGGAGTCGTGCAGCCGCCGCAGCACGGCGGCCAGTTCTTCACTGTCCCCGGGCTTGACCAGCACCGCCCCAGCTTTTTGCGGCAGAGCCCCGGTCACCTCGGGCAGCGCACCGGTCCGGCTGGCGACCAGCGGCGTCCCGGACGCCATGTGCTCCACGGCCGGCAGCGAGAACCCCTCGTACAGTGACGGGACCACCGCGATCTCCGCGCTGGCCAGCAGCGCGGAGTACGCGGCGTCGTCCAGACCGTGGGTGAACGTGACCCGGTCGGAGAGGGAAAGCTGGGCGGCCAGCCGTTCTGTATCGGGCGCGGGCTTGCCCACGATCATCAGATGCGCGTCCCGCTCGGTGACCAGCTTCCCGACGGCCCGCACCAGCGTGGAGACTCCTTTGATCGCGGAGTCCGCGCTGGCCACGGCCACGATTCGCCCAGGCACCCGGTGACCCTCGCGCGGATGGAAGATCCGCGTGTCCACCCCCAGCGGGATGATGTGCACGTTGTCCGGACGGACCCGGAAATCACGGCATATGTCACGCTTGGAGGAATCCGACACGGTGATCAGCGGGCCGACCCGCCGGGCGACCCTGGCCTGCATCCGGACGAAGCCGTACCAGCGTCTCCGGGACAGCTTGTTCAGCCCGCTCAGCCCGCCGAGGTCGATGCGCCGGTCCACGCTTATCGGGTGGTGGATGCTGGTGACCAGCGGCAGGCCGAGCCGCCGCAGGCCGAGCATGCCGTAACCGAGCCCCTGGTTGTCGTGCACGACGTCGAAGTCATGCCGCCGCGCGGCCAGCGTACGCAGCGCCCGGATGCTGAAGGTGAGCGGCTCAGGGAACGCGCCGCCCCACATCATCGCGGTCTCCATGACGTCGGTCCAGTCCCGGTATTCGTCCAGCCGCGGCGTCCGGAACGGATCGTCGTCCCGGTACAGGTCGAGGCTGGGCAGTTCGCGCAGGACCGGGCCGTCGTCCAGTTCGGGATAGGGCTGCCCGGAGAACACCTCGACGGAATGCCCGAGAGCCGCCAGTTCCCTGCTCAGATGGCGTACATAGACGCCCTGACCGCCACAGTGCGGTTTGCTGCGATAAGAGAGCAACGCGATCCGCAACATGGCCACGCCGCACCTTACCACTCAGTAGCCTTCTGGCTTTCCGATACGGCTGTTTCCGCCTCAGCAGACGCCGGGGGCCGGCGGGGCGATCAGCTTGAGCAGGTTTTCGTTATTCCAGACCACGATGGTGAAGCCACTCGCACGGTAGGTCGCGGTAGGCGGGCCGAACTGGGCACGGGCTTGCGCCATCCACTCCGCCGGCGTGCCGGCCGCGCATCCCACGTGCCGGCTGGGCGGCATCACCAGGAACGTGGCGTCGTGCAGCTTGTGGTCGTACCAGGACCTGAGGGTGTCCCGCTGGATGGCTTCGACCCGGCCGTCGGCGCCCCGGTTGACCGGCCTGACCTGTACCTGGCCTCCGCTGTCCACCGTTACGCTGCTGGCGTTCCAGTAGGTGGCCAGCCCGTAACGCAGGTCATGGGAGCGCAGCCAGCTCGCGAGCTGGAAGTTGGCGTCGTATCCGGGCTGCTGCACGAAATTGTGGGCCAGGATCAGGCAGTAGCAGGCCAGCACCGCCCCGAGCGCGGCGAGGTGGCGGCGGCTGATGAACTGGCCGGCCAGCAGCCTTCCCGCCAGGACCGCCCCGACGGGCAGCGCTCCGGCGATCTCGTGCGGACCGCCGACCACGTCCGGGCTGCCGCTGAACGTGTACGCGGCCAGCAGCACGACCATGGCCGTCGCCAGCACCTGCACGACAAGGTCGCTCGTGCCGAACCGGCGCAGGGCTCGCGTGACTCCCCAGCCGGCCAGCGCCACCCCGGCCAGGTGGATGAGAAAGACGGCGGCGCCCGGGCCGAGTTGCTGGCCGGAGAAATCGGCGCCGAAGACCAGCAGGATGCTCTCCGCCGTCACCCCGAGGTGGCTGAACAGGTCGACGACCGGCGAGAACGTGGTGACGGGCGGCGTGACGGAGAACCCGCCGGCCTGCTGGATCAGCCGCAGCGCCACGGCCGCGACCCCGGTGGAGACTATCGCCCCGGCCGCCAGCGTCAGCTCGTACCAGGACCCGGGCAGGTTCTGGACCAGGTGCTCGCGCCGGCCGTACACCCGGATGGCGCATACCACGACGATCGGCAGCGCACCCTCGTAGGTGACCAGCGGATCGGCGATCTGCGCCCAGGCCAGCAGCACGGCCACCGCGACCGGAACCGGCCAGCGCGGCCGTGCCCGGTCAAGGATCAACCAGATGATCAGCAGCGGGACCTGCGTGCCGATGTGGTCGGGATCATTCAGCATCGTGGCCGAGGTCCCGCCCAGCGGCGGCGCGAGCATGATCCCGGCCGCGACCAGTGCCCGGACGAGGCCCTCGCGGCCGTCTGCCCGTCCCTTGGCCAGCACCGCGGCGCCGATGACCACCAGCGTGTAGGTCAGCGCGGCGGAGACGTGCGCGGCGCTGGCGCCGAGCCCGCGGGCCGCCTCGGTCAGCATGTATTCCGGCAGCTCGGTGGTGTAGAAGGAGATGTCGGTCAGGGTCCAGCCGCGCAGCAACAGGTTGCCGTGCAGCATGTCCCACCCCTGCAGCGCGTTCGACGCCCCGTCCGACATGACGAAGACGGTTTGCGCTTGCCGCAGGTAGATCGCGAACAGCACCATGCCGGATACCACGAACCCGGCGGGCCACCACCACCGCCGGTACCGCGTCAGCAACGCGGGCGTTTGTTCCTCGTGAGTGACAGGAACGTCGGCGGGCACTTTCAGCTCAGACGCCATGTCACCGCGCTAGATAGGCGACACACGGCCGTATGGTAACGCGAAATCCGATCCTCCCGCAGGTCCTTGACCTCGCCTGGCCTGCCGCGTGCCGGACCGCTGTACGATTTCCCACGTCTGCGAGGAGGTTCCGGCTTGCCGCACAGGTTCCCGGCGTTGATCGCCGCCCCCGCCGCCGGTCAGCAATCGCTGTGGCTCACCAACGCGCGTCTGTTCGACGGAACCGGCGGCCCGATCCGCGAGGACGCCGCGGTTCTGGTCGACGGCGGGTGCATCAGACGGATCGGCGACGCAGGCGACCCGTGTCCGGAGGGCGCGCGGATCATCGACCTGGCGCGCCGCGTGCTGATGCCCGGTCTGATCGACGCCCACACGCACGCGTCCGGCGAGGTGCCGGCCGTCGCGAAGGGCGCGGAAGCTCCGCTGCCCGGCACCGCGGCCCATTTCCTCCAGGCTGAGCTGCGCGGATACCTGCGTCTCGGCGTCACCACGATCCGGGTTTGCGGCTCGCAGGGCCTGATGCCGCAGGAGGCCAGGCAGGCCATGCGGTACGGCGCGTTCCGCGGACCTCGGCTGCTGACCTGCGCGAAGATCATCTCCGCCACCGCCCCCGGCGGCCGCTTCTATGGCGACATGTACCGTGAGGCGGACGGTCCCGATGACATGCGCCGGGCGGTTCGGGAGCAGGTGCGGGCCGGAGCCGACTTCATCAAGGTGATGACGACCGGCGCGCGGTCCAACGAGCTGGAGGACCCCGAGCCGCTCCAGCTCACCGACGGGGAGCTGGCCGCCGTGGTCGAGGAGGCGCACCGGCTGGGTTACCGGGTATGCGCGCACGCCGAGGGCCTGGACGGTTGCGAGGCGGCCATCAGGCACGGCGTGGACACCATCGAGCACGGTATGTACCTGCACCATCGGCCCGACCTGCTGGCCGCGATGGCGGCGGGCGGCCAGGTCCTCGTACCGACCCTGTCGGGCTACTACTGGATGGCCGGCCTCGGCGAGGTGATCGATCCGGCCGGCGCGCAGGCGCGCCCCGACATGCCCCCGATGCTCGCCGAGCTGGCGGTGCACAACCTGATGGAGGGCGCGGGCACGATGCGCGCGGCCAGCCAGGCGGGGGTCAGGATCGCCCTGGGCAGCGACACGAACCTGGCCGCCGGCCTGGAGGCACAGCGCATGGTCCACCACGGCCTGGATCCCGCCGAGACGCTGATCGCGGCGACCAGGACCGCCGCGGAAGCCCTAGGCCTGGCAGACGAACTCGGCACGATCGCCGAAGGCAAGCTGGCCGACCTCCTGGTGGTCGACGACGACCCGCTGACCGACATTGGCGTCCTCGCCGATCCCGCCCGCATTCACCTGGTACTCCAGCTCGGCGTCCCCGTAGCCGGAGCCCTGGTCCCTCCATGACCCTCAGTAACCTAAAGACATGTCCACGTCGCCTGGCCGGACGATCCCACGTCGCGGCCTGGCCATGCGAGGTCCGCGCAGATTCGGCGTCCCGGGCGTCCGGGGCATCCCTGATGGCATCTTTCGCCGGTACGCGTTCGCCTGGTCGTATCTGACCGGCTATGTGATCGCCGAAATTGTCTATGCGGCGCTGAGCCCGTCCGCGCGAGCGGCGCTGACCGGCTGGGCGACCACCAGCGTCGCCAACCTGGAGCACGAGCCGGCCGGGCCGCTGATCGCGTCGGCGTTCACCGGGTCGGGGGACTATGTCGCCTTGCCGCTGCTGATCGCGCTCGCGGTGTTCGGCGCCAACCGCGCGCTGGGCAACGTCAGGACGGCACTGATCTGCGTGGCCGGGCACGTAATCGGCACGCTGGCCAGCGAAGGCATGGTCGCCTACCGGGTGGACGCTGGTCAGCTGCCGGTCAGCTACCGGCACCTGCAGGACGTGGGTCCCTCCTACATCGTGATGTCGGCCATCGTCATCGCGCTGGCCTGCGGGACCCGTCCGGCCCGCCTGGCCGCCGTGCTGGACCTCGGGATCCTGGTGTTCATCGGCGACGCCTTCGGCGGCCTCAGCCGGCTCGACGTCGCGGCGGTCGGGCACCTGACCGCGGCGCTTACGGCACTGGCGTGCGTCACGCGATGTGCCCGACCGCGGTCCCGATCAGGTAGGTGATCCCGGCGGCGAGCACGCCGAGGACCAACTGCCGCAACGCGCCACGCCAGAACGGCCGGTCGGCCAGCCGCGCCACCACGCCGCCGCCGCAAAACGCCGCCGCCGCCGACAGGCCGAGTGCCACACCGAGCGCCGTACCGAGCGCGGACAGCCCGAACAGGTACGGCAGCAGCGGTATCAGCGCGCCGACCGCGAAGCAGGCGAGGGACGCGCCCGCCGCGACGACCGGTGACGGCAGGTCGCCCGGGTTGACTCCGAGCTCCTCCTGGGCGTGCATGGCCAGGGCCTTGTCCGGATGAGCCGAGATCTCGGCCGCCGCTTTCCGTGCCGTGGCCAGGCTGACGCCTCGGGCACGAAGCATGCCTGCCAGCTCGGCCTGCTCGGCGACGGGGTTGTGTTCCAGCTCGCGCCGTTCCTTGTCGACCTCCGCGTAGATGAGTTCGTTCTGCGATGAGACCGACACGAACTCGCCGGTAGCCATGGAAAACGCGCCGGCCGCCAGTCCCGCCAGCCCGGTGAGCACGATGGTGTGCTTGCTCCCGCCGCCCCCGCCGACCCCTGCGATCAGCGACACGTTGGTGACAAGTCCGTCCATGGCGCCGAAGACAGCCGGGCGCAGCCAGCCGCCAGACACATCCCGGTGCTGGTGGCCGTGCACCTCGGCACGCGGGTTGTCATGTGAACTCGTCATACCAGGCCGTCACGCGAGGTCGTCATGCCAATGTCTTCCTACGAATCAGGACACACCTTAGCCCTTGGCGGCGTTGTACAGGAACAGGTGACCGATCGCGGTCGGGAGCGCGCCGGTCACGTTCTGCGCCGTCGCCGACAGGTAATTGTAGAAGTACGGGAAGATAATGGGCGTCTGCTGGAGGAGCAGGTTCTCGATCTGCCCGGCGATGGATTTCTGGCTGGTCAGGTCCACGGCGGCGATGTACTGCGCGACCAGCTTGTCGTACTGGGCGTTGGCGAAGTGCGCCGCGTTCCACGCACCGGTGCCGCTCTTGGCGTTGATGGTCTGCAGCGGAGCGGTCAGGAACACGTTCGGCACACCCCGGTGGCCGTAGTCGACAATGCTCATGGTCGCGTCCAGCCAGTCTGAGTTGCCGAACGTGGCCTTGCCGTAGTATGCGGACGAGCTCTCCACCTTCAGGTTGATCTTCACGTTGAGGTTCGCGGCCGCCTGCTGCACGATCTGCGCGAGCTGCGGGATCTCCAGGAGGTTCTCGGTGACGAGCTGGGTGGAAAAGCCGGATGCGTGCCCCGCCGCCGCCAGCAGCGACTTCGCCTGGGCGACGTTCTGAGCCCGTTGTGCGACGGTGGTGTCGGTTGACGGGAAGACCGGCGCGAACGGGCTGTCGTTGCCGATGTCGGCGTAGCCCTTGAACAACGCCTGGATGGTGGCCGTCCGGTCGATCGAGAGCGCGAGAGCCTGGCGGACCCGCGGGTCGGTGAACGGCGCCTGGTCGCACCGCATGGACAGCTCGCGGTGCGCGCTGGACTTCAGCTTGATGACCTTGTAGCTGCTGTTGTTCAGCAGTTGCTCCCCGCCGCTGACCGTGAACTGGCCGAGCACGTCGATACTTCCGCTGGTGAGCGCTAGGATGGAGGGCGAAGGGGTGTCGTAGAACGTGAACTGGGTCTGCGCCGGCAGAGCCTTGGTGCCCCAGTACGACTCATTGCGGGTGAACGTCGCGCCGACCTTGGCGGTGTAGGACCCGAGCACGAACGGGCCGGTGCCGATGAACGAGCTCTCCCATTTGGTCGGGTCGTAGCCCTTCGGCAGGATGATCATGTTGTAGTTGTCGGACGAGGTTAGGTACGGGAAGTTCCCGTTCGGGGCCTCCAGGTGGAAGGCCACCGTGTAGTCGTCTACCTTCGCCACACCGGATGGCAGCAGCACACCGGCGAACGCCGACAGCGCGGCCGAGCCGTTGGCCTTGTTGGTGTGGAGCTGGTAGGTGTACACCACGTCATCGGCGGTGAGCGTTGCCCCGTTGTGGAACTTGACGCCCTGCCTGATCTTGAACGTCCACACGTCGGCGGCGGGGTTGGCCGACCAGGAAGTCGCCAGCACCGGCGTCAGGTTCAGGGTCTGCCCGGACAGGGTGAGGTATTCGCCGGTCTGCGCGAGCATGTCGAGGCCGCCCTGGTCGGCGACCGTCACTGGGTTGATGGCGCCGGTCGGCGTGATGATGCCGGCCTTGATCGTCGCCCCCGGCTTGCCGCTCGACGATGAGCCGCCCGCCGGAGATGTGGAGGAGGAACTTGAGCACGCGGCGAGGATCGACCCGAGCAGCGGCACCGAGATGCCGACGACCGTACCGCGACGGATGAAGTCCCGGCGGGACAGCCGTCCCGCGGTGAACTCGTCGATAACGTGGTTGGCGATCTCGCCCTGACCCCGCCGCAGGCGATCGAGGTGCGTGTGGTCGACAGGTGTGTTATCCGGCATCAGAAGAGCCTCCATTGGCTGGGGCGGAGAATTTTCTCAGTTCGGTGAGCGGGATGTGGCAGCGGATCATGTGACCGGGCTCGCCCTCGATCGGCGGCGGCTCGGTCGACTCGCAGATGCCGCTCGGCAGGCGACGCGGACAGCGGGTGTGGAAGACGCAGCCGCCGGGCGGATTGGCGGCAGACGGGATTTCCCCGCTCAGCCTGATCCGCTCAGGGTGCTTGCCGTCTATCGAGGGCACGGCGGACAGCAGTGCCTCGGTGTACGGGTGATGCGGACCGGCGAACACCGTCTCGGCAGGTCCGACCTCCATAACGCGGCCCAGGTAGAGCACGACGATCCGGTCAGACAGATAGCGGACCACGCCCAGGTCGTGCGAGATGAACACGTACGTGGTGCGCTCGGCGGCTTGCAGGTCGGCGAGCAGGTTCAAGATTGCCGCCTGCACCGAGACGTCGAGCGCCGAGGTCGGCTCGTCGCAGACCACGACGGCGGGCCGGCTGCCGAACGCGCGGGCGATCGCCACCCGCTGCTTGAGGCCGCCGGACAGCTGGGCCGGCCGCAGTGGCAGGTAACGGTCCTCGAGCCGGACCGAGGTCAGCAGGTCGTTCCGCCGGTCGCGCAGCCGGTCGCCCGACAGCCCGGCCAGCCGCACCAGGGGACGCCCGATCAGTGCCCGGACAGTATGGCGCCGGTTCAGCGCGGAGTCCGGATTCTGGAAGACGATCTGGAGCGCGCGCAGCACCTCGAGCGGCCGCTTGCGCACGTCGGGAGCCAGCGCGGTCCCGTTCAGCGTCAGCACGCTTCCCGCGTCTGGTGTGGTCAGCCCGAGCAGCGTGCGGGCCAGCGTCGTCTTACCGCTGCCGGACTCGCCGACCAGCCCGAGCGTCTCGCCTCGCCGGACGGTCAGGTCCACGTCCGCCAGGGCCCGAACCCCGCCCGGGAACGTCTTGGACAGGTCTGACATCTCAACCAAGGGCCTGTCCGTCACCGGACCATCCGGCGCCGGGATATTGACCGGAGTCGTGCGCGGCATGGTCGGCGCGAGCTCGTGCCGGTAGCACCTGGTGCTCCGGGCCGGGTCGATCGCGAACGCCGGCGGGGGCGCCGCGCGGCACTGATCCTCGGCCAGCACGCAACGTGGTGCGAACACGCATCCGGACAGCGAGTGCCCGGGAGCGGGCAGGAAGCCCGGAATGGTGTCGAGCCGCCCGTGGTCCTTGCGCTGCCCGCGGCGTGGGATGCAGCGCAGCAGGCCAACCGTGTAGGGATGCCGCGGCGAGCCGAACACCTCGGCGGCCGGCCCCTCCTCGACAAGCTCGCCGGCGTACAGCACGCCGACCCGGTCGCACATCTTGGCCACGACGGCGAGGTTGTGGCTGATGAACAGCACAGATGTGTCGAACTCGGTGCGCAGCGCAGCCACCAGATCCAGGACTTCGGCCTCGACGGTGGCGTCCAGCGCGGTGGTCGGCTCGTCCAGGATGAGCAGCGACGGCGAGGACGCCAGCGCCATCGCGATGACGACCCGCTGCGCCATGCCGCCGGAAAGCTCGTGCGGGTAGCGCCGCATGACCCGGCCGGGATCGGATATCTGCACCTTGCGCAGCATCTCCTCGGCCGCCGGTTCCGCGTCCCGGGGACCGGAGCCGGCGATCTCGAACGCCTCCGCCACCTGGCGGCCCACCCGCAGCGACGGGTTCAGCGCCCGGCCCGGCTCCTGGTACACCATCGACACGGTCCGCGCGCGCAGCTCTCGCAACGCGGAACGCCCCATGCGCAGCGGGTCCTGCCCGTTGATGCTGATTGTGCCGCCGCTGACCCGGCCGTTCTGCGGCAGGTACCGCACCAGGGCCAGGGCGGCCGTTGACTTGCCGGAGCCGGACTCGCCGACGAGCCCGTATGACTCACCGCGCTCGATGCTGAACGACACATCTTTCAGCGCCAGGCGGTCCCGTTCCCGCACCCGGTACGCCACATCCAGGTGCGACACCGTCAGTATTTCCCTCCGCGCCAAGGCCTCGCTGTTTTCCCTCCGCGCCAAGGACTCGCTGCGCTCGGCCGGCTTGGAGCCACGGCGGGAATCGCCGCCCCTGCGGGACGGCGACCGCCGCGGCGCTCGCTTCCGCTCGCTCCTAGGCTCCGGCTCGCTCATGAGTTCAGCACCTGCTCGATCGAGTCGGTGATCAGGTTGATCGAGATGACCAGCGAGGCGATGGCCAGCGCCGGGAACAGCGTCGGCCACCAGTAGCCGGCCGCGATCGGGCTGTACTGGTTGGCCTGCGAGATGTCCGCCCCCCAGTCCGGCGTGGGCGGCTGGATGCCGAAGCCCAGGAACGACAGCGTGGCGACGGTGAAGATCGCGTAGCCGAGCCGGACGGTGAACTCCACCAGGATCGCGGGCATGACGTTCGGCAGGATCTCGCCGAACATGACGCGGAGCGGGTTCTCGCCGAGCAGCCGCGCCGCGGCGAGGTAGTCCAGATGCCGTTCGCTGAGCACGGCGGAGCGTACCGTCCGGGCGATCAGCGGCGTGAAGATCAGCCCGACCACGATGATCAGGGTCGAGACCGACGGGCCTACGGCGATGATGAACAAGAACGCGATGATCACCGCCGGCAGCGCGAGCAGCGCCTCCACCAGGCGGCTCACCAGCAGGTCGAACAGGCCGCCGAAGTAGCCCATCACCAGGCCGAGGATGGTGCCGAGCACGGTGCCGAGTGCCGTGGCGAGCGGCGTGACGGTCAGGATCGACCGGGCGCCGGTGATGATCCGGGACAGCACGTCCCGGCCGACGTTGTCGGTGCCGAACCAGTGCGCTCCACCGGGACGAGCGTTCGCGGCCAGCAGTTGCTGGTGCAGCGGATCGAATGGCGCGAACTGCCGGCCGAACAGCGCGCACACGATCCAGAACAGCAGGATCGCCGCACCCACCAAGAACGTCGGCCGCCGCAGCAGCAGCTTCCAGCGGGTCGGCGAACCCGACAGCGGAGCCCCGATGGTCACCGCGACCGTGGCGCCGGTCGCGGCACCCGCTCCCGCCGTCTCCGGCGCCGAGGCCGTCATGTCCGTCACGATTCCCTCCGCGCCAAGGCCTCGCTGTGTTTCCCTCCGCGCCAAGGCCTCGCTGCGCTCGGCCGGCTTGGAGCCGCGGCGGGAATTGCCGCCCCTGCGGGACGGCAACCGCCGCTGCGCTCGGCCGGCTTGGAGCCACGGCGGGAATTGCCGCCCCTGCGGGACGGCAACCGCCGCGGCGCTCGCTCCCGCTCGCTCACGACGAGTCCCCGATCCGCAGCCGTGGATTCAGCCACATCAGCAGCAGGTCCGCGGCCAGGGTGGCGAGCACGTACACCGCGCCGATGGTCAGCACGCCGGCTTCCAGCATCGGGAAATCCTTGCTCTGTGCGGCCTTGAAGATCAGGTTGCCGATGCCCTGGTAGTTGAACAGGTCCTCGACCACGACCAGTCCGCCGATCAGGTAGCCGGTCTGGGTGGCGATGACGGTGATCGTGGGCAGCAGCGAGTTCCGCAGCACGTGCCGCCGGATGACCGCCGACCGCGGCAGCCCCTTCAGGACGGCCGTCCGCACATAGTCAGACGAAAGCGCCTCGATGGTCCCCGCCCTCGCCATCCTGGCAATGTAACCGAACAGTACAAAGACTAGCGGGATTGCCGGCAATATCAAATGCTTGAACTGACTCCCCACCGAGGCGCCCGCCCCGGCGGACGCCGTGACCGGCAGCACCTTCAGCTCCACGCCGAAGATCACGATAAGCACGATCCCGGACACGAATTCCGGCACGGTGGACAGCGACAGCCCGGTCACCGAGATCACCCGGTCCAGCCAGCGGCCGGCGAACAGCGCGGCGACCACGCCGCCGAGGATCGACAGCGGCACCACGATCACGAACGCCAGCACGGCCAGTTTGAGCGAATTGATCAGCGCGGCCCGTACGAAGGGCTCGACCGCTCCACGGAACTCATATGAGGTGCCCATGTTGCCGTGCACCAGACCGCCGATCCACGTTCCGTAGCGGACCAGCAGCGGCCGGTCGACACCGAGCTGGTGGTCGAGCACCGCGACGGAATTCTGCGACGCGAGGTTGCCGAGTATTGCTCTGCCAGGATCACCTGGGAGAACCTGGCCGGCCAAGAATACGATCAAGCTCAGGATCCACAAGGTGAGGATCATCAAGCCTAGGCGACGCAGCAGGAAGATACCCAACGCTCTCCTCCTTGGTGCCGGTACGCCTCACAGAGACATTATCCGGAGGGACCCTCCCTCCGGACCTCAGTTCTATCCGGGGGAATCCATCCCCCCGGACCCCCTGGGGTAGCCGAGCCCCTCGGGCGGGAAAGCCTAGCTCAGGTACAGACGGGTGAGCAATCAATGGCCATTGTGCTGAATGGAAGTGACCTGACTGTTACGCAGGTCATCGCGGTCGCCCGGCATGGCGAGGCGGTGCAGATCGCCGACACCGCGCGAAAAGCCATGGAGGACGCGCGATCGGTCGTCATGGAGGTCCTCGACCGCGGCACGCCGGTGTACGGGCTGACCACCGGTGTGGGGGAGCGGAAGAAGTTCCTGCTCGATCCGGCCGACCGGCAGTCCTTCAACAAGCGCCTGGTGCTGAACCACCGGATAGCGCAGGGCGACGTGGCGCCGGCCGACGTCGTCCGGGGCGCGATGGTGTGCCTGGCCAACAGCTACGCCAAGGGCGTGACCGGGGTTCGTCCCGGCCTGTGCGCGCTGATCGTCACGCTGCTCAACGAGGGCTTCGCCCCGCCGGTCCGCCGGCTCGGCTCGGTCGGGCAGGGCGACCTCGGGCCGATGGCCGACCTGGCGTACGGCATCATCACCCGGACCGGCTTCCAGCCCCAGGAGAACGAAGGCCTGGCCCTGGTCAACAGCAACGCGTTCACCACGGCGTGGGCGGCGCTCGCCCTCGCCGACGCGGACAGCCTGCTGGCCACCCACGATGTGGCCGCCGCGCTCGACCTCGAGGCCTTCGGCGCGAACCTCACCTCCCTGCACCCGATCATCGAGCAGACCCGGCCGTACCAGGGCCTGGCTGACACGCTGCGACGGCTGAGGAACATACTCGACGGCAGCTACCTGTGGCAGCCGGGTGCCGCTCGCTTCCTCCAGGATCCGCTGACCTTCCGCTGCATACCGCAGATCCATGGCGCGGCCCGGGACGCACTCGGCTACGCGCGCGGCATCCTGCACACCGAGCTGAACTCGTCGCAGAGCAACCCGGTGGTGGTCCGGGCCGACCGGGACATCGTGTCGGTCGGCAACTTCGACATCGGCCCGGTCGCCGCCGCGCTCGACTTTGCCCGCATCGCCCTGGCGCCCGTGGTCACCAGCGCGAACGAACGGGCGGTCAAGCTCCTCCAGGCCCCCTTCTCCGGCCTGCCGGCCGGACTGGGTGCGCTCGAGGCATCGCCGGACGACGGACTGTCCGAACTGGCCGTGGCCAGCCAGGCGATCACCGTCGAAGCCCGCACGCTGGCCCACCCGGTCTCCTACGAGCTGGCCAGCTCCGCGAAGGGCGAGGGCGTCGAGGACCGGGCCACGATGGCGCCGCTGTCCGCGCGGCGGCTCGCCGACATGGTCTCGCTGAGCGCCCGGGTGACGGCCATCGAGCTTGTCGTCGCGGCCCAGGCCATCGACCTGCGCCGCGCGCTCAGCTGGCAGGGACCCGGTCTGATCGGCGCGCTCGGCAGCGGGACGGAGCGCGCCTATCGCCTGATCCGCGAGCTTGTCCCGTTCGTGCCGGCCGACGGCACCCTCCCCTCCGACCTCGAACCGCTGGTTGAACTGGTAGCCCGGGGTGATCTTGTATGAGGATCACCGCGATCCGGCTGCACCGGCTGCGCTTTCCCTTGGATCCGCCGTTCCATGCCGCCTGGGATCCCGTCCCGCGCCGTCACTTCGACGCGACGCTGGTCCGGGTCGAGACCGACGAAGGCCTGACCGGCTTCGGCTCCGGCGACACGATGGACGGTTTCGAGCCCTTCGTACCGCTCTTCCTCGGTCAGGATCCGCTGCGCATGGCGGACCACGTGCGGACCATCGAGTCGATCGGATTCCACGCCGGCCGCTACTGGCCGCTCGAGGCCGCGCTGTGGGATATCGCCGGCCAGGCCGCCGGCCTGCCGGTCTCGGTCCTGTTCGGCGGCGCCCGCGACCGCCTCCCCGCCTATGCCTCCTTCGGTGAGGCGCGATCGCCGCAGGCCCGCGCCGAGGCTGCTCTGGCAGCAAAGGCCGCAGGTTTCCGAGCGTTTAAAATCCGCATATCACGAACGGGCTGGCCTGCTTCCCTTCAGGCCGTGCGTGCCGCGCGGGAGGCCGTGGGCAGCGACATCGAGATCATGGCCGACCTGAACCAATGGTGGCGCATGCCCGGCGATATCTCCCCGGCGCTGGACGCCACGGTGGTCCGTCGCATCGCCGCCGAACTGGCCGATCTTGACGTCTTCTGGCTGGAGGAGCCGCTGCCGGGGGGCGACCTGGCCGGTATGCGTTCGCTGCGCTCGGTGATCCGGGTGGCCGGCGGGGAGATGGCCCGGACGCCTGCCGAGCTGCTGGGCGCGATGCGCGCGGACGCGCTGGATGTGTACCAGCCGGACGTGGTGCTGTCGGTCGGGATGCTCCGGGCCAGGACGATCGCCGAGCTCGCCCTGGTGAACAACCGCTGGTTCACCCCGCACACCTGGACCAACGGCCTCGGCCTGCTGGCCAACCTGCACGTGGTGGCCGGCGTTGGCGGCGGCCCCTACGTCGAGTTCCCCTACGACCCCCCCGGCTGGACGCCAGAACGCCGCGATTTCTTCCTGACCGAGCCCATCCGCATCGACGCCGACGGCTACCTGACCATCCCTCCCACCCCCGGCCTAGGCGCCCAGATCATCCCCCACGCCCTAACCCACTACCCCCACCCCTAACCCGCCGTCAAGGCCCTCACCGCCGCCACCGCCCTCACCACTCTCATCGCACTCCTGCCCCACCACACACACATGACCCATCCTCATCTCCAGCACCATGCCCGACATTTCAGCATTTCAACCCATTTGCTCGCTGTTTCCTGGAAGCAATGGGCTCCGTGGAGGATTGGGCATCGGTTTTCGAAGCCTTTTTCTCCAGAGGGCTCCAAACTTCCGCGTGGTTGCAGGCCACTCAGGATCACTGATCACGTCTGTCACTTTAGTAACGCCGATCAGCTCATTTCGGCTATGAGGAGGCCTGCGGCTGGCCTCGCCCGCCGTTTCTCTCCGTCTACGTTTTAGGAGATTTCGCGAATGTGGGATTTATCGGGCTTGGACATATGGGCGGCCTATGAGCGGGAACATGCTCGCGGCCAGGCACGATCTGGTTGTCCATTATGTGCGCCGGGCTGTTCGGGCCAGACGGGCTGTGGTCCACCGGGCGGGGACGCTGCATACCGGCGGCCACGGCGCCGGCTATACGGTCAGTACGAAGACCTGACCCGCACGCCGTTGCGCCTGTCCAAGCCTGGAGCGAATCCATGCTGATCGCCGCCCAGCCCGCCGCTCACATTGAACCGGGCGCCATCAGGGAACTGCCCGGCATCGTTCGCGACACCGGCGCCGATGCGGTCATGATCGTCACCGACGCGGCCCTGGCGGCGACGCCGGTGACCGGCACGGTGACGGCCGTGCTGGCCGACGCGGGTATCCAGGTGCACGTGTTCTCCGGCGTCCATCCCAACCCGACGACCGATGACCTCGCCGCCGGGGCCGATGCCGTGGCGGAGGCAGCGGGGGAGCCGGACCGCCGCATAGCACTGATCGCGGTCGGCGGCGGATCACCGATCGACGCGGCCAAGGGCATCGCGATCGCGGCGGTCAACCCGCAGCGCGGGCGAGGTCTGGACTACCGGAACGAATTCGCGGTGCCAGCGCTGCCCATCGTCGCGGTGCCGACGACGGCGGGCACCGGAGCGGAGACGAACGCGTTCGGCGTGGTGACCGATCCACAGACGCACCGAAAGTTCTATGTGGGGCACGCCACCTCGATGCCGGCCGCCACGATACTCGACGCGGAGCTCACCGTGGGCCTGCCTCGGCCGGTGACGGCCGCCACCGGCATGGACGCCCTCACCCACGCGCTGGAGTCCTATCTGTCCGCGCGCCCCAACTCGTGGTCGGACGGGATCGCGCTTCAGGTCATCCGGATGGTCAAGGCCAGCCTGCCGCGGGCCATCGACGACGGTGGTGACCTCCAGGCCCGATCAGAGATGCTCCTCGCGGCACACATGGCCGGCGTCGCCATGGCCAGCACCGGGCTCGGCATCTGCCACGCGATCGGCCATTCGCTCGGCGGCCGATGGAACATCGCGCACGGCGTGACGCTGACCATGGTCCTCCCGGACGTGCTGCGCTTCAACCTGCCGGTCCGTATCGAGCGGATGGCCGGCATCGCCTTCGCCCTCGGCGTGGGCGACACCGGCGCGGACACGCCCAGGAACGCCGCCGCCGCCATCGACGCGGTCGCCGAGCTTCGTGATCGCGTCGGCCTGACCCAGCGACTGTCTGACTTCGGCGTCACCGAGGCGGACCACCCGCGGATAGCCGCCGACGCCCTCGACGACGAGGTCCTGGTCAACACCCCCCGCCACCCAACCGTCTCAGATATCACCGCGATACTCGCCGCTGCCTGATTCACCAGGCAACATCGTCGGCCAGGATTCCCCGGGGGACGGGAAGGTGAACCAGTTTGCCGTCTTTGATCCAGTCGAAGGGCGGGGTGAGGATCAGGTACCTCCCCGACTGGTCAGCGTGAACTATCCCGGGACTCCAAGGCGTCGGCCGCAGGGAGAGCATCTGGGCTAGTTCGTGCCCGGAGAAGCTGACCAGCCGGATCAGGATCCGGCCGCCACTGCCGCTGCCTGGCACTGTCATGACGATCAATGTGCCCGGCGCTGGTCCGGCCAGTGCTTCGAGCAGGCAGTCGGTGCAGTGCCCGTCGCTGGTGAGCAGTCGGCTGTGCGCCTGGAGCGATCCGCCCGCACTGGAGGTGTCCAGCGCCAGTACCCCGCGGTCGTAGGGGTAGCCGCCGTTTGCGGCGGCCCACACATACGTGACGATGAGGGTCCGGCTGTCGGCCCAGGACAGACTTGGTGTCACTTGGTCAGGTTCATCACGCGGATCACGCCGGTTGTGTCCAGGTCGGGCCGTGAGCACGCGCCGTCACGGATGAATGCCGCCTGGGTGCCGTCCGGCGTTACGGAGATCGAGTCGACCTGGCCATATACCTGCGCGCCCACTGATCGGAAACCGCTGATGTGGCCGTTGGCCGTGATGGTCAGCTGGTAGAACCTGGTGAGAATCCCCGACGGACAGTTATAGCGGTAACCCGCCAGCACGAACGTATGGTCGTTCGCCGCAGACAGCCCGCCGGCGACCAAGCCGCCTGGCAGCGGCGGAGCGGTCGCGGTCAGCTTGCCGTCGCTGGTGCGCCGTATCTGTATCTGGTCGGCGCGGCCGTTGACGAAGCCTACGGTGACGAAGAACTTTGGCGGTGCCGTGATGGCACTTGGTGATGCGGCCGGAGGGCGGCCGGCCGTTCTGCCGAAGCTCCGGACGGCGAGGACGGACACCATGGCGATGGCGACGACGCAGGCCGCCGCGGCCAGCGGGATGAGCCAGCGCTCTGAGCACCTGTCTACGGTCGTCGGACAGCAACACGGCTTCTTCCGTCGACAAGGGCGGGCACGGGGACTCTCGCTCGGCATGCCGGCGGATCAGCACGCGACGGCGGATGAACGATCGGCTGCGGTTGATGACCGCGCTACGCAGGTACGGCAGGGCTTCGCCGTTCATCGCGGTGGCACGCTGTACGTGGCCGGTTTCATGTACACCACACGAACTGCGCTCCATATTGGTTGCTCGCTGAATGGGGAAAACTAATGCCGTGCCGGCAACGCTGCTCACCCGCATAGGCGAACTTGTCACCAATGAGGGTGATCTAGGGAGCTTCACCGCCATCGACAACGCCGCGCTGATCATCGAGGACGGGGTGATCGCCTGGACCGGGCCGTCGTCCCGGGCGCCGGCCGCGGATTCCTTCGTCGACGTGGGTCGGCGTGCGGTGCTGCCCGGGTTCGTGGATTCGCACGCGCATCTGGTCTTCGGTGGTGAGCGCAGCACCGAGTTCGCGGCCCGGATGGCGGGACGGCCGTACGCGGCCGGCGGAATCCTGACCACGGTCAAGGCGACCCGGGCGGCCACCGACGTGGCACTGCGGGCCAACCTGCGGCGGTTGGTGAACGAGATGCGAGGCCAGGGGACTACCGCGTTCGAGTGCAAGTCCGGCTATGGGCTCACGGTCGCCGACGAGGCACGAGGAGTCAGGCTCGCCGCCGAGGTCACGCCGGAGGTCACGTTTCTGGGCGCGCATGTGGTGCCGCCAGAGTTCACCGCGGACGTGGCCGGTTATGTGGACCTGGTGTGCGGGCCGATGCTGGTGGCGTGCGCGCCGCACGCCAGGTGGATCGATGTGTTCTGCGAGGACGGTGCGTTCGGTCCGGATGCGGCGAGGACGATCCTGGCCGCCGGGCAGGCGGCGGGCCTGGGCGGCCGGGTGCACGGCAACCAGCTCGGCCCTGGGCCGGGAGTCCGGGTCGCCGCCGAGGCGGGAGCGGCGACCGTGGATCACTGCACCTACCTGACCCCCGGGGACGTCGATGCGATCGTATCCAGCGGGCTGGTCGCGACCCTGCTGCCCAGTGCTGAGTTCTCCACCCGGCAGCCATACCCGGACGCTCGCCGGCTGCTGGACGCGGGCGCGACCGTGGCGCTGGCCACCGACTGCAATCCTGGTTCCTCGTTCACATCCAGCATGTCGTTCTGCATCGCGCTGGCGGTCAGGGAGATGCGGATGACCACGGAGGAAGCGGTCTGGGCCGCCACGGCCGGCGGAGCCCGGGCCCTGCGGCGGACCGACATCGGGCACCTGGGCGCGGGCGCTCGCGCCGACCTGATCCTGCTGGATGCTCCCTCCCATTCCTACCTCGCCTACCGTCCGGGTGTCCCGCTGATCGCCGCCGTCTGGCAAGGCGGAAACCTGGTCTCGGGAAGCCCGTGATAGGGGCCGGGGCGGCTATGGGCTGGCGGGGTCGGGTTCGTGTCAGGGCTTTCGTCCCACGCCGCACCACATCGAGGAGGGGCGAGCGGCCACGAGATCGCTGTCGGGGCGCCACCCAGAGACCGGGACGACGCCGGGCTCGGCCAGGTCGAGGCCGGCGAAGAACCGTTCCGTCTCTTCCTTGCCGCGCAGCGTCCCGGCGGCGGACACCCGCTCGTTGTACCGCTGCATCGACTCGCCCTTCCGGTTCGGGTTGAAGTCGTCGGTGGGATGCGAGATCACCAGGTAGCTGCCGGTCGGCAGCGCGTCGACGAGGTGACCGACCAGCCCGTAGGGATCTTCCTCATCGGGGATGAACTGCAGGACGGCGAGCAGCATCAGTGCGATCGGCTGGCCGAAATCCAGGGTCCTGGCGGCCGCCTCGAGAATGGCGTCCGAGTCGTGCAGGTCGGCCTGGATATAGTCGCAGGCGCCCTCTGGGCTGCTCTTCAGCAGCGCCTTCGCGTGGAGCAGCACGATTGGATCGTTGTCCACGTAGACGATCCGGCTGTTCGGCGCCGTGTCCTGAGCGACCTCATGGGTGTTGTTACCGGTCGGGATGCCCGTCCCGATGTCCAGGAACTCCCTGACGCCGATCTCGCCCGCCAGGAACTTCACCGCTCGGGCCAGGAACGCCCGGTTGGACTGAACCGCGAGAGCCAGCTCCGGATAGGCCCGCAACGCCAGCTCGCCCGCCTCCCGGTCGGCCGCGAAGTTGTCCTTGCCGCCGAGCCAGTAATCGTAGACGCGCGCCGGATGCGCCACGCTGGTGTCGATACCCGGAAGGTCAGCCATGGGTTAATTATGTCGAGAGCAGATACCGGCCCTGGAAGCGGATCAGCGGCGAGCCGGCGTCGGACACGTAGGCCACCGCGATGACACGGGCGACGATCAGCAGATGGTCCCCGGCGGGAACCCGCTGCTCCGTTATGCACTCGATTGCAGCCAGACCCTCCCCGGGAATGAGGGCGCCGGAAATCGGACCGCGGTGGTGTGGCACGTCATCCAGCATCAGCCGGGCACTGGGACGGCCCTCGGCGGCAAACCGGCCCGCCACCATGCGCTGCCCGGCGCCCAGCATCGTAACCGCGAACGCTCGCCCGGGAATCCCCTCAGCAGCGGGGGGGTCGTCCCCCCGGGGGAGGAAGAGCTCGGATAGGTAGGACTCCGCCATCAGGGAGATCAGCACCAACGGCGGGTCAACGGACACGGGGCAGAAGGCGCTGATCGTGGCGCCGATGTCGTCCCTTCCGTCCGCGATCGTCAGGAGCGTGACGGCACCGGCCCAGGCCCGGTACGCCACCCTGACGTCTGGAGATGACATCAGACGGGAAGCACCGATGTCGTTCCCATAATCTGATTGTCCAAGATCCCGGGAGCATCAAGGGTCCGTAGGGCGGCAGGCCCGCGCGGGCCGCGATCTGCCAGGCGGGTCCCCAGCCATCGGTGAAGCTCAGGCGCGCCGCCGCGGCGGGGCGCGACTCGCTCGACTCGGGCGGACGGAGCTGGTCCAGCGGACCGATCCGCGGGTAGTTGCGCAGCGGTGCGTCGGCGGGCAGGCCGCCGCGCGTGCGGGCGATCGCGGCCGCCCGGTTCAGCCCGCCCAGCTCGTCCACCAGGCCATTCGTCGCCGCGTCGGCACCGGTCCAGACGCGGCCCCTGGCCAGTTCGTGCACCCGCTCCGATGTCAGGCCGCGGCCCTGCGCCACCTTGGCCGTGAAGTCGGCATAGATCGCGTCGAGCCAGTTGTTGATCCGGTCCCACTCGTCGTCGGTGAACGGGTGCGTCGTCGAGAACATTCTCGCCCGCGCGCCCTGGCTGACCGCGTCGGTGGTGACACCGGCCCGATCCAGTAGCTGGCTGAGCACCGGCTTGCCGAGGATCACTCCGATGGAGCCGGTCAGCGTGCCAGGGAGGGCGACGATGACGTCGGCGGCCATCGAGATGAAATACCCGCCGGACGCGGCCACATCGCCCATCGACACCACGATTGGCTTTCCCGCGGCCCGGGTGCGGACCACCTCGCGCCAGATCGTGTCGGAGGCGGTGTACGACCCGCCCGGGCTGTTGACGCGTAGCAGGATGGCCTTGGCATGATCGTCGCCGGCCGCCGCGCGCAACGCGGCGGCCACCGTGTCGGAACCCATCGGGCCGTCGCCGAGCGGGCCGCTGCGACCATGCTTTATCGGCCCGGACGCGTGGATCAGCGCCACGAAGTTTTCCCTGGGACTCCGGGGAAGCCGCTTTGCCTTCTGAGTGAGGACGTGGGTGCGGTAGTAGCGGGTGATGTACAGCAGGATGGCATCCGGCCCGGCCTCGTTGCGGACGTCGGCGTAGACCTCGTCGCGGTAACCGAGGACGTCTACGAGTCCCTCTGCCTTGGCGTCGGCGGCGAGGAAGGGGCCGCGGTCGAGTAGCTCGCGTGCCTCTTGCGGAGTCTTGCCGCGGCGATCCGCGATGGCCTGCGTGATCTGCTCGGCGACCGATTGCGTGAGGCGTTCGACCGCCTCGCGCGCCGGACCGGTGAAGCCGCGCTCGGTGAAGGTGTCCGCCGCGGTCTTGTACTCGTGACGCTTGGCCGACTGGAAGTCAATGCCCGCCTTGTTCAGGGCATCGTGCAGGAACACCTGCTCGACCGCGACGCCGGTCAGGCCGAGGGAACCGGACGGCTGGAGGTAGATCTTGTCGAACGCGGTCGCCAGGTAGTAGGGCAGGCTGCCGTGTGCGAACTCCCCGAACGTCTCGGCCCAGGCGACGGTCAGCTTGCCCGACTCGCGGAAGCTCACGATGGCGTCGCGCACCTCCTGGATCCTGGCCAGGCCGATGCCGGAGCCGCCGACCTTCGCGACAACCGCGCGGACACGGTCGTCGTCACGGGCTCTCTTCAGGCCTTCGAGCACGTCGGCGAGGCGGGTCTTGCGGAACGCCATGATCCCGGACAGCACGTCCGTTACCGGGCGTTCGGCCAGCCCGTCGGTAAGGTCGACTTCCAGGATCAGCGGCGCCGTCGCGCGCTGGCGCAGCTTGGTGAACTGTTCGGTGAGCCCGGCAATTGTCGCGTCTGCCATACGGCCAGCTTACGGTGTTCGCGGTTGCGGTTGCGGTTACGGTTAAGCGAGCGAAAGCGAGCTGCCGCGGCGGATTGCCGTCCCGGAGGGGCGGTAAGCCCGGTGTGGCTCCAAGCCGGCCGCGCGCCAGCGTGGCCTTGGCGCGGAGGGGAAACGTGGTGACTGTCGTAGTGGATGCCGCCAACGTGATGGGCTCGCGGCCAGACGGCTGGTGGCGGGATCGGGCGGGTGCGGCGGTGCGGCTACATGAGGACCTGCTGCGGCTGGCCGAGCGCGGAGTGCGGGTCCCGGCCGACGGATCTGGCGAGTCCGGCGAGTCCGGCGGCGCTGGCGTGTCCGGCGGCGCTGGCGTGTCCGGCGGCGCTGGTGGTGACGAACCCGGCGAGCCTGGTGGCGACGAGGCGGAGTTCGTGCTCGTGATCGAGGGCGCAGCGCGTGCCGCGAAGTCGCGGATGAAGCCGGGAAAGGTCCGCGTCGTGGTGGCGCGGGGATCGGGCGACGACGCGATCGTGGACCTCGTGCGCGAGTTGCCGGGACTATGCGTGGTTGTCACCGCGGATCGGGAGCTACGAAGGCGAGTCGGGGCGCTGGGCGCCTCCGTCCTCGGGCCCGGCTGGCTGCTCGCCCGGTTCCGGCAATGAGCCGACTCCGGCTGGGTAATCCCGGCCACCGGTTTCGGCCGTCGGTTTCGGTGGTAACCAGTTCTAGCTGGTGGTTTCGGCTGCTGGTTTCGGGCCGCCCGACCCGTTCCGCCGGGCGGCCCACTTCCCCTCTCGCCCCGGCGCTCTGTGGCACCGGAGCGAGCATCGTAGCAGGCAGAAAGCCCGGCCCGCCGGGGTTTGCGGCATAAGTCTCGTTTTGATATCGAGCCGTTCGGTAGGTTTAACTGACACATAAGACGATTCCCGCCCGATGAGACGGAAGTTGCCTATGCGTGTGCTGCTGCCTATTGCGATTGTCCTGATTGTCGCCTTGTTGTTCGCCGCCGACCGCGCGATCAAGGCGATCAGACGAGGCCTTCGTCGCCGCGAAGCGAACGAACGCCTGGCCGCCGCGGCGGCCGAAGCGGAAGCGAGGGTGAACAAGCGAAGAGCGGCCGAAAAGGCTAGAGAGGCGCTCACCTCCGTGATGCCGACCATCCACGACCACGACCCGCGCCACGTAGAGGAACCCAGCCTGGCGGATGCGCCCAAGCTGGCGGATGCGCCCAAGCTGGAACATGCCGCCAAGCTGGCGGATGCGCCCAGCCTGGCGGATGCGGCCAAGCTGGAACATGCGGCCAGGCTTGAACGTGCGGCCGGGCCGGCCGAGGCGCCTGGTTTGCTGGAAAAACCTGAGTTGGTGGATGAACCCGCATTGGTGAAGGAACCCGGGTTGGCTGGCGAATCGAACCCGGCGGACGATGATCCTGGGCGGGCGGATGATCCTGGGAGGGAGGATGCCCCCGGACTGGCAAATGAATCTAAATTGGCAGGTGAACCTGGGTTGACTGATGTGGACCGGGCGGGGTGAGCCCACGCAGGCGGGATTCATGCGGGTTGTGGTGCTGGCGGATACGCACGCACCTCGGCGGTGGCGTCACTGCCCGCCGCGAGTCGCCGCGCATCTCCGCCGCGCGGATCTGATCTTGCACGCCGGAGACGTCTGCATAGCCGCGGTCCTGGACGAACTGGCGCAATACGCCCCGGTGGTGGCGGTCGTCGGCAACAACGATGCGCCGGACGTCGCGGCATGGGGCGCCGAGGAGACCGCCGATCTCGACATCGGCGGGCTCACGGTCGCCATGCTGCACGACAGCGGCCCCGCTTCCGGGCGCTTGGCCCGGATGCGCCGACGATTCCCGAGCGCGGACCTTGTGGTGTTCGGCCACTCCCACATCCCGCTCGACCAGTCCGGCAACGGTTTGCGCATCTTCAACCCCGGCTCGCCCACCGACCGCAGACGCCAGCCGTCCGGAACCCTCGGCGTCCTGCATATAACAGATGGCCGCCTAGCCAAGGCCGCCATCGTCCCCGTCACATAACTCAGCAGTGAGGTTTCACCCCAGATCCGTCGCCGCGCCCGCTCGGCCTGCCTGTCGAGTCCGCCAGAACGCGCCAGCGGTGCTACGCGGCTGGGCGTCGGCCAGTCCGGATCTCTGCCGACGTGCACCTTTTTCATATAGCGCGGAAACTTCAGCTACGCGGAAACCTACCCGCCGTATTGAGGCTGTCGCGTAACTGCTCTCAGGCTGTCGGGAGGCATCGCATCCGCATTGGTACTACGACAGTGCTTTGTGATGATGACGGGCTCTGAGGTGTCAAGGG